>Ga0247803_1001870_pt1 | contig 10833 bp, 10 predicted proteins | sample UWRJL014104B1_FD_180928 | JGI IMG/M metagenome (GOLD analysis project Ga0247803, IMG submission 180928) | Plant litter microbial communities from Arlington Agricultural Research Station in Wisconsin, United States - UWRJ-L014-104B-1 | ecosystem: Environmental > Terrestrial > Plant litter >...
ATAGCCAGAAAAATCGGCTCTTCAACATCTGGCGTATGCATATAGATCGTAATCAGATGATCATGCCTCCTCTCCTCCGCACGATCTGTGAACTCGACCACAGCATTCAGCACTTCGTCAGTATGTTCCGCAGAAATGAAACTCTGACCATATACCAGATCAACTGCGGGTATAGCCAGCATATCGAACCTCGTCACAATACCAAAGTTCATCCCGCCACCTTTCAGCGCTTTGAACAGGTCCGAATTCGAAGTAGCATTGGCGTCGACGATGCTTCCATTCGCGAGAACGATTTCGTAACTGAACACAGTGTCGCAGGCGAATCCATTGGTACCGCTGTAGTACGAGTTCCCACCACCAAGTAAAAACCCGCCTACTCCTACATCGCCATCGCGCCCTCCTGTCACCGTGACATTCGCCACATCAAGCAGGTTCCTGTATACGTCTCGCCAGCGACCTCCCGGTTCGACACTTGCGATTCCTCTTTCAGCATCATACCGTGATGCGTTCATATGTCCGAGGTCGATCGTTACGCCATTGATGATATTATTGGAGCCAGGATACATATGCCCGCCTGACCGGACAGCGATATGCCAGTCCCCCGCTCCATCACTGGAAGCCGCAAGCGCCTGGATGGCGGCGGAGAGTTCGGCGGTGGACTCGGGGAGGAAGAAACACCATGGGTGGAGACGGGCGTTGACAGCCCAGTAGGTCTGAACGCGAGGTTCGTAGAGCGGTGACGAAGGGAGGAGGATACGATTTGTAAGGTTAGCAGATATGAGTGTATCGCACTAAGTCGCAGTAAGTAGTTGTGTGCGTTAGGTGAGTGAAGGTTGCTGACCGGAGGGAAGCCAGTGACATTGTTTGGCCTGACGTACGGCACTGATGCGACAGCCATACTTGGTAGAAAAGCAAGCGCACCGAATATAAACATCGCAACGAGAGCCATCATTGGCCGAAGAATTGTATTTTTGCGAACGACTGGAAATCGAATAAGCACGGAATCTTGATACCTCTCTCTCACACAGGTGTGACCGTCTCTTAAATACCCTTCATCCGCCCGCCATCCAGCAAAGCTCGCACATCACAAGCTGCTTTCGTTCAAGGAGTAACGCAAATGTTACTCATTTTGAATCTAAGGATTGTGCTGTATACGTACCCCTTGTTCCCAACACCTGTGCTTCGTTCTCGAAGCCTCGCTTGTTCGTACTCGTACTCGTATTCGACTGGCATGCTCTGATTGGTTGGGATTCGTGAGCCCAAGGCTTTGCGCTATGTGCATTGGATCCTTCCGATTTCTTATTACATTGCACTTTTGATCGTCGAAGGTCAATTATAGGTCATAACAGTACGAACTGAGCATTTTCTCACTACTCTTCCAATTCCCTGCGCCGACAATCTGCAGTGTAGTCAGCCGAAAGCCGACGGCTATAGTTGTTCTCCGGTCATGAAAACTCGTGGATCTCTCGGCAGTGGTCGATTTCGATGGGTGCTTCAGTCACCATCGCTTCCGGAAGGAAACATCGATAGAATTGGTACGTGGCTAAGACATCCCGAATCGGCTTAGAGCCCTTGTACTTGCTGGTTGGAATGGGCGACGGTTCAGAGAAAAGACATAGCGGTGCTTCTCCAAGGGGTGCGACGGTGATTTCGACACTTCTTTTCTCTTCGCAACAAGAAGGTTTTAGTGGTTAGAACTCAATTCGCGACCGATTGGTCCGATAATTCCGTCGTAAACATCCCCTGCATGGCCGAAACTGTTCAAAGTGTTGCTATCAAGGAGTGCCGAGCAGCTGCACACCTATTAGACTCCTGTACGGGAGCCTCGCGAGCCCGTAAATAGCCGCGGAAGTGTTGGATTGTTCGTCGACGATCTGGATAGTGTGATGGTCATCCTCGTTGCCTGCGTCTCGGTCCGCGGCTAGCAGGCGGAAGGTGGAGCTCATGAAGCAGCACAACTTTCGCCACCCATGACCATATCGGATGTAGTCGGCGAAGATCTTTAAGAAGTTCGTCCACGTGTCTAGCCTGGTCGTAAGAGTATCTAGTCTGAGTCCGGAGACATCTGCGATGAGGTTGGACCGTTCAAGGCTTCCTCCGCGTGACCGTCCAGCTCGAAGACATCTTCGGTTGCACTAAAGTGACTGCGCCAACTGCTATAGTAGCAAGAGACTCTTTTAGAAGAAGTGTCGTCGTGTGTTCTTGGGGTCGCTCTTTAACAAGGCTTACAATTTATTACATCCTCGTGGACCGCATTTCCAATTATGCCGCAACTAAGGAAAGAAATCCACGTCTTCGACCGACTTCTCCGGCAAGAGACGCTGATCGGACTCCTACACAATCTGCCTCGTCTTCCCAGTCTCCACCTCATAAATCCATCCCGAGATCACAATCTCCTCCTTGAACAAACTGCTCTCCTTCAAAAGCTTCACGTCATTCTTGACCGCATTTTCCAAATCAGAGAACGTCTGGAACTCTCCATTGCCGCCAACAAACCGACCCAACTCTTTGATTGCCTTGTCACCAAGATTTTTCTCAACCAATCCAGTCGCAGTAGGTGTGTCGAAGATAAGCATGCCGCATCCGGTGTGCTTGACGAGGATGATCTCCGTTGTCCCAAGTAGCTGCTGCGAGATGACAAGGGAGCGCAATGCGTCCACGGCATTGCCACCTGCGTTCCGAATAACATGGGCATCTCCGAGGGAAATGCCAAAGGCCGCTGCCGGATCAATGCGTGCATCCATGCAAGTCACTGCACCTGTAGTTAGCGAAGGCTCTTTGAAAAACACAATACGCTTGACTTGCCGACGGCATACTTCTTCGCAGGTGGTAAAGCCAGATGACCCTCTGTAAAGCTCGCGGCGTATGATGCATTCTTTGCGACGAGGTTTGCTTGGTTGGACGTTTGGGAGGCCATGGTTTCAATAGGAGTGTAGGTCTGTTGAATTGATGGCTGAGTATAACGTCTTATTAAAATCAGTTGTAGTAGCAAGCTGACCCCAGCTCATGGACCCTCGCTTATCTATAATGGTTGGGGTCTGCCAAGAGATTCGCCATCGCGGTACAGATGGCATCATGGCTATCCTGAACCTCACAGCGTGCAAGGCGCATTGGGCCAAAGAGAGTTAACGCTAGGGAGACTAAAGGGCAGCGATACCTAAAGTAGGTATGGAACGAGTCCTTGTGGAGACCTGCTAAGAAATAGCTGTTGCGGTCGGACTTCTTAACCCGCAAGTCAATAAGCTGCACGTAATGCGTATCACCTATGGGATGGACAGTCATCATTCCAGCATCTGCATCATGGCGAAGCGGGGGACGATTTTAAATCAGCGAGGGACGATTTTTAATCAGCGAAGGCGAGACAGAACTCGAGTTCACCCATCTGCATGTTAACCTCCTAGCTTAAACGTCAAATAAAACTGAACACCCGAGTTGGAACCTCAAAACCCAGAACCGGTGGGATGGTAATTTTTCAATTCCGGCACAGAAGAAAATAAATGGCTACCTGCTCTAGACTCCCGTAGTCTTCCGTCGCTTCGCTGGATTCTCTTGATGCTTACCTTTCTCGAGACCAGTCTTTTCTAGCTCAGCCAGGTGAAGTGCTTCACGTCTGGACAATGAGCCCGGATCTAAGTAAGGCTTCTCTCCTATCGAGGTAATTCGGACGCCCTTCCTTTCCCCTGTATAGTCCATCGTCGCTGTGTGGAATGTGCTACGGTTATCCCATACGGCTATATCATTCTTTCCCCACCTGAACCTAACTTGAAGATCATGGTTCTCGGTGATAAGTTGTAGAAAATACTTCTTCAAAATCTCTTCTTCTCTGTCCGTAACACCATTGATCTTCCCGTCGTGTATCTGCTGGCCAACACCAAACAAGTGTTTCCATCCCGTGACTGGATTTGTGCGCACTACAGGATGAGTTGCACTGAAATCGAGGCCGCTGTTGGCAGGATGTCCACGGTCCGCTTCTATCAACGGGTCGCTAGTGGATTTCAGAATTCGAGAGAAAACAGGTTGATAATGAGTCGCTGTAAGACCCTCGGCGAGCCTTTGGTATGCGGGAGACATGCGGTCGAACATTTCGTACGCTGAAGCCCAGATCGTATCTCCGCCTGCATCGGGCGGCAGATCAATCATCTGAAGGATTGCGTAGTCGGAAGGGACGTTCTCAAACGTGATGCTAGGTCACCGCATCAGTTTGAACTCTGTATGAAAAGAAGGAATTAAGTCTCACTCTGAGTGCCACAAATAACTTGCTAGCTTGGGCAGTGGTGCCTCGAAGCGGTTGCTATGATTTTCCTTCTCACGGACTGATGAAATGTAGAATACTTCTTCGTCATAATTGCCATTCTGATCGTGGTTTTTCGTGTTCTCTTTGCTGCTTAATGCGTGCCGATGAAGCTTCATTGCTGTTAGCAGCTGCTGAACGAATTCATCATACTTGGTCCAACCTTTGACTCCTTTGGTTTGCCAGTCAGTTCACCCAGCTTGCTGGTCAAGACCTTTAGCTCTTCCGTGTTGATATCTTGGCTTCGAAAGAACACCACTCCCCGTTGTGAGCATAGGATGGCGAGGTCGCGGATCTTATTATCATCGTTGATGATGTCGCGGAGCTGGGCTTTGGGATACTCTCGACCGATTGCGGAAGCAAGATCGATGGACTCGTGATCATCGAATGACCCGCTATATTGCAGAGGAGTGCGGTGTAATTCTGGCAAATGTTTGCCGGAGTCGTTGACGAAGGAAGGCATCACTCAAAAGACAGAACGACGCTTGGTCGTCAAAATATTCTGGAGATAGAGGGAGAAACTGGCAAGGAGACTTCAGTTAGGCCTTGTCGACAGAGGTCCTCTAGCTAGTCATGTCGCCGGTCAGAAGTAATACCTCCAACTTCATGGCGTCCGAATCACGGCTTGGAGAACATCGTACTACTAGACACACAGATTGATTCTACCCATCCGATTGGCATCGGCATTTCGTACGATCCACCCTCTTATCTGCTGTTTTGTATTTGCGAAATGCATCATCCTTGGCAAAATATCGTGCTTTGTGGAACGGCTATCACGCTAAATCTGGTAACACGGAAATCGTCTGCCGTACCGGCAGTAAAATCTACGAAGGAGTGAAATAAATGTACACCGTGTTCCTGAAAATATCCTGTTCTAGATAAGTAAACGGACCGATTCCAAAATGAGTCGGCATTCGGCAGATATCATTCAATATCTCTCCACTATGGCGATTTCTCGACTGCCTGCCTACTAACCTCCTGCTGAGCGTAGCGTATCTCACCAACTTCAGATACAAGACTCACAATATCGACCTGTTCAAAATTCCTTCAGTCATTTCCAACGTATACCTCAGCGATTGGTGGCAGAGCAACTTTGTTACCGCTCCATCAGATCAAGTGCCAGCAATATGGGAGCCCCAATAACCACAGTATCGAATGCTTCTGAGATACCCATCAATGTGAAGCCAGCTGGAGTCGCGGACGGTGTCGATGTGTCCACTCAGAACCGAACATGGCGAAGTTACCTCTGGGACACCTGGGACAAATCTCCCGAAGAGCGGAGATTGGTACGGAAGATTGACTGCACACTTGTGGTATTTGGACTTCTTGGAACCTTTTCCAAGTTCATCGACAGAGCAAACCTACAAACAGCGTTCGTGTCCGGAATGAAAGAGGAACTGAGCCTCTATGGAAACGAGCTCAATTACGCCAACACGGCCTACAACATTGGCATGATGGTTGCTCTTTGGCCTTCGAGTCTCCTCCTCGTGCGGGTAAACCCGAAATACTTCATCCCGTATGTCAACCAAGTCGTATATGAAATGAATATTAAGGACTAATTGCCTGCTTGTCTAGGGGAATTCAGTTAGGATGGACAATATGGTACGTCCAGTGACTGCATACTACGAGATCGTTTGGTGACCCTTTTGAATAGTACTTTCGGTCAAGCTTGGATGCACACTCCGACGCAGATGTACGCTTTGCGAGCATTGACCGGAGTTTTCTCAACGTATGTTTACCTTTGGCCTCTTTAACAGCGCCGAGCTGACGCTAGACAGTGGCCATTACTCTGGAAGTACGTCTACGTGTTTATGTCGAGATTCAAATGAAATTATGCTGACCTTTTTACACTGCAGTTATGTATCTTGCCGGATCTTGGTACCAGAAGGGAGAACTAGCTAGGGTAGGATCGACGCCACTGTCAAAACCATGCTTCGAAATTTCTAACAACAAATCAGCGACTCGCCTTGATGAACACAGCTTCTCAAATAGGTCCAATGGTAAACTCATACCTTCAGTCTGCGGCATACGTCAGTCTTACCGGTGTCCATGGTCTGTCTGGATGGAGATGGGTGCGTATGAAGAGCCTCGTACAACGAATCCATGAACTAAGATATGCCACAGCTCATGCTCTTAGACGGGATAATTTCCATTGTTATCCTCCTACCTCAGTTTTTCCTTCTTTCCGAGGTTCCTTCTAAGTTGAAGCCTAACTTCATGTTCTCCAAAGAAGAGTGTGAGATGGCGCGGGCGCGCATGCCAAAGGAAGGTGACGTAAAACAAGGCGCCTTTACGATTGCTCAGGTCGTTCATTGGTTTACCATACCTGAAGTATGGGTTCTTTGGGTCATTTCCGTGTGCAACATGGTCGGGATGCAACCCACTCTTTCGCTAAATTTCTGGTTCAAGGCGTGGAATGCTGTTGAACCAGGCTCGTTCACCGTCCCACAAATCAACAACTACACAACACCAGTGTACGCCATAATCATTTTGACCACACTTTCTCTGGCTTGGATTAGTAAGCTTCTAGCTCCCATCCCTTCCCACGTCCACATACTAACGGCATCGATGTAGGCGATACTTTTCTCAAGGGCCGACGTTGGCCCCCAATGGTCTTTGGTTGCACGCTCAACGCTATCATCGTCTTGATTCTTGCGGCAACGCCTGTGTTTCCATCCAACAGGGTTGGTAGATGGTTCTTGTATTACAACTCTGGCTGGGGTGCTTCTGCGAATTGCATGTTCTGGGCCTGGACGAATGAGATCCTGTAAGTCTGGTTTGAGATCAGGAGACGAAGAATCTTCAGACTGATATCGAACAGGGCTGGTGATCCCGCAACACGGGCTTTTGCACTCGCAGGCCTCAACGTTTGGGGCTCTGTGGCTGTCGCCACGATTCCGCTTGCAGTCTTCAAGACAGTGGATCAGCCAGCGGTAGTAGTCGGAAACTACACGTCTGCCGCCTTTCTACTCCTTCAAGCTGCGTTGGCTATTGTACTGGCATATTGGATGCACTCGAAAGAGCAACGCGAAAAGCGACATGGCGAGGCAGAACCGACAGGGCCCTTTGGCATCGACGCGGAAGTTGCGTCCGTTGCTGAAAAGCAACGTCCATCAAAGTAGCGCTTGACTGGCCTCTAAGAACCAAAGCATAAGGAAATGCAATAAGGCCTTCGGACTTTCTTTCCTGAGAAATTGAACATCACGTATCAGAGCAGGCTAAACGACCTATACTCTCAAGAGCAGAATGTCTTGTCGACTCTAAAAATCAATACTGTTCATTCTTTTTATTTATGCTAGGTCCAGCAACACGCAAGTAGTCCTTGATGAAATGTAGGTGACGCAGCAATTTCTGCGCGCTGATAGACCGCGCATGAAGTGTTGACACACCTAGAGCCGCACCAGCCGATCAGGCCAAATGACGTCATGCTGAACGTGTGGGGAGAAAGCGCACTGCAGCACACACCACTGCTCCATTCCGTCACATCTACATGTTCAACGCAGAAGTAGATCACATTTTCCCGCTGATCTGTCACCCTCTCAGGACTAACCTATGGCCGCGGGGGCGGGTCCACAAATGGCTACCGTACTGTACGATACGCATGTCTGTCTGACACCTCCATAAGCAGATCGCCGTAGCCAACGGATCTTTCCGACCGCGATGAACAGAAATGGACAAGTGGCAGACTGCCATCACGAGGATGCTGTCGTAAATCGCGACTATTCGCACATAATTGCACGCGGACCTGGTACCAAATTAACAGTAACAGTGGCGTACTCCTTCATCTAGACCGAAATGATGGAGCGCTTGAGGCAGTGCGGGGAGCCTTTCCGACGTAACCATGATGGCCAAGCCCTGCGGCTAAACACGTTTCGTGTCTGGTTAATTTATATGGATCAATCCTGGGGTAGACGGTCCGCAATGGAATTTCCGGCTAATCGGTCGGACCTAGATTGCTGGGAGCCGCTCGGCCCTGACCCATCGCCCTGGGGCAGCAACTCTATATAGGATGTGTTTCTCCCAATCGTATGGGAACACCTGCAACTTCGCCGCATACCCTCGACTGAAGCCTTCACCATGCACGTCATTTCTCGCATCGCCGTCGCTGTTCTGGGGCTCACGCCTGCCGTGCAGAGCGTGAAGCTATTGGCTTCTCACTATTCTGGCAACATCTACACGCTCGACCTTACGGGAAGCAAACTTACGAACCAGGCGAAGGCCACCGCCTGTGGACGTGTTCCCGGATGGATCGACTACTACTCCGAAGACAAGACGCTCTATTGTTACGACGAGTCATGGTATGGAAGTGGAATTATTGTTTCGTACAATGTTTCTACCGACGGGACCGTAAAGCAGTTCGCTAGTGCACCGACCACAGGAAACGATGTGCACGGTACTCTTTATGGCGGGTCAAACGGGAAAGGCTTCATTGCTACAGCGCAGTAGTAAGTTCAACGCCGTTTCGCGGAACATTTAAGTGTCTAATGAATGGCAATAGCTCTCCTTCGACAATTACAACATACAAGCTCCCGCTTACTTCGAGCACCAAGCCTCTCCAACTCGAGAAGTTCACGCTAGCACAGAAGGGCCCGAACCCCCGCCAGGATGTTCCCCATCCGCATGAGACCCTCGTAGATCCCACCGGCAAATTTATCCTCGTACCCGACCTTGGCGCAGACCTCATTCGTGTCTTCAGGATCGACGCCAACTCCGGAAAACTGACTGCTTGCGGCCAAGGTCAGGCAAACGCCGGCGATGGTCCCCGACACGTCAAATTCTTCTTCACGCCAACGAGTAACTCGACCCCTTCTGTTTTGTACGCGCTCAACGAGCTTGGCAACTCGGTTGGCGTATGGAACGTCTCATACAACTCCTCTTGCATCAACCTCAAGCTCACACAAACTCTATCTACATACAAGGCCGGCGTCAAGCCAGGACCAACCACCAAAGCCGCTGAGCTCCACGTCCGCGGTAACTTCCTCTATGCTGCCAACCGTGCCGACCAGACCTTTGGCTCACAGCAAGATTCCATCGCCACTTACACCATTGACCCGGCGACTGGCAAGATCGCTTGGTTGGAGGCTGCAAACGCGCACGCTTACTACCCGCGCACGTTCCAGATCAACAAGGCCGGTGACCTGGTCGCTGTTGGTGGACAGACAAGCGCCAGTGTCGCTATCTTGAAGAGGGATGTTTACACTGGAAAGCTAGGAGCTCTAGTCGCGAGTATTGTCATCACGCCAGTTGGTATTGCTGGAGAAGAGGATGGTCTTAGTGCCGTGGTCTGGGTCGAGTAAATGCGGAGCAGTCCGATTTGTACAAACCGCTATAACGAAAGGTGACGTGCAGGACATATTGATCGGGTATGGCTGCATGCAGATACTTCTATACAAATGTGATGTGCCAGGTCCAGACATGTATGTTCAATCCCTTATTGAAGTCTGTCATTGGTCTCAAATTGCCTGATGTGGAATGCGGTGAATTCCATGCCACAACAAACGTCGAACACGACGATTCAAAAAGGGCTGGAAGCAGTCGTACACCCTGAAATGATTGCATCGTGTGAACAAGTAGGGATGAGTTGATGATGTAAGCCGTGGGTCCTATATTGATGGATGCATGTGCTGCCCGATGGAAGACTTTTTAAGTCTGAAGGCCGGGAAAAAGAAAGCATGACTTCATCAGCGAACGACGATGTTGCCAATATCATATGCGGGCCGAATTCGATATATAGATCACAATGCGGGCTCTTGGACCATATGAGAAAAGAGGATCCAAGCCAGCGGCGGCGGAGTCGGCGTTAGCATACAGGGAGTTAGGGCTAGGGTCGTTCGGCGTCATCACCCCTTGACGGTAAACTGAATACCTTATCAATAGAGTAGCCTCGCTACATGAAGTCGAAAGTTTCCTTGAGCTGGATCACGACACCTTGGTAAACCGCCCGTTGAAACGCCACGTCCACCAAACTGCTGGCCCTTCGATCAAAATCGCACCGAATGCACCTTCTTACAGCGTCGGAATATCTACCCCCAGCCTCGTTGTATAGCTCCTCTACAAGCCGATCGGCAGTGTTCCACTCAGTCATGGCATCTAATTCAGCCTGGTCTTCTCTTATCTGAAGTGCCGCCAAGGGCTTGCCGTACCACAGCTCAATAAGAGATATGCCAAGGGCGTAAAGTGCCTGATTCCGTATAATTCTACTAATTGATGAAGTCTCACAGGCACTGGGTGAGCTCTGCTCGTCGTGTTCGAAGCGCTGTGTGACGAAAGGATGGTCGTAGGCTGTAGCACCTGCTCGTTTGATGAAGAGAATATCATCTTTTCCCCAACTGTTGTTCAGCCATGGCGTCTCATGTAGCTGTAGCACGCTGGATGCGAGCGTGACGGCCAACTGAAGGCGGTTGCGACGGGCGAACGCTGGATCGTGCAGAACGCTCCGCAGTGAGTATATCATCCATTCTTCGGTGTCTACGGGTGGACTTTTCGAGGGGTATATGAGGATACCGTACTTTTGCTTCACGTACTCGTTCGCTAACAGTGAT
>Ga0247803_1001871_pt1 | contig 10833 bp, 13 predicted proteins | sample UWRJL014104B1_FD_180928 | JGI IMG/M metagenome (GOLD analysis project Ga0247803, IMG submission 180928) | Plant litter microbial communities from Arlington Agricultural Research Station in Wisconsin, United States - UWRJ-L014-104B-1 | ecosystem: Environmental > Terrestrial > Plant litter >...
AAATATGTGGAGACAAAGGCGAGCACTTCGACTCGATCTATGCATCGGCCACTAGTCACTCAATGAACGAACTGAGTTGCATCACGATGAGCAGCCACCCTTCTTGTTTCTCTAGTAAGTAATACGAAAAGCTGACACGAAGAACCGATGCTGACAAGTTACACAAACGGCTAGGGCGCATATTGTACAAGGTCTATCTATTGGGTTCGGTGCCTAATGTGTCTAGGCACCAGCCACCACTCGCAAGATCCGTCGTATATCGTATCATCCTGGAACAATCTGAATATGGACACTTCTTTCGAGCAATGTAGTTAGCTAGTTTATTTAGCAGCAGCGCGTTATTTTTAAGAGTCTCGCTTTACTAGGGCTAAGCGTTCCAATTACTATTTCATCAGATAACAGTTTACTAAACCAGTTCTAGCAATACTATCCTCTTGAGTTATATTGAAGATGGTGCTAGCGATACGAATAGTAGTAGGCTAGTGTCTGATCGAAGCGCCGCAAATCCAAGCCAAGGCGATGTGGAAGGTTCAAGAGCAGAATGGCAAATGGAAACATTCAAGACTTCATGAAGGAAAGCACTTCTGGTGCCCAACGTCTCCTTGCAATTGAGATCTCGTATTACTATTATCAACTATCTAGTTGCGCCATGACCAGAGGGCACCACAATCGTTTCCATTTGATATTCTCCGACTGGCATAGGGACGGGATGTATTGTCCTACATGTTATCAATGAAAGGACGATGTTCCACGCGTGGCGAACATGATCATACCGGCACAGCAGAATCATTTCCCTGCATTTTGCTCACATCGTACAACAATTCCAAAAAGCTCTAGCATTTAGACTCTACACCCACGGTACTCCACCAAGCCCAATCTAACCCCCCTTTTACCATGGTTCATAGATCCCAAACTACGTTATGTCACCTATCAACTACCCATCATCCTCGCCACCCGACCCATGGTACGGTACCGAACTATCGGTGGCGCCGCACCAATACCATCATTCGCGAGATAATCGATCGGTCGCGGCGGGCCGCTCCGCTGGCGGTAACGGTAATCAGATGAACGGCTGTTGGTGGGCATGGGGAAAATAGTCGGCGAGGTAATGGCGCATTGGAGGTTACATGATGCGTGGGGCACGTGAGAACGGGGCTGAGTGTGTGGTTCCAAGGTCTGGATTGACGTGTTGGACCGGCATTGCGGAACTGGGTGTGGTTGTGGTGTGGTTCCGATGGTAGACTATTGTGAAGTTTGGAATGGGCGGAAGGGGATGCATCGGATGTGAGTATGTATCCCTGAATGATGTAGCTGATATTGTGTATATAGCGGTGCCCGTATCTCTGATGCGTAAGAGCAACATATTTGCCTTCTGTACCATTTGAGCGCGTCCTGTAATACCTCACTTATCTCATGCATTGTTCTCTCTAACACACAACCACACCCGAACAAAAGGCAGAACAGCAAACACATACCAAACTTGCGACCTGTCAAATTGCCACAGAACCAAGGAAAACCCACCTGCAGGAAAATACCATTATTCCTCGAACAAATTATATGGCGCCCGCCGCCAACCCGCTCAAGCTTCTCCCATTACCATCATTTCACCAGCTTCAGGAGAGCCGCGTACTACAACCAACCCCCACACCAACGAAGAAAAGACGACACAGCATGCTCTTCAAGCCCAGCTTCCGCTTCACCATATCCCACAACCGCCATCAACGACGAAGGAGCAGTGTCGCCATCGACCCGATGTCGAATACCTCCACCGCACAACTCCCCACACCACCAGCCAGCCCTCCATTCACAGAACCATTAAGAACGATGCCACTCACACTCCCCTGGCCCTTCGGCAAGCCGTGCAAGCAATCCAGCCGCCGCGGCCGCGATCTAGGCTCCGTATCTTCCTCGATCCGCCCAACGACCCCTTTGCCCTCGCCGACTGGTTCAGCGTCCAGTTTCGAAATGCATCCAGGGACGTTAGTGGATTTTACGTCGCCTACTTTGGAATGTAACGAGGAGGGAGAAGAAGTATGGGAATCGCCGGTAGATGAGATTGAAGGAGACGGGCATAGGGATGAAAGCATCAGCGAAGAGGTTGAACGCAACAGCATTGCTTCGACTTCCCCATGTCCCTCCCTCTCCCTTTCAACATGGAAGACATCACACCCCCCTTCCCTACCCGACGCCCAACGCACACCCCGCCTCCCAAACATCGACTACAAAGCCGCCAAACTCCTGCGCCGCACCCACAGCGAGGAGCAACGCGACCTCATCCACCGCGAATCGTACACTACTAGCCTCGCCGCCCAACACGCCCACCCACAATCCTTGACCCCAACATCAGCTAGCCGCGAGAGCCGAAGAAAAGCAAGTCTTTCGAGTACGTCTAGCGTGAGTGTCGACGAGTACGTTGATTCCCTCCGGGCTGGAAGTCCCGAGGTCGGTGGTGCCCAGGAGAAGAAGAGGGGGTGGTGGAGAGAGGGTGGGAGGGAAAGGAATGCGCCATTGCCGATCTTTGTCGATGAAGGTGAAGGGGTGGGTAGCAGTTGGTTTCTTGTTGAAGATGATGGGATTTTGGACTCATGTATGCGAGGGTGAAGTGGGGAGGTATGCGAGTGCTGAAGTATGGGTTGGGGATTGGAGTTGAAAAGTGGATAGAATAAGGAAGAACTTGAGAAATATATACCCCTGGTTAATAGTGCAGAGGTAGAACCGCATAGTGTAGCATAGCAAGTCGTCACCGAAATACCATCATTGCATCTACATTTCCATCACACGTCCATCTCTTGCGTGCGTGCAGTCTGCTCAAGGCCCAGTGATCAGTGGACCCCTCCCCAGTCCACACATCAGCAACCATTGTGACGTAGCCCCACTCACCTCGCAATCCTCACCACTACATCGACCCTTGACCAAGTCTGAAAAGCATATATTGCAAACTCTCGGGTATCTTGTATACTACTCGAATCCTACCCTTTCTTGCCGAACCCTACACTGACAGCACTCTCTACTGCTCCCTCCTTACACTGATCATCCCCATGTTACTCCCCATCCCACCCTCCATCACCTAAAACACCGCACCCCCAATAATAAACACTCTCTCCTCCTCCCTCCTAACCCACTGCACCACCTGATTCGCCGCCAAAGCTAAAGCCTGCCGACTCGTAGTCCCCGGCGCCACAGCATACAGCTCAAACAGCGGCGTCGTCCACGCAAGCGCTATATACGTAGTGCTGGTCTCATGGTGGATTTTGAGGGAGGTGGGTTTAGTATGGAGAGAGGTGTGGAGATGGGCGTAGAGCGTCATTAACCTGTGATCTAAATTAGCGAGAGACGACGGTGCGTGCGTGGTTTTCTCGAAGTGAGGCTCGGTCGAGGCGAAAGAACAGTTCGGCCGAGCCGATCGAAAGCGCGAGGCCGTAGGCAAAGGGCAAACTTACTTTCTCCTCTCCAAATCGCCCCTAAACCCGTCGCCAAACCCGGGCATAAAAAACTGCACATTCCCTCTACTCTTATACAGGAAATGCCTCAACACCGTGCCCGGCACGATATCCGTGCATTTGGGCCGTCCCTGCCTCACCGCTGTGCGTATCTTGTCAATGGACCCGTTCTTTTGCAATTGCTGTATAGCGTGTTAGCAGTCGCTCTAAACGCGTGTCGTGAGAATTCGCGCAAATAGCAGCCTCGGAAATAGTGTTGCCTAGGCCATATGTCCGAAAGTGATCGTCCGCGCATAAGCTTTGTCGATCGGAACGGAGACGGAGGGTCAGGAGATGCCGACAGCGGAACGCTGTTCTGATGCCAGAGGCCATGCGCGGTTTCGGCCGAAAACTCTCAAGCACATCTCTCAGGAAACGCGGCTCGGGCGCTGGTGAAGATTCCGCAGACGAAGGTACGCCGTAATCGAGGCCGTGGAAATTCCGGGGAAATTCGTGCGTAAGGCAAGAACAGTTCGCAAACAGCCCGCCCACTTCCTCTTCCTGATCGTTGGGGTTTACGCGGTGTCGGTCGGAGCGGAGGGACGGAGGTTCCAAGGTGCCGGCGGCGGAACGCCGTTTCAATGCCGAATACGAAGCACGAATCCCGGCGAAAACACCCCAAAGCACATCCCTAAGGATGTTGCAAGTTGCCCTGAAAATGAGGCCGTGGACTTTCCGTGGGGAAGCAGCGCGCGTGATGTCCCAGGGTACACCTACATGGGGGTGTGACGAATCAAAGAAAAAAGCGCACCACATACCTCGACCAGCTCGTCCCTCATCCCCCTCAATTCGAAGAACCCCTCCTTGTTCGCGCTGATCAGCAATATGGCCACCTACAAGGTTCAAGAACCAAGTCAGTGTATGCCTTACATGCAGTCCGTAAGTGGGCGTATCGTACCTCATCCGGATCCCCCTCTCGGCTCTTTGGCCGCTCCTGTACAGGCTCCCCCGGTCGTTCCAAATCCAGAAAGCTCACATACATGTACAAAAACCCTGTGTTGTTGAACCCCGGCAAGCAAAGCGGAATCCAGTTCTCCCCACCCCCAGCCTTGACGCTGCCCGCCTCAAACAGCATGTTGAAAATAAGGTGTAGATCACCAGGGTGTAAGCTGTGCTTTTTGGGTCGCACGACAGAGACGAGTTTGCCTGAGGCGACGATGAGGCCGTAGAGCAGGTTTTCGGAGCGCGTTTTCAGGAGCGTGGCGTTTATAGTTTGGCGGTGCGTTTTCCGCAGTTTGAGACATTCGAGAGCGGAAAGCAGTGTCGACGGTGATCCGCGCGTGAAGCCGTCTGCGAGGGCAGAAAGTAGCGTTTCGGTACCTTGAAGAGGCCGCCGAAGATCATAGTTTGCGCGCACAGCGAACATGCGTTCCATGCTGGGGAGGGTGAGTGTGGAGAGAATCTGCATGTACAGCGCGTCTAATTGTCCTCGGAGCTGGGCATCGCTTTCAGGGAGACGACTGATTGCGACCAAGTTGAGCGGCCCCTTCGAGACGACAACGAAGCGGACGTCTCCGGCCGTGAAGCCTCGCAGAGTGTCATTTGTAGACTGGTAAAAGGAAATGATTGTCTGCACGACGCCGATGTAATTGGTGATGAGCTGGTCGTCACCGTGGCGGCTGTATATAGGTTTCCCCGCGCTGGAAAGGATGAGGAAGTGTTTTAGTTTGGCGCGCCATTGGAGCATAACAGCCTCTATTCATACTATCAGCACACGCTACACCTAGATACAAGCAGAACCTCTGACCTTCATTGGACCCGTCCGCCTGCATCTCTTCTACATCCTCAAACTCGGCGTTGAATGCAGCCTCGAAGTCGGCGTCGGGCGGAAACATACTCTCCGACTCTCTGTCCACGAAGCTGTGGCCCAGAGATCGGAGCAGCGACTTCCCAGGCACGCCTCTAACCTCGCCCAACATGCTTTCCGCCTCCAACCCTCCTTCTAGTGTGGGTGCCACGCTGCGGACGCTCGCGCTGTCGTCGACATCACTGGTGTAATGCGACGTGCCGATGTTCAGGCCAAAATACGATCGCGTTTTCGGCCGCGGGACGGGCGACCCCTCTCTCGAATCGTTCTGGTGGCCATGCGAGTCTGCATATGTAAGTTGCGTCGTTGCTTTCGAAACGAGCTGCGGCCGCGAAGGAGCTGTAGAATGTGATGTTGGTGGTCTCGAATAGCTGATATTCCTCGGACGCGGGGGCAGCGGCGGGGGCGTTCCTTCGCGCGAGATGGTAGATAAGGCACTCGTAGACGTCTTCCGGGAAAGACTCTGTATGAAGTTGATCGTCGGATTCACAAATTCCTGCTGCTCGACGTTGTCCGACTTCTTCGTTGTAGGCGTGGTAGGAGCGCTTTTGGCGGCCGTCCCCGCTACGGGGAGCTCAGCGCTTGGAGGCTCGGACATGGCGGCGGACTACCCTCATCTATCATGGGTACCGGTAGCGAATGCTCTGTAGCAGGGTGTGGAAGTTGTTGCTTGCGACATGGTGGTGTCTGAAGCTTGAATCAGATGCGTAGTGACGCCTATCAAGGTAATCGAATCGGCGCGGGACTTGGACCGGGGTCGCGCATCAGCCAATCATGTCATTCCACTGCACCATAGCGGACGGCACGTCACCAAAGGGTCAGTCAAAGTATTGAGGATGAGCCAAAAAGTGTCTATATCAATTCTATCAACTACATGTAGCCCAAGGTTGGATATCATTCCGAAAACAAGAATGTGGAAGCCGATCCAATCATGCAAACTATGCAATAAAACAAATGCCAGCGTATCCGTGCAGAAGGCCAACGCCGGAGGATTGATACAGTAAACGACCAATGCCGAGAACACATGAGTTGCTTGTCAAAGGAAAGGCTCTGCACAGAATGAGAAGAGTGTGAAGGAAGTCGTTGACCGGGTATGATCGTCGCAGCGGGTCCGAGAATATAAAGATATTGTTGTTGCGCGAAGTCCTCAACCGCCCCTGACTTCACCGGTGCTGCGCAATACTTGGATAGCACTCCTCTTTCGTAGAAGCGTCGAGTTCATAACGGCCTGGAAAAAAGTCTTGTCAATTAGGTCTTGCCCTTGTCAAAGTCCATCTCAGCGTCCATGAGCTCGGCCTCGAGCTGAGCCCGGTCATCCTCGTCCCCCTCCCCTTGCTCACTCACTTGATCTCTGACCGACTTTTGTCTCTTCAACTTTGGTTGCTCTTGCTCCCCATTTTGCGTGACACCCAGTCGTTCTGCGTCTTCAGCATGGTGCGCAACCCAACGGTCGCGCCATCGGTCTCGTATCACGTCGTAGATGAAGCCAAGCTGCGCCTCGCTCTGGACCATCATCATGCGCTGCCGCCGCAGGGCGTCGACGGCTGTCAGAATGGGGTCCTCTTCGTCTCCGAGCTCGTCTAGGCTGCCGTCCTCGAGCTCCTGCAACAGCCAGTCGAGCGCAATGAAGGTCCCGCTGCGGCCAACTCCCGCACTGCAGTGCACGATCCGCGGGTTGGCGGTGCTGTTGCCGGTTTTCTCCCTGGACATGTCGATGAGCTTGAGCAAGGCTTCCCGATCTGCGCCTTCGGGAACGAGAAAGTCGGGCCAGCCGGCGAACAGAAGATGCCAAATCTTCTTCGTCTCGCTCCCATCCTCGGTCGTCATGTCCAATTCCCGCACCTGTGCCCTGACCGCCTCGTCGTCCACCATTGACACCAGTTTCAGATCGTGTATGAAGCCGTCTTCGAACTCGTTGGCGGGGTTTAGCTTGAGCTGCGGGCTGTCGGTCGACTGGGGATAGTAGGGGAAGCACTTCTCGCCCCTCCCTTCGTGAGTCTGGGTCAGCATGACGATCACGGCGGGCGAGGTGGTCTCGTGCCAGACCATGCGCCAGAGATGCGGGTAGGTGTCGAACTTGGGGCCCTGTGAACTCGGTCAGAATCCAGATCATCGTGCGCTCTTCCCCACGTACCTGGGTCGCGATGTACTTGAGCACGTCTCCCGTCTTGGTGGACTTGAGCTCGATGGGCGAGGCGTTGATGTAGTCGTTGTATCCCTCGGGCACCTTTAACCTGACGCGGTTGTTCATGTAGCAATCCACGTTCGCATATCGATTGCGGCCCGCAACGTCCTCTACGCTGCACCGTGCCCATGGCGAGGGCTGTTCCGACTCGCTCTGGAAAATCGGACCGTGCCGCTGCCGCTGTTCCCATTCAAGGTCGATGAACTTTTGGTGGATGTCTGCGTGAGCGAGTCAGTAAGTGCCCCGCAACGCCTCATAGGCCGAGTCTACCTGCCTGGTCTGCTCAATCGCAAGCACGCGGGGTATGGCGTGGCATCTGTAGGGGACGAATCGGTCGTCGTGGGCGCTTCTCCACCGTTGGGTATGACGAGGCTTGGTGCGCTCGCAGAGGGTGTGAGGAACGGGGTGCTGAGCATCGATGTAGCGGCAGATCGCGTGCTGTCTTTGCTGCGCGAGCGCTTCGAGGACGAGGGCGAGGGCGGGACGGCAAGCTGCATCGAGGCCATGTCTGCGTCCGTCTGTATGCCAGTCTTGACTTTGGCCTTCCGGCGCAAAGCTCGCAGTTTGTGCAGCTTGAAGGTTGGTTTGTCGGCGCCTGGCAAGGCAGCCGCTTCGGGGAGAGAAGACACGACAAAGCTTGACGCCGGAATGGTGACGGTTGCTGGCGTCGAGCGCGACGGGGGTGTGCGATGGCTTGCAGGTACCCGCTATGATAGGCTGGCTAGACAGAGATGCGTCTGGCCTGCAGTCCTCGGCGTTGGAGACCAGGCGATCTTATACGAAGCAGTCTCCAAGCAATCTTTCTCCAAGCAATTGCGGTTTGGCTGGTGGGAGCCTGTCGGCGTGAAACGATGCCTTGGGCGATTGGGCGTTTGTTCTGCACAATCGGTACACGTGTGGTTGGTGATGCAGCCTTGGAAATTGCGTGACGGTGTTTTATCTTCCCAAGAAAACTGTTAGCCAACGGTCCAGCGGTTTTCGAGAGACCAGGTCGGACGACTGTGAACAACTGTGGTGGCGTGGAGGGGCTGCCTACAATTTGAGGTGGGGTGGCGGGACCGGGAGAGATCGCGGGCAGGTCGGAGCGTCGCGATTCGCGATTCGAGATGAATCCACAAAAGGTGGGCTTCGTGGGGGGAACTACCAAGGCAAAGTAGACATGGAGATAGAGGAAAAGGCTATATAGGAATGTTTCGACGCGAGGGTGGCCCAACCGGGGCCATGGTGGGCGAGGGCGACTGAGGCGGCATTATGAGCAAGAGGTTCTGGTACTTTCTCGCCGCCGTCGCTTGCCTCGGAGCTTCTTCCATCACTCACTCCTCACTCTTCCACGCCCATCACCCGCCCACCACCGCGTCCGCATCTGCCATCCCCTTTGCGAGTTTCCGCTGTCACGTGTCTTTCCGACAGCCATTCACACATGCTCATGTGAGCCAGCATGGCCCTGCCGTGGCTTGCACTCATAGAGGTCAGTGTCGCTCGCCCCCGAGCTCTCCGCCGAGCATCAAACTGACGCATCAATGCAGGCTTGGGCTGTCGCACGCGTACGTCTATCCCTACTATCGCAGTCTCGTCGCATTCACAGTTGCTGATACGCTACGAACAGCTCATCCGCAGCCCCTCGTTCAACCGCGCCGTCCACACTGCATACCGCAAGATCAATCGCCTGCCGCCCAACGAAGCGCAAAACGGACTGGGGAGTACGTCACATGGAGATATGATGAGCATACGAGAGCAGCGGCTGATTCTGTGTAGGAACAGGTCCCTCTGCCTTCGACCACTTCACAGATGAAGTGAGGACGCAGCTCAAGGAGCTTACATGGCAGAAGAAGCCTCCGAAACAATAAACACTCCGACACGGTAAACACTTGCCAATACCTGCCAGTTCGCTGCATGATTCTGCAAACGGAGTGAGACAATGTGACCGACAACCCGATGCGATAGATATCAGACATGTCAAACATTATCAACGACCTCGTCAAACACAATGTGCCCGGGCGAGATGGGATCATGAGATCAGGGACATCGTTTCAAGCATGTCATGTAAAGAAATGCGCGCTTGCAGGGCGATACGCATCGTGCAAGAACTCTGAATGAAGGTATGGATGCTTGGCACGCGGAAGTCGACGTGACCATAGACATCGGCAAACACCATTTGGCGCCATCAGGCAAGGCCATGGATATCACTGTATGACTATTTGTTTTACGGCGCAACGAGGAAGCAGCTATACACACTTCAGGAACAACGACACCGTTCACCTCAAAATGCTTGCTCGTCGGGCCGCTCCCGGACCGAAATGCTGTTCTCTCAATGCTTGTGGTTAATGCTCACTTGCAGAATACTTCTTTGGAAGTATGTTCATCCGACAAGCAGCCCCGCTTGATTTCTCAAGCCCTCGTCCTGGAAATGCCATTTCCCGGTTGCGTAGACGATGGTGTCAGTATGCGGGCTTAGTTGCATCACTTGACGTCACCATCCACTCATACAGCACATCATAGTATTTGAACATTCGAATGTTCAAACATTCAGATGATGGTGTGAACAACACAAAGAAATTCCTCCAACCACCCCTGAACAACTCAATTGCGCTGATTCCGTCATGCCTTCCGCCATCGTCACTGGTGCCACCGGTAACTTTTCTACCAGGCGTGATGCACCTCCATTTACTCACACGATCTAGGCATCCTAGGTCGACAGATTGTCTTCGAACTCAGCCGCAATGCTCAACAATGGCCCACCATTCACGCTCTCTCTCGCAGCAAAAAAGAAGATTATCCGGAGAACGTCGTCCACGACCACATCGACCTCACCTCCTCGGCCGGTGAAATGGCTGAGAACCTGAAGAACGTTCGTGGCGAGTACATCTTCTTCGCCGCATATCTCCAGAAAGATACTGAGCAAGAGAACTGGGACGTCAATGGTGCGATGCTCGAGAACTTCCTAACCGCTCTCACCAAGACCGGAGCAATCAAAGACGTGAAGAGGATCATTCTTGTGACAGGCGCGAAACAGTACGGTGTGCATCTCGGCGTACCCAAGAACCCCATGCTAGAAGATGACCCCTGGCTAAGCGGAAACAACTGGCCGCCAAACTTCTACTACAACCAGCAAAACATCCTGCACAAGTTCTGCAAAGAGCACGACAAAGAATGGGTCGTTACATACCCCAACGACGTAATCGGCTTCGCCAACGGAAACTTCATGAACCTGGGTCTCGCCCTAGCACTCTACGCGACTGTCACCAAGGAACTCGGCCAGGACCTTGTATTCCCCGGTTCCCCAGCCTTCTACACGCGATTCGACTGCTTCACAAACTCGAAGCTACATGCAGAATTCTGCGCCTGGGCAGCCCTTGAACCTC
>Ga0247803_1001873_pt1 | contig 10830 bp, 5 predicted proteins | sample UWRJL014104B1_FD_180928 | JGI IMG/M metagenome (GOLD analysis project Ga0247803, IMG submission 180928) | Plant litter microbial communities from Arlington Agricultural Research Station in Wisconsin, United States - UWRJ-L014-104B-1 | ecosystem: Environmental > Terrestrial > Plant litter >...
TAAATATTTGTTTTAGCAATGCACAGGAAACTGCCGTAAACAAAGAAAGTTTTGATGCTGTAAACCTTAATTATCCGGGTTTAGAAAAAGTACATCAGCTTTTTAACGAAGCTAAATACAATGATGCGGCAAAAGAACTGCTGACTTATTACCGCAATCGCAAAACCGTAAGGCATCCTGATTTTAATATAGGCGATGAAGCACGATCTAGAGGAAAAGATATCGGAAAAGCCAATCAGGAAAAAGCAGATAATGGCTTATTGCATAAATTTCAACCACATAAAGGATACGGCTTTTTTGATTATGGAGCCGACATCAACTGGGATCTCTGGCCGATAAAAGACAATGAAATCCGCTGGCAATTGCACCGTGTAACTTGGTGGCATTCGATGGCATTAGCTTATAGAAGCAGCGGTGATGAAAAATATGCCAAAGAATGGGTTAGTCAGTTTAGAGATTGGGAAAAGAAAAACTATTTAGGACGTTCTGCCGAAAATGATGGTATCGCCTGGCGTCCGCTGGAAGTATCAGAACGTATCCAAAGTTATCCGGCTATATTTAATTTGTTTGTAGTATCGCCCAACTTTACGCCGGCATTTTTGATGGAATTTCTAAACAGTTTCAACAAACAAACCGATTATATTCCGCAACATTACAGTAAAGAAGGCAATCATTTATTATTTGAAGCACAACGTGTTTTGGGTGCAGGAGCATTTTTTCCGGAATTTAAACCAGCTGAACAATGGCGCAAAAGCGGTATCGAAATCCTTAACCGTGAAATCAAACTACAGGTCTTTGCCGACGGAGTGCAATGGGAACTTTCTCCAACTTATCATGTAGGCTGTATCGAAATCTTTACTAAAGCATATAATTCGGCAAAAATGGCGGGATTAGAAAAAGAATTTCCTGAATCCTATATCAAAACCATTGAAAAAATGGTTTTAGTTACTGCTAATATCTCTTTCCCAAACTATAATTATCCTATGTTTGGTGACACCTGGGTGGTTGATAAAGCAGTAAGAATAAAACAGTTTGCAAGCTGGTCAAAGATGTTTCCTAATGATGGGCTTATCGAATATTATGCTACAGAGGGAGCTTCAGGAAAATTGCCTGATTACCTGTCGAATGCATTTCCTAACGGAGGTTTATATACGTTTAGAAACGGATGGGACAATAAATCGACAATAATGGTTTTAAAAGCCGGTCCGCCTGCAGAGTTTCATGCACAGCCGGATAACGGGACTTTTGAACTTTGGGTAAAAGGACGCAATTTTACACCAGATACAGGCTGTTATATTTATAGCGGCGATGCCGAAGTGACTAAAATGAGAAACTGGTTTCGCCAGACAAGAGTACACAGCACATTGACACTCGACAATAAAGACATGGTTATTACAGAAGCCCATCAAAACAAATGGAAAACCAGTAAAAACCTTGATGTTTTAACGTACACAAATCCTTGTTATAACAATTTGAACCATCAAAGAAGCGTACTTTTTATCAACGGAAAATATTTTTTAATTATTGATAAAGCAATTGGTACAGCAACAGGAAACTTAGGCGTACATTTTCAGTTAAAAGAAGACAGCAAACCGGTTTTTGATAAAGCAAATAACAGCGTTTACACGACATACGAAGATGGAAATAATCTATTGATTCAATCCTTAAACAGCGATAAAGTGGTGTTAAATCAAGAAGAAGGTAAAGTTTCGTACTCTTATGCAAAAGAAACATCGAGACCGGCATTTGTGTTCGAAAAACCAAAAAACGATACAGCATCACAGCAATTTATCAGCATTGTTTATCCGTATGATGGAAATAAAGCTCCACAAATTACCATCAAACCAAACCCGGGTAATGATTTTGAGAAAGGAAATATTAGTTTAAGTATTACTATCGATGGAAAAACCAGTGCTATTAAAACAACACTAGAACAATAATAATCAAAATGTTAGCTGCGTTTTCTTTTCTTAATTATTCATTAAGAGAAGAAAACGCAGTCATTAAGAATCCATCTGTTATTTATTTTTTAAAACAAAGTATTATGAAAAAAAACATCATCCTTAAACTGGCTGCACTCGGTTTGACACTAACAGCTGGCATAGCGTGCAGTAAGGAATACAACGAGTTAGACCCCGTTATAAAACCAGCTTTAAATGATACCATTCTCAACGTAAATTACGAATCCGGCGAAGTTACCTCAGGAATTACAGGTATCACCGGCACTCATGCAACAGCTGCGGATGCCGTTTATATGACTTCACCCGGCAATACGGGCAAATACGCTATTGCACATAAAGTTACCCTTGGTGACAGCGGTTATTTTTCAAACGATGCTTATCGCAGCGAATCTGATGCCGTTTCTTTAGCAAAATATCGTTATAACCCTGGAGATGAACATCGATATGAAGTCAGCATATTATTGAAAGACTGGCAGTCATGGAATAGTGCTAACCCTGCTTATGGTGATAATGTTTTTCAGTTAAAAATGTCTGATAATCAATTGCTGCCTTTAAGAATTCTTACCAAGCGCAATGCAATTGTTGCCAGAAATTATCAGTATCAGGATAATCTGGTGACTGATTTTCGTCCTTATATTAATCAATGGATTAAATTTCGTGTCGAAGTAAAATGGATGACGGATACTACGGGATATATGAAAATTTACGTTAAGCTTCCTGATCAGTCAGACTATAAGCTGGTATTAGAACGCAATAATTTTGTAACATTCACAGGTAATCCCGTTAACGGAAATGTGGGTTATCTAAAATGGGGCGTGTATCGAGAAGCCGGAAAAGATGCCAACGGCAATGTAATTACCAACGATAATGTACTAACCCGTATTGCTTATCATGATGATATTCGAATCATCAGACTTCCATTAAAATAATTGTAAATACGTTTTTATAAAACTATAAAGGCTTTATCCTTAAAACTTTGTCGAAGTTTTGGGATAAAGCTTTTCGCATTCTTGTCGTCTTTGCTTTCATTTGGGATGACATACTTTGCGTACAAGAACTTTGTCAAAGTTTTAAACTTTGACAAAGTTCTGCTTTCATAAAAAACCCGTTTAAATCAGTATTATCCGTGAGCTATTACACTTAAAAACTTTACATCTTGATATCTTATTGGCAAAATACACTTCCTTTTCTTTATAAATTCCGAACCAATTTTTGAAAATAAAAACCAATTTCAAAATTTAATTCTCATTCTTCGAACAATAAATCATTAGCTGAAATTTAAATTAATAAGTTTTATCTGAAACATCAAAATAAATCAAGAAATCTATTGATAAAATTCACCTCAAAATGCCATTATTTCGCTTAACAATTTCCTCTATTTTGCTTAACTTTTAAACTCAATGCTCTATTTCAAAATTGATTAGTAAATACGGTACTTTCCTGAGAAAAACATTTCAAAAAAACAACATAAAAACTTCATTTTCCCTTTGTTTTAGGGCAACGAAAACGTTGTATTAATCAAAATCAATAGCATTTTGGACGTATTCAAAACTGTCGTGTGTACCCTATTTCTATATTTGTTTTAATTAAAAACCAAGAAAACATGACTAAACCAAAAGAAATGAACCGACTTCTAAAAGATCTATTTTTATTCACCCGCCGAAAAATTCCCCAGCCTCTTTTTCACGTTAATAAAATGTTATAATTTTCGCAGTGATACCAATCGGCATTTGTAAAAATCATTTGATAGTATCTTTTGACAGCAACGCAAAATAATGACTGATTTGTTTAACAAGACAATGACTCAACTTAAATCATATCAATAGGAAATAAGCCTAAAACTTATTCCCATTTAAAAAATAATTATGAAAAGGACTATATTTTTATTTTTGCTTCTGGCAGCTTGCAAAGTAATGTATGCACAGGACAACATTACTGTAAAAGGTAAAGTAACAGATGCTCAAAGCATACCTATGCCGGGAGCAACGGTTTCTGAAAAAGGAACACAAAATGCTACCATTACTTCTATTGATGGAGAATACCAAATTAAGGTAAAGCCTAATGCTATATTGGTCTTCTCTTTTATTGGTACAAAATCCAGAGAAGAACACGTTAAGAACAGAACCCTTATCAATACTAAACTAATTGATGATGCCAACAATCTGGATGAGGTAGTTGTTGTTGGTTACGGAACCAAGACAAGAAAAAACATCACAGGTGCGATCTCCTCTGTAAAAGGAGAAGAACTTGCAAAAGTTCCGGTACAAAATGTAGCTCAGGCCTTGCAGGGTCGTATTGCCGGTATGCAAGTAACAATGTCTGACGGAACACCCGGATCTGAACCTTCGATTAAAATTAGAGGCGGAACGTCTATCACGCAAAGTAATGAACCTTTGTATGTGGTTGATGGTGTAGCACAAACGGGCGGACTAAACTTTTTGGACCCTATGGATATTGAATCTATCGATGTTCTTAAAGATGCCTCTTCTACTTCTATTTATGGCGCTCAGGGCGCGAACGGAGTTGTTTTGGTTACAACCAAAAAACCTAAAGGAGGAAAACTTACCATCAGTTATGATACTTATGGGGGTATAAAAAAGATTGCCAAAGAAATTCCGGTAATGAATCCATACCAGTACACTCAATTACTATACGAAGCTGCAACTGATGATGCCAGAATGGAAAAATTTGAAAAAACTTTTGGTACTTACGATGAACTCGAAGGGCTATATAAAAATAGAAAAGGTATTAGCTGGCAAGATGAAGTTTTTGGAAATGCTGTTGAAAGTCAATACCATAAAATAAGTATTAGCGGAGGCGAAAATGACACCAAATACAATGCTTTTTACTCTGTTAATAATGATCAGGGAATTATGTTAGGTACTGGTTCTGTAAAAAATATTGCAAAATTATCGGTAACGAACAACGTTAGCAAAAAATTTACTGTAAGTGCAATTGTCAATTATTCGAATCAAAAAATAACAGGATTGTCTACACAAGAGGGCGGAAACACCAGATTGAATATGTTGCAGAATTTATTGCAATATCGTCCAACTATTGGAAAAAACGGATCGGATGAAGATCTTAAATACCTATTTGTAGATCCATTAGACAATCAATCTTCTCCTACATTTCAAAGTCCGATTATTACAATCGAAAATCAAAAAAGAGAAGCTGTAAACAGAGCTATTAATATGAGTTTACAGCTTCAATACAATCTTACTCCGGACTTAATTTATCGCGGATTGGTAAGTTATACCGATAACAGTAATAAAAGCAAATACTTTAATGGTGCCGATGGAATTCAGGCAATCAGAAGCGGTGGTCCAAATGGCGGAGTTACACACAATATTTCGACTCGTTTAAACTACAACAACGTCTTAACGTACAGCAAAACTTTCAATAAAAAACACAAGTTTGATGCCTCTCTTGGACAAGAATACATTTACAACTATGCCGAAGGAATTACAGCTACAGCTTCAGCATTTCCTGATGTAAATTTAAGTTGGGACAAATTGCAATTAGGTACGATTGCAGGAATTCCGACAACCTTTGCAGAAGATGACAAATTGCTTTCTTTTTTCGCCAAAACAAACTACTCGTATAAAAACAGATATTTATTTTCTGCGAGTTTAAGAGCAGATGGTTCTTCTAAATTTGGAACTCAAAATCAATGGGGGTATTTCCCTTCAGTCTCGGCAGCATGGAGAATTATCGAAGAAGATTTTATGAGAAATATACCTGTTTTCTCTGATCTGAAATTTCGTGTAAGTTATGGTGAAGCCGGAAATAACAGAATTGCAAATTATGCAGCATTAGGTATTTTCAATTCAGGATCTTATCCTTTAAATAATCAGGTAAATATTACCGCTTATCAAAACAACCTTCCTAATCCATATTTGAAATGGGAAGCTACAAAATCGACTAATATTGGTCTTGATTTAGGATTCTTCAGACAACGAATCGCTCTTACAACAGAGTTATATGAAAATCGTTCTAAAGATTTGCTTTACAACACACGTGTCCCGGCAAGTTCAGGTTTCAAGAAACAGTTCCAGAATATTGGAGCTACATCAAATCGCGGTATCGAATTCACTTTGAATACTGTAAATGTTAAAACAGATAATTTTATCTGGAATACATCTTTTAATATTGCATTCAACAAAACAAAAGTACTTAGTTTAAGCGAAGGAGAAACGTCGATGATAACCAATAGCTACACAGATAAAAACGACTATATCTTGCAAGTAGGAAAACCTGTTGGGGTAATGTACGGTTATGTTAGTGATGGTTTGTATCAGGTAAGCGATTTTGACTATAATGCAACAACCAGCGTATATACTTTAAAACCAGGCGTAGTTAGTGATAATATTGTGGTACAACCCGGATTTATCAAGTTCAAAGATATTAGCGGTCCAAACGGTACCCCGGATGGCGTTATCAATGATCTGGACAGAACAACAATTGGAGATGCAAATCCAAAATACACAGGTGGTTTAAATAATACTTTTAGTTATAAAGGACTAGATCTTAGCATATTTCTGGATTTTACAGTGGGAAATGATATTTATAATGCAAACGTATTGAACAATTCACGACTTAATGGTGAAAACCTAAATACATTGCAAATTTATGCTGACAGATGGACAACTATTAATGCAGCCGGACAACGTGTAACTGATCCTGCTGAATTGGCAGCTTTGAATGTTGGAAAAACCAATCCGGCCTATAATGGTAACACAACTGGTCGTTTGTACAGCGATATCATTGAAGACGGTTCATTTTTAAGAATCAACAACGTAAGTCTTGGTTATACACTGCCAAAAGACTGGTTGAGAAAAACAAAAATTTCTAATTTGAGAATTTATTTTACAGCCTATAATTTATACGTATTCACCAAGTATTCCGGATATGATCCTGAAGTAAACGTTCTTAATAATGCGATAACAAGAGGTGTAGATTTTAGTGCTTATCCGCGAAGCAAATCGTTTGTTACAGGCTTAAGTATTTCACTATAATTTAAAGTTTAAAAAGATGAAAAAATATATATTTCCCCGCAGAATGATACTTGCAGCAGGTATTGCCTGTCTCGTATTGCCTCTTAATTCCTGTGATAAAGAACTAGAAGTTACCCCTTATTCTTACTTCACTACCGCTAACTTTTTCTCTATTCCTGAAGAAGCTAATATGGCTACTTTAGGTGTTTATGAATCAATGTCATCATTAGATAGCTACGGTTATAATATTCCTTTGATTTTTGATGCCGATACTGATATTAGTCAATTGAGCGGACTAGGCTCTGATGAATGGCGCGTTATTGCTCATTATCAGGGAATTTCGCAAACCGGAATCTTTTACACCGTATGGAGTAAGTTGTATGAAGGAATTGACAGGGCAAATGTTGTGATCGAAAGAATTCCCCAAATGGAATTCTACACAAACGGAACTCCATCTCAGAAGATGCAATTGAACAGATATATTGGCGAAGCAAAATTCCTTCGTGGATTTTATTATTCAGAACTGGTACGTCTTTGGGGCGATGTTCCTTTTAAAACCAAAAGTTCACAATCCGGAGATAATCTAAAAGGAGGTTTAGTAGACCGTTACGAAATTTATACCCAAATTATAAAAGACATGCAGGAAGCTGCGGCTGTTTTACCGGAACAAACACCTGCAGACGAGCGCATCAGTAAATGGGCAGCAAAATCAATGTTAGCCCGGGTTGCCCTGTTTGCAGGAGGATATTCCTTAAATGCAGACGGAACAATGAAACGTCCTGCTAATTATAAAGAGTATTACCAACTGGCGCAACAACAGATTAACGATGTGATGGCGCAGAATCCGTACAAACTGAATCCGTCTTATTCAAAAGTCTTTAAAAACCAATGCCAGCACGTATTAGAACCTACTGAAAACATATTTCAGGTTGCTTTTTACAATCCGGCAGGAACAAGAGAAAATGCATCGTGGATAGGTTATTTTAATGGGCCACTTACTGCTACAGGTCTTTATCCTAACTCAATTGGCCGTTGTTTAGTACCAAAACCTTTTTACACCACTTTTAAAGATGGCGACCAGCGAAGAGATTTTTCAATTGCCACGTATTCTATTAATAATGTTGGAAATAAACTCCCGCTCTTAACCGCAAGACAAGATGAGGCCTGGACCGCTGCCAAATGGAGCCGTGAATATCAAACCAATGCTACGCTCGAAAGAAGTTACACTCATATTAATTGGGTCGTAATGCGTTATTCTGATTTATTATTAATGCGTGCCGAAATTGAAAATGAATTAAACGAAGGCCCAAATGCCATTGCTTATGATGCCATTAATCAAGTTCGAAGAAGAGGTTTTGGAGCAGATATATCAGGCAGCGGAATCGCTATAGATTTAAAAACCAAAGGTACTGGATATGCAAACGCTGCTAATGTTGTCATACAAATTACAGGCGGCGGAGGTACCGATGCTTCGGCAGCAGTAGTAACCCTTGCAAGCGGCAGTATCGGAACAATTGCTATGCTGCGTTCCGGAGATGGTTATACAGCTGTACCAACTGTAACTATTACCACCACAGACGGAAAAGGTACAGGAGCAACGGCAACAGCAAGACTTTTGACAAAACCAACCGTTTCGCAAATAAATCTGCCGACAGGTTTAAGCAAAGCAGATTTTCTTAAAGCACTTCAGCAAGAAAGAGCCTGGGAACTTTCAGGAGAAGGAATGCGAAGAGCCGATTTAATTCGTTGGGGAATTCTGGCTGATAAAATAAACGAAACCGGTGCAGCTGTTAAACTTATCCGTTCCAATTATTTCTATCCGTCAATTACCAATTTTGTAAGTGGTAAACATGAATTATACCCGTTTCCACAAAATGAAACAGATGTAAACAGAGCAATTATACGTCAGAATCCTAAATACTAATTTTAAAATTTATGTTCAAAAAACTCTTTTTATTTATCATTTTAGGATTTTCTGTTGGTGTACAAGCACAGGTCGATGTTCACGGCGCTTCTGCCGAATATGAATATCCTACAGATCCATTGGTTCGCGAAAAACTGAACCAATGGCAAGATTTAAAATTTGGCGTTATTTTACATTGGGGACTTTACAGTCAAAATGCAATGAACGAATCCTGGCCACTGGTGAATGATCTTTGGAAACGAAGAGACACGACAAAAACGTACGAAGAATATAAAAAATGGTATTGGGATCAATCTAAAAAGTTCAATCCTGTAAAGTTTAATCCTGAGAAATGGGCCGAAATTTCAAAAAATGCAGGAATGAAATATTTGGTATTTACCACGAAACATCACGAAGGATTTTCAATGTTTGATACTAAAGAAAGTGATTTTAAAATTACAAATGGTCCTTTTGCCGCCAATCCTAAAGCCGATGTTACAAAATATATTTTTGAAGCCTATCGTAAACAAGGTATGATGATTGGCGCTTACTTCTCTAAACCCGACTGGCATTCAGAATATTTTTGGTGGCCTCGTTTTGCAACAGTAAATCGTAATGCAAATTATAATACAAACGAATTCCCAAAGCAATGGCAGAAATTTAGAGATTTCACCTATAACCAAATCGGCGAAATTTTAAGCGATTATGGTAAAGTAGATATTTTATGGCTTGACGGTGGCTGGGTACGAAATCCGCAGCCGGGAGAAATGGAAAAAGCATACGTACCAAGCAATAAATCATATTACCCGCCTTATCCTCAGGATGTAGATATGCCGCGTATCGCCAAGATGGCAAGAGAAAAACAGCCGGGAATTTTAGTGGTAGACAGAACAATTCACGGACCTTATGAAAACTATCGTACACCAGAATTAACAATTCCTAAAACACAATTAAAAGATCCTTGGGAAACCTGTCTAACCATAGCAAAAGGATGGGGATATACAAAGAAGAGCCCAATAAAATCAGGAACCTGGATCATACAAACTTTGGCAGAAGTAGTCGCAAAAGGTGGCAATATGCTTTTAGGATGGGGACCAACACCCGAAGGTGAATTTCCGGAATATATTAATAAACCGCTTGAGGAAATTGGTGTATGGTTAAAAGCAAATGGTGAAGCAATTTACAGCACCCGAATCACCGAAAACTATAACGATGGTTCTACCTGGTTTACACAATCAAAAGACGGAAAAAAGAAATATGCTATTTTTTGTATTAAAGAAGGAACAACTATTCCGGCAGTCATAGCATGGAAAGGAAATATACCCGAAAAAGGAAAAAAGATAAAACTCATTTCTACAGGCAAAAATGTGAACTGGAAACTGGAAAAAGATGCGGTAGTGATAGAAATACCAAAAGAACTTATTGGAAAACAAACAGCAGCACTGGCCTTTTCCTTTTAATCCAATCAAATAAAAAACAACATTATGAAAAAGATAGTACTAACATTCAGTTTCATCCTAATAGCTTCGATTACGTTTGCACAAAATAAACCTAAAGACATGAAAGTCTTAAGAGATTCCATTTTTACCGTAATGAAACTCAGCAAAGCAAACCAGCAAAAAATGCACGATTTAATTGCCGAAAACGGAAAAGGTCAAAAAGCGATTAAAGACGATCCGGCACTTTTTTACGATCAGAGACAAGAGAAACTCGAAGCCTGGAAAAAAGATATAACCACTAAAGAAAAAGCAATCCTGACACCGGAACAATTTCAAATATGGAGGGATTTTGGCAAATCTTTAAATAAACCTAAGCCATAATAAGGATCGGCTTAAAATAAGCCCTTATTTTTTTTAGATAATTACTTGCTTTTTGGACATTAATGCAGAACTTGCCGTTCTGCATTAATTGTTTCCGGGAGAAGATAAAATAATAGTAAAATTAGCATTATGAATACCATAAACGATAC
>Ga0247803_1001874_pt1 | contig 10828 bp, 9 predicted proteins | sample UWRJL014104B1_FD_180928 | JGI IMG/M metagenome (GOLD analysis project Ga0247803, IMG submission 180928) | Plant litter microbial communities from Arlington Agricultural Research Station in Wisconsin, United States - UWRJ-L014-104B-1 | ecosystem: Environmental > Terrestrial > Plant litter >...
GTCCAGCTGCCGGTTTTCCGTTTTCGGCATCTTTCCAACGCTGCTCACCCAAAGTTTCCAATGTTTTGGTTCTTTGTTCCGGAGTTACAGCATCATTATAGCCTTTTGACATTACTCTGGTCATATCGTACAAACTTGTCGTCGCAACGGCTTTTACCCGCTTATCAATAGCAGTTGCATTTAGAGCAAAACCGCCAAAACCACAAATACCAATGATTCCAATTTTATTTCGATCGACTTTTTTTTGTAATCCTAAAAAATCAACCGCGGCGCTAAAATCTTCAGTATTGATTTCCGGAGAAGCCAGATTTCGCGGTTCGCCACCGCTTTCTCCTGTATATGATGGGTCGAAAGCCAAAGCTATAAAACCACGTTCTGCCATTTGGTTGGCGTATAATCCTGATGATTGTTGTTTCACCGCTCCAAATGGTCCGCTGATGGCTAATGCAGACAATTTTTGGTTTCCTGCATTTTTCGGAAGGTATAAATCTCCGCTTAATGTAATACCGTAACGATTTTTGAAACTCACTTTTTGACGGGTTACTTTATCGCTTAATTGAAAAGTATAATGCTCTTTTGATATATTCATTTTTTCTGAATTTAATTGTTCTTTTTTTTGTGCAAATATTTGCCCTGTTATCAGCAATAGTATTGCGATTGCGAATGATTTTTTCATTTTATTTTTGATTTTATATTTTTCATAATGATTTGATTTTGATTATTTTAAAATTCAACAACCACATTTCAGTTTCAAAATCATATCTTTTAAGGTTTAACATTTTTAATGAATTTTGCAGGAATTCCACCAACGACGGTATTATCAGGAACATCTTTAGAGACTACAGCTCCTGCTGCGACAACTGCATTTTCTCCAATTGTTACGCCGGGCAAAATTGTTGCATTGGCACCAATCCATGCATTTTTTTTGATGAGAATTGGTTTCCCTTCTAATCCTTTTCTTTCTTCAGGATTTAATGGATGATTTTCGGTAATGAGACTGACTTTTGGGCCAATTAAAACGTCGTCTTCAATTGTAATTCCGCCGAATGCCAAAAACGTGCAGTCAAAATTGATGAATACGTTTTTACCAATTGTAATGTGTTTTCCACAATTGATATAAAGAGGTGTAAATACGGCAACATCCTGAAGTTCTTTATCTAAAATCCTGCTTAACAACTGTGTAATTTCTTCAGGATTTACAGCATTGTTCATCTGAATTAGTAATGCTTTCACAGCAAATGCTTCTTCCCTCAATCTGCCCATTTGCGAATCGTTAGGAAGTATGGTTTCACCTGCTAAAAGTCGCTCAAAAATATCTTTTTGAAATGGTGTGGCATCGAAAATAGGATTTGAATCTGACATAATATTTGAATTAAATAATCAGATACAAAGGTAAGACTGCCTTAAAGTAAGGCAGTAATGATTATCAAACCAAAGATTAAGAAATTCAAACTTCTGCTAAGCGAAATGCAGAGGGATTAGTGCCCGTATTTTTTTTGAAGAAATTATTGAAGTAAGTGGGGTAATCAAACCCAAGTGCGTAACCAATTTCAGAAACACTCCAATCAGTATGTTGCAAGAGCGCTTTGGCTTCTGTTATAATTCGCTCGGTAATATGGGTTGTTGTCGATTTTCCGGTAACTTCTTTTATGGCTCTATTCAGGTAATTGACATGCACATTCAAATGTTGTGCGTAATGCTGCGCCGTCCTTAATTGAAGTGGATTGGAAGTTGTTTCAATTGGAAACTGTCTTTCCAGTAATTCCAAAAATACAGATGACAATCTGGAAGATGCATTCTTATTCTGTTCGAAATTTTCAGAAGGTTCCATCTTCAAGGATTCGTGAATAATGAGACTGATATAATTTCGAATCAGCTCATCTTTAAATACATAATTACTTTCCTGTTCCGCAATCATTTTCTGAAAAATAGTATTCAGAAAACCTCTTTGCTCTTCGTTGATTTTTAAAACAGGTGTTCCGCCAATTTTAAAAAAAGACGATTGCTGCAGGCTTTCAGACCGTTCAGAATTTTTAAAAAACTCTTCCGAAAATAAAATCGTATAGCCAATATAAGTCGTAGAAATTGTTTCCCATGAATATGGAATGTGCGGATTTCCAAAAAAGAGAATCGTACCTTCCTGCTCATAGGTTTTATCAGAATAATGAATCTTGCTTTTTCCTGTTGTCAGACAGATTTTATAAAACTCCTTTCTGCTGTAAGTTCTGGTTTCGGCACCATCATCTTCTATCTGGAATGCTTTAAACCCTTGCAGTTTCAGTTCATTATTAAACTTAGATACTTCTCTTATGATCTTCTCTTTCATTTTACAAAGTTAAGAAATTCAAACTTGTTTAGAATTCTCTAATTTTAAATTTTATCAAAAAATGGTTTGTTGTTTTCTTTACTATTACTTCATTCTGAACTTTTTGGAAAGATTGTAATAATACAGAATCAATCAAATTCTTGGCATTAAACAAGAAGCAGAGCTTATGTTGTAGGAGAAAGATGAAATGATGGTGAGACTTGAAAAATTATTCGATAAATAATTATTTATAGAAGATATATTAATTAAAAGGTATTTCTATGAAACTGCTTTAAATACGACTAACAAATCTCTTTTCTTTGTCACTATTCCATTGTACTTGATATGTTGTCCCGTTCATTTGGTCAAGTAATAAGAAATTATATGTATTTTTTGTAGGGTAAAGTGTAAACCTTCCGCTTACTTCTTCTGTCGTCATTACAAGTGAATCTGAATTTAATACTAGTTCGCCTTCGTAGCCTTCTCCCGATATAGTAAAATGTACTTGCCACATTCTTCCATTACGGGTGTCCAATTTAATAAAAGTCCAATAGTTTTCAGTTGGAAATAATTGATAAATCGGAACTTCAACTTGCTTTTCTACATGTTTTATTGTACTTGTATTATTTTTTGGCGTTTGTCCTTGTGAAGGCAAAACAAATAAAATCAGTAATGTTATCAGCATAGAATTTCTAGTCATAGTATTTTTCTTTGTATTGTTTCTGTTGATTCGTATTTTCTTAAATTATTCGCCTTACCACTTTACGGTTTTTTACTACTCTCAAAACTTTTATATAATAATTACATTAGTTAATTAAAATATCTTCTTGTTTTATTAATTTACAACTTATAGTCATCCAACTTTTGCTCACAATAAGCAAATCACTATTTAAGCTATGTTTATATAAGTTAAAACCTGAAAAATTAGATTTTAAATCTATATTAAAATTTTGATAAAATTCGTTGTTTATAGAAATGACATTTTGGGCTTCCTCAATTATTCTAGGCATAATTCCGTTAGTATATTCAGTACAAAACTTTTCTGTCATTTGAATATCTGGATTTGGAATAAATGTAAATCTTATTGGCTCGGTGAATTCTCCACTTCGATAAACCGAAATATCCTGGGAGTTATCACAATAACCTATTATTAAAGTACCTTTTTCAAAAATTATTTTCTTTTGCATTGCTTTAAATTTTATAATTATACTACAAAGATAAAGCAGTTACAAAACACTTTTGCAAACAGTTATGTACAAAACATTAAAGTTTTAAACAATTATCCAATAAAATTTCTGCAACATTATCCACAATAAAACATAAAACCTTCTAGATTGTTAGACTCGATAAAACAGATTTAATGTCTCAAAATTAGACAAATAATCAGGTATATATACTTGTATTATTGTACTGCCTAATTGATATTTTTACTGCCGTAGATTTAATTTAGTTATTATGGATTCCCGTAAAAATATTTCAAATTAAATCTTAATATTTGTTTGTTATTAAAATGTCTAATTCTAATCTTAAGTAAAATTAGAATCCATGATACAATAACTGCAAAAAAAATAACATTTAAAAAGATAAAATGTATACGATTGACGATATTAAACTTGCTTACAATAAATTAAGGACATATATATATTACGATAATACCGAGCTATTATTACGACAAAAATTAGTTGAATTTGAGACCGATACCAAGAAAGATGACGATTTTATTATATGGGGAATATCCTCTCCATATAACGATTCTGAAGATGAAATAAAAAATCTTTTCAAAACTCCTAGAAGAAAAACAATCGAATCTAATTTAGAAATAAAATTCAACCGTATTTTAGAGGAATTAAATAATTATAATGAGAAAGGTAGTTTTGTTAAGTACTTATACGATTCAATTGATGCATCTTTTTTTCCAAAAAAAATAAAAGCTAATGGAGCCAATTTAAATGAAAATTTCATTTCAAATAAAAAAACAGAAGATAAATATTCTTTAGAAAAAATTACAGCTTTCATAAATGTTCCTATAGAAATACATCTTTTTTCAGTGATGTGGATAATTAAAAATGGTTTTAAATTTGAATCAGAATTATCGGATGTCTGCAAAGGAAACAGATTGCTTTTAAACATGGACAAAACCTCTTTAATACATAATTCATCACTCTTTAAACCATATTTTAGTCAATACCAACAATGGAGAGACGAATCAGTATCTACGGCACAAGAATTGTTAAAAAATAATAAAGATGCTTTATTTATAAATCTCGACATAAAGGACTATTATCATTCCACCAGAATTGATTTAGATTTATATTTTTCCAATGACAGTGATAGTGTTAATACTATTTTAAGAGAAGTACACAAATTATATTCCACAAAATTATCAAAATATTATAGTCTCCCACGGGATTTTTCTAAAGAACTAGAAAAAAATAAATCCATCTTACCGATTGGATTACTTTCTTCATATATTATTGCAAATCATTATTTAAATGATCTTGACAATATTATTTGTAAAAAATATAAGCCAGCTTATTATGGCAGATATGTTGACGATATTTTAATCGTTTTTGCAGAGCCTAAAGATGAAATAAATAAAAAATCTAGGTACAACAAATATAAATTTGAATTTGACAAGTACAAACAGGAAATTCTAGATGACTTAAGTCTTGAATTAAGTTATGAGGAAGAAGATTTAACAACAGTTGAGAAATATTTGTTGTATAATTTGTATCCATTATTAAAAATTCTACCTAGTCAGAAAAATAATAGGACTATAAAGATAGATAAATATGACTCTTTATATTGTCAACCTGACAAGACCTTAATGTATTATTTTCATGCAGATGAATCAGATCTAGTAATTGATAAACTTAAACAGGAATTAAATTATAGATCAAGTGAATTCAGAGATTTGCCTGATGATAATGAAAATTTAGGCGATTTTGATAAAAATGCTTTCTATTTAAATTATACAGATTCAGAAGGCAAAATTAGAACATTAAAGGACTACAAAGAAAATAGATATGGTCTCACTGTTTATCTAACCAATAAAATTTTAGGTGCAATAAAGCATAAAAAAAATGTAGAAGATGATGAAATAAACAAGTTGCTTAAAATTTTTAAAGGAAAAAATTGCATTGATTTTTTTAAGCTTTGGGAAAAAATTTTCACATTCTTGATGGTAAACAATAAACCAAAAGAATATGTGGATTTTTATTTTCACTGTATAAGTGAAATTCAAAAGATAGGTTTAGGAGAAAAAACATTTTCAGATACGAAGGTATCCTATAATAGAATTATGGATTCATTAATTGAATATCTAGATAGTGCTCACGAAATTGTGCTTTCATTAAATCCAAATTTTATTAATAATGATAAAAGAATACTTAAAAACTTTGAATACAGAAGTAATTCAATGGAAAGCAAGTATTTTTATAATGAAATTACGCGTAGCAACTCGCCATGGGCATCAAGATATAGGAAAACAAATATGATGCGACATCATTATGTTTCTATTCCATTATTGAATTATACAAAAGAAAGTTATGAAGGAAAAATAAATTTGATTAATTATAATTTCAACATTGAAAAGTATACAATTGATAAATATTTAATTAAGAATTCGCCGCGACCTGTAAAATTTTGGGAATGTAGCATCTCTCAGTTGTTTACTAATTTAAAAAAAACTAGTTCAGAAATATCAATTGGAAATCTAAAAACTAATATTGCTGATTGGAATGAAGATGACTCAGAGCATTTTTTAGATGAGGCTTTTGAAAGATTTAAATCAGTAAATCTTAATCATAAATCAAAAGATTTGTTTGAGGATTCAATAGATCCATACAAGAAGAATTTTTTCGAGTTTATTCCTTCTAATGATAGCATTGATGTAAAAACCAATTTAAGTAATATCACTACTATAAAAACCAATTCAGATTTAAAAAACAAACTATCAAAGCCAAAAATTTCCGTTGCTAATACTATTGTAGATTATCAAAATATAATAGATGCTTTACGAAATAAACCTAATGTGTCTAGAGGCAGGTATCAAGACCTAGTAGATTTTCTTAAATCAACTAGAAAAAATAATTCTGATATTGTTGTTTTTCCGGAATTTTTTATACCGATTGAAATTCTTTCAAGTCTTGTTAGATATTCAGAAAAGAATGAATCCCTTCTAATAACAGGATTAGAGCATATTACAGTAAATGATATTGCATTTAATTTTGTGGTTACAATAATGCCTATTAATATTGACGGTTACAAGGATGCTACCTTAGTTTTTCGTTTAAAAAATCATTACGCACCATTAGAAGAAGATATTATTACCGCTAATCACTATCTAATACCACAACCTTTAAACACTAGATATCATATTTTCAATTGGAAGAATATTTATTTTAGTGTATTTTACTGCTTTGAATTGGCAAATATTGTACACCGAAGTTTATTAAAAAATAAAATAGATTTATTAATTGCAGTTGAATATAACAAGGATGTTAGTTATTTTTCAAATTTAGTTGAATCGGTTTCAAGAGATTTACATTGTTATGTCGTGCAAGTTAATTCAAGCCATTATGGAGACACCCGAATTTCACAACCTACAGAAACTTACAGAAAGGATATTGTAAAATTAAAAGGTGGAAATAATAATGTAACTGTGGTGGGAACAATAGAGATTGATAAATTAAGGGAGTTTCAACGAAAGAAATATACTAAAAATGATACAAATTTTAAAGCTTTACCACCTGACTTTGAGCCTTTATATGTTAAAAACAGAATAAAAAATAAATAAACTTAAACTACAAAAAACATTATGGAATTTCGATTTGAAGATATATTAAAAAATATAATACCAGGATCTATTGTTTTCACTGGAGTACTACTGATAATTTTAAATCAAATTACATTTGATTGTATGATAGAAATAATAAAATCTGATTTAAAAGATTATTCTGAAGTTTTGCTGTTTATAATTCTTACAGCTAGCTATTTATTTGGATATCTAAATGATTCAATTAGTAGCACTTTAGAACATATATTATACAAACTAATTAAAAAACCATCTTATTATCTTTTGACTAATTCTTGTACTTGTACAATGAGTAGACTTAAAATAGCAGATTTAGATGCTGTTCTTGAAAAGATTAAAGAAAAGTTCAAAATAGAAATTAACAATTCAGAGGAAAATTCAAATCAAGCCTTTAAGTTGATAAATCAATATAAAAAAGATAATGATTCATTAAAAGAATATTATTTCTCATATATATTCTCTAGAAACATTTTCTTTGCTTCTATATTTTTATCAATTGCAATAATAACATCAAATCATCTAAAGTTAGAATGGTTTTACTACTACCCAATAACTTTATGCATTTTGACAATATTATATTTTAGAAGAATTGAAAAATCATTTCATTATAGTCGAAAAGTCATAGTGGGGATTTTACAAACTGAATAAATTTAAAAATCCATTTTAAAAAAATGTACTTTTTTGTACTTAAAAAGATGCAACAGAACTCAAATTCGTTGTAATTGCTATCTATTTTTCGATCTAAAATAAAAAAAAGAAAACCATAAAAATAAATAAGTCACAAAAGTGATTTCAATCGAAATCTCTTCTACTTTTGCCGAATGTTAGAAATTCTTTACCAGGACCAATATATTATTGCCATTAATAAACCAAGCGGGTTGTTGGTGCACAAATCATTTTATGCGCGCGATGCAAAAGTGTATGCCATTCAGGAATTGAGAAATCAAATAGGGCAACACGTCTACCCTATTCATCGGTTAGACCGCAAAACATCTGGGGTTTTGTTATTTGCGCTCGATAAAGAAGTCTTAAAAATTATGAATGATCGTTTTGCCACACGCGAAGTCGAAAAAAAATATTTAGCCATTTTACGTGGTTGGTCGCCCCAAGAACTAACAATTGATTATGATTTAACGAATGATGATGACATTACACAAAATGCCATAACCTACTTTCATCGTTTGCAAAATGCCGAAGTTGCGTTAGAATTTAACAATAAACCTACTTCACGATATTGTTTGGTAGAAGCGATTCCTGAAACCGGGCGTATGCATCAGTTACGAAAACATTTCAAACATATTTTTCATCCCATTTTAGGAAGTCGCCCTCATGGTTGTAACAAACAAAATAAATTGTGGTTGGAGAATTTTGATCTGAAAGGAATGATGCTTCATGCACATCAGTTAATTTTTAATCATCCAATACATAATAAACAACTAATCCTGAATGCCAAGGTTAATGATGAGTTTAGCAAAGTAGGTACTATTCTTAATCTGGATTTGAGTAAGTATCAATAGAATTCCATTAGCAAATCAACAACAACCGATATTCTCCTTCGTTTTCTACTGGTGCTCTATGAATGCAAGGCAATACTTCTTGTTTTGGATGATCTACAGCCAGTCGCCAAAGATGTCCTAAACCTAAATTAACAGGTGCTGCATCCTGATGTGCCTGATAATGCAAATCAAAATAATTTTCCTTCAAAAAATCTTCGAATTCTTCCTCTGGTCCGTCATGCAATTCTTTTAATTTTGTTCGGATTTCCGGAATCAGGATTTTTTGCTCTGCCTTTACATTAGCAATAATATCACTTGCTGCTCCGTGATAGGTACACAAAAAAGTATCTGTTGCAATAGGCGAACGATCAACATGAAACGAATACACATCGGTCGATATGAAATCAAATTCATCATCACGTTCGTAACACTTTAGCAAATTAAGAGAAGGCGAAGCGCCAAAATCAGTTAATAATTGTAAATCATTCAATATTATTTCCCTGGCTATGTTTCCTTTTTCTGACAGTTTTAGTGCGATGAGATCCTCGGGATAAACTTCGGTTATATTTTCTTCTAAAGATAATTGAGATACAATCTCCTTAAAATCGCCACCCAGGTTTCTGTACCAGCATAGTGCATTCATTTCTCCTTTGAAATTGGTCTGCACAAGAACAGAGAAAGTAGATACCACGCCTATTTGGCTGCTGTCAGAAAATATATTGTTCATAGTATAATAGTAAGAAGCTAGTTATTTAAGGATACAAAATTATGCATTTTGCAGGGCTTTGTTTATTACATAGCGAAACCTTAAATACAGTAAAACAGATGATGTTAACAACCCCAGACACAGACCAAACCAGATTCCCTGTACTCCTGCATTGAAATGAATTCCTAAAATATAGGCTGCAGGAAGTCCAATAATCCAATAAGCAATAAAGGTTATAAAAGTCGGAATGTTTACATCTCCCATTCCTCTTAGTGCGCCTAGTCCGACCACTTGGGTGCCATCAAAGAGCTGAAATATTGCGGCAATGATTAATAATTGTGCCGCCAGTGCTACAACATTTATGTCGCTTGTGATCAGGTAAGGCAAATATTGATTAAAAAGTGTAAAAATCACAGCAAAGAACATCATAAAAATGATCACCAAATGATAAGATGCCGCAGCAAACCTCTGGAGCCTTTTGTAGTTTTGATTTCCAAAACTATTTCCAACTTTGATAGTTGCAGCCGATGCAATTCCTCCTGCCATCATGTAGGTCATTGCTGCAAGGGTTATGGCCGTCTGATGCGCTGCCTGTTCTATTGCGCCTATGTGACCGGCCATTAAAGCAGCAACGGCAAATGCCCCAATTTCAAACACATATTGCATCGCTACTGGCAATCCTATTTTCATCACTTTTACAATTTTCGAAACATCAATAAACTTCACAGAGAAATGTTGTATATAAACCTTAAAACTTTCTGAACGAAGCACATACCACATCATGACCACCATCATTAAAACACGATCTATCAATGTTGCAATTCCTACCCCCTGAACGCCCATTGGCTCAATCCCAAACATTCCTTTTACCAGAATTACAGCAATAACTACGTTAAGTACATTTCCCCATATCGTTATAGACATGGCTTGTTTTGTAAAACCCAGTCCTTCTGCAAATTGTTTGAAGGTTTGAAATATCATTAAAGGCAGAATAGATAAACTTAATACCAATAAATAAGGTTTTGCCGTTTCTACCACCTGAGGATCCTGATCTGCATGCTGCATAGCAAACATAGAACCATAATACACGACTAAAAAAAGAAAAATTGCAGCAGCAACATTAAGCCATAAGCTGTTTGAAAGAAGCTTTGCGCATTCCTTAAAATTTGATTTTCCGTTTTCTTGTGCGATCAAAGGTGTTAATCCGTAGGCAACTCCTAATCCGATGACTAAAACTACCATGAAAACAGAATGAACCAGCGAAACTGCAGCCAATGATATAGTTCCTGCATAATGTCCTATGATTACTGTATCGAGAGTCTGTACCAAGGTATGCCCAAGCTGAGAAATGACAACAGGCCCGGCAAGTGCAATTGTGCTTTGGTAATATATCTTATTGGATTTATATTTTTTGATCATATTAAAAAATTGAATGCCTCAAGGCAGATTTAATGTATTTAAATTGCCATTATTTAAACTTTCGTTTAAAGCGTAGCAATCCTTTT
>Ga0247803_1001875_pt1 | contig 10828 bp, 13 predicted proteins | sample UWRJL014104B1_FD_180928 | JGI IMG/M metagenome (GOLD analysis project Ga0247803, IMG submission 180928) | Plant litter microbial communities from Arlington Agricultural Research Station in Wisconsin, United States - UWRJ-L014-104B-1 | ecosystem: Environmental > Terrestrial > Plant litter >...
CTCGACGAGCTCTACGAGCTCCGCACTCGCGTGGTTCTTACGGAGGTTGTAGCTGATGGTCTTAATCGTCTTACTCTCTTCGCTACTGCGGTGCGGTCATCACCTGTGGAATCGCGAGCCATGAAAAGCACGGAACGGGGTCACTCACGGGAAACGCCAGTCTAGGGCTTCGGTCGTTAGTAGCCTGACCGGCGCACACTCATTCCCATAGACTCGATTATCGTTCGGAGCGAACGAGAATTCGGGGTGGTCATGGCTGCAGGTTCGGGCAAGTCGTCGGTACCCTCGGGGTGGTACCCCGACCCCAACAACTCGGCAATCAATCGCTGGTGGTCCGGTTCGGAGTGGACTAGGGACGTCTCACCCCGCGAGAACGTGGGCAAGGCCGTCGCGGATGCCGCCAAGAGTGTCGAGACTCGCGCCGACTCGCTCGCCGCGGAAGCCCGTTCCACAACGGGAGCCGCGACCCGGTCCGCCTCCGATGCCTTCGAGAACCCCGTCGCGACAGTGCGAGCCCGGACTGCAAGCAGTGCAACCTCCACCGCAACCGTCGCGCGACCGGCGAACCCCGCCAACTCGGCCGCCAGCTATGCGGCATCGAGCGCGCGCCCGTCGGCACCGGCCGCACCGTTCCGGGCACCCGCGCGTTCGCGGCCCGCGCCGGAGATCATGCAGCCGCCCTACGCTTTCAACCGCACGATGTCGACGTTTGCTCTCATCGCCGTCATCGTCGGCCTGGGACTGATCGCCGGCCTGCTGCTGGGCTAAAAGCTGCCTTCGAGCGGCTTCTCTACTGGGAAGTCGTCTTCTCGACGCTCATCACCAGCACGACCCGGTCAGGGCTGTCGGGTGGCGGTAGCTGGCCGGGGTTGCCGTAGCGCTTGCCCAGGCGCACGTAGAACTCGCCTTCCGGATCCGGAATCGTCTCGATCAGGCGCCCGCGCAGTTCGAGGTAGCGGAACGGGTTCTCTGGGTCGATGATCGAGTAGCTCATCGACGGGTTGCGTTGCAGGTTGCGGTACTTCGCGCGCTTGGTCGTGTGGGTGAAGAGCAGGCTCTCGCCGTCGTACTCGAACCACATCGGGTTGACCTGCACCGTGTCATCCGGCCGGATCGTGCCGAGATGGCCGTAGAGCGGCAGCTGCAGGAGGTGGGCGTAGTCCGCGGGGATCAATTCAGCCATGAACCCAACTTAACCGTTCCTGAACAGATTGTGCGGGGTGACTTTCGTCCCTAGCCCCCGCAGAGTGTGCTCCCTAAGGTTGCCGTACCAGCGCACGACGACGACATATCTCCGGGAGCTCTCATGTTGCACGATACCCACCAGTCCCCCTGGCTCACCCTCGACCCGGTCCCCCTAGAGGGTGAGGCGCTCCGGCAGGTGGATGCCTGGTGGCGCGCAGCCAACTACCTCTCGATCGGCCAGATCTACCTGCTCGACAACCCGCTGCTGCGCGAACCGCTCGAGCCGGCGCACATCAAGGAACGGTTGCTCGGGCACTGGGGAACCACCCCCGGGCTCAACTTCGTCTACGCGCACCTGAACCGCATCATCCGTGCTCGCCAGCTCGAGACCCTCTACATCGCCGGCCCCGGTCACGGCGGGCCGGGAATGGTCGCCAACGCCTGGCTCGACGGTACCTACTCGGAGATTTACTCCCCCATCACCCGGGACGAGCAGGGCATCCGCCGGCTGTTCCGGCAGTTCTCATTCCCGGGCGGGATCCCCAGCCACGCCGCCCCGGAGACGCCGGGGTCGATCCACGAGGGCGGTGAACTCGGGTATTCGCTCTCGCACGCCTACGGTGCCGCCTTCGACAACCCCTCGTTGCTGGTCGCAGCCGTGGTGGGCGACGGCGAGGCCGAGACCGGGCCGCTGGCCACCAGCTGGCACTCGAACAAGTTCGTGAACCCCCTCACCGACGGGGTCGTGCTGCCGATCCTGCACCTGAACGGTTACAAGATCGCGAATCCCAGCCTGCTCGCCCGCATTCCCGAGAGCGAACTGCTCGACCTCATGCGCGGCTACGGCCACAACCCGCACATCGTCAGAGGAGGCTTCGACGGGGAAGATCCCCTGCTCGTCCACGCGAGAATGGCCGAGACCCTCGACATCGTGCTCAATGAGATCGCCGCCATCAAGCAGTCCGCCGCCGATGGAACCCTGGTCGGTACGCCGCGCTGGCCGATGATCATCCTGCGCACGCCCAAGGGGTGGACCTGCCCGGTCGAGATCGACGGCCTGCCGGTCGAGAACACGTGGCGAGCACACCAGGTTCCGCTCGCGAATGCTCGCGACACCGAAGCCCACACCCGGCTGCTCGAGAGCTGGATGCTGAAATACCGCCCGGATGAGCTGTTCGACGAGTCCGGCGCGCCCCGTCCCTTCGTCACGGCCATCGCCCCGGAGGGTGACCTGCGGATGAGTGCCACCCCGTTCGCCAATGGTGGGCTCCTGCGCCGGGAGCTCGACCTCCCCGACTTCCGTGACTTCGCGGTCGCCGTCGATGCCCCGGGCGGCTCTGATAGTTCAGCAACCCAGGTTCTCGGCACCTGGATGGCGGAGGTGATCCGTCGCAACCCCGACAACTTCCGGCTGTTTGGGCCCGATGAAGTGGCATCCAATCGCCTGCAGGACGTCTACGACGTGACCGACAAGCAGTTCACCGGTGCGATCTGGCCCATCGACGAGCACCTCGCGCGGGCCGGCCGGGTGATGGAGATGCTCTCGGAGCACCAGTGCCAGGGCTGGCTCGAGGGTTACCTGCTGACCGGGCGCCACGGTGTCTTCACCTGCTACGAGGCGTTCATCCACATCATCGATTCGATGCTCAACCAGCACGCGAAGTGGCTCAAGGTCTCGGCCGGAATCCCCTGGCGCCGGTCGATCTCGTCACTGAACTACCTGCTGTCGTCGCACGTCTGGCGGCAGGACCACAACGGCTTCAGCCACCAGGATCCCGGCTTCATCGACCACGTCGTCAACAAGAAGGCCGAGGTAGTGCGGGTCTACCTGCCCGTCGACGCCAATACCCTGCTGTCGACCTACGATCACTGCCTGCGCTCGGTCGACTACGTGAACGTCGTCATCGCCGGCAAGCAGTTGAGCCCGAACTGGCTGACGATGGACGAAGCGGTCGAGCACTGCACCCGCGGGCTCGGGATCTGGGACTGGGCGGGAACCGAGGTCGAGGGGCAGGAACCGGATGTCGTGCTCGCCTGCGCCGGGGACGTCCCGACCCTCGAGACCCTCGCGGCGGCCGCGCTGCTGCGGGAGCACCTGCCCGAACTGAAGGTACGGGTCGTCAACGTGATCGACCTGATGCGCCTGCAGGACTCCGGGGAACATCCGCACGGCCTCGACGCGAGCGAGTTCGATGCCGTATTCACGACCGACAAGCCGATTATCTTCGCGTATCACGGCTACCCGTGGCTCATCCATCGCCTGACCTATCGCCGCACCGGCGAAGCCAACCTGCACGTGCGCGGTTTCATCGAGGAGGGGACGACGACCACGCCGTTCGACATGGTGATGCTCAACGACCTCGACCGCTACCACCTCGTCATCGACGTGCTCGACCGGGTGCCCGGCCTCGCCGCCGCGAACGCGGGCCTGCGGCAGGAGATGCAGGACAACCGTCGCCGGGCGCGTGCCTGGACGCGGGACCACGGCGTCGACATTCCGGAGGTCTCCGACTGGCGCTGGCCGGCTGTCGGTGCCAGCAGGGGGCCTGCCTAGCGGTCAGGCGTAGCGGATGCCGTTCTGCAGCCGGGTGCGCACGTCGAAGAGTTCGTTACCGCCGACGGTCGCCGCCCCGGGTACTCCCTCGCGCATGAGGTGCCCGAGTTGCGACTGGCGTACCGCGACTGCTGTCGCACCACGCACGCGGCCGAGCTCGATGAGCGGCGACTCGAGGGCGTCATCCGGAAGCACGATCACGAGCGACGAGAATTTGACCCGTAGTGCACGGGTGATGACCTTGGCGCGCAGGCCGAGTTCGTGGATCGGGCGGTCGTCGCCGAGGACCTCGCCGACGAGTTCGCCGCGCCTGGCCCGGACCGGCCCGCCATAATCTTCGGAGAGCAGGGCGAACAGTCCGGTCGGACCGAGGGCTATGTGGTCGATCTTGGTCTCGGATGACGTGGTCGCGACATCGTGCCAGATCGTGAACCCGATGCCGAGCTCGGCGAGGGTGCGTGCTGTCGCCTCTTCAGCGATGGCGTCGGCGAGGATCCGGCGGATCTCCCGGGGCGCACTGCGCACGAGGGACGGGTCGTAGGGATCGTCGAGCTCGGCGCCGCGGCCGACCCACTCGCGCATGAGCTGGAGGTACCGTTCCCGGCGCCAGCCGCCCGGGTGACCGTAGGCGCGGGCCCGTGGGCGGGTGTCCGGGCGTGCGGTGGGCGACGCGGCGGGACGCGGAGCCCACGAGCTCTGCTGGCCGGTGACGCGTCCGCGGTCGTAGACGGCGCGATCCTCGGGAGTGCCGACCCGGTCCCAGGCGAGTTGCACCGCGATGAAGCGGGCAGAGTCGCCGCCGGTGTCCGGGTGCGTCTCACGAAGCAGTCGACGGTAAGCGACCCGCAGTTCGTCCTGGCTGACGGAGGAAGCAACCCCTAGCACCTCGTACGGCGTCGCAGAGACGGGACTGTCTGGCATCCGGGAGCTTTCTCGAGCGGGTGGTGCGGGTGAGGCACGGGTCGTAAAACGATACCGAATCAGAACGAACGCGGCGTACACCTGCGCTGGGAGCGGCTGCGGGGTGCGCCATAATGGCGCCATGACTGACGCCCCGGCAGCTTCGACCCCGCCCTGGACCGGGCTCGCGGAATCCGACCGGCTGCAGCGGGCCGTGCGGGTCATCCTGGTCGGTGCCGAGTCCACCGGCACGACGACTCTCGCCGAAGCGCTGGTCGCTCACTACCGCAAGGCCTATCCCGAGATCGTGACGGTCGAGGAATACGGGCGGCAGTTCACCTACGACCTGCTCGACGAGACGGCGACCCTGGCTGCGGCGAACGGCCTTCCGGAACCGGGAATGGACGACCTGGTCTGGACCCCGGCGCACTTCGCAACCATCGCCCGGGAGCAGACGGCCCTCGAGAATGCGGCGGCGCTCGCCGCACCCCTCGTGATCGCCGACACTGATGCCCTCGCCACCCTGCTCTGGGAACGGCGTTATCTCGGTTCCACCACTGGTTCGGAATCTCTCGCTGGAGAGCTGCTCCCGCGCCGCGACCTCTATCTCGTCACCGACCACGTCGGGGTGCCGTTCGAGGCCGACGAGATCCGCGACGGTGAGCACCTGCGGGCCGACATGACCCGCTGGTTCACCGACATTCTCACCGAGCGCGGCTACCCGTGGACTCTCGTGACCGGCACGCGAGAGAAGCGGCTCGCGGATGCCGTGGCCATGATCGACCCGCTGCTCCTGCGCCAGCGGGCGGGCCTGTGACCGCGCTCTTGCTGACCGCAAGCTTCGGGCTCGCTGGGCGTAAACCGAATCCGTAACACGAGGGGCGTATCGTTCGGAGCATGGCTGCTTCCGAAACCCCGAACCCGTCCGCACCGACCGCACTCGGTGCGATCCCCATCACCACCATCGACGGTGAAGACACCTCGCTCGACGCCTATGCCGGCAAGGTCATCATGGTCGTCAACGTCGCCTCCCGCTGCGGGCTCGCCCCTCAGTACGAGAAGCTCGAAGAGCTGCAGAAGACCTACGGCGACCGCGGGTTCACCGTCCTCGGCTTCCCGAGCAACCAGTTCCTGCAGGAACTGGGAACCGAAGAGAAGATCAAGGAATACTGCTCCGTCACCTGGGGAATCACTTTCCCGATGTTCGAAAAGGTCAAGGTCAACGGAAAGTCGGCCCACCCGCTCTACGCCGAACTGACGAAGACCCCCGACCAGGCCGGTAAAGCAGGCAAGGTGTCCTGGAACTTCGAGAAGTTCGTCATCACCCCCACCGGCGACGTGCACCGTTTCCGCCCGAAGACCGAGCCCGACGCAATCGAGATCGTGTCGCTCATCGAGTCATCGCTGCCCGCGCAGGGCTCGGACGCGGCCAGCGCTGAGGCTTCTGCAACACACACGTCTGCAACTCACACCGAGTAGAAGAACGGGCAAAAGCTAGGCCTCGCAGTCCACGCCGAATACGCTGGGCGAATGTCAGGAATCGTGAGCGACAGCTCGACCACCGTCGAATCGGCCAGCCGCGCACGATCGTCGGGACAGCGGAAGATAGTCGGGCTGGCCCGGATCGCCGCTGCTGTACTGATCTTTGCGGCGATCATCACGCAGATCGTCGACCAGTTGGTCAACGATGCCTTCGTCGCCGACGAGTACTTCAGCTACTTCACGATCGAGTCGAGCTTCATCAACGTCGTCGTGCTGAGTGTCGGCGGAGTTCTCGCTATCCGCTGGTTGCGCGATCCCGAGCTCTACACGGCAGTGCGGATGTCGGCCGTCGCCTACGCCGTCGTCACCGGCGCCGTCTACAACGTGCTGCTGCGCGGGCTTCCGCCGACCGGCTTTGTCGGAATCCAGTGGCCGAACGAGGTCATGCACGTGTGGATCCCGATCTTCATCCTGCTCGACTGGATCCTCTCCCCCGGACGCGCGAAACTCGGCTGGCGCCGGCTGCTGTTCGCCGTCTCGTTTCCGGTCGCCTGGTGCATCTACACGCTCGTGCGCGGTTCGGTCGACGGCTGGTACCCGTACCCGTTCATCAACCCGACCCTCGACGGCGGTTACCCGAGCGTCGTCGCCTACATCGTCGGACTGTCGGCGTTTATCGTCGGGCTCGCTGCCGCCCTGATCGCAATCAGCCGGTTCGGTGCCCGCCGGGCGCCCGTCACCGAGGCACGATCGTCGTGACCGGCACCTCCCGCATGCACGCCGTCGTCACCGGCGACGTCCAGGGGGTCGGGTTCCGGGTGGCCACCCGCGCCGAAGCCCAGCGTGCCGGGCTCAGCGGGTTCGTGCGCAACGCCGACGACGGCAGCGTCGAGGTCGAGTTCGAGGGTGCGGATGCCGCGGTGACGATTTTCGCCGAGTGGCTGCGCCACGGGCCTCCGGGGGCACGAGTCGACGACCTGAAGACCCGGGAGCTCGCGGTCACCGGCCAGGCCGGGTTCGGCATCCGGCGCTGACAGCGCCTACTTCCTGGCGACGCCGTCGATCAACGACAGCAGGTTCTTCGAGGCTGTAGCGATCTCCGAGTGGTCGAATTGCGCTGCCCGGCTCTCGAGCGAGATCACCGCGCAGCGATGGACCTTCGAGAAGTCGCCGAAGGGAAAACTGTAGCGTCCCTTGGTATTCCGCGGCAGGTCGCGATCCACTCCGAGATGCCAGCTGGCGTACTCCGAGAAGTCGTGGTCGTCGATGAACGTGTTCTCGTCATCGGCGCCAGGCGCGTGCTCGCTCCAGTCGTCCCGCTCGTCCCGCACGACGCTGCCGTCGCGAACGAGGCTCCTCGCGTGCGTCAGAGCGGTGCGGTTCAACGAAATGGCCATGGTCTGTCCCTCCGGTTGATTCTGGAGAAACGGTCTATCCGCCGAAAATGGGAGCCAGCTTAGCGCTGGGAATCTCCCACGGATCAGGCCCGCCCGCTGGCGTGAGCAGCCACGCGGTGGGTGGCTTAGCGCTCGCGCTTGTTGGCTGCGTCGCGCTCGAGGCGAGCGGCGTGGCGCTCGGACTTCTCACGCTGGGCGCGCTTCTCGGCCTTCTCGCTCTTGATGCGAGCGTTCTCATCGCGCACGTGGGCCTGCGTTGCGCGCTCCTGCACGAGCCAGGCGGGCGGGGCGGCGAGCAGTTCTTTGATCTCGTCGGTGGTGAGGGCGCCGTCGAAGCCGCCGCGGGCGAGGCCCGAAATCGATACCCCGAGTTTCGCGGCCATGACCGGGCGCGGGTGCGGGCCGGTGCGGCGAAGCTCGGCGAGCCACTCCGGCGGGTTGTCCTGCAGCGCGAGGAACTCGGCGCGGGTCACCGGCTTCTGCTGGAACTCCTCGGGGGTCGCAGGCAGGTACACCCCGAGCTTCTTCGCTGCCGTTTCCGGCTTCATCGTTTGGGGTGTCATCTCACTCATACTGCAAGGGTACCGGGCGCCGGGCGTTACCCTGAGACGATGTCCACTCCTTTTGTCGTCGCCTTCGTGGTCGGCGTGACCCCGAACAAGTGGGTGGGAGTCTGGAAAGAGCGGATGCCCGACCGCCCGATCGAGGTCCGCCCGGCATCCGGGGCCGAGGCGCGGGCCTGGCTGGCCGACGGAACCGCGGACGCCGCCTTCCTGCGTTTCGAGGAGACACCGACCGCGACCGACGACCACAGCGTCATCGCGCTGTACACGGAGCAGCCGGTCGTCGTCGCACCGAAGGACCACGTGCTGGCCGACCTCGACACCGTCGCTGTGGCCGACCTCGAGGGTGAGATCGTGCTCGAGGGGCAGGACGCCGACACCATCGAACTCGTCGCCGCGAACGTCGGCGTCGCGATCATGCCGCAGTCGGTCGCTCGAGTGCACAGCCGTCGTGATGTCACCGCACGACTGCTGACCGGCTCGCCGGTGACGCAGATCGCCCTGGTCTGGCCGATCGACCGCACAACCGCCGAGGTCGAGGAATTCATCGGCATCGTGCGCGGACGCACGGCCAACAGCTCGCGGTCGTCCCAAACCGAGGCCGAGCCGGAAAAGAAGGCCGCACCCCGCGCGTCCAAACCCGCAGCCAAGGGTGGCGCTGCAACCCGCAAGCCCGGCACGCGCTTCCCGCGCAACTCCGGCCGCCAGAAGCGCCGCTAGGGCACGGAGGCTCTAGTGGCCTGACATGTTCAGGTCTTCCGGGTCGACTTCGACGTCTCCCACGTCATCCGGTCCCCCGGTGCCGGGAAGCACCGTGATGTCTGATTCGTCGACATCACCGTCGACGGCTGGGCTGTCGGCGACGGCATCCGTCTGCAGGGCGTGGGTATCTGCGTCGCTCGACGGGGTGTTCGTGGTGTCTTTGCGAACGGTTGCGTCTTCGTGGGATGTCTCGAGATCGGCCATGTCTCGACGCTACGGGCGGGCGGCATCCGGGTCGATGCTGCCCGTGATGCGCACAGCAAGCACGCAGGCAGTCCGACACGCCCGGCCCCGCCCCGGGATTTGTGCATCCTTGTGGGTTAGAGGCGCTGTAACCCGCAAAAATGCACAAATCCTAGGGGGTGGCGAGCTCTTTTTGCACCATGAGGGCCAGGTCGCGCAGGAGTGCCGTGTCTTTGGCCGACCAGGTGCGCGACTCGTGGTCGAGCACGCAGATGACACCGATGCGTTCCCCGAACGGCGACTCGATCGGGTACCCGGCGTAGAAGCGCACGAACGGCTCCCCGGTCACACGCGGGTTGAGCGCGAACCGCGGATCGGTGCGGGCATCCGCGACCACGAACGGTGCCGGTGAGCGGATCGCGTAGTCGGCGAACGAGCCGTGCCTCGGCAGTTCTGCCGGGAATGGCGACTCGCTCGCCGCCTTGATCCACTGGCGGTCGTGATCAACGAAGGTGATGAGCGCGGTCACGCTGCCGAACAGCTGGGTCGCCAGCACCGCGATCCGGTCGAAGCGATCTTCGGATGCCGTGTCGAGGATCTCGGCCCGGTTCAGCGCCTCCTGGCGGAGCACCTCGTCGTGGGAGGGCGCCGGGGCCTCGGCGGGCAGCGCCGCACCCGGCGAGACCGGACTGTCCCGCACGAGGTCGCTGATGAGGGGCGCCCCGAGCAGCCCGGCCCACTGCTGGTAGGTCGCGGCGCTGCGATAGCGGGTGAAGTCGGCGCGCACGAGCGGTGAGAACGGCACGAAGGTGACGCGGCTGAAGCGGGCGCAGATGCGGCGGGTCTCGAGATTCAGCCGACGGGCGTGGCGTTCGCCGAGCCACCCGGTGATCCCCGCAAACACGTCGATGGTGCTGAGCAGCGGCACCGCGACGATGTAGATGTGCGACCCGACTGTCGAGTTGTCGATGAGGAACTCGATCATCGCGGTCATCCGGCGACGCCAGTCCTCGAGCGGGAGCAGCAGGAGTGCGTCATTCGGGCCCACGGTGATCATGAAGGCGTCGTAGCGCCACAGCTCGATTTGCTGCAGCGGTTCGATCGCGCCGCCGATGAGCAGCGCCGTGTCGCTCACCACGTCGAGGTCGACGCCGCGGCCTGTGGCCGCCGAGACCTGCCGCGCGAGCTGCCCGGGCAGTGCGAGGTCGTGGCTGAGTACCCCGTAGCCGCAGGCCGGACCGCTGCCGAAGAGCAGGATGCGATCGGGGTCGGTTCCCGACGCGTGTGCGTGTGGCGCGTCCATCGGTGTGGGAAGCCGGTTCACCGTCTGCGTGAGCGTCAGGGTGAGCAGTCGCATGACGGGCCGCAGGAAGGCGTGCAGGAAGTTGCGAAACAGTGCGTGCTCCCGTCCAGCGTCCGTTCGATGTAGTTCCATTGTGCACGTTCTGTGCCGCCTGGGCCGCCGCATCGGGTGTGGGCGCAGTGGAAGAATGGGACCGTACCGCGGAACGACGAACAGGTCGGCAGCTGGGCTGTCGACGAACGACCAGTAACTTCAAAGGACCTCACATGACTTCACTGCCCGCAGCCGCGACAGTCGACTCGTCCACGGCGGCAGGTGTGCCGCCCCTCGGGCTGCTGCTCGATGTCGACGGCCCCATCGCCAGCCCGGTCACGCGCCGTATAGCCATCCAGAGCATCCTCGACGACCTCGTCGCCCTCACGGCGGCCGGGGTTCCGATCGCGTTCATCACCGGGCGGTCGGATGCCTTCATCCGCGACCAGGTCATCACACCGCTGCT
>Ga0247803_1001876_pt1 | contig 10824 bp, 10 predicted proteins | sample UWRJL014104B1_FD_180928 | JGI IMG/M metagenome (GOLD analysis project Ga0247803, IMG submission 180928) | Plant litter microbial communities from Arlington Agricultural Research Station in Wisconsin, United States - UWRJ-L014-104B-1 | ecosystem: Environmental > Terrestrial > Plant litter >...
ATTATAGAACTGAATGCCGGGGCTGCAGCAGAAACAGTAGCAGAGATAAAAAAAGAAGGAGGTGAAGCTACTGCCTATGGGTGTGATGTAAGTAATCAGGGGCAAGTGCTCAGTATTTTTAGCCAGGTCGGCAGTTTGGATATATTGGTAAATAATGCCGGAATAGCCCATGTTGGTAAAGCGGATACCACCAGCGAGGAAGACTTTGCCCGTGTATTCGAAGTCAACGTTAAAGGGGCATATAATACACTATTTGCCGGCATACCCCTGCTAAAGAAAAGCAGTAGCCCGGTTATTTTAAACATGGCGTCAATAGCTGCTTCAGTAGGTATAACAGATAGATTTGCCTATTCCATGAGTAAAGGTGCTATTTATGCAATGACAATGTCTGTAGCTCGTGATTATCTGTCTGACGGCATCCGTTGCAATAGTATTTCCCCAGCAAGAGTACACACACCTTTCGTAGACGGCTTCATTGCGAAAAATTATAGCGGCCAGGAAGAACAGGTTTTTGAAAAACTCTCAAAAAGTCAACCCCTGGGCCGTATGGGCAAACCCGAAGAAGTGGCTGCATTGGCCTTATACCTCTGTGCAGGTGAGTCGGGTTTTATTACCGGCAACGACTATCCAATTGATGGAGGATTTATAAAATTAAATAACTAAATAGCATTATGAAACTAATTAGATGGGGTGATGCCGGACGCGAAAAAACCGGTGTCATCATAAACGATGTAAATTACGATACCTCTGCATTTGGAGGTGATTATAACGAAGATTTCTTTGAGAACAGCGGATTGGAAAGGCTGGAAGAATTCGTGAAAGCAAATACAGGGAAGTTAATAGAAATTCCTGCAGGCACCCGTTTGGGAGCCCCTATTGCCCGTCCTTCCAAAATTATCTGTATTGGCCTTAATTATGCCGATCATGCCAAAGAAACCAATGTGCCCTTGCCTTCAGAGCCAATTATCTTTATGAAATCTACCACGGCAATGGTAGGGCCGTTTGATGATATTATTACCCCTAAAAATTCTGTTAAAACAGATTGGGAAGTAGAATTGGCTGTTGTTATTGGCAAAAAAGCATCTTACGTAGACGAAGCCGAAGCATTGGATTATGTAGCAGGTTATGCGCTGCACAACGATGTTTCTGAGCGGGAATTTCAGATTGAAAGAAACGGTACATGGGATAAAGGAAAAGGATGTGATACTTTCGCTCCAATTGGTCCGTTTTTGGCTACGCCAGATGAAATTGATGATGTAAATAACCTGCGCCTGTGGCTTACCGTTAATGGTTTAACCATGCAGGATGGCAATACTTCGAATTTTATATTTAACGTCCCTTTTGTAATCTCTTATGTAAGCCAGTTTATGACCCTGCTCCCAGGCGACGTTATCTCTACCGGGACACCTGCTGGAGTTGGTCTTGGTTTTAAGCCGCCTGTTTATTTAAAAGAAGGTGATGTGGTGGAACTGGGTATTGATGGATTGGGTAAAGCCAGACAGCAAGTTAAAGCTTATGTTAAAGAAGGATAAGGATGGATCTGCAATTAAAAGATAAAGTAATCATTGTTACTGGTGGCGCTAAAGGGATCGGAGAGGGGATTGTGTGGCAACTGGTACATGAAGGCGCAATTCCTGTAATTGTAGGTCGCAACAAGAGTGATAACCTTAAATTGCTTCAAGAGGTAGCTAAAATAGGAACTGCGTTCCAGGTTGTATCAGAATTAACAGATCCGGCAGCTGCAAAAAGCACAATCGATACTATTATTGCTCAATTTGGACGGATCGATGGACTGGTAAATAATGCTGGGGTCAATGATGGTGTGGGCTTAGAAAATGGGAGTTATGAAGGGTTTATCAGCAGCCTGCATAAAAATGTTATTCACTACTACCTGATGGCGAAGCATGTCCTTCCTTATTTAAAAGAAACTAAAGGTACAATTGTAAATATCGGCTCGAAAGTAGCCGATACTGGTCAGGGCGGCACTTCTGCCTATGCAGCCTCAAATGGTGCCCGTAATGCACTGACCAGGGAATGGGCGGTAGAATTACTGCCTTACAGGATCCGCGTCAATTCGGTGATTGTGGCAGAATGCTATACGCCGTTGTATGAAACTTGGATCAACTCTTTGCCAAATCCTAAAGAAAAGCTGGCTCATACCGTTAAAAAAATACCTTTAGAAAGCCGTATGACTACTGCAGAAGAAATCGCAAACGCAGTTGTTTTTCTGTTGTCAGACAGGTCGAGCCATACTACAGGGCAACTACATTATGTGGATGGGGGATATGTTCATCTTGACAGGGCGATCAGCTCATAGCATGTTTTTGTATTTGATAATCTACTGCATCAAAATAGCGATGCAGTAGATTTATATTTTATTATCGTTCGTCTGGGCTAGTATTATCAATAACTATAGCGATGACCAATTTGAACCAGGAGGTTTATATGGCATAATTATGTATCTTTAGAAGATTAAAATAGCCATATCAAATTAATGAATTTAATTAAATTCCATACTTCGTCTTTAAAATTTTCTACTTTTTTTATATTACTTTCTTGCTGCCTGCTTAGCTCCTGCGCAAAAGCCCCCACTGAATTTCCAGATTCAGATTATACTTTTGAAGTTTCTTGCAGCAGTTGTACAATCAGCATTATCAATGGTAACAATACGCTGAGCTATGATGTATATGGATTCAGGTCTATTCCGTTTAATCATGCATTACCCATCATAACTGTTTCATTGTGGACAGACTATGATTATGACGATACGGTCGTTAAATTCAAAGGAAGTGGGTATAATAGTATATTATTTAATGGCACCCTGTATTATGGAGACCCTGCCAAGGTAGTAGAATTTAACCTCTAAATAGAATTGGCCCCAATTTAGTAACTATACCTCTGTGATCCACCAGGTATTACCGAACGGATCTTCAATGCCTCCGCTGCGGCCATAATCCATATTTGCAATTTCTGTCACAATGGAGGCACCATGGAAAACCGAGCGGTTAAAAGTATCGTCGGCATCACCTACATAAACTAAGAAATTGCCTACTGCTTTGCCATATCTATCTTTTGCTTCGGACAGTAATAACACATTATGTCCTATTTGCAATTCTGCATTTAATACAGTCCTGTTATCATCAGCAAGGTTTAGTGCAATAATATTCGCATTGAAAACAACTTGGGCAAATTCTACAAATGCGAGTGCATTTTCGAGCATTAAATAAGGTATAATGGTTTGCTGATCTTTGTAGTTCTTCATAAAATATTAAGTTAACTAAGGGCTAAGAAGCAGATAAAAGTGTACTTATATCATAAGGCATAACAAAATATTGTAATTTAAGTTTTTTTAAGGCAACAGTGAATGTTGACAAATTCATACAATCTGACTATGAAGCTAAAGTTGTCAGAATGTAAAATTTTATCATCATTGAATATTTCTTTCGATAATGTGCAAAACTATGATGGAATTTGTAATCTGATTTCTATTTTTGCGCTTACAGATGGAGATTCTGCCCTTTAACAACATCCATCGATAAGAAATTTGAATAACCCAAGTTGATATAATGCAAAACCAAGGAAACAAAATCAGAGTTGCAATCTTAGGCGTAGGCAATTGCGCTAGCTCGCTCGTACAGGGCGTTGAATATTATACTAATAATACTGATAAAACATCAGGTTTAATGGCTGATGATATTGGTGGTTACAAAGCAGCAAACATTGAATTTGTTTGCGGATTTGAAGTTGATGAAAGAAAAATCGGCCTGCCGCTAAAAGATGCTATTTTTGCAAAGCCTAATTGTACTATTATATTAAATGCTGATATCGCTACTGAGGCGCCTGTTTACAGATCACCGGTAATTGATGGTGTATCACCTCAAATGTCTGCTTATCCAGAAGCAAATAGATTCGTCATTAAGGATGAATTAAAAACGACTGATCTTTTAATTGATGCAGTTACTTACGATAAAACACTTGTCAATACCATCCGTGGTGAAATTATTGATCAATTACGCCAACATGAAGTAGAAGTATTGATCAACTACTTACCAGTAGGTTCACAATTGGCTACAGAATTTTATGCAGAGATCTGTATTGAATTAGGTATCTCACTTGTTAACTGTATCCCTGTATTTATCGCTTCTGATCCTGTTTGGGAACAAAGGTTCATCAATGCAGGTATTCCAATCATCGGTGATGATATGCGCAGCCAGTTTGGTGCAAGTATCGTTTCTCAAATGCTTCAGGAACTTGCTTTCGAAAGAGGTCACCATGTTAAAGCACACATTCAGCGTAATGTTGGTGGAAACACAGATTTCCTTAACATGGAAGACAAAAACCGGTTGAAATCTAAAAAGATCTCTAAAGAGAATGTAATCCGTGCACAGAATGATATCAGAGGTATCTCTACTGAAGATAGCTTCTTACATGCTGGTCCTTCAGAATAGATTGCTTTTTATGGTGATAATAAAGTTGCGAACTTCCGTTTAGAATTAGAAGGATTTATGGGTGCACCTGTAATTTTCGATGCACAGCTTTCGGTTCAGGATTCTCCGAACTCTGCTGGTGTAGTTATCGATGCAATCAGATATGTATATGTTGCAAGAGAGCTGGGCTTAGTAGGCGCCTTAAGAGGTCCTTCTGCATCTACACAGAAAACTCCGCCTGAGCAAATGATGTTCAGTGATGCGATCTATGAGTGCCATGCCTTAGCAAAACGCGAATTGACTGCTTCAACAAGAAAACAATTGAAAAAAGAAGCGGTAGTTTAAAATAGACCGAAATTAAACAAAACCCCCCTTGAAAATTATTCAAGGGGGGTTTTTGTTTAAAAGACTATAATAAGATATAGTCCTGTTTTTTTTACTAAAAATTGTATTGCTATTTCTTTAGCAACTCATCAATTGTATTGTTGAATTTCTCGACATATTTTGAATAATAATCGCCAGTACCAGGGCCAAAGAAGTCAGTCTCAATTTCTGCCACTTTTCCGTCTTTGCCAACAATGATCGTGGTAGGGAATACTTTGATGTCTGTTAGCTGTGGCAAAGTTTTCTGAGTACGTTGCGGATCAGACACTGTAGCAGACGAGATCAGTATCGGATATTTAACGTCAAATCTTTTCTGAAATTTACGCAGGCTTTGTGTTGAGCGCTCCACGTCTGTTGTATATTCATAAGCAAGCCCAATCATTTCTACACCACGCTGTTTGTTCATTTTGTAATATTCACTCATAAAAGCAGTTTCATCCATACAGTTCGGGCACCAGGAACCCATTAGCTGTATCACAACTACTTTATTTTTGAAACGTTTATCATTAATAGAAACCGTTTTTCCATCCAGATCTTTGAAACTAAAATTAAGCGTTCCATCCTGACCATCCTTAACTTTAGTCAGCTTTTCGCTAGGAAGTGCTGCATTTTCATCTCTTTCGGCTACCCAGTTTCCAATTGGAGCTTTACTACTGATCGTTTGCCCTTCCATTATATTGTCTTTAGTAATTTTAGCAGTAAACACCATCGCATGTACACCGTCAAATGTAGATAGCTGAAGTAGGTTGCCAGTAATAATGCCCGACAAAAATCGGTAATCACCTGTAGGAGTTAGTATTGATCCGGTAACTGTATTGCCGGTCTGGCTGAAGTTGCCAATTGCAGCTTCACGTTTATCGCCCCTGATAAAGTTAATTTTCCACTTGCCTCCTGCTTGTTCAGTCGCGTCACCATTTACTGCCTGGAAACGGTAAGTTTGTTTGGCGGATGCCGAGAAAGGCATTGTCTGATCTTTTGTTGTCCCTCTTTTAATCCAGGTGCCGGATAAACTATCTTGTGCTACTACCTTCAATTTAAAGGAAGATTCAAATACTGGCATATTCACGAACAACGAGTCTTTCTCAAAACGTATATCGTCAACTTTCATTTTTTCTGCACCATTAACCACATAAAATACGGTTTTCCCTTTTTTCTGGTCCACATCGAGGTTAAACACGATCTGGTTGCCATCTTCTCTTAAAAGCGTGGCACGCCATATCCCGTTTTTAAGGGTGGATTGTGCATTTGCACCAATAGACAGAGAAAGGAATAAACTAAATAGCCAGCTCATTTTACGCATATTTTAATTGAATGATTTAATCATGGAAATATAGTCGCCACGAAGATGAGGCTAATATACTCATCTTAATAATTCCTAGTAAACTTATAGAGTAAGAAAATTGTCACTATTTTTATCTTAGTTATTTCTTGCAGGGAAGCTACAAAATGAGTAAGTTTAATATCACCAAATATTACGCTGATGAGCAGGTCCCTACATCTATGGCTGATCTTATGCTTTTTCGTTATTTTTTCTTCAGGCGGCGTGCAAGCGCAGACTTCAGGTTTGTCGGTGGATTTATATGGATACAGCTTAAAAGTCCCGTCGGCGGGTAAAGTTTTAACGGAGCTTTCTGTAACCGCTTCTCCGGGTGCTCTTCAGTATGGATTGCAACAGTTGGAAGCTGGTGGATACAGGCCGCTAATAGATTCGCTGCTTGCGTACCGGTCGAAATATGGATTGAACGATTGGTTATATTACCAGTTAATCAGGAAAACTGCACAGCAGCTGAGCCCCAAAGAGAATGATTATATCAGCTATACTTTATGTAAATGGTACTTGCTCGCTAAATCTGGCTACGATGCCCGGTTAGCCCTGGCAAAAGAGAAAATCATTTTTTACGTATTTAATGATGAAGATATTGCAGATATACCTTTCTTTATGGTCGATGGAAAAAAATATATGTGCCTCAACTACCATGATTATGCAACAGCCAATCTGAACGATGATCCGCCCCAGCCGGTACAACTGGATTTAGCAGGGGCAACTGGTAGTTTTTCTTATAAAGTGACTCGTATGCCTGATTTTAAACCGGCAGATTATGCGGATAAAAAGCTGGGCTTTGTTTACGATCATAAACAGTATCACTTCAGTATCAAGCTGAATAAAGAAGTACAAAAGCTCTTTGCGAATTACCCGGGGGTAGATTTTGAATCCTATTTCAATATCCCGCTTAGTAAAGAAACTTACAGTTCGCTAATCCCGGTGCTAAAGAAAATTACCAGTAAAATGAAGGAGAAAAAAGGGGTAGACTACCTTATGCGTTTTACGCGTTATGCTTTTCTATATGAAAATGACCAGGAAAACTTTGGTAAGGAAAAGCGGATGTCACCCGAAGAAACGCTTTTTTCTGCATACAGCGATTGTGATGATCGTGCGGCCTTATTCTTTTACTTGGTTAAAGAAGTTTATAACCTCCCTATGATCGCTTTATTATATCCTACACATATTACAATGGCGGTCCAGTTTACTACACCAGTAGGTGATCCGATCTGGTACAAAGGCAAGATCTATTCTGTTTGTGAACCTACGCCAGAAAAAGAAGACCTGCCAATCGGTAAGTTAGCTTCCAATCTCAGGGATATCCCTTATGAGATCGTTTACCAATATATTCCGTTGTAACTGTATTGATTCATATTCATTTGTCAATTAGTTAATGCACCGCCTGCATAAAGTATGTTTTCTACAAGGTAATCTGCCATATAAATTGTAAGATTGCAAAAGATGGAAATGCAAAGGAAAATCAGGCCCGTTATGTTGGTGGGAACTTCGTCTGACGTAGGGAAGAGTGTAATTACTGCTGGTTTTTGCCGGATTTTTAAACAGGATGGTTATTCGCCCGCCCCATTTAAAGCCCAGAACATGTCGCTCAATAGTTATGCTACACCCGAAGGTTTGGAAATTGGGCGTGCACAGGCTGTACAGGCTGAGGCTGCAGGGATTCTTTGCCATACCGATATGAACCCGGTATTACTGAAGCCAACCACTGATCAGAGTTCACAGGTGATTTTAAATGGAAAGCCTGCAGGTAACCAGACAGCGATCGAGTATTTTATGCAGGGCGACCGCTCTCTGCTTTTTAAGGAGGTTAAGCTAGCTTATGGCAGATTAGCTGCGCGCTACAATCCTGTTGTGCTGGAAGGCGCGGGAAGCATATCGGAGCTTAATTTAAAACATAGGGATATTACCAATATGCGGATGGCTATTGCTGCGGGCGCAGTAACTTATTTAGTTACTGATATTGACCGTGGGGGTGTTTTTGGTAGTCTGTATGGAACAATGCAGTTGCTGGAAGCGGAAGAGCGGACTTATATAAAGGGTATTATTATCAATAAATTCCGTGGCGATCCAGCGTTGTTTGCCGACGGAAGAAAAATGATAGAAGAGTTATGTGGTGTGCCGGTGATCGGTGTGCTGCCTTACTTCCGAGATATTGCGATCGAAGAAGAAGATGCTGTATCACTGCAGAAAAAGCATACACAGCCGGTAAAGGGAAAGGTAAATGTGGCTGTAGTACTTTTGGGAAGGATGTCTAATTTTACGGATTTCGACCGGCTGGATAAGGATAGCAGGGTGAATTTATATTACACACATACAGTTGGCGGTATTGGGGATGCAGATATTGTTATCCTTCCGGGAAGCAAAAATACGATTGAAGATCTTGCTGAGTTAAAGAGTAGTGGATTAGCGGCAGCAGTAGCGGCTGCACATAAAAATGGTAAAACAGTGATCGGGATTTGCGGGGGCTACCAGATGATGGGCGAAGTAATCAAAGATCCGCTCCAGATCGAATCTGCGGCAGGAGAGATAAGCGGACTAGGCATATTGCCTGTTCAAACTACCCTGACGGATACGAAGACAACCAGGCAGATTACATTTACTTACCGCGGGGAGGTTCAGCTTTGTAAAGGGTATGAAATCCATATGGGCAAGACGGAAGTAGGTGATAATCCACAGCCAACTGCAAAATTGCAGGATGGCACCTTGGATGGTTATTTTTTGTCTCCCTTATGCTGGGGGTCTTATCTGCATGGTATACTGGATAACGATGTCGTGGTTAATGATTTGTTGGCTCCATATACCGATAGTAAAGAGAACAGCTTTAATTATCAAACTTTCCGGGACCAGCAATATGATAAGTTGGCGGTTTTATTAAGAAGTAACCTGGATTTTAAGCAGGTATATCAGCATTTAAAATACGAATAAGCAGATGTTGCAAGGACATGGAGATGATGCGTACAGGTTTAACCACCCGGTAGTTGCAGATTTTAGTACCAATGTATATTATGGGGGCACGCCTCCAGGATTGAAGGAACGCTTATTTGCGGGATGGGAGAAAGTACAACGCTATCCTGAAGTACTTGCAGAAAGTCTTACAATCAAAATCGCCGATTATCATCAACTTCCAACAGCCAGTGTGCTGGTCACCAATGGAAGTACCGAGAGTATTTATCTGATTGCACAAGCCAATAAAAACAAACATTCGGCCATCGTTGTCCCTGCCTTTGCAGAGTATGAAGACGCATGCCGGATGCACGATCATCAGTTGCAGTTTATAGCATGGGAAGAGCTGAAAGAGGGGTTTGTAACTGAGGCAGATTTGCTGTTTGTTTGTAACCCAAATAACCCTACTGGAGCTGTAATTAGTAATTTCGAGCATTTCGTTTCAGTTAATGATAATACTTTGTTTGTTGTTGATGAGGCATTTATAGAATTTACTTCAGCTATTGATTCAGTATTGGAGCTGACGACAAAATATAGTAACCTTTTAGTGTTACGGTCGATGACGAAGGCCTATGCAATACCCGGACTTCGCTTAGGGTACATCGCGGGGCACCCGGATTTGATTGGCCGGATCAGTAATTTTAAGTTGCCCTGGACGGTGAATGTGATGGCGCTGGAAGCAGGACATTTTATCTTTGATCATATGGATACGGTTCAGGTTCCTTTATCTCGGCTGCTGTCAGATCGCGGCATTTTTGCTACAGCACTGTCTGCTCTTTCATTTCCTGTTTATGAAAGTCAAACTCATTTTTTCCTCGTGGAAACTCCTATATTTAATGCTGCGAAATTAAAGGCTGATCTGCTGCATAATAATCATTTGCTGATCCGCGATGCTGGAAATTTCAGGGGGCTTACTGAGAGGCATTTTCGTGTTGCTACTTTAACACCCGCTAAAAATACCTTATTGATCAACGCTTTAACTGCATGGAAACATACATCATCATTATAATTCCACTGCTTGCAGGTTACCTGCTCGACCTTGTGTTTGGAGATCCGGAAAAACTACCGCACCCGATCAGGTTGTTCGGGACTATGATTGCTTTCGCTGAGAATAAATTCAATAATGGTACCCACCGCTTCATGAAGGGGATGTTGACGACAATTGTGCTCTGTTCGGGTGTTTATCTTTTCTTTTACGGCAGTGTCTATTTTCTGCTGCTATATGCAGTGCCAGTATATTTCCTTTTTGCCAGCTTATTTGTCTTTTACGCGCTTGCCAACCAGGGGTTAATTAATGAAGGTAGAAAAGTATTTAATGAGTTACAATACAAAGGATTGGATGCAGGACGTAAACGGCTGTCATGGATTGTTGGCCGGGATACTTCTTCGCTCACGCCTCAGCAAGTAAGGATAGCAGTGTTGGAAACTATGTCAGAAAACTTAAGCGATGGGGTTATAGCGCCTTTGTTTTTTTATTTTATTGCAGGTGTGCCGGGAATGCTGACTTACAAAATGATCAATACGCTGGATTCTATGGTGGGTTACCGCAATGAGCGTTATGAATGGTTTGGAAAGTTTGCAGCACGGCTTGATGATGTCGCTAATTTCATTCCGGCAAGGATCACTACGATTTTAATGCTTTTAATCACCCTAAGCGGCCGTGGGTTTAATTTTATGCTGAAATATGGGCACCAGCATAAGAGTCCTAATTCTGGCTATCCAGAGTCGGCT
>Ga0247803_1001878_pt1 | contig 10820 bp, 8 predicted proteins | sample UWRJL014104B1_FD_180928 | JGI IMG/M metagenome (GOLD analysis project Ga0247803, IMG submission 180928) | Plant litter microbial communities from Arlington Agricultural Research Station in Wisconsin, United States - UWRJ-L014-104B-1 | ecosystem: Environmental > Terrestrial > Plant litter >...
CCGTACGACACGGTGCGCGATTTCACGCCGATCGACCACGTCGGCAATGCGCCCAGCATCATGCTGGTGCCCAACGACGCACCGGCGAAGACCGTGCGCGAATGGATCGATTACGCCAAGAAGAACCCCGGCAAGCTCAACTATGCGTCCAGCGGCAACGGCACGATCGTGCAGCTCACCGCCGAGCTCTTCAAGTCGCAGGCCGGCGTGTTCGTCACGCACATTCCGTACAAGGGCACGGCGCTGGCCATCCCGGACCTGATCAGCGGCAAGGTCGACGTGCTGTTTGATTCGCTGCCGACCGGCATGCCGCATGTGCGCGACGGCCGCCTGCGCGCGCTGGGTGTGACCTCGCTCAAGCGCAGTGCGCTGGCGCCCGACCTGCCCGCCATCGCCGACACGCTGCCGGGGTTCGAGTCCAACACATGGTTCGGACTCTACGGTCCCAAGGGCCTGCCGCCCGAACTGGTGGCACGCGTCAACACGGCTGCCAACCAGGCCCTGGCCGATCCCGACGTGCGCGACAAGCTGTCGCGCCTGGGAATCGAGCCGACGACGAGCACGCCGTCGCAGCTCGCAACGATGGTCGCGCAGGACGCGGCCAAGTGGAAGAAGATCATCACCGACCGCAAGATCACAGGCGACTGACCATGAAGTTCGATTACGCAAACCCCTACCGTTCCACCCGCATCCCGGTCTTCGCGCGAAATGTCGTGTCGACCTCCCACCCGCTGGCCGCACAGGCTGGCCTTCGGATCCTGCAGCAAGGCGGCAACGCGGTCGATGCCGCAGTGGCCACGGCCGCGGTGATGACGCTGGTCGAGCCGGTCAGCAACGGCCTGGGCAGCGACGCGTTCTGCATTCTGTGGGACGGCAAGGAGCTGCACGGCCTCAACGCTTCCGGTTGCGCCCCCCAGGCCTGGACGCCCGAGTATTTCCGCCGCAAGTACGGCGACGACGCCACCACGCCACCGCAGCGCGGCATGGATTCCGTGACGGTACCCGGCGCCGTCGGCGGCTGGATGGCGCTCTCGGAACGCTTCGGCAAACTGCCCTTCGAGGCGTTGATGGCCCCGGCCATCGAGGTCGCCGAGCGCGGCTATCTGATGCCGCCGGTGGTGCAACAGAAGTGGGCCGCGGCGACACCGATCCTGCAGGGCCAGCCCGGCTTTGCGGAGAGCTTCCTGCCCTGGGGGCGCGCGCCGAACGTCGGTGAGCTCTTCCGTTTTCCTGCTGCAGCGCGGGCGCTCAAGGCCATCGCCGCGACGCGCGGCCATGCCTTCTACAGCGGCGAGATCGCCGAGGCGCTGGAAGCTTTCTCCGATGCCAACGGCGGCAAGCTCAAAGTGCGCGACCTCGCGAACTGGAAGCCGGAATGGGTCACGCCCACCGCGCAGGACTACCGCGGCCACACGCTGCACGAGATCCCACCCAATGGCCAGGGCATCGCTGCGCAGATCGCCTTGGGCATCCTCCAGCACTTCGACATCGGCGCGATGCGGATCGACAGCGTGGAATTCCAGCATGTGCAGATCGAGGCGATGAAACTCGCCTTCGCCGACACGTACCGCTACGTGGCTGAGCCGTCGTCGATGACGCTGACCCCGCTGCAAATGCTCGATGCCGACTATCTCGCATCGCGTGCCAAACTGATCGACATGACGAAAGCGCAGGATTTCAAGGCGGGCAATCCAGTCAAGGGCGGCACGATCTACCTCACCGCTGCCGACGAGAGCGGCATGATGGTCAGCTTTATCCAGAGCAACTACATGGGCTTCGGATCGGGCTGCGTGGAGCCGAACTTCGGCATCAGCCTGCAGAACCGCGGTCATGGCTTCAGCTTGAACGCCGACAGTCCCAACGTCGTGGCACCGGGCAAACGGCCCTTCCACACCATCATCCCGGCCTTCCTCACCAAGGACGGCCAGCCGGTGATGAGCTTCGGCGTGATGGGCGGCAACATGCAGCCGCAGGGCCACATGCAGACGCTGGTGCGCATGCTCGACCACGGTCAGAACCCGCAGGCTGCCTGCGATGCGCCGCGCTGGCGCTTCAACCAGGGTCTGGAGATCAATGTCGAAGGCGCCATGGACCCGACCACCGTCGAGGGCCTTACCGCGCTCGGCCATCAGGTCGATGTGATCAACGACTCCTACCAGGACTTCGGCGCTGGTCAGTTCATCTGGCGTGCAGGCGACCCGGCAGTCGAGGGCTACGTCGCGGCAAGCGACCCGCGTCGCGACGGCTTGGCTGCGGGGTACTAGACCCCACACCCTGAGGCAGCGCACTTCGTGTCGCTGCTTCCTCTCAAGGGGCGATACCAGCGGCCTGGCAAAGCCGGTTCCGCGGTATCCCTGGAACAGACCTACGTGAACTCATCGACTGCCTCATCGCCCGTTACGCAGAAGCCGCTCGCCACGGGCCTTGCGCTGGCCACCTTTGGTGCCATCGCGTTCAGCGGCAAGGCGATCATCGTCAAGCTGGCCTACCGCTACGGCGTCGACGCGGTCACGCTCATCATGCTGCGCATGCTCTTCGCGCTCCCGCTTTTCGTGGGTATGGCGTGGTGGGCCGGGCGTGGCAAGCCGGGCTTGATGCGACGTGACTGGATCGGGGTGCTGGGTCTGGGTTTCTCGGGGTATTACCTCGCCAGCTTTCTCGACTTTGCCGGACTGGCGTACATCACTGCCAGCCTCGAGCGGCTCATCCTGTACCTCAACCCGACGCTGGTACTGCTGTTCGGCTGGATGGCGTACGGGCGACGCATCACCCGTATGCAATTGCTTGGCATGGCCATCAGCTATGCCGGCGTTTTTCTGGTGTTCGGGCACGAGGTGCGGCTGGGGCAGACCACTGCGGCGGCCTGGGGGACGTTGCTGGTTTTCCTGAGTGCGGTGAGCTACGCGATCTACTTGGTCGCCAGCGGGGAGTTCGTCAAGCGGCTCGGCTCCCTGCGGCTGGTGGGTCTGGCGACCAGCGTCGCTTGCCTGCTGTGCATTGCGCAGTTCCTGGTGCTGCGGCCGGTCAGCGGATTGTTCGAGCTGGCACCGCAGGTCGTCTGGCTGTCGGTGCTCAATGCGACCCTTTGCACCGCAGTGCCAGTGCTCGCGGTCATGATGGCGATCGAGCGAATCGGCGCGCCCATGGCGGCACAGACGGGCATGGTCGGGCCGATGTCGACCATCCTGATGGGCGTGGTGATCCTCGGCGAGCCCTTCACGGCCTGGACTGCGGCCGGGACGGTGCTGGTGGTCGCTGGAATTTTTGTCTTTACACGAACAGGGCGCTGAGCCCGGAGAAAACACATGGATCTCGGAATTGCGGGCCGCACGGCCCTGGTATGTGGCGCCAGCAAAGGCTTGGGCCTGGGATGCGCCGAGGCGCTGGTGCGCGAAGGCGTGAATGTGGTGGTGGTGGCACGCGGCGCCGAGGCACTGCAGGCCGCAGCGGTGCGCCTCGAAGCCGTGGCCGCCGGTCTGGCAACCCCGCCGTTCGTGAAGGTGGTGGCGGCCGACATCACGACGCCCGAAGGGCGCGCCGCCGCCTTCGCCGCGCACGCCGACTACGACATCGTCGTGACCAACGCCGGTGGCCCGCCACCGGGCGACTTCCGCGACTGGGACCGCGAGGCCTGGATCAAGGCGGTCGACGCCAACATGCTCACCCCGATCGAACTCATCAAGGCGACGGTCGACGGCATGGCCGCGCGCGGCTACGGTCGCATCGTCAACATCACCTCGAGCTCGGTCAAGGCGCCGATCGACATCCTCGGCCTTTCCAACGGCGCGCGCAGCGGGCTCACCGGCTTCGTGGCGGGTGTGGCACGCACCTCGATCGCGGCCAAGGGCGTGACGATCAACAGCCTTCTGCCGGGCTCGTTCGATACCGACCGCCTCAAGGGCACCATGGCCGGGGCCGCCAAGAAGACGGGCCTCGATGTCGACACCGTGCGTGCCAACCGCCAGAAGAGCATTCCGGCGGGCCGCTTCGGCAATCCCGAAGAGTTCGGTGCCATCTGTGCGTTCCTGTGCAGCATGCAGGCCGGCTACATGACGGGCCAGAACGTGCTGGCCGATGGCGGTGCCTACCCAGGCACCTATTGATCGCATCCCAGGCGGGTCCCCCGTCGCGTCAGGAGTTACCCATGAGCAAAAGCAAAGCCGTCCGCATCGACCGCCACGGCGGCCCCGAAGAACTCAAGATCGTCGAGGTCGAGGTCGGCGACCCCGGCCCTGGCGAGATCCGCATCCGCCACAAGGCGGTGGGGCTGAACTTCATCGACACCTACCAGCGCAGCGGGCTGTATCCGTTCGCGATGCCGCTGCAGCTCGGCATGGAAGGCGCCGGCATCGTCGAGGCGGTGGGCGAGGGCGTCACGCACCTGAATGTCGGCGACCGTGCCGCCTATGCGAGCGGGCCGCCCGGCGCCTATTGCGAACTGCGCGTGCTACCGGCCAAGAACGTCTGCAAGCTGCCCGACGCCATCTCCTTCGAGACCGGCGCGGCCATGATGCTCAAGGGGCTGACGGCGCAGTACCTGCTGAAAAAGACGCTGCCAGCCGAAGGCCTGCAGGCCGGCGACTTCATCCTGTTCCATGCCGCGGCCGGCGGCGTCGGCCTGATCGCCTGCCAGTGGGCCAAGGCACTGGGCCTTCAGCTCATCGGCACGGCGGGTTCGGATGCCAAGTGCAAGCTGGCGCTGGAACACGGGGCGGCGCACGCCATCAACTACAGCACCGAAAACTTCGCTGAACGCGTGAAGGCGATCACCGGTGGCAAAGGCGTGAAGGTGGTCTACGACTCGGTCGGCAAGGACACCTACGAAGGCTCGATCGATTGCCTGCGGCCCTTCGGCTTGCTCGCGGTCTTCGGCAACGGCTCGGGGCCGGTGCCGCCGATCAACCTGGGCGTGCTGGCGTCGAAGGGTTCGCTCTACGTGACGCGCCCGACGCTGTTCACCCACATCGCCACGCGCGAGGCCACGCAGGCCATGGCCGACGATCTGTTCGCGGTGGTGGAGAGCGGCGCGGTGAAGATCCCGATCGATCAGCGCTACGCGTTGGACGACGTGCAGCAGGCGCACCGCGACCTCGAAGCGCGCAAGACGACCGGCTGCACCGTCCTCACGCTGTAGCGGGCGCCGCCAGCGCTGTCTCGCGAACCAGCTGCCACACGCGCTGTGCGAGCGGCGAGGGTGCGCGATTGCGGCGATGCACCAGCATCACGCGGCGCTCGACCCGCGGCACCAGGGGCAGTGACACCAGCGCGCGCAGACCACCGGGCGGCACGGCCAGCGCCGGCATCACGCCGATGCCGATGCCCGCCTCGACCATGCGGAACACCGTGGTCGGGTGGCCCAGCTGCTGCGCCACCTCGGCCTGCACGCCATGGCTGGCCAGTGCATCGTCGATCAGCCGTCGGCTGCCCGACGCATGGTCGAGCAGCACCAGCGGGTGGCCCGCCAGCGCCGACCAGCGCACCGTCTTGCGGGCAGCCAGTGGATGGCTTGCAGGCACGACCAGTACGAAAGGGTCGTTCAAGATCGTCTCGGCGGTCAGGTCGTCGGTCGACGACGGCTCGACCACCACGCCGAAGTCGACCTCGCCGGTGCGCACGCTGTCGAGCGCGTCCTGCTGAATGCGGTCGAGCAGCACCATCTGGATGTCGGGCTCCTGCCGCGCGCAGGCGGCAATGCATGCGGGCATGAGCTGCGCCGACAGCGTCGGGCTGCTGGCCACGCGCACCTTGCCGCGCCTTGCGCTGGCCATGCCTCGCACGTCGAGCAGCGTCTGGTCGAGTTCGTCGAGCACGCGGTCGAGCCGGCCGGCCAGCGACTGACCGGCTTCGGTCAGCACCACCTCGCGCGTCGTGCGATCGAGCAGCTTCAAGCCCAGCTGCGACTCGAGCTCGCCGATCGAGCGGCTCACTGCCGGCTGCGTCAAACCGACGCTGTCGCCGGCGCGGCTGAAATTGCGCGACTGCGCTGCAGCGAGAAAGATGCGGAGTTGTCGCAAGGTGACGTTCATGCGCAGAAATCATATATCCATCAGATAAATCCATTTCTCTTCGTTGCCTGAAGCGAGCCCAATGGCGTCATGGCTCGTTCACGTTACCTCCCCGACAACTTCACGCTCGCCCTCGTCACGACGGTGGGGCTCGCCAGCCTGCTGCCAGCCTCCGGCAATACGGCGCACTTCTTCGAGCGCTTGACCACGGTGGCGATCGGCCTGCTTTTCTTCCTGCACGGCGCCAAGCTGTCGCGCGATGCGATCGTCAAGGGCATCGGCCATTGGCGCTTGCACCTGCTGGTGCTGACCTGCACTTTCTTGCTGTTCCCGGTGCTCGGACTGGTCCTGCGGCCAGTGCTGCAGCCGCTGGTCACACCGGCGCTGTACACCGGCGTGCTCTACCTCTGCGTGCTGCCCGCCACCGTGCAGTCGGCGATCGCCTTCACCTCGCTGGCGCGGGGCAACGTGCCGGCCGCGATCTGCAGCGCCTCGGCGTCGACGCTGCTTGGCGTTTTCGTCACCCCGCTGCTGGTCGGATTGATCGTGACCACCGGCGGTGCGTCGTCAGCGTCCTTCGACGCCATCGGCCGCATCCTTCTGCAGCTGATGGCACCCTTCGTGGTCGGCCACCTGCTGCGCCCGTGGATCGGCGCATGGGTCAAGCGGCACGCGTCGACGCTCACGCTGGTCGACCGCGGCTCGATCCTCCTGGTGGTCTACACAGCCTTCAGCGCGGCGGTGATCGAGGGCCTGTGGAAGCAGGTCTCGCTCACCGCGCTGATCGGCCTGTGCGTGGTGCTCGCGGTGCTGCTGGCGCTGGCGCTGGCCTCGACGACGTGGCTGGCCCGCAGGCTCGGCTTCAACAAGGCCGACGAGGTGACCATCGTGTTCTGTGGTTCCAAGAAGAGCCTTGCGAGCGGCGTGCCGATGGCGCACGTGCTGTTCGCGGCGAGCGCCGTCGGCACCGTCGTGCTGCCAGTCATGCTGTTCCACCAGATGCAGTTGATGGTCTGCGCCGTGCTGGCACAGCGCTATGCGCGGCGCTCTGTCGACGAGAACTTGCCGGTGGTCGCCAAAACGGCCTGAAGACCTGGGCGATCCAGCCCCCTTCGGTCGGTCGCTCAGGGGTTGTCGATCGGGTGCAGGCGCGATTCGCGCAGCCGGCTCGGCGCCAGCGCACCGGCCGAGTCGAGGATCGGATAGGCGATCGAACAGATGTGCGAGTTGATGCGTTTCAGGTCGCTGATCAGGTCGATGTGCAGCGAACTGGTTTCCATGCTCGGCGCCGTGCGGTCCATCAGCCGGGTCAGGTGGGTGCTGGCGTAGGCGCGTTCCAGGTCGCGGAAGCGCGCCTTTTCTTCCAGCAGCTTCTGCGCGTCACGCACGTTGCCGTTCAGGAACACGCTCATGCCCAGGCGCAGGTTCGAGACCAGGCGCTCGTGCAGCTCCACGATCTCGGCCATGCCGGCCTCCGAGAAATTGCGCTGCGGCTTGATCTTCTTGTCCTCGATGTCGATGATCACGCGCTCGATGATGTCGCCCACCTGCTCCATGTTGATGGTGAAGCTGATGATGTCGGTCCAGCGTTTGCTCTCTTCCTCGCCGAGCGCCTCGCGCGAAATCTTCGTCAGGTAGTACTTGATGTCCGAGTAGAGCCGGTCGACCACGTCGTCGAGCTTGCGCAGTTCTTCGGCCAGCTTCAGGTCGTTGTGGCGGATCACGTTGAGCATGCCGATCAGCATGGTCTCCACGATGTCGGCCTGGTGAAGTGCCTCACGCGCAGCGTTCGAGATGGCGAGCGTCGGCGTCGAAAGCGCCGACGGGTCCAGGTGCTGCGGCCGTGCGGTCGAAGAGCCTTCCTTGGGCACCGGCAGCAAGCGCTTCACCAGGTCGGCCACCCAGCCGGTGAGAAAGATGAAGCCGACGCTCACGACCACGTTGAAGGCCAGGTGATACAGCACGACCAACTGCGTCGCACCGTTCACGTAGGGGCGCACGTACTGCAGGTACATCCCGATGAAGGGCGCCGCCACCGCCACGCCGAGCAGCTTGAAGAGCAGGTTGCCGACGGTCACCTGCCGCACGGCGATGTCCGACTTGGCCGTGGTCAGCACCGCCAGCACGCCGCTGCCCAGGTTGGCGCCCAGCACCAGGCCCAGCGCGACGTCCAGCGGCACGACGGCCGACGTCGCCATCGCGGCGACGAGCAGCACCACGGCCAGGCTCGAGTACGCCACCACGGCCAGGGCCGCGCCGATGGTGATCTCCAGCAGCACGTCGCTGCTGATCGACACCAGCACCGCGCGCATCGCGGGAGAATCGAAGAGCGGTCCGGTCGCCTGAACCACCAGCTGCAGCGCCAGCAGCATCAGGCCCAGGCCGATCAGGATGCGGCCGAATCGGCCCGCCGCGCTGGCCGGCCGGGTGATCGAGAAGACCACGCCCGTGAAGATGAAGAGCGGCGACAACCATGAAAGGTCAGTCGAGAACAGGACCGACATCAAGGCCGTGCCCACGTCGGCGCCGCGCATCACGGCCAGCGCCGCAGGCAGGGTGATGAGCCCCTGGCCGACGAACGAGGACGTCATGAGCGAGGTCGCGGTGCTCGACTGGACCAGCGCCGTCACGCCGATGCCCGACAGCGCTGCCGTGAATCGGTTGCGCATGCTGCGCGCCAGGAACTTGCGAAGGTTGCCGCCGAACACGCGCAGCACGCCGGTTCGAACGAGATGGGTACCCCATACCAGCAGCGCGACGGCGGCCAGCAGGTTCAAGAGATGCTTCATGGAAGCGGGCGACTATACGCCGGGGTGCGGCGAGCCCCCGGCAGCGGCCAGCCCGCACGCCCGTACGTCGGGCCGCCAGGGCTCACCTGCCGCGCCGCACGCGCCGGATCTCGTCCAGGATCAGGCAGATCGCGCCAATGGTGATGGCGCTGTCGGCCACGTTGAAGGCCGGGAAGTGACGCCCCGCCACGTGGAAGTCGAGAAAATCGACCACGTAGCCATGCATCATCCGGTCGACCACGTTGCCGATGGCGCCGCCGAGGATGCATGCCATGGCAAAGCTGAACAGCTTCTGGCCTGGGTGCGACTTGAGCATCCAGACGATGAAGATCGCTGCCGCCACGCCGATGCCGGTGAACAGCCAGCGCTGCCAGCCGGAGTGGTCTGCCAGGAACGAGAAAGCGGCGCCGGTGTTGTGCGCGCGGACGATGTTGAAGAAGCTCGTGACGTAGGTCCAGTCGCCGAGCCGGTAGTAGCCGAGGATCAGCGTCTTGGTGAACTGGTCGAGGATGAACAGCACCAGGGCCAGGCCGAGCCAGGGCCAGATGCCCAGGCTCGACGACGACAGCTTGCGGGTGGTCGCAGTGCGGGCCATCAGGCAACGCTCCGCGCTTCGCCCGCGCCGTACAGGTTGCTGGTGCAGCGGCCGCAGAGGGTCGGATGCGCCGGATCGTGCCCGACATCGGCGCGCCAGTGCCAGCAGCGCTCGCACTTGGTGTCGGTGCTGGCCGTGACGACGGTGGCCGCATCGCCGGCCGACAGCTCGACGCTCGATGTGATGAAGATGAACTTCAGGTCGTCGCCCAGCGACGCCAGCAGCGCATGGTCCTGCGGCATGACGGTGAGCGCCACGTTGGCCTGCAACGACGAGCCGACTTTGCCGGTGGCGCGGACCGCCTCGATCTCCTTGTTGACGCCGTCGCGGATCTCACGGATGCGCGTCCACTTGGCCAGCAGTCCGGCATCGGGCGTGCCGAGGTCGCTGTAGACCTGCGTGAAGATCGACTCGGCGTTGCCCAGCACCTTCCACGCTTCTTCGGCCGTGAAGCTGAGGAAGGGCGCCATCCAGCGCAGCATGGCCTGCGTGATGTGCCACAGCGCGGTCTGGGCGCTGCGGCGCGCGCGTGAGCCGGGGGCGGTCGTGTAGAGCCGGTCCTTCAGCACGTCGAGATAGAAGCCGCCCAGGTCTTCCGAGCAATAGATCTGCAGCTTGGCGACCACCGGGTGGAATTCGTACACCTTGTAGTGCGCCAGGATCTCGGCCTGGAACTGCGCCGCGCGGGTGAGCGCATAGCGATCGATCTCCAGAAGCTGGTCGAGCGGCACCGCATCCTTCGCGACGTCGAAGTCGCTGGTGTTGGCCAGCAGGAAGCGCAGCGTGTTGCGGATGCGCCGGTAGGCATCGACCACGCGCGCAAGGATCTTGTCGTCGCCCGCGATGTCGCCCGAGTAGTCGCTGGCTGCGACCCACAGGCGGATGATTTCCGACCCCAGCTTCTTGCTGATTTCCTGGGGGTCGATCCCGTTCTTGAGCGACTTGCTCATCTTGATGCCCTTGGCATCGACGGTGAAGCCGTGCGTGAGCAGGCCGCGGTACGGTGCGCGGTCTTCCAGCATGCAGGCGATGAGCAGCGACGAATGGAACCAGCCGCGGTGCTGGTCGTGGCCTTCGAGGTACAGGTCGGCCTCGGGGCCGGCGTCGTGGTGCACCGTCGGGTGCGTGCCGCGCAGCACGTGATAGAAGGTCGAGCCCGAGTCGAACCACACCTCCAGGATGTCGGTGCTCTTGGTGTAGCTCGGTGCGTCTTCGGCGCCGAGGATCTCCTCGACGGTCACGCGGCTCCAGGCCTCGATGCCGCCCTGCTCGACGATGTCGGCGGCCTGGTCGAGGATCTCCATCGTGCGCGGGTGCAGCTCGCCCGAATCCTTGTGCAGGAAGAAGGGGATCGGCACGCCCCAGCTGCGTTGGCGCGAGATGCACCAGTCGGGCCGGTTGGCAATCATGTCGTGCAAGCGGGCCTTGCCG
>Ga0247803_1001879_pt1 | contig 10820 bp, 14 predicted proteins | sample UWRJL014104B1_FD_180928 | JGI IMG/M metagenome (GOLD analysis project Ga0247803, IMG submission 180928) | Plant litter microbial communities from Arlington Agricultural Research Station in Wisconsin, United States - UWRJ-L014-104B-1 | ecosystem: Environmental > Terrestrial > Plant litter >...
CGTCTTTAATATTTTGGCGATAAACTCTTCATTCTTTCCGTTTGCATAAACATCTGCTGTATCCCAAAAATTAATACCTAATTCAATTGATCTTTCTAGAGTAGCTAATGATTCTTTATCATCCGGCACGCCATAAGCGTGATTGATCCCCATTAAACCTAATCCTATAGATGAAAGCTTTTCATCTGTATTTCCTAATAATCTGTATTTCATATTGTACCTGTTTGATTCTGTTTAAAGCAGATTTAAATTCGCTTACGACCAAATTTAGTAGCTTTCCTGCAATTAATGGACATTGAAATGTAAAGCTATCCTTAGCCATTATCATTCCTATTGGTAACATTTATACGGCATCGTTTACGTCGTGGTACAATTGACTAACCCTATTTACTTATCTTAAATCAAGTCGATTTCTTACCCTGCCTCAAATAGAAAGGCAGTTAATTATACGATTTTTGACCTATTAATTAGCAATCACAGCCATGAGATTACACGAGCTCAACCGTATAACAAATTCTTTTCAGGCTAGGGCAAAAAAAATGCCCATTATATTTGTTGGTCACGGACATCCGATAAATGCCCTAATGGATACTGACTTTAGCAGGTCTTTAACTAAAATGGGGCAAACCATAGAGAAGCCTGCAGCTATACTGGTAATTTCTGCACATTGGGAAACTGTTGGCACCTACGTAAGTGTAAATGCTGTTCCACGTACCATACACGACTTTGGAAGGTTCGACGATCGTCTTTATGAGATGACCTACCCTGCTAGCGGACATCCGGAACTGGCAAAAGAGTTGAAAGGACTGGTATCGCTGACCGATATCATGGAAGACGGCGGAATGGGATTGGATCATGGCGCATGGACCGTTTTAAACTTTATCAGGCCAGCCGCTGATGTTCCTGTTTTTGAGATGAGTATAGACTTTACCAAAGGTCCGGATTTTCACTATCAGCTTGGTCAGCAATTAAAACTATTGCGTAAAAAAGGAGTGCTGATCATTTGCAGTGGCAATATCGTACATAATCTTCGGTTATCTGACTGGCATCATATAGATGCGGTAACGCACGACTGGAACCTGGAATTTGACCAGCTGGTCAAAGAAAATATTGATCAACATGCATTTGACCGTTTAGTGAATTACCAGCAACTTGGAAACGCTGCAAAATTAGCCATTCCAACTAATGACCATTATTTGCCAATGATATATAGCTTGGGGATAATAGATAAAGACGATAACATAAAACATATATATGAAGGATACCAGTATGCAGGTATCAGCATGCGCTGCTTTCAGGCGGGATAACTGAAAAATAAAAAGCAAGTATAAGATGGAACAGAAATTTCAATATGAAGCAGTTAAAGGTGATGAGTTAATCTTCAAATACAGGATCCATCATCCAGTAAACACAATACAAAATCCAGGATTATTGATATTATTGCATGGAGTTGGAAGTAATGAAGATGACCTGTTCCGTTTCACAAACTCTTTGCCAGAAAACTTAATTATTGTATCAGCGAGAGCCCCTTATACATTAGGCCCTAATCGATACGCCTGGTATGAAGTAGATTTTTCTAAAGGAAAGCCAATATATAATGCTGAACAAGCGGAAAAAAGTTTGCTCGTTATCAAATTGTTTATCAATCAACTTATAGAAAGATATTCAGTTGACCAGAGCAAAATTTATCTCTCCGGATTTAGTCAGGGTGCAATCATGTCTTACAGTGCGGGCTTAACTTTTCCAGAAAAACTTACAGGAATTGCAGCATTGAGCGGCAGGATATTGGAAGAAATAAGACCTTTAATCAAAACAAGTCCTGCATTACATCACCTAAAAGTATTTATTGCACATGGTACTGCCGATAATGTTTTGCCTGTACACTATGCGAGGGAGGCCAAAACATTAATTGATCAGTACGGGCCCCGCCTCACTTATCATGAATATACCATGGGGCATAGTATTGATCAGTTCGTTCTTACTGATCTTAATCATTGGCTTCGTCAGGAATAAGTGGTTTTCGCAGCAATAAAATAGATTTATTTGTACTTTTATAGACAACAGCCTATTAGATATGAATTCTCTATTATTTGACAACCTGAATAAATACTGTACCCTAACAGAAGATCAATTTAAAGCCATTGAACAAGTAGTGGTGAGGAGGTTTGTAAAAAAAAGAAAAGATCTGTTAACTGGAGGCGACGTTTGTAAATATCTTTATTTTGTAGATAAAGGCTGTTTACGGTCTTATACCACAGACAAAGATGGGATTGAACATGTTGTACAGCTGGTTGTGGAACAGCACTGGGTAGGTGATCTTTACAGCTTTATCACACAAACCCCTGGTACAATTAATATCGAGGCTATAGAAGACAGTGAAGTGATTGTTTTACCATATTTTGAGCTCGAAAAACTATATGATGAAATCCCCGCATTGGAAAAGTTTTTCAGAAAATTATTTCAGCGCGCCTATGTGGCATTGCAGCAACGTCTAAATTCTGCACAAAGCTTCAGTGCAGAAGAACGCTATAGGGAATTGATCCACCTCCGGCCAGAGATTGCGCAGCGCGTACCCTTGATTTATATTGCCTCATACCTGGGTATTACCCCCGAAAGTCTGAGCAGGATCAGGAAATTAATGTTTAGTAAAACTTAGGATACAGCTAAATAATAAATACTTTTGGCCATTAAGTTATTTAATGGCCTAAGCAGTTAATTTACAAAAATGGAATTTGTCGAAATTTGTAAGCCTTTTGATGCGCTTACAACAAAAGAATTATACGAGATTTTAAGATTAAGAAGTGAGATTTTTGTCGTAGAACAGAACTGTATCTTTTTAGATCAGGACAATAAAGATTTTACCTGTCAGCATTTGATGTTGTATGCTAATAAAGAACTAATGGCCTATGCTAGGATTGTACCTGCCGGTTTATCTTTTGATGAGCCATCCATTGGCAGGATAGTAAGCAGTAATGCTGCGAGAGGAAAAGGATTTGGTAAAAAGCTTGTACAATTGGCCATAGAAAACTGTACAAGGCTTTATGGAAAAAAGCCGATAAAAATTGGCGCCCAGCTATATTTGAAAGCGTTTTATGAGTCTTTCGGATTTGAGCAAGTGAGTGAAATATATGATGAGGACGGGATTGATCATATTGATATGATAAGACCTGTTATTTAATTAATTTATAACATAATAGTATGATACAAAGTAGTTTATTTCAAATCTCTTCAGCAATTGAATGGCAGGATCTTGGAGGTGGCATACAGCGTCAGATTTTTGGTTACGACGACCGTGTAATGATGGTTAAAGTAAAATTCGAACAAGGTGCGATCGGTGTTTTACATCAGCACCATCATTCTCAAATTAGCTACGTAGAAAGCGGAGTCTTTGAAACCACTATCGGTGAAGAAAAAAAGGTGCTTAAAAAAGGAGACGGCTTCTTTGCTCCTGCTAATGAGATCCACGGCGTTATTTGTATAGAGCCTGGAATATTAGTGGACGTATTTAGCCCGCACCGGGAAGATTTTTTATAATTAATGCTAGGCATTTTCAAGCAGGAAATCACCGCTAATGCCTAGCTTACTATGAACTGCCTTTAAAAAGGCGACATCAGGTTCTCTTTTGCCATTCAGTATCTGGGATAACTTTGAGGTACCAAGACCCAGCATTTCGGCAAGTTTAGCCTGAGTGATATTTAATTCGCTAATTTTATATTGCACTAATGCATTTATAGAAGTAGGTAATGGCATTATTTTTAAAATATCATCTTCATATTGTTGCGCGAGCAAACTAATATGGCCTAGTTCATCTGCCTCTGTTTTTGAAAGTGAGTTAAAGCCTCCCCCAGCTGTTGCTTTTACTATAAATTTTTCGATTAAGGCCATCACTTGATTGTATTGCCCTTCGTTTCTTATTTTATCAATCATAATTTCTTATTTAATTTAAATTTTTGAACAGTTAATCTCATTATACTCTTGGTGCGTGCCTATAAAACGTATGTACACTGTCCTTTTATCAAAAAAAATCATTGCAACTAATCTATATTTATTACCCTTTATATTAAATACATACCTGTCATTTCCAACATAATCAACATTGTTAAATGTATATTTCATTTCAGCAATATTTTGCCAATCTGATCCATTTACAATTATGTACCAATGATTAAGCGATTTAATAGCATATGGATTATTTGATCCATATTCAGCTATTCTTTTTTTTACTAATACAATCATACAAACATAAGGTTAAAATTCATTAAATGAAATATGTTTCAAAATATGAAACATAACGCGGCCTGCATTCCTTTCGGCAGATAACTTAATCTGAGAATTTTGCAAATAAAAATAAATCATCAGCCAGATAATGCTATTTCGTACATGAGCTTTACAGCAATGTAAATTTGAGCTTTTAAGCACAGTATAGGTTTCTAATAGCTAGTAGATTTGAATAGTCAGCAATAAGAATCCCGAATTGGAATTCAAGTCAGCAACAATTAAAATTTAAAAATATGGAAACTAAAAAAGTTTGGTTTGTTACAGGCAGTTCCAGAGGATTGGGACGCAGCCTTACAGCAGCAGTATTAGCAAATGGGGATCAGGTTGCAGCAACAGCCAGGAATACCGGACAACTGAACGATCTGGTTGAACAATATCCTGGTCAGATCCACGTGATTAAACTAGATGTAACACAAAATGAGGAGGTACATCATGCTGTTGAAGAAGCAGTAGCGCATTTTGGTAAAATTGATGTTTTAGTTAACAATGCAGGATTCGGAATAATTGGTGCCGCAGAAGCATTTACAGACGAACAAGTTGACAGTCAGCTACAAACCAATTTATACGCTCCAATAGCTATAACAAGAGCTGTCTTGCCTCATATGCGTAAGCAAAAATCAGGAAATATACTGCAAATCAGTTCTGTGGGTGGTCGTGTTGGAAATGCTGGATTGACGATGTATCAAGCTGCCAAATTTGGATTAGGGGGCTTCAGTGAGGCATTAGCAAAGGAAGTAGCCCCATTGAATATAAAAGTAACTTGTATAGAACCCGGAGGTTTTCGTACGGACTGGGCGGGTGCATCAATGACTTATGCGGTTACAATAGCCGGTTATGAAACAACGGTTGACCAGCGCAGCGGTTTTTTTAAAAGCGGCAATTTTGTTCCAATGGGCGATCCTGATAAGGCGGCCCAGGTAATGGTAGCGCTGGTAGCACATCCTAACCCACCTGTGCATTTAGTTTTAGGTAGTGAAGCGGTAGCTATCCTAAAACAGGCCGATTTAGAAAGAAAGGCTGAATTAGAGGAGTGGATAGCTGTGAGTCGCTCCACAGATCATGATGAAGCAATTAATTTTTTAGATACCGAAATGGCAAAATCATTTAATAATTCGATCATCGCCACTATTCCATGATTTAGCATCAATTATAAATCACTTGTCGGGAATTTCTATTTTAAATCTTTTATAAGTTTTCTATTTGTGGGACAAATAGAAAACTTATGCACACCACAAATATCATTGTTCATGTTTTGGCCGGTACTCTGGCGATGCTTACTGGTTTTACCGCTATTGCATCCGTTAAAGGCAGTCGAAAACATATCAGGTTTGGCAGTTATTTTTTGTTAATGATCAGTATTGTTATAATTACAGGGTTGATTGGCGTATTTATCTATCAAAAAAACAACTTCTTATTAGTGATTACCTTGCTAAGCGGGTATAACACTTTCAGCGGATTCAGAGTAATTAAATTAGCTGGTAGCAAGCCATCATTTATTGACTGCATCGTACCAGCTGTAGTTTTAGCCTCTGGAGCATACTATCTTTACTATATCAAATCAATTGGACTGTATTGGTCGCCTGTCATTATTTATAGTACACTTGGCGCCTTGGCCTTAGTTACGCTTTATGACTTGTCTAAAATATTTATCACTCCTAAAGTTTTGCATAAAACAATAATACCTGAGCACATTTATAAAATGACAAGCGCATTAACAGGAATTACCTCAGCATTTGTTGGCACTGTTTTACCGCAATTCCAACCTTATAGCCAAATTTTACCAAGTGCTATTGGTTTAGCATATATTATTATTACATTGATCACTCACGCTATTAAGCAAGATCATCCTGCAGGTAATAAAAGTGTTAAACCCCAAATTAATAACTATTAAAGTGATATTAAAAGCATTAATGGTCATATTGGTCAGTACAGCCATTGGTCTGTGTTTCGGCACCTATCTTTATTTTACACTTGATCATCAGTTTTCGCGCATTGTAATTTCCATATTATCTAGTCTGGATATTGGATCTTTAATGATGCTCGCTATTTATTTTCGTCATCACTTTACCAGCATCACCGACTCCCCTTATCTTAAGGTTTCGATTATGATCTTATTACTCATCGTTGCAGCGGTTCTTGGTTCAGCGCTAACACTAATTTTAAAAGCATTGATATACCGAACCTCATTTAACTTTTTTGACAGCAGCGGTTTTTATGTCTTAAATATACTTATCGCTTTAGTTGCAGGAATTCCAATTTATGTGAGCGAAGAATGGAAAGAAAATTTAAATTCTAGAGTGGTCACTCAGCAGTTTAAGCTTTTACAGCTAGAGCAGCAGAATACACTATTTGAATTGGAGTTATTACGCGCAAAGATCAATCCTCATTTTTTGTATAATGTACATAATAGTATTGCTGGACTGATTTCTAAAGATCCGCAAAAGGCGGAGAAGATGGTTTTATTGTTGTCTAAATTTTTCAGGTTTACGCTGAATAAAACAAGCGCGACCTATCACTCCATCTCTGATGAAGTGGATATAATTAATACTTACCTTGAATTACAGGCAATTCGTTACGAAGATCGTTTAAGTTATGCTATTGATGTGGACCAAGCTATATTAGGATTGCAAATGCCTTCTTTCATTTTGCAGCCTTTGGTAGAAAATGCAATAAAACATGGGATTGAAAAAATATCCGGCAAAGGATCAATCGATGTAGCTATTAATATAGAAGATGATAATATTAATATTAAAGTAGCAGATTCCGGAACTGACTTTCCAGATTTACCAAGCATTGGAATGGGATTGCAGACAGTAAATAATAAACTAAGGTTATTATACAAAGAGAACTTTAAATTGATAATTAGTAAGGTACCTGAAAAATATGTCGAACTCATATTTCCACAAAGAAATTAAAACAATCCTGGTAGACGACGAGGATATTGCGCTTCATCGCTTCAGGAAGGCTTTAGATGCTTATCCTTTTATAAAAATTATCGGCGAAGCCAATGATGGTAGATCGGCTATTGAATTAATTAACACAATGCGTCCGGATCTTGTCTTTTTAGATATACAGATGCCAGAATATTCTGGACTTGAAATACTAAACCATTTAAGCATACTCCCGATAATTGTTTTTGTGACGGCCTATGAAGAATATGCGGTGAAAGCATTTGAAAAGAACTCCTTAGATTACCTGCTAAAACCTGTTGAAGAAGAAAGGTTGGCCATTACTATAGATCGGATTAGAGAGAAAAGCAACAATGGCAATGACACGATATCGCAGATTAAGCATCTGCTTGCCGAGGCACAAGCCCCAAAAAGTATTTCTACGATCCCGGTAAAAGTCGGGAACAAAATCAACCTGATCCATGTGCCTGACATCTATTATTTTGAGGCGCGCGATAAATATGTTTACATCCATACAAAAGACCAGGAATACTTGATCGATCATCCATTAAGCTTCTTAATCCAACGATTACCTGATGCGTTTATCCGTGTACACCGCACCTATATTGTGAATAAGATACAAATCAAAGAAATACACAAATATTTCAAAGGAGGTTACCTTTTCATCATGAACAATACAGGGGAAACGAAAATAAAAACAGCAAATTCTTATAGTGCAGATATTAAAAACAAGCTGCTGATCCCTTAATTATTTAATCAGTAGCCAGCTTAACAACTGTTTTATTTTTGGTCTTAAAAACAGCAAACATGATAACCACCGAGAGTAAAATCAATGACAGGTAACTATAACTTAGATTTCGTTCGTCCTGTGCAGGGATAAAATAGATCAGGCCATAACTGAGGAATGACACAATAACATAATTGATACCCCCGGTCAGTCCGCCAGCAATCCCTGCATTCTTTGGAAATGTACTTAAACAATAGGTAAAATAGTTATTAAAGGTAAAACCTGCACCTACATGGATTATAAAGGCGAAAAATATTAACGAATATAAATTAGAGATAAAATTAACGCTGATTATCATTGCAACAACGAATAGTACCTGCAAGGTAATGTTAACTACTACCCTCTTAAAAAATGGTTTGTTAATGGTTGCTTTACCAATAAAACCACCTGCCATCCAGGCAAATCCAAGCACCAATGAACTATATCCGGCAACTACAGGCGTTAGGTGAAGTTCATGTTCAATAACAAATGGTCCAGTCATGTTGTAGATCATTACCATACAATAGGCCAGCGCGAGCATAACAATACCTAAAGTAAAACTGGTAGTTTTAACCATAGTCACATAAATACTAGTTATATTTTTCAAATTAAAATCAGTTGCATGCTTTAATGTTTCTCCGCTGAAAATGTATTCCAGAAGCAGCAAAACGGCTGCAAGCCCTCCTAAAAAGTAGAAATTAGATTCCCAGCCAAAAGCGTTCTGCAGGTATCCCCCAATAAAAGGCGCTATAATGGGGCCGGTAGACCATATGATAGAAAACAGACTTAGGTAATGCTTTAACTTATCCCCTTGAAACATATCTACGAAATAAGCACGTTTTGCAACAACGATTGCTCCCACAGTTAAACCATGAATAATTCGCATCAAGTAAATTAAGTAGATATTGCCTGTATTAGCAATAATTATACATGAAATGGTGAAGATGATTAAGGAGATCAGGTTAATTTTATAACGACCGAAACTATCCAGCACACTGCCAATAAAAAGCTGCGAAATTCCATAGCTGATTAAAAAAAGTGTTAAAGTTAACTGAACTTGTATATCGCTTACTCCAATAGTGGCGGCCATCGTGGGCAAGGAAGGAATGTAAATATCAGTTGCAAATCCAGATAATGGCAGTAACGCAAATGCTAATACGGTAGATATGCCCTGGTGCTGTTCTTTAATTGATTTGTGTTTCGGATTGTTCGTTGTCATGATTATTTCTTCTGCTAATTGCTTTTTGCAAGGAATTAGCTTTTAGGAGGCCGGACTTAAAACTGCGAAATTAAGAAATAATGAGGCAAACACTTCCCCTGTTTAAACAGGTAATTGTAATGATTTCATAAATACGATATTTTAAAATATTCGATTGCTAGCAGAACAATAAACTGCTGAACATAATATCTGGTTTAAGCTTGCGCCAATAACTGAATATATTTTATTTCCAGAATTTGTTTTGGATAACCATGTATAACGCTGTTGATCATGGCTAGTCCTAATTCACTCATGATGATTGACTGATTTGGCATTAGAAAATTAAGCACTGGAAACAACTTATCAATTATGATATAATAACTTTTAACATTTTTCTGTCCTGCTGTGGGTTTCATAAAGCCGGGGCGGAAATTATAAACCATCTTAAATGGCAATTGCATCAGTGCGTTCAGATAAACCGATAATAGAGTACCAATAATTAGCATAATTGCCACGAGCATCAAATATTAAACTTCAATCCAGCCCCTAAATCCCCTCGCGGCGTAATAAGATTGTGCACCATTGTGATAGACAAATACAGTATCGTACCGGAAATCAGCAAAAAGTGCACCTCCGAGTTTTCTAATGTTAGCAGGTGTCTTTATCCAGCTTGATGTTTTCTTATCGAAATTACCCAGTTGCTGCAGTCCTCGATATTGTTCTTCTGATAATAGTTCAATTCCCATAGCTGCCGCCATATCAACCGCATTGTTTTCTGGTTTATAATCCTTTCTTGATTCAAGGCCTTCACGATCGTAACAAGTACTTCGGCGGCCAATCGGACTTTCCGCTGAACAATCGTGAAAAATATATTTACCGGTTTGTTGATTCTGACTTACAACATCTGGTTCTCCTTCGGTTTTTTCCATTTCATTTATTGACCACAGCTTTGCTGGATTTGCCTCCAGCCTTGCTTCTACCTGGGGCCATTCAATACCTTCATGGCGATTAATATTTTTCTCAAAGCGGGATTTCAATAAGATGAATAGTTGTTCCCGTTGTTCTGCCGTCAACTCCTTTTTACTGTTATTGTTCATACTTTTATAATATATCTGGTTAATAATGTATCAATAGGTAAGTTTTAAATTCGCCATTACGTATTTTAAGTAGAAAATCGCGATCATCTCTTCAAAGTATTATGCAACCAAATAAAACGATTTCTTCAGACATATTCAATAGGCGAAACGTATGCATCATATTTTTTAGCGTCATAGCTTTTGCCTTGTGATATCAAGATATCTAAAGACAATTTTCATGTTTTTGTCTTGATTATTTAGCTTATCCTTTATTTTTTTAATTTCGATCCCGCTGGGAGAAGTATTGAATTCTTCCAATATCGGCTAAAACAAATGTATGCTTAAAAAACACCTCGCTTCACAAGTTTACGACTTGATTCCAACATTTGGCATTTATCCCGATTTCGTGCATATTTTGGTATAACCTATAAAAGAAAAGCCCATGCAATCATTTGATTTACAGGGGCTTAGTTCTTCTTTGATATTGAATCTTGTGATCCCGCTGGGATTTGCACCTAGTGCAAAAATCAACGTTTACAATATTTTAGAGTGGCTTTGAAATTCGAACTCCCCGAATAAAGCACTTTTTTTTA
>Ga0247803_1001882_pt1 | contig 10816 bp, 6 predicted proteins | sample UWRJL014104B1_FD_180928 | JGI IMG/M metagenome (GOLD analysis project Ga0247803, IMG submission 180928) | Plant litter microbial communities from Arlington Agricultural Research Station in Wisconsin, United States - UWRJ-L014-104B-1 | ecosystem: Environmental > Terrestrial > Plant litter >...
GTTGATATACGCACCCCCCTTCCCCACAAGAAACAGCAACAGCCCCGCAACATCGTTCGCGCCCCCCATCCTCCCCTGTGGCACCTCCTTAGTCCCGAACTTGGTGTTATTACCAGCCGTCATATCGCTCGGGAACGGCCCAGGACATACGACGTTGCTGCGAATGCCCCACTCCGATAGAATGGTACTCATCATCTTGGCGAGATGAGCGGCCCCGGACTTGGACGCGTTGTAGGCGAGCCCGGCAAAGGCGACGCGCATGTAGGATGCCACGCTGGCGACGGTGATGATGTGCGACATGCGGTCGTCGTCGGAGTCGAGGCCGAGTTTAGCGAGGACGGCGGTATCCTGCTGGCGGGGATTGGCGGCGCCGGTGACTTTGCCAGAGGCCCAGCCGCGACGTGTGTTTGCGGCCGTGAGGAGCGGGAGGAAGGCGCCGCTTACGCCGATGACGGACTGCGTGTTGATCGCCATAGTGGAGTTCCATAGATCGTAGTCTTTAAGGAAAGCATCTTTCAACTGATCAATCGACTCGGCATTGCGCACGTCCATGCCATTCTTGGGACCGATGACGCCCGCGTTGTTGATGAGGACGTCGACATAGCCGACCTCTTTTGTGATCTGACCGACGGCAGCGTTGATGGAGGATAGATCCGTTACGTCGGCGGATATGGCTGTCAGTACGGTGGACGAGGATTTCGGCGCCGAGGGCGACGATTCGAGAGTCTTGATGGCATCTTGAAGGACGGCGAGGCGGCGGCCGAGGAGATAGATGTGCGACGCGCCGTTTTGGTGGAGGGCTGATGCGATGGCGAGGCCGATTCCTGGCGCGGCTGTTAGATTTCGGGTTTGGAGACGAGGGACCGCGGGGTATGGAGGGGTTGCTTTTGTAAACGTACCACTGCCGCCGCCGGTGATTACTACAACCAAGCCCTTGGCTGAGAAGAGGTCGTTTGGGTGGAAGTGCGCTTGAACATCCATCTTGTTGAGACTGTTCTGTTGGTGTTGGTTCGCATTCTTGAAGCTCGGAGTATTCGAGGGTCCGGTGTCGTCATCGGGCCGGGTTTTCTACCTCCACAATTTCGAGAAAACGCCGCACCCGTGTAGGATGAGTGACGATCTGACCCAAGCGCGAGAGTACTCCTTTGGTCTTGCCGATGAACACTTGCTAATTGAAGGCCGAAAGCCGGAAACCACGCTATGCAATGGGGTATCTTGCCGAATCACTAACCATCCAAACGCCATCATGCCCTTCCCATATCGAATGAATCAGCTCATTCCACCAACAATCTTCAGTCCCTGGCTATCTGCCGAATATGCCAACACATAGCGAGTCGGGTGCCATGCGACATGCGCCGCGGGCTGCGTCAAATCAATGCTATGCACAATCTCGCCCGTCTCGACATGGGCCACATGCAGCTTCTTCTCCTCTTTATCCTCTGCGCCAGCTGTAATATAACTCCCGTCAAAGGAAAAGTCGACGCTCTTCACTGGACTGAATGTCAGATCCAGCGTGCGCACGCATATCCACTCCTGCGTGTCCCATATCGAGACGAGTGCGTCGCCACCACCTGCCGCCAGGTGCTCGCCGCTAGGCGACATGCAGAGCGCGTAGCAGGACGACGTGTGTGCGTTGAGCGTAAGGGCGCTCTCGAAGGAGGGGTATTTCAAGACTTTGACGCAGCCGTCGCCGTTGGTTAGATAGAGGTGGGAGCCGGCCCAATCGAAGACGCATTGGTTTGTTTGCACCGGCTGGCGGTGTTCGGCGATGGGTCTGAGCATCGCGCGGTCGATGGGCACGATGACGTTGTCCTGCTCCTGTCAGCACATCCCAATGCTAGATATTGGAGCAATAGCGTCGCCCACCTTTCGCCCCGCCACTATCTCCTTCCCATTCGGCGTCCAAGCCAGCGTGAACGGCTGTTCGCCCACCCGAACCTCGCCCACGCTCGCCTTGGACCTCACATCCCAAAACCTCACCATGCCATCCGTACTGCAGCTTGCCAGCTCGTTCTCGTTGATCGGGTGGAAAGCGACGCGCTCCAACGACACGGAAGCCGACACATTGGGCGTGCGCAGCTCCGTCGAGTTCTTGACATTGGTCTTCTCCGGGTTCCATATCCGCAGCGTCTTGTCCGCAGCGCCCGTCGCGACAAAGGTGCCGGATGCGTTCCAGGAAATCGTGCGAATGAAGTGCGACGAGGATACGGGGGCGCCGGGGCGCAGGTTGTCCATGTAATTTGATGTTTTGAGCTTGGAGAAGGTGAGCGAGAAGGCGGGTTTGTGGAGCGAGCGGCCGCGCTGCGAGGGCGCCATTGCTGCGGCTTGTCGTGGCTGCTGCGCGTGGGCGCGACTTTGAGATTGAAAAGTTGGTTTTTAGTATTGTACTTTGGAGGTGGAGCTCGTAAGCCGATGGGAGCGTTGATGTTCCGATATTTCGGCTGCCAAGCGACAGGGGTACATTCACTCGGCCGCGACGTCTTGCCCTCTCCGACACAACATCCCGGAATACGACGGGAAATCATCCATTGCTCGATATTGCAACCTGCCATTACCCAACGCCAACACTCCCAATAAAATACAAAAACACACGAAGCACGCCAGAATCACTAGGCCACCCTCATGTTCATCTCATTCAGTCTTATTCCTCGGCCACATATCCACAATCAGACCCCCTGACGGCAACTTGTAGAAATTATGCTTCATGCACAGTCTCACACAGAAATGTTCATGGTTGCAGGTGTCATTGCAATGCCTCCTGACCTCATCACGGTCGGGCTCGCTACTGGATTCTTGTGATCCTGATGCGAGGGTGCTCGTGGTTTCTGGCGTGGCAGTGTTTGTAGGTTCCGCCGTCGTGGCATTCGCAGTGGTTGGTATAGTGCCTCCAGAAGGCTCTTGCGTGGTGGAAACAATAAGCGCAGTGCTAGAAACCTTCAATTTCGGCGCAGGGCTCAACCTTATCGGCGTGCCTTCTCTAACGCTCGATGCTGATGAGCTGGACGTAGTGTGAGCGGTCTTGGAAGCCGAATTCGTCTCCCAGGTAATAGTCGTGGTAGACAGAGGGACATTAGGCTGAGTTTTTCGATCACTCGTCGCCGAAGAAATGGGCACCGTCATCGTATTCAGATGAGATCCAGCTGCTGTCTTTTGACTGGTAATCGTGGTCGGAATGTAGCTCGTGTGTAGCACCTCCATGGTATCGGTGGATGAGGATGACTTCCCCGACGCTTGCGTCTTGGATGACCGTTCCGGCGTAGGAGTAGGCTTCTTGGGAGCAGACGACGACGACGACATGTGAGTAGCATTTTTGTGTCCGGGCGATACGGAATGAGTGGGCTTCTCGTGAGCAGACCACAACGCCGTGTGGATATTGTTGCTTTGTCCGGACGAGGCGATATAGGTAGACTTCATGTGGATAGGCTTCCTGCGCACAGATGACTTCGAAGAAGCTTCGGTCGGAGTTGGCAATGGCGGTATGAGATCTGGGTTTGGTATCTCCGTGGATGTAATAGATGATACATGGTGTCTCGTGGTTGTCGCGGTCACGGTCTGTGGGGAGCTGGACGCTACCTTCGTCCTCGTCGTAGTCGTGGTTGCTGCAGCCATGGTCTGCTGAGAGCTGGGTACTGACTTCGTCCTCATCGTAGAAGTGACATTCTTGCAAGGGCTCTGCTGCCCGCACTTTGAGGGCTTGAGAAATTCCGATGGTCGCATCGAGGTCGAATATTTCTGCGAGCTCGACGGCAACGTCATGTGGGTTACCCCGTTGATATAGGGCGTGACGTGGGCAGACAAAGTAATATGAGTGGGCTCGACAATGCGCGAGCTATTGCGGCACACAGTCTCCGTCACAGTGTATACTGGAGCAGCACAAGGACGGTGCAGCGTGATAGTTCTCATGGCGTGAACGGTAGCCGGCCGCCATGACGTGGTGTCGAGCCAGTGGGTATGTGCCCGCGGTTGCACGGAGGAGACAAGCGTCGAGAAAGCCAGAGCGACGAAGGCGGAAGAATACATTTTTGAAGAACGTTCTGCTAATGATGTCAAACCGAGATGGGGTGAGATGAACGAGTAAAAAGGATGCCAGTCAACAGTTTAAATGCGGTGATGGCCCCTTTGCTGTCTAGCGCCTGCTTTGTTGATGAGCGGTGAGGATGCTGTTGGCAACGGTCAGAGCAGGAAGCTGCAGTCTGCAAAGCTCTACCAGAGGCACACCAGCAGGTTTGTTGTTTCGTAATGCAGTCCTAGACCTCCTTGTTTTGGGCACGTCTTGATAGCAATGCAGAACAAGTGGACGAAAAGCAATACATGTAGGATTTGATCGAATGGATTAGAGACCAAAGTTGGGAGTTGGGAATTGGGATGGAAGTTGGCAGTCACAAACCACCATCCCTTGTAGAGGAAGGGGCCGCCTTGATGTTACAACCGACGTGCGTGAGAAGCATGTTCAATGGCGTTGCCCAACACCTCCAGAAATCCACCCGGAAGATACTTCGAGCAACTGCCGATTACTGCGGCGCGCAGCTCTTCTTGCAGTCGATCTCAACGCTATCCTTCTCGCACGCCTCGATCAACAACTGCGTGTTCTCCAAAGCCATACACTGCCGCGTCTTTAGGACCACACACGCCTCCTTGCACAAGTCCTCCACAGGCTTCGGCGGCTCGTCCTGCGCCTTCCTCTTCCCAAGCACAGAGTCGAACGCGATGTCCACCATTTCATCAAGGGACGCGCCGCTGTCCTTCTTCTTCTGCAGGTCCGCCATCATGTTCACCATTCCGGGAGACTTGGCGACCCTTTTGATGTCCTCCTCGACTTGCTGCTCTGATTTTCCGTCTTGCATGGCTTGGGCGAAAAGGTCGTTCATGCCGGGGAGGCGCTTGTAGGCTTCGACATTGGGGATGGTGGGTTTGTCTTGCGTTTTGGGATTCTTCTTGCTGGATCTGGCGAGCGCGGGCCCGGCGACGAGGCCAAGGAGGACGAGGCTGAGCTTCATCCTGGGGGTGTTGGGCTGTGACGAGACGAGGGGTAGAGGGTTTGATATGCGATTGCGGGGGGTGTGCTGACTCTTGAAACAAAACGGACGTGTAAGAGATCGCGGTGGAGGTTTGTTAAACAAGTAGAATTTTCATCTCATTCGTGTGTGAGTTTTGATTTTCTACCCGAGGACATGTTTCCGGTTATGTTGAGGCCCGCATCCAACATCACAATGTGCGGCCCATGGATCAACCGTAGACACGTTGTTGAGCAAACAAGCTGCGGAGCCTCATGGATAAGTAAAGCGGAGCTCGGAAGACATGGCTCAATCCACACGACAACGATGAGACACCGAAGAAAGCCGAAGGAATGCCGTTTGGGGGTGAACCATCGTCGAAACACGACAGCGGTGTCAAATGCACACAGAACACGCGTAGAGTCAGGTCGAATTGGGGCGTCGGATGTTAAGAACTACGATCCTGGCCTTGGTGTTGACTTTGGCGGAGGTGGGGACATGTGCGTCATCCCGAAGCGTCGGGGATGGTGAGAACGCCCGCGCGCACAGGCCACCGATCCGCGCCATCTTTATTTCGAGCTCACTCGACCGCGAAACCCACGACCCCCAAAGCACCCGTCGCCGCCATTGAGCCAGTGCCCCGCCTCAATCAGCGCTGCCCTAGCTCCACAAGCATCTTCTACACCGCTCAGCCATTATGAGTTTCGGCAGCCCTGGTGGCCTACAGAAAATAACGAAGCCGTCTCCGTACGTCACCATGTCTACCTACCGTTGGGCTCCCACTCTGCCTGCTTCCTCCGCCGAACAGATGAGCTAACCGGCCTTGCTTGTACAGACCCGAGCGCGGCTCTTTCCCTCTCGATCACGATGGTCGGTCCCCTTCCCTTCTACTGCCCGCTGCTGAATAGCTACTATTTTCCCGATGCGTCATCCCAACTCTCTGCAGCCGCTGACAGGGCTCTCCAGGCGAGTGCAAGGACATCATGGCATCGTACCTCCGGTGCCTCAAGTCCCACCGCGGGACCAACGACCCTGAATGCCGCAACCTCTCCAAATCCTACCTATCCTGCCGCATGGACCGGTACGTACCTCTCGTCATTCGCCTCCCCTCTCGTATACTCAGTCTCAGCCACCCGCTGTTCCTACGAAGCAAGGGATCTCGAAGATCTTGTGGTACCGTCCTGTCAAAACGAATTGGACCAGGTGCTCGGGATTCTTGACGGTGGGGGCTCCGTTTCGACGCAAGGGAGAGGTGCTGCATCCTTCATTCCGCCGCTCTTGTCAAAATCTGAAACGCGGTGCCCCACTGCATCTGCCAAACCTGTCAGAAGGGCTCAATTGCTTCCTCATTCGTCGATGCATCATCCGACGTCGTCCACCGCTCCACCCGCCTCCGCACATTTCACCGCCCACTCCCCACTTCCTTCCGTCACACTGCCTCGGAAGCAGCCGGGCAGACTATTGCCTCCCAAAATAGCTATGCAATAGTGTCTGTGCTAACTTTTCGCGAACTCGATAGGAATCTCATGGCCCCTGACTCTTTCAAGAATCTCGGTTTCGGAGACGATGCGGATGCAGCCATGGCTGCTCTGAACGCTGCGACTGTAACCCCGTCGCAACCCCAGCCTCAAGTCCAAACCCACGATAAGCCGCCTCCCTCGTAGATAAGCCGATGTATCATTGGAATGCAAGGCCCGCCACTCCTGGTCAACGGTTCGGCTGTATCCGAGCAACCGAGCCCGCTCCCTTGTCCGCATCCTGCTCTTTCATTCGACGGTCCGTAATACCGCTCTCCTTGTACCGAATGTACCGAAAGGATGGACGAGATGGCTGCAGATTTGACAGGTTACATCACTTGTCGCATGTCTTAACCTCAAACAAGACACGAGCAAAGCGAAATTTGTCATTCGCCAAAGAAGGGTCTTGATTGCGAAGGTGCAGGAAAGAGATGGGTCGAGGACGACGACTGTCGAAGTATTGAAACACCTTTACACCACGACAGGAAGTACCTCGGACCCAGTGCAAGCGCAACTACCAAGTGGGCCACATACATACAACGACAGACGCCGCAGTATCGAATATCAAAGTACCAATAAACTCTTCAAAATGCAACTCACAACACTCACCCCCAACAAAATCTTAGTATGCCTATATCTACCTTTTACAGCTGAGACACAGAGACCACTGCGCGATCCTGCTCAAGTCGCCACCCGCACACGCCGTCTGAGACACCCATCATCCCCACCCAACCGATACGGCATAGATCGGCAGCAACGCCGATCGTCGGACGGTGGGTGTAACGTTACTAGCCTGCCCGCAACCAAGCCCACTGACTATAATCGTTCGGATCAGCTCCGCACCGACCAGCGCGGTCAAACATGTTCGGACCTCATGATACTCGTCGGTGGCAGAGCAGGGCTTGGAGTCCAAATGTTGGGGAGAGGCGGGTTGTGCGGTTTGCGCAGATGATTTACAAAATTTAGCTTCTCGTGTGGGCTTGGGTGTATCGTACGACAAAGGCAGGAGGGTGGGTAGGGCAGCGATTGCCCGGAGGGAGTGTTGCCTTCGGTCGGGAGTGAAGGACGCGATGAAAGTGTTGAGCTGTTGCGTTATCGATGGTGCTATAGTGGGTACATGCTATTATAGCGGAACGGTGTTATGGTAGAAGACGTCGGTATCGATAACGCGGTGTGGTGTCGCACACTGTGGAGGACGGGTGCTAGGTAATTTTGGGTAGGGTTGCGATCGCGGTTACGAGTACGCGGCAGACTGTCAGAACCTTGTCTCTTTTTGAGCTGTTGGTTGGCTCTGTGTGGTTGTACACCCGTGGGAAATGGGCGCTGCGGGTTCATACCTGATATTTTGCTCCGTGTGTTATGTGACCCCTAACCAGTCTCTTGCGCGGATAGAGTTTGAGTTTTGTTGAGCTAGGGTTTCGCGGATGGATAGAGGAGGAAGCGAAGTGGCGTGTGGGCGTTGTGTAAGGGGGACGATGGGGTAGAGCTAGGTTGAATGGATGAGCATGCGACTAAGACTGAGACCGCCGCGTTACACGGGATGAGCTTCGCGGATTGTGAAGGCTGCGACACTTTTCGATATGGGTTTGTCTTGGGTATATGGGTAGATTGCATATACTATATTGTGTTTCAGAGAAAGAAAACCGAAGGACGTTGGGGAGTGGGTGTTGGCGCGTAAATGTTTGTGCACACTCGATCTCTCTGAACGTTCTAGAGAAGAGGTATGATGGCGGAGGGGATAAACACTCCCCATGACCTCATTCGAAACGCCAGCACAAAGCATGTGTCTTGCATCCCGGCTCCCATGAGCTGCGAACTGGGTTGCGAGGAAGAGCAAACAGGTTACGAGCGAAGCCACGGTAGCTGTCATTTCCTCTTCGGCACTGAGGCACATGATCTCTACCATTTCGGTGCCTAGGCAATGAATGTAGCTGTTCCAAATCAAAAAGGAGGACGTTGAGGAAAACACGAAACCCATGCGGTTCAGTAATCCAAGTAGAGAAAACCGACCGCGTAAGCTTGCTTGCCAGGATAACACGACATTCGCCTTCCCCTCCGGCTTTTCCACCACCATGACGCCCTTCAAGCGACGAAGCCGCACAACACCGCACTAACATCTCCCCGTGCCCATTCTATGCCGTCCAACACGGAGAAATCTGCCGACCTTAGTCGTCCACCTTGTCTCACCTCACCATACCGTTATGCACGATCTTGCCACACCCTACAATATGCGGAGCAGGCTGGGGGGATTTGTTGCCTAATTACCAAAACGTGCTCGAAGTAGATACTTCTTACAAATATCACCGCCCTATGCTTTGCCTTTGCGCTGACGCAGAAAGTCCCTCAAGAATCGCCACTTCTGCCTGTTTGACTGCGACCGCGATTTCCCCTTACAAGCAACCAGTATCTCCATGTAAGACAGGGCTACTTTGGCGACAGGAAACATCTCACATTTTCAGTGGTCCCAACTGCCTTACTCGGTCTTCCCAATGAAACTTATTCACTCAAGAAGGCAGCTACATGACTCACGCTGAGATTTGAACTCAAACATGCGTACCGACCTAAGAGGAGTTGGGCGGGAATGAATGCTGCTTTCGTACGCACAAGGTTGTGGTGGCTGTATCTTCGCGTTCCAAAGGGGGCGGAGCAAGTATTGGACATCCATGCACACAAAGTCAGGCCACTAGGCCGCCACACCCAAGGCCGAAGGGCGTTGGGTGCTTAGTCAAGGATTAGACGCCAAAAGTGTGACAATGAACCAACAAGCTCAGAAGGCATCGAGGTACAACGGCACTTGTGATTATGAAAAGCAGTTGATATCAATAGATTAAGAGAGATAAACCCAAACCCCGTATCCCACCAGAAAAGAAAAGTGAAAGTAGTAAGAGGAGAAAGCAGAGAAAGCACAGTCGGACTGACATGGACACATGCAAATAAGACCAAAACCATTCACCACATCAAACGTCCGTCGACGTTTGGGCGACTCCGCAGCACGTCGAACACCCATATCGTGACCACTCCAGCGGCTCCCCGCCCCCAGCAAATGAAAAACGGCAAGGCGAACCAACTGTGAGAGGAGATTGAAACGTGCAAAAACCATAAGTGATGTCCAAATTTGCCCCATTTCATGCAGTACGAAGACAAAAGTCGAAACGGCGAAATGAGTGTGATCTGTCAAAGTAGATGCGAACAGCTCCTTCGTACAGACAAGTGGAACGTGACAAACATGAAAGAACATCTAAATCCGAGCCGCGTCGTACACCAGAGAGGACGCGAACCTCTCGGGCCGTGGGTACAAAATACTCCGAGGACGCCGAGACGATGGTGGTTGGTCGATGAAAGATATTATGCAAGGAGATGGGTATTGATGCGAACGAGGTGCAAACTCCGTCCGTCTAATGACCAGCAAAGACGGGGCGCGCCAGATAGACACATCCGACCGCGGATCGCCATGCGAGTGCACGGTCTCGAAGGCGCGAATGCTTGTGCGAAGATCCGGCCTGCAAGTCCGAAGCGCTCGGCGTCGACCATCAGCATCTGCGCTCTATACAAGTATGCACATGCCGCATACAAGAACACGCATAGTGGGTATCGCCGGGGTATCATGGATAGGAAAAGACAACGACGTAGAAATGTGGCGGCGGCAGCAAGGAAAGCGAGCCGTGTTGACTCAGCCCATATCCATGCCGTTGTATTCGTCCTCTTCCTTCAGGCTTTGGTTCGACCAATACTGTTGTTGGGCGTTGCTTGAGTTGGCCCCCGACCCACTGCCAGTGCTCTGCATGTCAGGGCTAAGGCTTTGTGGTGAGATCTGGTGAATGGACTCCCCAGCAAGGTTGGTGTGCTTGGGTACCCGTAGACCCGAGCCTGGGGCACGAGAATACTTGAAGGTACCAAAGTTGTTCTTCTCGATAGCATCCACGAGCTCGGTGCGCATGCGACGCTCCTCTTCGGTCTGCTCGTTGCTCCATTCCTCGCCGGTGGCCTCCCGAATGCGAGCCGCCAACTCGTCGTTCTCCTGGAGCTTCTTGTATAGCAGCCACATGAGATCGCGGGTCCAGCTGACTGCGCCGTTGAGAATGTCACCCTTGTTGGGACCCTTGTCCTTCTCCTCCATGGGCAGTCCCTGTGTAATGGACCCTGCGGCCCGCCTTCCGGTACCGCCGGCCAGAAGCGACGTAGCTTGCGGTGGCGACATGCCACTTGCGGTCATGGTGGGTGACAGTGGGCCGTTGTTGTTGATGTGCTTTCGGATCTTCTCGTCCTCGAGACGATGTTGAGGCACAAGGCGAGACAGATCGTGGA
>Ga0247803_1001883_pt1 | contig 10816 bp, 13 predicted proteins | sample UWRJL014104B1_FD_180928 | JGI IMG/M metagenome (GOLD analysis project Ga0247803, IMG submission 180928) | Plant litter microbial communities from Arlington Agricultural Research Station in Wisconsin, United States - UWRJ-L014-104B-1 | ecosystem: Environmental > Terrestrial > Plant litter >...
AAAAAAAGTCGCTTTAACACCTGCGCCATTAAGCGTATTCAATAATGATGCGGTACTGCTGGTAGGGCCGTCATCAAAAGTAAGGGCGTAGTAACCACTTTGAGCGTGGGCCGTTTGACCTAGGCTCAGTAAACCTACTGACATTAATAACACGCACAGTGCTTTGTTCACTTTGGGTAAGTGAATTTTTAAATAGTTATTCATATTTTTATTTCTCTCATACTTGGTTGATTAGAGCGAGAGCTGCAAATAAATCTTGTTTTATTCGCTATGTAAAATAAGCCGAATAAAATATAGAAATACTGCTACAAGATAAAATTGAGTCTCGCTTTTGATTTTCCTAAATGCCGTTATCTCCCTTATTATTGTTATAGGGAGTCAGGTTTCATTTTTTATGATCGCTATTTATAGCGGCAAATAGGTGCGTTATTGATTAACGCCGCACCATCCTAACCAAGCATGTTCGCCTTATCAAACGCTAGTGTACAAGTAAACGATTACATATAGTTGATGTGACTAAAAGTGACAGTTAAGCCTTCGCTTGCGGAATTGTGAGGCCTTTCATTACAGCAGGGCGAGCTAGAAATGTGTTTAACGCGCGAATAACATTCGGAAAGTTTTCGATCTGAATTAATTCGCCTGCCTCATAAAAACCGATTAAATTGCGCACCCAAGGGAAAGTGGCAATATCTGCAATCGTATAAGCTTCGCCCATTATCCAAGGGCCTGTGTTGAGTTGTTTATCAAGCACCTTCAATAGACGTTTTGATTCTGCTACATAGCGATCAAGAGGGCGCTTATCATCATAGTATTTACCTGCAAATCTATTAAAAAATCCTACCTGCCCAAACATTGGCCCAATGCCGCCCATTTGAAACATTAACCATTGAATGGTTTGGTAGTGGCCAGCCATATCTACAGGTATGAGTTGTTTCGTTTTATCGGCGAGGTAAAGCAAAATAGCGCCAGATTCAAAAAGCGCTAAGGGTTGGTTATTGGGGCCATTGGGATCAAGAATCGCAGGAATTTTATTATTAGGGTTCAACGATAAAAATTCTGGTGATAGCTGATCATTAGTGTCAAAGCTGACGAGGTGTGGCTCGTAGGCTAGGCCGATTTCCTCTAGCATAATTGAAACTTTAACGCCATTCGGAGTAGGCAATGAATAGAGTTGCAATAAATCTGGATGTTGCGCTGGCCACTTTTGCGTAATGGGGAATGTAGATAAATTATTCATAATGTATTTTTTCTTGAGCGGAATGAGTGGTGTAAATTAATGATTTTTTTGAGCCGCGCCGCCGCTATACCAATAAGATTGGTGCGCCTTTTTATCTAATCGTAATGTTGAACTTTCTGGTGCTGAAATCTTTATGATGCGGCGACTTGAAAGATCTAATTTTTTAATTTTTTCACTAAAATAAAGATTAAATATCTTGTCGAACGAGCCATCTGCAATTGCGCGCTCTAAGCCCACCTGAATGTCTGCTGCAAGTTGTTGATTAGTGCTGTTTACATAAAAATAATAGGCCGCTGGGTATTGAAGTACTAATTGCGATTCAATTTTTAAATTCCAGTCGGGAAAGGCATTTTCCTCATCGTATATTTCAAGTGCAGAGCGTGATAAATAATCAATTCTATTCTGTTTCAGCATGTTGAAAAGCCCTTTCCAGCTACCCGAAAGTTTTTGCGGTAATTCCGCATGCCTGTACAAAACGGTTTCGGGCCAATCGTTACCATTTCCTGCGGTGTAATGCTTTAAATCAGTTATGTTTTTAATGGCAGAAAATGCCTGCTGTGCTTCTGGCCGTATAAAAAACACCCTCCAGCCTGTAAGCCCTTTGCATAAAGGAATGCGGATAGGTTGCAAACCATTATCTAAAAACGGCTGGGCGTTGAGCCAATGAACATCATATATATTTGCCATGATATTGGTTTTAGAACGGCTTTCGTTCATAAATGGCAATGATACTTTTTCAAGTTGGTATTGATGATCAGATTTGGATAATGCAAGTTCGAGTATTTCTACAAAATACTTTACGCGCTTGTAGTAATAAGGGTTCGAGTCAGATGCGGGGTATCGTACAGTTACAGGAGCCGCTTGTTCTGCATAGAGAGGCGTAGAAAATAAGCTGCCCACAACGAGCAAAATGCATAGGCTCACTCTAGTGTTAGAGGGAATAGGGCGATTTGATAAAAATTTTTGCATGAGGAAAGCACGAATAGCGGGTTACTCCAGCAATACAAACAGAAATATTATGTTTCAGTTTTGGAAGCTTAATGGGTAACGAAAAAATCAATTATATAGTGATTCTCCTTCAATATTGTAATCTTTATCGCTATATCGTTGAGGCTCCTATCGCATATTCAGTGTAATACCATGAATGTCAGTGTGTGGTTGCCTATCAATAGGATGAGTTTGGTGTGCTATCGGGATTAATCTCTCCATAGACTTCTTCGGGGTCTACATCGTTGAGTAGCAATATTTCTCTAACGGTTTGAATATGCTCCAGGACGGTTTGGTAGCGATCACCGTATTCATATTTATTCACTTCAATCGCTTTCGGCATGTAGGTAAAAGCAATTTTTAGCGCTTGTAATGCATCGTCATTTATAGTCTGGGGCATAGCTGGCTCACTTAAAAATTGCTTAGTGGTTTCATTTAATTATCTGGGTAAATGAAATGTTACAAAAAGCAAAAACTTATGGGCTATTTTTCAAGTAGGCTTTTACTACTTTTTCACCCAGTTTTTCACCTTCTACTTCCATGTCTTTGTTGATGATAGGAAGCTTTTTTTGCATTTCAAGAAATGCATCACTTTGGGTAAATTTTAATAAGGCAGTTAATTCATCCGCATTAAACTGGCGCATAACTTCTGTCGTGTCGATGGGCTTTGATTCAGCAATATAGGCAAAAACACTTCTAAAAAAGCGACCGCCCACAGGTCCTTCAGTAAACTTTTTCATTTCTTCCAAGGCGGGTTTGCTCATGTGGCGTGTATATACTTTGGCGCCAAGATTTTCAAAATCATCTATTTGTATGTTGTTAAATGCGCGGCGCATTACCTCGCCAACGCCTGGGTTTTTGGCTGTTTCTTTCTCAATTTCTCTGTTAAAGACAGTAGACATAAGGCCGCCCGCATTAATGTTTTGCATGAACTGTTTGGCGTTTGTATCAATTTGTGAAGGTGGTATATAAAAAGGATTATCCTCTGGCGCATGAGAAGAGGGAGTGGGGTGTGCTAAAACATCAGGAGTAGATGTTTTTGTTGCGGGTACGGTTGAGCAATTGCTGAGGAAGATGCAAGTTAAGGTGCACAGAAAGAATTTATACATACAGAATTTCACGGAAAAATCTCCAGATTAAGAATAGGGCTCTAGTAAGCCAGGAATAAAATTGTTTGTAATTCTAAAAGCTGTTTGAAAGTAGAGTGGTGCATATTATTTCTTTTGCAGCTCGCCTGAGCGTACAGTAAAAAAGATCTCTATTCTTCAAACAACTCAAAAGACCAATCTGGAAACGCATCATACATAGCGTAATATAAGACAAATTCAAATATTTGATCTGATGTAGGATTGACTACAAGAAACGGCTCAAGAATTTCGCGCAAAGTATCTACCTCTAAGAAATACTTGAAACCCTGTGTCTTGACCTCATTTGGTATATCAAAATTTTCCGTATAGGGAACCAAGATAGTTTCAGAACTTTTCTCCCAAGGCTCTCGCACACAAATATATGTGCTCTCTGGCAGTAAATCTATGTCTGAAACTACTTTCTGTAAATTCATGATTAGAGCCTAACATTTGTATACCGCGCATGCGCGTTATCTCCCCTAAAGCCTTTTCTAAAAAAGCTTCTCAATTGATTGATTCCATTAATTTTATGGATCAATTCTATCAGTGCATCTACAAAGCAAAACGAGCATGCGCGTTATCCAGCTCATCATATGCGCATTATCATTCCTGACACATTCTCAAGTCATTGACTATAAAGAATTTATTTTTATCTTGGTAGTGTATTTGAGCATTGCAAAGAACACAAATGAGCAAGCTATTGCTCTCATTTCCAATATACTGTATAAATATACATGCCAATCAGTTTTGATGCCAGAGGGAATTATGTCATCGTCAACCAGCCCATTTTTGGAAATGGTGCGCGGCGAAATCCGCTTGCGCGGTTATAGTCTACGCACCGAAAAATCTTATTTGTTTTGGATTAAACAATTCATTTTATTCCATCAAAAACGTCATCCTGCCACCATGGGCAATGACGAGGTAAAGCAGTTTTTAACCTGGCTCGCGGTTAGGCGTCATGTTGCTGTGAATACGCAAAAGGTGGCACTTAATGCTCTCGTTTTTTTATATCATAAGGTATTAAAACAGGAACTCGGTGAACTCGGCTTCTCACTGGCAACGAAACAGCGTCATCTTCCTTCTGTATTGACTCCCACTGAAGTGGCCATGATATTTCAGCACCTTCATGATCGTGATCGCTTAATTGTTGAATTACTCTATCAGACAGTTCATAACATGATCTCCTTTACTGGACTCAATGCTAAAAGCATGTGTCTCGAAATATTGTTGAATTATCTTGAACGCTTTCGCCATCTCATCGGTGTGCTGGGCTTACGGTGCGTTAATCCGGAAGAAGTCCTTGAACGCGGAGGGCTTGCCAGCAAGACTATGCGCAGAATGATGAAATATTTCTATCCCGTGGAGTTCTTCCGCCAAGACGGGATAGGTTACTGCCCTGGATGTCTGCACGATAAACAATATTTACGTAAAATATGGATGTTCCGCCCCTATTCCATCTGCCATATACACGGTAGTCCCATCCGCACGACATGTACTAGCTGCAATGAAGAGATGAAAATATTTAGGGGGATATTATGTGAATGCTCGCATTGTAAAAGCGATATTAGGGAGGCACTGCCTGTGAGAACCAATACCCAAGGCTCATGGGTCTATAATTTTATTCATCAGGGAAATGATGCCGGCTCAGAGGAATTTACAACTCTCTTTTCCTGGGCCAAGCAAATCCGTGGGGAAAACCAAGATGTCAAAACAGATAGCGATGCCGCGTCCCTAGTGTAACCCAAAAACGCATCAATCTACTTGTTGCGTTTTTCATTTACTTGTCTGCATACTACGGTTTGCCAATTCCTGTTTATCGTTTGAAGATTTTCTGGTGGGTAATTTACCACTGTTTTTTCGTACAACTTTTTCTTGGAAAATCAGACCACGCTATGTGTCGCGAATTTTCGACTTAGACCATAGGATGTGTCGCAAAATCTGAATTAGACCATGCTATGTGTCGTGAATACGACCAAAAGTTGTGTCGCGAATTTTGTAACTCATTGATTATTAAAGGGATTTAAAACCAAGAGATGTGTCGTCGAGTGTTAATAATTAATTTCTCCGTCGTCATACCCGTAGGGTATCCAGCGACTTTAAAAATAAAGAATGGAAAACAATTCCGGAGTGAATAACCAAAACCGCTATTGAGTTAGTCAGAGATTTTTCTGGTTAGGCTTGGTAGCGGTTTTTTAATTCTCAAAAAAAATTTACCTACGGATAATCAATAAATGGAAGACACAAATAGCATATATGAACTAGCTCAAGCGATGATTGGGGTAGTAGGTTACAGGGTCGTGGTGGGGTGCATCGCTCGTGAACTCGCGCTTTACCGCCAATCTACATAATAATAACAAATTTTCTGAAATGATAATTCTAATTAAAAAAATACTAAGGAAGCTAAAATGCATAATGTAACCGTAAATCTTTATGAATGCCTTCATTGCAAAGGCGAAGGAACCTGCCGCAATGCCGAAAATGGCGCTTCCTGTGCAGTTTGCATAAAAAGAAATGAATTAAGAGGCAAATCCTACTCAGGCTTGATTTGCGGCTCTTGTGGCGGCATAGGAAAAGCAGAGCCGTTTACCGAACGGCTAAATAAACGAATGGGGCCATTATTAGCTTTAGTTTTGGTAGTTGGCCTTCTACTTATGGTGTCTTGTACTGCACTATTTAAATCTACTTATTTTTCGGAAATTCTCACATTCGCCAGTACCATTATTGGCTTGATTGTTGGATTCTATTTTTCCACCAAGGCAATGAAACTCTAAACAAGAGCGTTGGGCAGCCATGCCCAACACAACGAATCACAAAAATGGCACTCACTCAATTAAAAACACAAAATCACAATTTTAACTTTCGGTTTAACCGGAAACATGGACATGTAATGCACCATATACAATTTTTTCGGCGCATTACGCTTCGCTTTAAATACGCCCGACCCTTAATAAACCATCTTGATGTGAAAATATCCACTCCATCAAGATTATAAAAAATTAGAATTAGAGTAAGACTAAATAACTTAAACAAAAAGGACTCATCATGATAAAGAACATTCTCATAGCCATACTCGCCCTATCACTAGTGGCTTGCGCCAGCAAACCAACAAAAAGCGAAAAGGAAACACATGTTTCAGATGCCGACGCAGCAAAAGCATTAAGCCGACTTTTTGGAGATAAGCCAAAAACCGTCGATGAGAAAAAACTAGCCAAATATCCGTTAGGTTCAAAAAATAATCCAATTCGCGTTGGCGGCCCAGGTGGGCAAAGGAGTTATTTAAGTCGATTGGTTTGCGAAAACAACGAGCCAGTTTCCTCATTTAATCGCCAAGGTAGCGCCGGCGCCAGTCCATTTGGTTCAATTTTTGACATCTATGAAGTACTTTGTGACACCAACAAAGGAGTGGTTACGCACTCCATATATCTCGACATGTATCACGGGGATTATGAGGAAACCCGCCCCGCAGCTGGATTTCTTGCATTGATGCCTGATTGCTGGAGCCCCATAAAAAAAGCAGTTGAATTTAGAGAACAGAAAAATTTCAATGCAGCACTAGAACAGATTGAACTACACAATCAATGTGATAAATCCAAGGTGCGCATGTCCTATTATTATCACTTGGGATGGACTTACGCGGAGATGGGAGAATTTACAAAAGCAATTGATGCCTACTCTGAAGGTTTAAAAACAGAACCTAACTACGCTTTCGCCTACTGGCGCAGAGGCTTAGCTTATGAAAAACTCGGAAAAATACCTGAAGCCCAGGCAGATTACCAAAGGGCGTACACCGCAGGAATGAAAAATAATCCAGATAAATTCAAAGAATTACTAAACGAAAATCTCGATATCGCTGAAAAACTTATACCCAAAAATCAATAATTGGGGACAGAGCACGTAGGTTGGTGGTGAGCTTGCGAACGCCAACATTCGTAATCACAAATGGCACAATATTAAATTAGCTATCAAAGGCATGGCATTGATTTAATAACAACCAAAAAAGGGAAAAAAATGAGTGACGCTACAATAATAGATACAGCAAACATAGAACCAGTACCACATGAAGATGAAGTCTTAAGCAATGAGATTAGCGATGAATTTTATATTGTCTCCAGTAAAAAATTCATAACACTATACTTCTGTACCCTTGGATTTTATTCGGTCTACTGGTTTTATAAAAATTGGAAACTCCAGAAAATACTTTTAAAGGAGTCTTATTGGACAATAATGAGAGGGCTTTTTTATATTTTCTTCACGCACGATTTACTTAGAAAAATAGACAAGAAGCTAAAGAACCCAAATAAAAGATATCATTGGGATCACGATGGCATAAGCACTCAAATCGTTATTCTAACAATAGCTTCAAACATTTCAGGCAGACTTGCCATGAAATATATTGGCTCACCCTATACCGATATACTTTCTCTAGCCCTCGCAGCGACAACGGGTGTTTTATTACTTAAAGTTCAGGATGCAGTAAATTTAGCCTGCAACGATCCTAACGGAACCTCAAATAACAAAATTTCCGCATTAAATATTTTTTGGATCGTCGCAGGCCTAATTCTTACAGCTCTATCAATCCTAGGTATATTTGTCACGGATGCTGATACATAATTAGCACGTAGGTTGGGGTTAGCGGACCCAGAAAAGATTATTTCAGACCAGAGTTTCCCTTAGATCAATCAAGAAAAGGTAACTCGGGTTTTGCTGTAATAGACTTTCAAATTAACGCAAGCGGGAAAGCTGATAACATTGAAGTTATTGCAAATTCACCTGAGGGCGCATTCTCAGACAACTCAATATCCGCTTTGAAGAGATTGAAATTCGCTGTAGATCAAACGTGGTCGCAAATCTGCGCAGCTCAAAAATTTCGGTTTGCATACCAATACTCTCATAGCGACGAATGTAACCCAAAAGCATTTCCATCAGATATTACCGCCATTTGCGTAACGGTTTATATAAATCGCTAAGATAAAAACTCAAAAAATTCTATTAAAAACGGATGCCTACGTGAATAAACTTTTAATCTTCGCATTTATCTTCAGCTTATCTTTAGCAACCAATGGCGCCACCTCTGGTAAATCAGAGGCTACGGATAACGCTACGAGGGAAGCTTTATTGATTTCTTCGTTATACGGAAGATGGGAAGGCGAAATGGCGTATCAATACTTTGAAAACGCGACTTTTAATGAGAAGTACACAAGAGGCTACGCGATTGAAATAACGCCTACCAATATTGAACTCTACAATAAAGATGAAGCAGGTGCATGGGTTAAGCTTCGCAGGAGTTATATAAACGGCTTTAAACTTGCAACCGATAAAGACACCATTTCAGGGCACTTTTTTAATTCTGGAACGGATGAAGATGGGCTGTGGGTGGAATCGCAAACGTTGTACATTACATTGAAAGATGACAACAGCATCTTGCTTTACTCAATGCGAGCCGTAAATAATACAGCCATTAAAGAATCGATACCCGGCTCAAAATGGATGCAAGTTGGTACAGCCGTAATTTATTAAAGTAAATAATATTCATTAGCTTTTTAAACTAAAAAAAGCGTAGCCTAACAAATCGCTCAAGCACCGCGCACTACGTGCGCTGGACAGTTTTTAAGTCGCAGTTTTGTGGTTTTGCTGCGCAAAAGTATTCCACAAAACCGCAACTTAAAAACTGCCGCTTAGCTCGGCGTTATGCAATGGATTCAGATATGGAAGAACATAAGAGTATTCTTGAAAAGCTTTCAAACAATGATTTTCCATCCGAAATAGATGAACAATCATTCCCACAAATTGCAATTTTCAAAGAGCTTTACGATCAAGGCTATATTAAGGCTTTGGATGTAAGTTCAGACGATGGAGATGCATTTTTAAATCCAAAAATAACGCTTCCCGGACGAAAGTATCTAGCAGAGTTAAAATCTTCAATCGACACTGTATCCTCTATAGTTAATAACACTATTCATATTAATGCTCCTTTTCAAGGCACTCTTCAGTCCGGTGAACATAATTTCATTGGCTCAAACCCTGCAGAAAATCCTAATGAATTTAAGCTCGCAGAATGGGTTATGGACAATATAGTTGGAGTTGTACTATCTGGCTTAATACTTTCAGCCCTCTTAGCGTGGTTAGGGCTAGGATCAAATGCATAACAAATCGCTGAAGCACCGCCACTTCGTGGCTGGACAGTTTTTAAGTCGCGCTTTTGTGGTTTTGCTACGCAAAAGTATTCCACAAAACCGCAACTTAAAAACTGCCGCTTAGCTCGGCGTTAGGTAAATATATTAATGGATGCAATCTTAAATACGCAAAGTGAAAACTGCGCTCTCTCAATGAAAGAGATTAAAATATTTGCTGACGGTTCGGGTGGGGTTTGCGAGCTTGAAGTTCTGTCATCGCCATTTTCTGCCGCTATAACGTTTTTCTTTGACTACCCATATTTAAATGAGTTTGTTAACGCGTTAGAAAGCATTGAGGAAACCCTGCTTGGCGAAGCAAAGCTTGGGCAAAAATATGAAGATCCTTATATATATTTTTACGGCAATGGCTTTGGGCATGTTTTAGTAAGCGGCCTACTCAGTATTTGTGGTGAGCACACTCAAAAACTTGAGTTTTCATTTAAAACTGATCAGACCGCATTAAAACAATTTATTATTGGTTTACGTAAGGCTTCTAACGCAGAAAAAGTTACCTAACAAATCGCTGAAGCATCGCGCACTAAGTGCGCTGGACAGTTTTTAAGTCGCAGCTTTGTGGTTTTGCTGCGCAAAAGTATTCCACAAAACCGCGACTTAAAAACTGCCGCTGAACTTAACGTTAGGAAAGGGAGTAAATAATTACCTTGGTGCCAATAAAAGAAATAGAAGGTTATGAGATCTCTCATGTGTGGCTAGGACATGCATCCTGCCTTTTTCTTGAACTCGGAGCCTTAACTCAGGGAAATCCAAGAAAAGACGGCTCAATTGGGAATAGCAAGGGCGAAATCACGGTATGCTTAAATTTCTGCTGGAGAATCGAAAAGAAAAAGTCTATTTGTATTGGAACCGGTGAATCTATTAAACGGTTACAAAATGCAATTAAAGAGCTTATCAATACCAAAATTATTTCTGCGCAAACGGTAGGTAGACTTTCTGAACTTCATATTGAGCTATCAAATAACTTGTGGCTAACTACTTTTGAGCAATATGGCAGTCAGCCTTCTTGGAGCATTCAAATAAGAAATTCTGAAGAAAAAGAAATAGAAGTTAAAGCTGGCAAGCTACGAGTAAGAAATATTTCCTAACAAATCGTTCCAGCATCGCCACTGCGTGGCTGGACAGTTTTTAAGTCGCGGTTTTATGGTTTTGCTGCGCAAAAGTATTCCATAAAACCACAACTTAAAAACTGCCGCTGAACTCGGCGTTAGCTTCAAGCAAGGAAAATAATGCATCTTGTCCTCAGACTTATTCTAATTTATTTCGTGCCATCCATC
>Ga0247803_1001884_pt1 | contig 10815 bp, 8 predicted proteins | sample UWRJL014104B1_FD_180928 | JGI IMG/M metagenome (GOLD analysis project Ga0247803, IMG submission 180928) | Plant litter microbial communities from Arlington Agricultural Research Station in Wisconsin, United States - UWRJ-L014-104B-1 | ecosystem: Environmental > Terrestrial > Plant litter >...
TATAAATAAACGAGAAAACAAAAATAAAGAAGAGCAAAATAGAACTGATTAAAGAATTGATACTTCAAGTAATCTATAGTTGCAAATATAGAAGAAAGAAAGTCAATATAAATTGTTTGCAAGCAACTACCAATGAAGAGTTTTATGTAGTCAAAAGATAACTCATCTAATTAATAAAAATAAAATTATTATGAAAAAATTAGCATTATCAAAGTTAACTGAATCAAAAGGAGTACTAACAGGCGGTTTTACAACTCTTACACCAGAACAACAAGCAAAATTAAGAGGAGGAGCTGACAATTGTGACTGTTCTAATTCAAGAAAATGTAAAGCAAAAATAACCGATTAAATGAGATAGATCATCAATCCTTAACAATAATTGGGTAGAAATAATCTACCCAATTATTTATAAATAAACAAAATAAAATTATGTTAACTAGTCAGTTTAATACTTTTTTCTATCATGAAGATTCTATGATAGGATACAATGCTTTAACAAATGAATTTATTATTCTAAAGACAGAATTATTTGAACTTTACCAAGCTGCCGTTAATGAAAAAAAAATTTCAGATTTAAAAAATATACATCCCAGTTTTTACAACTATATAAAAGATAAAGGCTTTATTATAAATAAAAATATTGATGAAATTGAATCTGTAAAAAACTTAGTAACCTCAATTGATCAAAATGATAAGATTTATGAATTAATAATAAACCCCACAATGAACTGTAATTTTAAATGCTGGTATTGTTATGAAACTCATATAAAAGATTCTAAAATGTCTTCATCAACGATTGATAAGGTTATAGCATTTATAAATAACATACTAGATAACAAAAATTTAAAGCAATTTCATTTGAGTTGGTTTGGTGGTGAACCTCTTCTTTATTTTGACAAAACAATATTACCATTATTAAAAAAAATCTACCCTGCAGTAAAACTTAAGGGAATAGAATTTTCATCAAATTTTACAACAAATGGATTACTCATAAATCAAAAAATTTTAACAGACTGTAGTCTATTTGGGGTTAATCATTTTCAAATAACTCTTGACGGACATAGAGAACGCCACAACAAAGTTAGGTTTGTAAATAAAGAAAGAGGTTCTTACGATGAAATAGTTAGTAACATCAAATTAGTATTAAAAAATAAAATAAATGTTACAGTAAGATTAAATATTTCAGAGGATACGCTAAATGATAAATTAACGGAAATAATTAATGATTTTTCAGACTTGACTATTCAAGATAAAAAATTTTTAAATTTTTCTTTTCATAAAGTCTGGCAGGAGGAAAAAAATATTGAAAATGAAATGTCAAAATTAATTAATGAATTTAAAACGAATAAATTATCTACTCAAACAATAGATGAAGTAGATCATGTTAGAAACTCTTGCTATGCAGATAAAAAAAATCAAGCTACAATAAATTATAATGGAGAAGTTTTTAAATGCACGGCAAGGGATTTCAAATCAGAAAACAGGGAAGGTATTTTACAAGAAGACGGGTCTCTTTTATGGGACGAAAAACATGACAATAGAATGAATATCAAATTTAAAAATAAACCATGCTTAACTTGTAAAATATTACCTATTTGTAATGGTTCATGTTCACAATTGGCATTGGAAAGTCAAGATGAAGATTATTGTGTTCATGATTTCGACGAGGATAAAAAAACAATAGTTGTTAAAAATATGTTTTTAAAAGCACTAAACTAAATTCAATAATTTGAAAATAATTTTACTATGAAATTTACTCCACAACATGACCAAATGGACTGTGGTCCAGCATGTATAAGTATGGTAGCAAGTGCTTACGGTAAAAATTATCCTTTAGAATATCTAAGAAAAAATGCCTACATTACAAGAGAAGGTGTTTCTTTGTTAGGAATAAGTGAGGCTTCCGAAAAAATTGGCTTAGAAACACTCTCAGTCAAAATCACAACTGACAAACTTATAAATAACAAAGAAATAATTCCTTTTATATTATATTGGAATCAACGCCATTTTGTTGTTCTTTACAAAATCACAAAATCTTTTTTTAAAAGAGAACCTATCTTCCATATTGCTGATCCAAAGCATGGAAAAATAAAACTTACCCAAGAAAAATTAGAAAAATCCTGGATTTCAGATAAAGATAGTGGGATAGCACTATTCTTACGCCCGACTGATAAATTTTATCAAAAAATGCCGCCAAAAGAAGATAGTTTAAAGATAAATTACCTATTCCACTATTTGAAGCCTTATAAAAGACAATTAATCATTATGTTTTCGCTATTACTAGCAGGCAGCGGTTTGACCTTAATCCTTCCTTTTTTAACTGAAGTATTAATTGATAAAGGAGTAAATAATAAAGACCTAAATTTCATTTCCTTAATCCTTTTCGCACAATTGAGTTTATTTGTAGGATCTTTAACAATCGGTATTTTCCGCAATTGGTTACTACTTCATATTGGTACACACTTAAGTATTACAATTGTTTCTGATTTTTTAAAAAAAATGCTTAGACTTCCTATTAAGTTTTTTGATACTAAATTAATAGGAGACTTTCAACAACGTATACAAGATAATGATCGTATAGAGGAATTTTTAACATCTCAAAGTTTAACCACATTTTTTTCTGTAGTTACTTTCTCTGTTTTTTTTGCCGTTTTGTGGTATTATGATTTTAAAATTCTCCTCACTTATTTAGTTATGACTACCTTATCCATTACATGGTCATTTTATTGGCTAAAAAAAAGAAAGATATTAGATTATTCCCGTTTCCAACAAAAAAGCGAGAATCAGGAATCTATTTTTGAAATGCTAAACGGGATTACAGAAATGAAACTTAACCAATTTGAAAACTACAAAATAAGACAATGGGAAAATATTCAAAAAAGGCTTTTTAAGCTTAATTCAAAAATTTTAAAACTTGATCAAATTCAACTCTCCGGTTTCGATTTTATAAATCAACTCAAAAATATTTTAGTCACTTTTTTAGCAGCAAAGTATGTGGTACAAGGTACTATGACTTTAGGTATGTTACTTTCCATCTCTTACATTATTGGACAAATGAATTCGCCCGTAACTCAATTAGTTACCTTTTTTCGTTCCATGCAGGATGCTAAATTAAGTTTAGAAAGACTAAATGAAGTACAAAATCATAAACAAGAAGAAAACGAAGAACAAGTGCAATTATTGAACAATAAAGAAAGGAAAAATTCCAAACAGAATGGAATCTATATTAAAAACTTGTCTTTTCAATATGAAGGTCCAAAATCTCCTTTTGTACTAAAAGACATAAATCTTTTTATTCCAGAAGGTAAGATAACAGCAATTGTTGGAGCAAGCGGTAGTGGAAAAACTACGTTAATAAAGTTATTACTAAGATTTTACGATCCAATTGAAGGAGATATTTATTATAATCAAGATAATATACTTAGCATTTCTCCAAAAAGTATTAGGAAACATACAGGAGTGGTAATGCAAGATGGATTTATTTTTTCTGATACTATCGAAAGAAACATTGCAACCAAAGATGAAAAAATTAACAAAAACAAACTTGAAAAATCAATTAAAATTGCCAATATTCAAGACTTCATAGAATCACTACCTTTAAAATATAATACAAAAATAGGCACCTCTGGTAGTGGTTTATCAGGTGGCGAAAAACAAAGGATTCTAATTTCAAGAGCTGTTTATAAAAATCCACATTACATTTTTTTCGACGAAGCAACATCTGCACTTGATTCCGAAAACGAAAAAATTATACATGATAATTTACAAAGTTTTTTTAAAGAAAAAACAGTAATTATAATAGCTCATCGTTTAAGTACAGTAAAAAATGCAGATAATATTATAGTTTTAAAAAAAGGCAAAATAGCAGAAATTGGTAACCACCAACAACTAGTACAAAATAAAGCAGATTACTTTAATTTAGTTAAAAATCAATTAGAATTGGGAAATTAAATACTCTTTTTTTTAGACAAAGACATTATAATTATAATACTTTAAAATAAAATTCTGATACTTTTTCGATACGCAATTTCCGTACCTTTAAGAGTAAATTGAATTTTATTACTATGCCAAAAATATACTTTAGAATACTGATATTACTTGTAATTACCGGCTGTTCTTCAACAAAAAATGCAAAATTTGACGATTACATTTTCAAAACTAAAAGCGAAAAACAATCTTATATCAGTTCTTACGACAAAGCCTTAAAACTTTGGGATATTCCCTATTCCGAAGAAAATATAAAAACCTCATACGGAACAGCGCACGTTATTATGGCTGGACCAAAAAACGGAAAAGATCTCGTTTTGCTTCACGGAATGGACGCCAGTTCTACAATGTGGTACCCCAATATAAAACCGTTAGCCAAAAATCATCGCATATACGCGATCGATTTTATGATGGAGCCCGGAAAATCAACTCTTACTTCAAAATCACTTTCCTCAGAAGAAATCGTGATTTTATACAACGAAATTTTCGATCATTATAAATTAAAGAAATTCGATATTGTCGCTGCTTCGCGAGGCGGCTGGATTGCTACTTTATTAGCTACTCAAAAAGGAAATAATATTGATAAAATAGTATTGTTAAGTCCGGCGCAAACCTTTAAATTTATTGATAAAGTGGGTAAAACAACTTCGGCATTAATGCTTAAATTATTCCCAAGTGAAAAGAAATTCGGAAAAACATTAAATACGTTTTCTACTCATCCTGAAAAAATTAGCCCTGTTTATAAACGCCAATTTTATCTGGCCAATAAATATGCAAAATCAAATTCAAGTATGCTCAAAATGCATCCGTTTTCTGATGATGAATTAAAGTCGATTACCAATCCTGTTTTGGTTTTAATTGGCGATCACGATGTCATTAATTCCGAAGAAAGTCTGGAAAGAGCAGATAAATATTTAATCAAAAGCAAAACGCAAATCATAAAAGACGCAGGACATTTTTTATCCATCGATCAGTCAAAAATTGTAAATGATACGATGATTAATTTTTTAGAATAATTGATAAAGTGTACTCTAATCAATATCATTAAATTAAGAGTTTTTCACGCAGATTTAAAAAGATTTAAGCGGATCTGCGCAGATATAATCAAAATAAATCTGCTCAAATCTTTTTAAATCTGCGTGAAACAAAATAAATAATAACAAAAATTCATGCAATTCTTTTAATTGCTTCGCTTGTTCGATATCGTTCGGGTCGTGGCAACATTTTTTTAGCTTTTATATAGAATTCAAACTTTGTATCTTTACAAAACTAATTTTTTCATCCTTCAAAAATGAATTTCCAAGTATCCTCAGAGTATAGTCCAAAAGGTGATCAGCCACAAGCAATCGAAAAACTTTCGCAAGGCGTAATCGATGGCGAAAAGTACCAGACATTATTAGGCGTTACCGGATCCGGAAAAACATTTACTGTTGCGAATGTTATTCAGGAAGTGCAAAGACCTACTTTGGTTTTGGCCCACAATAAAACTTTGGCAGCGCAATTGTATTCTGAGTTCAAACAATTCTTCCCGAATAATGCGGTAGAATATTTTGTTTCCTACTACGATTATTACCAACCTGAAGCTTTTATGCCTGTAACAGGAGTTTTTATAGAGAAAGATTTATCTATCAACGAAGAGCTCGAAAAGATGCGTTTAAGCACCACTTCTTCACTTCTTTCAGGACGTCGGGACGTTTTGGTTGTCGCTTCTGTTTCGTGTTTATATGGTATTGGGAATCCAGTTGAATTTAAAAAAAATGTAATTGAAATAACCAGAGATCAGGTTATTTCGAGAACGAAATTACTTCATAGTCTGGTTCAAAGTTTATACGCCAGAACCGAAGCCGATTTTAATCCGGGAACTTTCAGAATTAAAGGTGATACGGTCGAAGTATATCCAAGTTATGCCGATGACGCTTATAGAATTCACTTTTTTGGAGATGAAATCGAAGAAATAGAATCCTTTGATGTGAAGACCTCACAAGTCATAGAAAAATTTAAAAGACTTACTATTTATCCCGCTAATATGTTTGTTACTTCTCCGGATGTACTGCAAGGTGCTATTTGGGAAATTCAGCAGGATTTGGTAAAACAAGTCGATTATTTTAAAGAAATAGGAAAACATCTTGAAGCCAAACGTTTAGAAGAACGTACCAATTTCGACTTAGAAATGATTCGCGAATTAGGTTATTGCTCCGGAATCGAAAATTATTCAAGATACCTTGACGGAAGACAAGCCGGAACAAGACCGTTCTGTTTATTAGATTATTTCCCAAGTGATTATTTGATGATTGTAGACGAAAGTCACGTAACTGTTTCTCAGGTTCACGCCATGTACGGAGGCGACAGAAGCCGTAAAGAAAATCTGGTGGAATACGGTTTTCGTTTACCTGCCGCAATGGACAACAGACCTTTGAAATTTGAAGAGTTTGAAGCCATACAAAATCAGGTAATTTATGTATCTGCAACACCGGCAGATTACGAATTACAAAAAACAGATGGTGTTTATGTAGAACAAATTATTCGTCCAACGGGATTATTAGATCCAGTTATCGAAGTAAGACCGAGTTTGAATCAAATCGATGATCTGATCGAAGAAATTCAGGTGCGCTGCGAATTAGACGAAAGAGTTTTAGTGACCACACTGACTAAAAGAATGGCCGAAGAACTGGCAAAATACTTAACCAAAGTAAACATTCGTTGTCGTTATATACATTCTGAAGTAGATACGCTGGAACGTATCGAAATTATGCAGGATTTACGAAAAGGTATCTTTGATGTTTTGATTGGAGTAAACTTGCTTCGTGAAGGTCTTGATTTACCGGAGGTTTCGCTGGTTGCGATTCTTGATGCTGATAAAGAAGGTTTTCTTCGTAATCACAGATCTCTAACACAAACTATTGGTCGTGCAGCAAGAAACCTGAACGGAAAAGCCATTTTGTATGCCGATAAAGTTACGGCAAGTATGCAACGAACAATAGATGAAACAGATTATCGCAGAACCAAACAGATCAATTATAATACAGAACACGGCATTACACCACAAGCTTTAAATAAAAAAATCGAAAGTGCTTTTACCAAAAATCCTTTGGTAGAATACGAATTGGGTCATACATTATCTGTTGCTGCAGAACCGGAAACGGCTTATTTATCGAAAACAGAATTAGAAAAAATGATTCGTGAGAAACGTAAATCTATGGAGAAAGCAGCAAAAGAACTGGACTTTTTACAAGCAGCCAAGTTGCGTGACGATATCAAAAAACTACAGGAAAAAATTTAACATTTTTATATTAGTAAAATCAACAAGTTTTTAAAGTAAAGAAAACTATTTTTGTTAATTAAATTTAAACTATGCTTAGATCTCAATACTTTAATTTTATAGAAGAAAAAATAAATATATTAGCTTATCGAATAAATTCAAGAGGAAGACTAAACATATTAGATTTCCATAATCATTCTGAAAGTTTTTACTTACATTTAATTAATTTATTGTTTGATTGGAAAACAACAAATGAAAATGAAAATAAACAAAATGTTGAAGCAATCGATTTAATTGATCATACAAATGAATTAGTAATTCAAATTTCTGCCACAAATACAAAAGAAAAAATAGAATCTAGTTTAGCAAAAAATCTTATTAAAAAGTACAAACATTACACATTTAAATTTATTTCAATATCAAATGATGCCGACAATTTAAGAACCAAAGTATATAAAAATCCACATCTTATTAATTTCGATCCTGCAAACGATATAATTGACAAAAATCTAATTTTTAAAAAGATTTTAGGTTTTGATTCTGACAAACAGAAAAAAATAAATGACTTAATTAGAAAAGAATTAGGAGGTGATAAGGTTGAAATTTCATTTGATTTCTCAGATGAAGAAATAAAGGATATTATTATTGAATTTAAAAAACAATTACCAAAAATCACTACTGACATAAAAGGAAAAGTAGAGCAAGTTAAATATGATTTTAATGATATAGAAAAAGATTTAAAGAACGAAAAAAATAGTTTGTCAACTGAATATTATCAAAATGAAATTTTAGCCAAATCACTAATGGATTTTGATAAAATAAAATACTTTTTAGAAGATGAAATAAACTCTCTCTTTAAAGACTATTTTTACGATATTACTTCTGAATTAAGTGGAATGATAACTCTAAAAAGAGATGATTTTGGTGCTTTTGAAGAAGTTTTAATTTTTATTTATCAAAAGATAGCCAACGAAACAAAAGAATTAAAAGGAAATAAAATACACATAAAGACTCTACTACATTATATGTATATGAATTGTGAAATAGGATTAAAATGATAAAACCTGATAGACATACAAACCCAGATTATTCAGTAATTAATATCAGTGCGTTTATTTTAAAGCAATTAAAATCTCAATATAATATTGAATACGATCAACTTTTAGAAAAAGTAATAAAAGAATTAGGAGAAAAAGCTAAAGAGAACTATCCTTATGCTTTAAATTTTCTTTTCCTTTTAGGAAAATTAAATTACCAACAACAAACCGACACATTCACATTCAATGAAACTTAGTAAGCTATATTGTAATAATAAGGATTTTAAAAATATAACATTTAATCTAACTGGATTAAATGTTATATATGCAGATGTAAAACCTATTGATAAAATCAGAAAAGATAATTCTCATTCCAGAGGAAAAACAAAAGTTGCCGAACTTATTGATTTCTTATTATTAAAAAAAATAGATAATAAACATTTTTTACTTAAAAATAAAAACCAGAATAATAAAACATCAATATTTATAGATTATATATTTTTTTTAGAAATTGAACTTAATTCAGGCCAATTTTTAACGATAAAAAGAAGTGTAATCAACAATTCTAAAATTTCATTTGCTATAAATAATCAAAAAACAGATTCTTACAATCCTCCTCAAAATTTTGAAGATAATATCCCTATTGATAAAGCTAAACTAAAACTTTCTATCTATTTGAACTTTGATTTTTTCTTTGGAAAAAAATACGACTATAGAAAAGCATTAAGTTATATTTTAAGAACTCCTCCTGACGATTATAAAGATGTTTATCAATTATCAAATTTTTACAAACATAAAGATTGGAAACCATTTATTTTTGATTTATTAGGTTTTGATGGCGATTTACTATCAAAAAAATATGAGAATGATGAAGAAATTCAGGAAATTAACGGATTTATACAAACTCTTAGAAAAGAGTATAACATTGATAAAAAAAATAGAGACAACTTAGTTGGTGAGAAAATTTCCATCGAAGAAAATATCCAAAACATTCAAAGAAAAGTTGATAGTTTTAATTTTTATGACCAAGATAAAAAACTCATTGAGAATGGGATAAATTTTATTGAAGGTGAAATAAGCAATTTTAATTCCATATCATACAATATTAATTATGAGATAGATAAATTAAACAAATCAATTCAAAACGAATTTGCATTTGACATAAAAAAAGTATCCAAAGTATTTGACGAATCACAGATATATTTTGGAGAACAAATCAAAAACGACTATAAAAACTTATTAGATTTCAATAAAAAAATAACGTCAGAAAGAAATAAATTAGTACAAAAAGTATTAAAATCTAAACAATTAGAATTAAAGAAGATCAATAATTCATTAGAAGAATTAAATTCTAAAAAAGAAAACCTACTTTCTGTAATTCAAGATACTGATGTTTTCAAAAAATTTAAAAATCATCAAAAAATATTAACTAAATCAGAAGAAGAATTAATTGAAATAAATGAAAAGATTAAAAGTATTGATTTAATTTTTTCTAAAGAAAATGAAATTGAAGTTAAACAAGAAAATATTAAGGAGACAGTTAACAAAATAAAAGAACTCTTATTAACAACTCAAGATAATAAAAAATATAAAGATATAAGAACAAAATTCAATCACTACTTTAATAATATTTTAAATGATGAAGAAGCACAAATAAGTTGGTATATAAATAAAGAAGGAAATGTTGAATTCCCTTCTCCTAAAGTTTTTGACAAAGCCACAAAAAACAAAGAAACAGCGAAAGATGAAGGGACAACTTATAAAAAAATGCTTTGTGTAGCTTTTGATTTGTCTATTTTATCAAGTTACAGCAATCAATCTTATTTTAGATTCGTATTTCACGATGATGTTTTATCACAACAGGATAATGGAATAAAAATCAGACTATTAGAATTAATTAATAAAATATGTAAAGAATATAATTTACAATATATACTTTCGGTAATTAAATCAGATTTACCTTCGAATGATGAAAATAATGATGAAATTATATATTTTAAAAAAGATGAAATTATTTTAGAACTAAATGATTTAAATGAAAAAGGTACACTATTTGGTTTTGAATTTTAATTTAAAAAAAATCATGGAAAGAGCCATTAAGAACTGGACTTTTTACAAGCAGCTAAGTTGCGTGACGATATCAAAAAACTACAGGAACAATTGGCTTAATTGTGTTGTTCCTGAAAAACTTTCAATAAAACATTAGGATCAATAATAGCATTTGGCGCATTTTTCATTAAATCCAAAACGCGTTTGGTGGCATTTGGGTTCAAACCCATTTCAATCGCAATTTGCTGAATGGCTTTGGCTTCTTTTTCGTGCAAAATACCGTCGCAATACATGATCAAAGCCAGTCTGTAGAATTGCTGAATGCGCTGAAACTCTGATTTTATAATCGAATGGGGATTTTCCTGATGAAATAAGTCATGAAAAACAGCTAAATCAATGCTTAATTCCTGAGCCACAAGCCACAAAAAATCATACTCTCTTTTGTGCAAATGCCCATCAACAGTAGAAAAAGCAATCATTTCT
>Ga0247803_1001885_pt1 | contig 10807 bp, 8 predicted proteins | sample UWRJL014104B1_FD_180928 | JGI IMG/M metagenome (GOLD analysis project Ga0247803, IMG submission 180928) | Plant litter microbial communities from Arlington Agricultural Research Station in Wisconsin, United States - UWRJ-L014-104B-1 | ecosystem: Environmental > Terrestrial > Plant litter >...
GGCCTACCGGAAATGCTGTTTTTCCACGCAAGTGAGTAGGTATAAGGAAGCAGTTGATAACGTATGCCGAGATAGTGTTTTACAATACTGTAAAATGGCTCGCTTAAATTAAAAGGCTCAGGGTCCCGGCGTTGTCCGTGGTTTCTGGTAATGGGAGAAAAGGTGCCTAACTGAAACCAGCGTAAATCCAGTTCTTCGTCTTTATCTGTTTTATCAGACATCGTTGCAAACCCGCCAATATCTGAATGCATATAAGCGATTCCGGACATTCCGGCTTGAACCATAATAGGAATCTGCAACTTCAACCCCGCCCAGTAACGCGCGACATCACCGCTCCACGGCAGTACTCCGTATCGTTGGGAACCTGTCCATCCAGAGCGCGTAAGATTAAATAATCGTTTTTCAGGAAACTCAGCCTTGTAATGATCATATAGATTTTTGGACCAAAAAAGAGGATAAAGATTATGTACCTGGCGTGCATTCCCAAGAACATGATACGCATCAAATGGATGATAATCCGGCTCAATTTTATCATTCCACCATCCACTGACACCCTGTATGCTGAGTTTTTTGTATTTACTCCAAAGCCATGTTTGCGTTTCCGGTTTGAAAATATCCAATAACCCCACTGTGCCATTCCATGTCTTGTGTGTAAGTTTGGCCTGAATCGAATCGTTTGGCAAAGAGCGATAAAGTTTCTGCAGTTTGATACTGGTCTGACTTTGTGCTGATATAGGGGTCGGTAATTAATATCGTTTTCACGCCTCTGGCGCTTAATTTTTTCATCATATCTTCCGGCGACGGCCAGTTTGGCGAATACCAGTCAATATTTCCCATTTTAGTTTCGTCGCCGTACCAATATAAATCCAGCCCGACTGCGTCAAGAGGAAATCCCTGATTTTGTAATTTACTGACTGCATTTGTCGCTTCACTCTGATTTTTATACCCAAATTTAGACTGGATGTACCCAAGTGCCCAACGCGGAGGAAGTGGTTGTCTTCCGGTTAGCAGTGTATAATTTTCCAAGATTTTGTCGTTGCTGTCGCCGTTAATGAGGTAATAGGCCCATTTGCCGGAGCTAACCATTTCGATGTTAAGTTTGGTCGAATCAAGCGAACCGATGTACATCCGCATCAACCCAGGCTTGTCACTATCCAAAAGGAGACCATACTTGTGAGAAGAGACGATGAATGGAATATTAAAACTTTGGGATAATCCGGTAGCTTGATCATAATACGCATACTCCCATGTATTGTAGAATTCAAAAGCCTTTCGATTTAAATCGGGCCCAAACGGACGGCCGCCAGCGCCATGAAAAACGTCAGATGGATTGATCTCAAATGAAAGGAATACTGAATCCTTTAAATATCGGATGCCCTTATCTTCTTTTATTTTAAGTTCATCACCTGATCTTAAAGCAATAGTGAGCGGCGTTTTGTTTATTTCAAGTAAACAATTTTCAAATAAAAGCTGGATTTTATTATTGGATTCAACAACAGTTTCAAAAGGAGTAATTGATTTCAGAGATACGGAATAAGAACTATCATAGGCTTGGCTCGCCTTGGAAGTGAGAAATTGAACTTTAAATATCTCCGGCGTAATTGCCTGGACTTTCAGTGCCCCGCCAGTTCCTTCTATGATAAGACTTTCCCCTGATTTCTCGTAACTAACAAAGTTGCCAGCACTTTGTCCATATGAGAAATTATAAAACAGTATCAAAAAAAGCAACCAGTAAGGTTTAGTCATGAAAGATTGAAAGGCAAAAATTCATGTTTAAGAAAATTTGAATAACTTAAAATTAAATGTCTTTTATCCAAATTTAAAAAAAAGTATTGGTATTTATTAGAATAAAATTTACACTTCCGGATTGCTATAAGTCACTGCAGGACAATAGTTTTGTCCAACAATAACGCGGAAATTTCTATTCTAATATTATGGAACCGATATTGAAGATTTTACAGACTGTCTTATGAAATTATTCATAGAAGCTAAAATCCTTCTCCTAAAATTATGTACAAGTTAGCTCCGCTGATGTTCCTTATCTATGCCAACTGGCGGGTTTAAGATTTCATTTTGTTAAAGAAAAGTTTATTTATGTCCTGAAAGCGCGATATACTCTGGCATTGATTGAAAGCCGATATGCTTCTGTGGCTGGTATGGTGCTAGGTTTTGGGTGGCGTTGATGCACTGTGATCATCCAAATAAATCTGACGTTATTTCTTTGCGCTGATATTTTCAATTAGTAATTTTAAAGTTACAAATAGCTATGAAAGTTTACTATGAAAAAACTCCTTTTTCTATCCCTGATCCTTATAGCTCAGTCCTGCAAAAACCATGATCCAATTCCCGATTATACATCAAAACTTGTAGGAGAGTTTGATATTGCATATCTTATTATTGATCTGGATACAAAGGAAGCAGCCTCTTCTGATCTGGGCGTTTCGAAGCTTGCTAAAATTAACCTTCAACGGAAAAGTAATCAGTATCTGACTGCAACCGTCACGATCGACGATTCTACAACAAAATTTACTGATACTTTTGAGCTCGTTGTTTCCGAAAGTGCAGATCAGACTGAAGTATATGGAAAACCTGGTTTTCTTGCTAGTTATAAAGTAGGATCAATTGCTTCAAACGCTATTTATTACAATAACTGGAATTTATACGAGGATGGAAGTTTGATCGGTTTTATTCAGTATGGCGATGACAAGTCAATTAAAAGATTTGCAGTAGGGACCAATATTGATTAAGAGGGCTGGTTAAAAGGGCAGGATACTGAATTTTCGAACCCTTTTAACCATTAATTCTTTCTACATACTTTCCGTTTTCCCTCCATCCACAGGCAAATTGACCCCGCTGATACTGCCAGCTGCGGGGCTACACAAAAACGCCACCGCTGCACCAACTTCTTCTGCCTCGCTGAATCTTCTTATTGGAATTGTCGCCTCCATTTGATCTGAAATTTCCTGAACAGATTTTCCCTGGGCCTGACTGCGCATATCCAGAACGGCATTCAGCCGAGATGTTTTTGTAAAACCGGGTAACACATTATTAGAAGTAATTCCAAACGGTCCGAGTTCGAGCGACAAGGTCTTGGACCAGCTTGAAACTGCTCCCCGAATCGTATTTGAAACACCCAGTCCGACAATCGGCTGTTTAACTGAAGTGCTGATTATATTAACAATTCTTCCAAATCCTGCCTTCTTCATACTCGGAACAACAGCTTGCGTAAGGATTTGATAATTAATCAGATGCATCTGGAAGGTTTTAACAAATTGCTCCGTTTCTGCTTCAATGATCGGACCACCGGCTGGTCCGCCTGTATTATTGATCAGGATATGCACTTCCGGACAGAGTCTTAAATAATCGTCAATAGCATGTTTTACGTTTTCATTATCAGAAAAATCGGCAACTACATAACGGTGCAGCTGATTTCTGGAAATATCTAATGTCTCCACCGCTTGTCTTAAAGATTCCTCATTTCTCGCCATCAGGGTAACGTTTGCCCCCATTAATGCAAGTTCAACAGCGGAAGCAAGTCCAATGCCCTGTGTGCTTCCGCAAACTATCGCCGTTTTTCCGGTAAGGTCAAGATTCATATTCTGGTAATGATTAGTGTTGGATGGATAAGGGTTAATATTGAGTGTTAGTCATCAACAATTAATTTTCTGCCAATTAACCACTAATAATTAGACATTAACAATTAACCCGTAACAATTAAAAAACTATCTTTGCGGTTTATTTTTAATAAAAGGGATGCCAGGGAAAAAAGATGCGACTTAAACAGCTTTTACAATCCTGAAAATCTCATAATTCTGTAATGTTTACTGTCAAATTCTGACCAATGTCTAAAAAAATACAATCCGCTCTGATCTCGGTTTACTACAAGGACGGTCTTGAACCGCTGGTTCGTCTTTTACATGAAAATGGTGTAAAACTATATTCGACCGGAGGTACTCAAACTTTTATCGAAAACCTCAACATTCCGGTTACCGCAGCTGAAGAGCTAACGGGTTATCCATCAATTTTTGGAGGAAGAGTGAAAACTTTGCACCCGGCCATAATGGGTGGAATTCTTTACCGTCGTGATGATGCTGGTGATGTTGCTCAGGCGGCTCAGTATAATATTCCAGCCTTGGACATGGTGGTAGTTGACCTATATCCTTTTGAAGAAACCGTTGCTTCCGGCGCTGGTGAAGAAGATATTATAGAGAAAATTGATATTGGCGGGATCTCGTTAATTCGTGCTACGGCGAAAAACTTCAAAGACACTTTAATTGTATCTTCACGTGCTCAATATGAAGGAGTTGTTACGTTATTGACTGAAAAATCGGCAACAACAGATCTTGAAGATCGTCGCTGGTATGCAGGCGAAGCATTCGGTGTTTCTTCTCACTATGATGGAGCAATCAATGATTATTTCATTGGTAAAAATGCATCAGCAGATGAGGCTCTTTTTCAGTTTGCAAAGCTTCCGGCTCAGACGCTTCGTTATGGAGAAAATCCACATCAAAGCGCGACTTTCCATGGAGATTTGGAGCAAATGTTCGACAAGCTTCACGGAAAAGATTTATCTTATAACAACCTCGTTGACGTTGATGCCTGCATTGGCCTGATCGATGAATTTGAAGGCTCAGATCCAACATTCGCGATTATAAAGCATACAAACGCTTGTGGCGTAGCAACGGCTGTTACTGCAAAAGAAGCGTATCTGAATGCACTTGCATGTGATCCGGATTCTGCTTTTGGCGGTGTTGTGATTACAAACGTGAAAGTAGATTTGGCTACGGCTGAGGAATTGAACAAGCTTTTTATGGAAATTCTTATCGCTCCGGATTTTGAAGAGGGTGCTTTGGAACTACTGAAATCGAAGAAAAATAGAAATTTATTGAAACGTAAATCTGTGGAGCTTCCTGGAATTATGTTCAAGACAATATTAAATGGTGTGTTAGTACAGGACAAAGATCTTGCCACTGAAACAGCAGATCAAATGACGACAGTTACTGAGAAAGCGCCAACAGCTGATGAATTGAAAGCGTTGGAGTTTGCCTTGAAAGTTTGTAAACATACCAAATCGAACACGATCGTTCTTGCCAAAGAAAATCAGCTTTTTGCTAGTGGAACAGGCCAGACTTCGCGTATTGACGCATTGCGTCAGGCAATCGAAAAGGCTAAACATTTCGGTTTTGATTTGCAAGGTGCAGTGATGGCATCCGACGCGTTCTTCCCATTCCCTGACTGTGTTGAAATTGCATCACAAGCAGGAATTACCGCAGTTGTACAACCGGGAGGTTCTATTCGTGATAAAGATTCGGTTGCTTTCTGTAATGCAAACGGTGTCTCGATGGTAACCACAGGTGTTCGTCATTTCAAGCATTAATTTTGAATTTTAAACGCAGCGTTTCGTTATATAGGAAACGCTGTGTTTAAAACCAATATATTAAAGATTGCCCTTTTGAAAACCAACCAATTACCAGATTCCCGTCTTGCTGCTCTTGGCAAATTTCTTCTCATCGGGCTGGTTTTGGTAATTCCGGGCTATTTTTTCCTTTATCCTCAAATCTTCCATTGTGAAATTATTGGTTTTTCAGACTTAGAAAAAATCAATAGCAACACCTACGCCAGTCCCGGGCTCAATGCCAAACAACGTTCACATATTGTAAAAGTTATCAAAAAAGCGGAAGCGCGTGTTGATTCATTCTGGCTTGGAAAACAAGCATCTCCTAAAATTATTCTTTGCGGAAATCAGCAGGAATATGAAAAATACTGTCAGAGTAAAGAAGGAGCGGGTTGCAGCCTGGGTACACCCTGGGGGCAGTCGTATGTGGTACTGAACGGTCAGGGTTTGAATGTCGACGTGATCAGTCATGAGATGAGCCATGTCGAACTTTTGAAACGGCTGGGCTGGTGGAAAACCACGATGGATATTCCTCAATGGTTTAATGAAGGAACAGCTTTGATGCTGGATCAGCGTTTTGTCAGCAATCCTGACTCCATTGCTCGCTACTTCGACTATATGGATGAATGGCTTTATCAAACAGGCGGCGGACAGAATATTTTGGAATTAAAAGATATTGCTTCGGTAAAAGGTTTTTTTGCAGGAAGCTCAAAACATGTCATGCTTGCGTATATGACTTCCGGGTTAGAGGTGTCTTTCTGGCTATCATTTGCCGGTAAAGACGGCTTGCAACAATTGCTTTCAGAAATAAATAATGGTAATGATTTTACGAAGAGTTATTTCGAAATTGAAAAAAAAGCGAGGTCGAAGAATAATGTCAAGCTTCCTGCCAATCCTCTGCGCTTTCAGGATTTAGATAAAAAAGATGAGTAAACTCGCCAGTTATTCTACTTGTTTAGCTGTTTTTGCAATTTTGTGAAAATAAAGGTGGCAAGTTGGGTACATACTGGAATTTCTTACTTGCACTATTTTCTGAAAATAGTGTACCTTTCGGTTTGAACAGAAAATCGCTTATCCATTCATCTAATTTTTTATATTTGAAATGCAACAATTACAAACCCTGGATTACATAGTATTCTTCTTTTACTTTATCCTGGTCTCAGGCTATGGATACTGGATTTACCAGAGAAAGAAAACACCTAACGAATCTACACAGGACTTTTTCCTTGCAGAAGGTTCACTGACCTGGTGGGCAATTGGGGCCTCATTGATTGCCTCCAACATTTCTGCCGAGCAATTTATCGGGATGTCGGGAAATGGTTTTTCGATGGGATTGGGTATTTCTACCTATGAATGGATGGCTGCCGCAACGCTGATTATCGTCGCCGTTTTCTTCATGCCGATCTATCTCAAAAATAAAATTTACACAATGCCACAATTTTTAAGTCAGCGTTATAACCCGACGGTGAGCTTGATTATGGCTGTTTTTTGGCTGGCATTGTATATTCTTGTAAACCTAACATCGATTCTTTATCTGGGGGCCCTTGCGGTTTCAGGTATTTCTGGTCTCGACTTTACATTCTGCATGATCGCATTGGCAGTTTTTGCTATCATCATCACGATCGGTGGAATGAAGGTGATTGGTTTTACGGATGTTATCCAGGTTTTCTTTCTTGTTATTGGTGGTCTGGCCACCACGTATCTCGCCATAAATCTGGTTTCTGGTGATACTGGAATTGATGGTTTAATGAGTGGTATGAAAATGATGCGTGAAAACCATGACGATCACTTTCATATGATTTTTCCAAAAAGCAGTCCTTTCTATATGCAGCTGCCCGGACTTACCGTATTGCTTGGCGGGATGTGGATTGTGAATCTAAACTATTGGGGATGTAATCAATATATCACACAACGAGCTTTGGGTGCAGATTTGAAAACGGCCCGTAATGGTATTTTATTTGCCGCAGGTCTTAAGTTATTGATGCCGGTTATTGTTGTTTTGCCAGGTATCGCTGCTTACGCGTTGTACAGCAAAGGTTTATTTCAGGCCGAAATGCTGGGGCCGGACGGAATGATCAATCCTGATAAAGCTTATCCTGTTCTTCTGAATTTGTTACCGACAGGATTGAAAGGGTTATCTTTTGCCGCTTTGACCGCAGCCGTTGTTGCCTCTCTTGCCGGAAAAGCAAATAGTATTTCAACAATCTTTACACTTGATATTTTTAGAAACTATATCGGAAAAGATGCAGACGAGAAAAAGCTGGTCTGGATTGGCCGTTGGGTGGTAGTTATTGCTATGGTCCTTGCAATCGTCGTATCTCCTTACATGGGGATTGATAAAAAAGGTGGATTTCAGTTTATCCAGGAAATGACTGGCTTATTGTCGCCAGGGATCTTCGCTTCATTTATTATGGGCTTTTTCTGGAAGCGTACCAATTCAGCAGGTGCATTATTTGCTATCGTCGGCGGATTTATAATTGCATTGGGAATGCACAATAACTACCTCCCGTTTGCAGACTGGACACAGGTGCCTTTCCTTGATCGTATGGGATTGGTATTTCTAATATGCGTTGCAGTTATGTTTATCCTTGGACTGGTGCTTCCGGATGAGAAAAAAGGTCTTCAAATAGATGCGTCGATGTTTATGCCTCACCGCAGCTTTGTGATCTGGGCTTCGATTGTGATTGCAATTATAGCATTCTTATATTACCATTTCTGGTAGAAACCGAATAAGCCTTTCAAACAAAAGCGGCCCGGAAAATTTCCGGGCCGCTTTTGTTTGAAAATAAGTGCCAAAATTAAGCTACTTCTTCTTCAATAATATTGATCTTCTGAATTTTGTCACCCTGACGGATCAAATCAACGGTATCAACACCTTCGACTACCTTACCAAAACAAGTATGGTTTCCGTCCAGGTGTGCTGTATTGTTGCGGCTATGGCAAATGAAGAATTGAGATCCGCCTGTATCGCGGCCGGCATGTGCCATAGACAATACACCGCGATCATGGTACTGCTTTTCAGCATTTACTTCACATTTGATTGTATAACCAGGGCCTCCGCGTCCGGTTCCCTGAGGATCTCCGCCCTGAATCATAAAATCATTAATCACGCGATGGAAAGTTAATCCATCATAAAATCCCTTTTTTGAAAGATCTACAAAGTTTTTCACAGCAATAGGTGTTTCCTTATCGTAGAACTCGATAAGCATTGTACCTTTGTCAGTGATCATTTCTGCTTTAGTCATAATAATCAGGTATTTGGATAAAAATTTATTGAATGATGCGCTGTCAAAACAGCGGGTTTTTCATAACAAATGCAAAGAAAAGCATATTAAAGCCGTTTCTTTGCATTGTACTGCATATTATAACCAAAGAATTTAAGAATCAGTTGCGGCTCTTGCTAATTGTTTCGAATCGCTCTTCAATTCCGAAAGTTTTTTCTCTTCACGGATCTGTACCATTTTTTCCAAAACATCACCGCTTCCCCATTCGCGGCTTCTTTCAGGATTGGAAAACCATTCTTTTACTGCAATTATTTTATAAATATATTTAGTAGTTTCTGCGTTTAACCGAAGCTTAAAATAGTCGTCTTTATTTTGTGAGTTCATTCGGTTCTGGATGTGCTGTGGTCCCGCGTTGTAGGCAGCTGCTACAAGTGTCCAGGAACCAAGCTGGCGGTGAAGATCTTTAAGATACTTACCTGCTGCATGGGTGGATTTAACCAGATGTTTACGATCGTCAACCGTTCCGTTTACGGTTAAGCCAAGTGATTTGGCTGTTGCGGGCATTAATTGCCAGTATCCGCCGGCCCCTCTGTGAGAAGTGGCTTCGTTACTCATGGCACTCTCAATTATTGGAATGTATTTAAAGTCGGATGGGACTCCGTACTTTTTCAGGATCGGCTCTATAACTCTCATCCTTTTTTCTGCGCTTGTCATCAGTTTACGAAAAGCATAGGTATCGTAATTTCTGATCATTTTCTGGTACCGCTCGGCTATGCGCATTTCCGAAAGGGGCACCTTTTCGCCACAAAAATTAATGGCAAGAAGGTTTGAGTTGATTGTTAGTTCAGACTTTAATTCCTTCTTTTCTACCTTCAAGTTGCTTAGGGAAAACATCCCCATCGATGCAATTGAGAAGGCAATAAAGATCATTCTAATCATCCATTTTTTGTTTCGTTCAACATAATTTAGTCGGTTTCCCGGGGAGCAAAGATAACGCTATTGAATTAATAATGTTTCATTTTTAGGTAAAAAGTTGATTTGCAGGTATTTGTATAATTTTGATTTAGCACTAATTTAAGATAGTAAAATTTCGTTGTATTTGCCGGTGACAATTCGATTTCATTTGTTAAACGCATATTTTCTAAAATATTCGTTGGAAATCACTTTTAGATACAAACAGAATTTTTCATGCTTAAAATTGTAATTAACAAAGTCTAAATTCCTGCATATTTTTTCAATCAAATTTTTTCATCAACCTCTCACCCGATTTTTGCCTTACCTTTTGACTCATTTTGGAAAATAAAACGGCTGAAATCCTGAATTATTTGATCTGTTAAATCAATTTTTAAACTTGTATTCTTATGTGTTTTAAATAGTAACTTGCATTGTTTGACAACAAACTCGGAATATGGTCACAGTTGAAGAAGCAAAAAGAAGAGTATTAACTCATACACGAACATTAAGTGCTGAAAAAAGAACTGTCTTAAACGCGGTCGGTTATGTTTTGTCAGAAAATGTTTTAGCAGGATTTTCTTTGCCTTCTTTTCGGCAGTCATCTATGGATGGTTACGCGGTTTTACATACGGACATTATACACGCAGATGTCGTTCTTCCTATTGCAGGAGAGTCGAAAGCCGGGAAAGCGGAGAAGGTTTCTATGAAGCCAGGCACTGCATTCAGAATATTTACAGGCGCTCCCGTTCCGGATGGCGCGACGGCTGTTGTCATGCAGGAAAATACTTCTTTGGAGAATGGAAATGTGACGATCGGTGAATATCCTGTGCCTGAAAGTAAAAATCTGCGAAATATAGGGCAACAGATACGGGAAGGTGATATTGCTCTGCCGTCCGGCACTTTTATATCCGCCGGTACGGCTGGTTTTTTGAAAGGTTTAAATATTGATGAAATTCCTGTTTTTCGTAAACCCAAAATCGGAATTTTGGTAACAGGAGATGAATTGGTGAAAACCGGAGAAACTTTGTCGCACGGACAAGTTTATGAATCCAATTCTTCCATGTTGGTTGCCGCTCTGAAGCAGGAAGGAATTACGGATGTCGAAATTTATTATTCTGAGGATGATTTGTCGGCGACCGTTCAAAGTCTTCTTACATTATCGGAAAGAAACGATGTAGTAATTGCAACCGGGGGAGTTTCCGTAGGGGACTACGATTATGTCGGCAAGGCGTTG
>Ga0247803_1001886_pt1 | contig 10806 bp, 9 predicted proteins | sample UWRJL014104B1_FD_180928 | JGI IMG/M metagenome (GOLD analysis project Ga0247803, IMG submission 180928) | Plant litter microbial communities from Arlington Agricultural Research Station in Wisconsin, United States - UWRJ-L014-104B-1 | ecosystem: Environmental > Terrestrial > Plant litter >...
AGATTCCCTATGTCTCGAAGAACTCGATCGGGCTGGGGCTGGATTACGATATCGATCTGGGCCGCGCCGGGTCGCTGAACGCCAATGTCAGCTATATGTGGCGCGACGACATGTATCTGCGCGAGTTCAATGATCCGACGATCGACCTGGTGCCGTCCTACAGCCGTACCGACCTGACGGTGGTCTGGCGGGTCGCGGACACCGGCGCGCGCGTGACCGCCTATGTCACCAATCTCGAGGACGACGTTCAGAAGAACAATATCTACGTCAGTCCCGGCTTCATCGGCCTGAGCGCGGCGACGTCCTACACCCGGCCGCGCAGCGTGGGTCTGCGGGTCGACTATGCGTTCTAGCCGGGCGGGGCGTTCCGATGGCTCGGAACGCCCCGCCTCGCCTTTGCGCGAAAGCCGTCGCGACGTGATGGCCGCTCTGGGACTGACCCCCTTGATCGCCGGCCAAGCCGTCGCGACGGTCGGTCGTGCGGAGGGCCTGACCGTGTACTCACCGGCCCCGGCGAGCCACCCGATGCATGCCCTCAATCTCGATCTGGCGGCGGCGGTCGCCGCAGCGTCCGGCGGTCCGGCGGTCCAGACCGTCGCCGTCGCCCTGCCTGACTCGATCAACCGGATCGCGGCGCTGCCTGCAGAGGTTCGGCCTTATCACCTGCCGATCGTGACGACCGTGGATTTTGATATTGCGGGGCAAGGCCTGGGTCCCGACTGGCACCGCTACGACACGCCCCATCCCGACCTGCTGTTCGTCTCGGCGCTCTACGAGGTCGGGTTTGGCCTGTTCGTGACCGACCCGTCCATCACGACCCCTCCGGATCTGCGCGGGCGAAGGATAGCGGTGCCACCGCGGCCGAGTTCGCTCCGGCTGCTGAGCGAAGCGCTGCTGGGCCACGGATGGGGCGTACTGGATGAGGTGGTGCTGGTCGACGTGCCCATGCAGGCGGCGGGCGACGCCCTGGCGACGGCGGCGGTCGATGCGACGACCTGGAACCTGATCCTGCCCTCGTCCGCAGGACATGGACCCGTCTTCGGGATGCCAGGACGTTTTCTCGACATCTCCGATGAGGTACTGGCGGCGATCGCGGTCGGTGGTCTTTCGGTTCGCCGGGCAGACCTGGGGGACGCCTCGGCCGGCACGATGTCTTTCGCCCAGGCGTTGGCGGCCTGGGCGACAACGCCTGCCGAGACGGTTGCGGGGTTGGTCGTGGCGATCGAACGTTTCTTGGGAACCCTGCCTGGACTGCCCGGCGACAGGGCCGGGATGCTGGACTGGCCGGGCCTCGCCGCCGAAGCGATCCATCCGGCGGCGCTCTGACCCGGCCGTCCCCGCGATCGGCCGGCGCAAGATCAGGCGGCGACCTTCAAGGCCAGCTCGGCGACGAGCCGTCCCTGGAAACGGGCACCGTCCAGATCGATCTTCGACGGTTGACGCTGCCCTTGCGCACCGGCCACCGTGGTCGCGCCGTACGGAGAGCCACCGGCGACCTCATCGACATTCAACTGCTCCTGATAGCTGTAGGGCAGGCCGACGATCACCATGCCCAGGTGCATCAGGGTGGTGATGACGGAGAACAGGGTCATCTCGTTGCCGCCGTGCTGGCTGGCGCTCGAGGAAAAGGCCCCGCCGATCTTGCCGTTCAAGGCACCGCGCTTCCACAGGCCTCCGGTCTGATCGAGGAAGGCCGCCATCTGTGACGGCATGCGCCCATATCGCGTGGGAGCGCCCACGATGATGGCGTCATAGTCGGCCAGTTCATCGACGGTCGCCACGAGCGCCGGCTGATCGACCTTGTAGTGGGAGGCCGTGGCCAGTTCGAGCGGCACGGTCTCTGGCACACGCTTCACCACGGCCTCGGCCCCGGCGCTGCGTGCGCCCTCGGCGACCGCATCCGCCATGGCTTCGATATGGCCGAAGCTTGAATAGTAGAGGACGAGGACTTTCGCCATTTTCTGGCTCCATGATGTAAGGTGGTGGTGAACCGTCGCCGCTGAAGTCCAGCCACGACTTAGAGCCTGCACGCTCGGACGTCCAAACTAGCATGCAAGCATGTCTTTATGTCAAGCGGAAGCTATGGTCGAGGTCCGCGAGGCGTTGAGCCACGATCGGTGCACCAGTTTGGAAATAATGGCGACTTCGGCATCGTTGCGGGGTGCGTAGAGCATCACCGTATCTGGCGAGACCGTAGGCTGCCCGGCGAACGGATGGACTTCCGCCCAGCCCGCGTCGATTGCCTCGGTCCGCAGGGGCTCATGCAGAATGGCGTGCAGACTGCCGTCGTCCTCGAGATGGACATGGGCAAATTCCTGGTCCAGCAGGAAGACGCGCTCGCACGTCCGTGCATGCTCTGGATCCAGGTGAAAGCCCACGGTGCCCCACGGAGCCCGGCGGCTGCCCCCTGTACGGACGTGCGGCAGAGCGGCGATGTTCGCGATCAGTGCCCTGCCCAGTGCGACGCGTTCCGCGGGGGGCGGAATCTGATCGATCTGGCTGTGCGGAGCGTGCGGCGTGGTGACAGGGCGAGGCCCCTCCCGCCTTGGCAGTTCGTCGTGGAATGGCATCACGGTCCCTCCTGGAAAGTCTGGCCCGGCCAGATGAATGTGCGGCCCGTACCGCTGAGCCTCAATGGCTCTTGCCGACAGCCGATGATTACGTGTTGACAGCCTTATGGTCTTGCATGCAAGTATGCATCAAAACAGGATACAAAAAAGACGGGGAGTAGGCGGCGTAAGGGAAGGCTTCAGGCCGCCCGGGCGGCGTGCCAAGGGTCGACGCCCGTGCGTCCGGGCCTCCAGCTCCTGAACCTGACCACAGTTTCCATTCGCGCGTCCCCGACGCGCCTGACAAAGGGCATCGATCATGGACACGCACGCCGTATGGGCCACCATGGAGGCCAAGGCCGGCAAGGAGGACGAGGTCCGCGCCTTCCTGGTCGAGGCCGGACGTCGCATTCGCACGGAGCCGGGCACGACCACCTTCTACGCCCTGGATCTCGGCGAGGGTCGGTTCGCGGTGTTCAACAGCTTTGTCGATGAGGCAGCCCTGGCGGGCCATGTCGGCGGCGAGGTCGCGCGCTGGGCCTCGGAAGAGGGGGCGCGCCTCTGCACCGGCCCCTTCGATGTCGCCCGCACGCAGGTGATCGCGTCGAAAACGCCGAACGACTGACGCCATGGCCAACGCAGCTTCGGGTCTTGATTGTGAGGTTCTGGTCGTCGGTGCGGGTCCGACGGGACTGATGGCCGCCAACCTGTTGCGTCGGTCGGGGGTCCAGGTCCGGGTCGTCGAACGGCGCGCCGAGGCCACGCGGGAATCGCGCGCCTTTGCCGTTCAGGCCCGGACGCTGGAACTGATGCAGAGCCTCGGCCTGGACCAGACCTTCATCTCGCGTGGCGTGATGGCCACGGGTATCGACATCCACGTGCGCGGCAAGCATCGCGGCGGCCTCGATCTCGATCTGGCCGACGCCCCCGACACGCCGTTCCAGTACATCCTGATGATCCCGCAATCGCAAACGGAGGCGATCCTGATCGAGGATCTGCGACGTCTGGGTGTCGAGGTCGAACGGGGCTTCGAAGTCACGGGCGCGGAACAGGACAGTACAGGGGTCAGGACCGACCTTCGACAGGCCGACGGTGCGACGAGCCGGATCCGCAGCGCCTATGTCATCGGTGCGGACGGATCGTGGAGCGCGGTGCGGACGGCCGCGGGAATTGGCTGGACCGGCGACGCCCTGCCCCAGCGGTTCCTGCTGGCGGATTGCAAGGTCGAGTGGCCCTTCGATCACCAGCGCTTCCGCGTCTTCATGCACGGCCGAAGGATCGGCTTGTTCCTGCCGCTGGACGGCGCGCGCATGTCGCGGGTGATGGCGACGGAGCTGAGCGGGGACGCGGGCGACGGCGATGCATCCAAACCCGAACCGCTCGACCTGAAGGAGATCGAGGCGGGGTTCGCGGCCGCTGCCGGGGTTCCGCTGAAACTCAGCGATCCTGTCTGGGTCACGCGATACAAGGCGCACCACCGCGCCGTGGACGTCTATTCCAAGGGCCGGATATTCGTCGCCGGTGACGCGGCCCATATCCATTCCCCGGCCGGAGGGCAGGGGATGAACACCGGACTGCAGGACGCCGCCAACCTGGCCTGGAAAATCGCGGCTGTGCTCAGGCGCGGCGCTGACGATGAACTGCTGGATACCTATCATGACGAGCGCAAGCCGGTCGGTGAACTGGTGGTGCGCTCCACCGGGCGGCTGTTCGCCGCCACGGCAGGGCAGGCGGGTTTCAAAGCTGCGGTGCGCGATCGGATCGCCGCCGTCATGCTGAAGATCGTGACCCATGCCCGTCCCATCCAGCGCAAGGCCTTCATGGGCATATCCGAGCGCAACATCGCCTACGAGCGGTCGCGGTATGTGTGCGAGGGACCGAGCTGGCCCCGGCAAGGGCCGCGTGCCGGGGCCCGCGCGCCCAACGCGCGCATCAACCCGGAGCACGATGTCTTCGACCTTTTGCGCGACTATCGCTGGAACCTGCTGGCGTTCTCGAAGGAGCCGCTTTCGCCGGCAGATGCCGCGACAGTCCGCGCTGAACTGAATTCTCTGGCGCAACAGTTCGGCGATCTCGGCGCGCATGTGATCGCTCGGTTCGAACACGGGCTGGACCCCAACGCGCTGTTGGCGAACGGTCCCGAAGCGTTCGATCGGTACGGCGTCAGCGGCGCGACGCGCCAGGCCCTCTATCTGATCCGGCCGGATGGCTATGTGGCGTGGCGGTCCGCCGGACTGGATCTCGTCGCCTGCCGGCGGTTCCTAGAGGAAATCGGGTTTGCCGCGGGCGTGCCCGCCCAGAGGGTGCGCCGCGGCAATCCCGCCCTGGTCAGGGCCGCCTAGCCATGGCCAATCCCGATCGGGTCGGCGTCTCGCTTCAGGCCGCGCCCATGACGCCATACCGGGTGACGGCGTTCTTCCTGTGCGTCCTCGTCGCGGTCATCGACGGGTTCGACTTCGTCGCCATCGGCGTTGCGGCCCCCCTGCTGACCGCCGAACTGCGCTTGTCGGTGCCACAGTTGGGCGCGGTCCTGGCCCTGACACAGGTCGGGGCGGCTATGGGCGCGCTGGGCCTGGGCAAGGCGGCGGACAGGTTCGGCCGCAAAACGATCATCGTGCTGTCCCTGCTGCTGATCGCCCTGTTCACCGGATTGACGCCCCTCGCCGGGAGATTTGCGACCCTGCTGGTGATCCGCTTCCTGGCCGGGGTCGCGCTGGCCGGCGTGCTGGCTCCGGCCATCGCCCTGGTCAGCGAACTGGCCCCCGCCAGACGTCAGGCCACTCTGGTCGGCCTTGTCGTCGCAGGCCTGCCTCTCGGCGCCGCGATCGGAAGTCTGGGAGGGGCAGAACTTGCTCAGGCCTTTGGATGGCGCAGTATCTTTGCTCTCGGGGCCGGGCTGGCCCTGGCGGTCGCCGTCCTGGTCTGGCGCGCCCTGCCGGAATCGCCCCGCTATCTGGCCCTGGCCGACAATACGGGTCGGCGCCTCGCTTCGACCCTGCGCCGTCTGGCGCCGCAGGTCGATGCCGCGCGCCTTTGGGAGCCTCTGCCGGGTGTTCGGCGTGACGCCTCTGTCAACTCCACGCGCGGCCCGAGGGACGGCCTCTTCCAGGGCGATCTGGCGCGCACGAGCGTCATGCTGGTCATCCTGCTGTTCTGCAGCGGGGTCCTGTCCAATGTGATGCTGGTCTGGATGCCCACGATCCTGACCCGGGGCGGTGTCGATTTCGCCTTCGCCGCGCGCGTCGTGGGCGCGGTCAATATCGGTTCGGTCGTCGGCATGGTCATCGCCGGGCGAGCGCTCGAAATCTTCGGCCCGCGCAGGACACTGGGCGTCGCCTTCTGTGCTGCTGCGGGGCTGACCCTTTCCCTGGGTTTGCAATCGGGCGAGGTCGCCAGTCTGGCGACGGGCGCGGCGCTGGGCGTGTTTCTGGGCGCCACGACCTCGGCGGGCTATGCTCTGGCCAGCCTTGTCTATCCTTCGGAAATCCGTTCGACGGGGGTCGGCCTGGGCACGGCGGCCCTGCGGGTCGGGACCGTCTGCGCGCCGCTGATCATGCCCGTGCTGATCGGGCTGGATGTGTCCAAGGCCTGGACACTCGCCCTTCTTGCCCTGCTTCCGCTTTGCGCCGGTCTGCTGGCGGCAGGCTTTCGTCAGGGCCAACGTCTTGCAGCGACCGGACGATAGATGACCGAGTTCGATTATATCGTGGTGGGTGCGGGTTCGGCGGGCTGTGTCGTCGCCCGGCGACTGAGCGACGATCCCAGGAACCGCGTCTTGCTGATCGAGGCAGGTGGCGACAACCAGAGCATCCTGATCAAGATGGCCGCAGGTTTCGCCCGGATCATGGGGCGACCCGAATATTTCTGGTCCTTTCCCGTCGTCCAGCAGGTCGATCGCCGTCCGGAACGGCATAGTTATGGCAAGGGTCTTGGCGGATCCTCGGCCGTGAACGGCATGTGGTATCTGCGGGGACAGCCGCGCGATTTCGACACCTGGCGCGACATGGGACTGCCGTCATGGGGGTGGAGCCAGATCGAGGACGCCTACAAGCAGATCGAGGACTATCGTGGCACCGGCGCCGACCCCTCGCGCGGGCGAGACGGGCCGTTGCAGATCACGAAGTCGACCTATCGCTCCGAGGTGTTCGATGCGATCGGGGCTGCCTTCGGTGAAACGGGCCTGCCCTGGACACAGGACATCTGCACCCCGTCCATCCAGGCCGCCGGGCGCACGCAATATACGGTCGATCGCAGGGGCAGACGCGCCTCGGCCTATGAGGCCTTTCTGGCCCCGGTGAAGACCCGAGCCAATCTGTCGATCGTCACCGGTTGCCTGGTGAAACGGGTCGTCATCGAACAGGGTCGCGCCGTGGCCGTGGAGTGCGAGCGTGGCGGCGAGGCCGTTCGCTATGCCGCAGGCCGCGAGATCGTGCTGTCCGCAGGGGTCTACAAGTCGCCGCAGTTGCTGATGCTGTCGGGGATCGGCCCGGGCGCGCATATTTCGCAGCACGGCATCGAGGTGGTGCGTGACCTGCCTGCCGTGGGCGACAATTGGTGCGATCACCAGAAGATGGGCTTCTCCTGCGACCTCGACAATCACCCCGGGCTGAACCGTGAGTTCGTCGGTTGGCGGCTATATCGCAACGCCCTGCGTTATTTCGCCAGCGGGACCGGCCCGCTGGCGCGTGTCGGTCTTCCGGTGACGGCTCTGGCGTCCAGCCGGGGCGCGCCCGCCGACTGGCCTGACATCCAGCTGGCCGCCACGCCGTTCGCCATGCGTACAGTCAAGGAGATGGTCGCCAATCCCGGCAGTCCGATTTCGGAAAAGCCGGGGATCACCTTCGCCGGCTTCGACCTCAGGCCCAAGGGTCGCGGCACCGTCCGCCTGGACAGTGCGGATTTCCATGACGCGCCGCTGGTCGATCCGCGGTTCTGGAGCGAAGAGGCGGACCGGCAAAAGGCGCTGGAGGTGTTCCGCATGCTGCGTCGGTTGGCCGGGACCCAGGCCCTGTCACACTACGTCGGTGCCGAACGACAGCCGGGGGCCGATGTGCAGAGCGACGCACAGATCCTCTCCGAACTGCGCAACATGACCGACCCCGGCCTGCACGGCACGGGTACCTGTTCGATGGGCGTCGATCCGAGGACGTCCGTCGTCGACGAGAGATGCCGGGTTCACGGCCTGGAGGGTTTGCGGGTAGTCGATTGCTCGATCATCCCGATCCCGGTGTCGGGCAACACCAACGGGCCAGCCATGGCCATTGGCCAGCGGGCCTCGGAGCTGATCCTTGAGGACGCCTAGGCGGGCGGCGCCAGCTTGATCCCACGGGGACCGACCGGCACCGCGCCAACCCGGGTCAAAAGCGTTCGCCAACCATCTCCTCGCTCTTGGCCCACAGCGCCTTGGCATTGTCGGGATCGACGGCATAGGCGCGCACGCTGTCGTGGGTGTCCGCACCCAGATCGGCGACTTTGGCGACGCGGTAGTCGACGCAATAATGTCCGCCCACGACATCGCCATCGGCGACGATCGCCGTCCAGATCGGGGCCGCCGCTCCCTGTGGGATCGTCTTCAGGGAAAAGGGGGGGCCATTGGATTGCGGCGCGATGGCCCGGATACGGGCCTGCAGGGCGGCATGATCCTCTGGCGACAGGTGGCGACCCAGGTTGGTGTCGATGCCGCCGGGATGCACCGATGCAGCGCGAACGCCCCTGTCCTTGTGCCGTCGGTCGAACTCCACCGCAAACAGGATGTTCGCGGTCTTCGACCGACCATAGGCGTCCCACATGTCATAGGGGGTGCTGTCGAAGTTCGGATCGTCCAGGACCACGTCGGAAAAACGATGACCGGCCGAGGTCAGGGTCACTACCCGCCCGCCGTTGGGGATCAACGGTGCGATCCGGTTGACGAAGACGAAATGGCCGAGGTGGTTGGTGCCGAACTGGGTCTCGAACCCATCGACGGTCTTGCCGAACGGCGTCGCCATGACGCCGGCGCTGGCGAGCACCACGTCGAACGGCCGCCCCTCGGCGACCAGGGCGTCGGCCGCGGCGCGCACACTGGCCAGTGATGCGAGATCCAGCTCGATCAACCCGAAACCGCCGCCACTTGCCGCCGCCGCTTCAAGCACGACGCCGGTCACGGCCTCGGCCTTGGCCAGATCGCGCGCAGCGCCGACAACCTCGGCCCCATGCCCCGCCAGAACTCGCGCCTGTTCGAGGCCCAGCCCCGAGGATACTCCGGTGACGAGCACCCGCTTGCCCGAAAGGTCGACGCCGGACAGGACGTCCTCGGTCGTGGATTTCGCGTCGAATACAGTCATGGTGTCCTCCGGAACTGCAGGGGCGAGATCCCCCATTTCCCCGTCAATTTAGGCGGTGACACGATCGCGCCCGGTGCTTGATCGTTGCGATTGCTTGCCCAATCCTATCAAGACGCGCAGGAGATAGAGGCTGAGCGAGAGAGGCCAGATGTCCGTCGTGAACGTCCTCCAGACCCGGATCGAGGCGCTGTGTCAGCAGGTAGGCCCGCATGCGGGGCCGCCTTACGGGGCGACGAACGTGCCGAGACTCGCTCTGGGTGCCCTGTCCGAGCCGACCAGCGGCGTCGCCACGGTGTTCGAACCCGTTGCATGCCTGATCCTGCGGGGAGCAAAGGAGGTGACGATCGGCCAGACCGTTCTGCGGTACGACACCGCGCACTATTTCGTCGCGTCGCTCGACCTGCCGGCGATGGGGCGGGTGGTCGAGGCGAGCGCAGACAGCCCCTATCTCGGCGCCGGACTGACGCTGGATCGCAGCCTGCTGGCCGACCTGATCGCCTCGATGCCGCCGGACATGATCGGGAGCCAAGGGGCGGCTGCGGAACGCAGCGGCTTTTCAATCAGCCCCGTGACGCCCGACCTTCTGGAGGCCTGGGCAGGCCTGCTGGCCCTGCTCGGACAGCCTGACGACGTTGCCCTGCTGGCCCCCTTGCGCGAACGGGAAATCCTCTATCGTCTGCTGCGGGGCCCGCTGGGCGGGCAGTTGTGCCAGATCGCGCAGGAAGACAGCCGGCTGTCGCGAGTTCGTCGCGTGATCGCCTGGATGCGGGCCCACTACGACCAGACCCTGCCCACTGCAGTGCTATCCGAGATCGCGGGGATGAGCGTCCCGTCGTTCCATCGGCATTTCAAGGCCGCCACGGCCATGAGTCCCCTCCAGTATCAGAAGGCGCTGCGGCTGCACGCCGCGCGGCGGCTACTGGCCTCGGGGACCGAGGTCAGTGGCGCCGCCTATGCGGTCGGCTACGAGAGCGCATCCCAGTTCAGCCGGGAATACTCGCGGGCGTTCGGCCTGCCGCCATCGCACGACGTCGAACGGTTGACATCGGCGGGATCAGCCTAGTCCCATCACCCGGGCGTTGAGGGAGCGATCGGCGCCGCCGGCGGCGAAATCGTCGAAGGCATGGTCGGTGACGCGGATGATGTGACGGGCGATGAACGGCGCGCCCTCGGCGGCACCCTGTTCGGGATGTTTGAGGGCGCATTCCCATTCCAGCACCGCCCAGCCGGGGAAGTCGTACTGCGCCATCTTCGAGAAGATTTGCGCAAAGTCGATCTGGCCGTCGCCGAGCGATCGGAACCGTCCGGGACGGTCGACCCAGGACTGATAGCCGCCATAGACGCCGGATCGACCGTTCGGCCGGAACTCGGCATCCTTGACGTGGAAGGCCTTTATCCGTGGGTGATAGATGTCGATGAAGGCAAGATAGTCGAGCTGCTGCAGGACGAAATGGCTCGGGTCGTAGAGGATGTTGGCGCGCGGGTGGCCGTTCACCTGGTCGAGGAAACGTTCGAAGGTGACGCCGTCGTGCAGGTCCTCGCCGGGGTGGATCTCATAGGCGACATCGACACAGCTCTCGTCGAACGCATCCAGGATCGGCCGCCAGCGTCGGCCCAGTTCAGCAAAGGCATCCTCGACCAGGCCGACCGGTCGCTGTGGCCAGGGATAGATGTAGGGCCAGGCCAGGGCTCCCGAAAACGTCGCATGGGTGTCGAGACCCAGATTGCGGCTGGCACGCGCGGCCAGATGCATCTGACGCACCGCCCATTGCTGTCGCGCCGCTGGATCGCCCCGCACTTCGACGGGGGCGAAGGCGTCGAACTGGGCGTCGAAGGCGGGGTGGACGGCGACCAGCTGGCCCTGCAGATGGGTCGACAGTTCGGTGAGGGCCAGGCCATGCGACGTCAGCGTGCCCAGCACCTCGTCGCAGTAG
>Ga0247803_1001887_pt1 | contig 10797 bp, 9 predicted proteins | sample UWRJL014104B1_FD_180928 | JGI IMG/M metagenome (GOLD analysis project Ga0247803, IMG submission 180928) | Plant litter microbial communities from Arlington Agricultural Research Station in Wisconsin, United States - UWRJ-L014-104B-1 | ecosystem: Environmental > Terrestrial > Plant litter >...
ACTAGCGTGTCTGCCAGCAGGACGTCTCTCCAGATGTTAGACCTGACTTCGCTTCTTCCACCACACTTCCCACCTTGCACTAACAGCCCTTGTCCATTCTTCCAGAACACGCAAAGATGTCCCCCCCCTCTAGCAAAGTCTTTGCACCAGGGGAAAAGGTCCCCTCACACCGCTCAAACCGCGAGACATCGCACCTGCTACATTCGTTAATGCACCACAAATGCAATCAATCAACGGCCGCACAAGAGTAATTTGCGCAGAGTAAACTAATTCCATTCGACAGACTATTGAAATGTCTGGAATCCAACTGGTCAACAGTCTGTTGCGAAACGCGCTTCGGGTCGGAGTCCGGACTACGTCGCTCATGATCACACCTCAATTTCATGTGCGCACTAGAACGGCGATAATCATACGCTTGCATCGTCATCTTCGTGTTCGTATGGATCGCCAAGGTTATAAGACCCATCCTAATGACTCTGAATGTCGGACGATGCCGCTGGCCACCTAGGAAGCCCCCCGAGACCCTTACGAACACTCTCGGCAAAGCCGTAGTACTGGTACTTATCGATATTGAATGTCTCACAGACGACTTCGGAGATTTGATCCTTCACCTTTTGCCCAACGGTAGTCGTCCGTGAAGTGGAATTTCGGTGTCGTTACTGAGCAACAAATTTGCTTAGACGAGAGACGTATATCAGACAAGGATATCGTCACTGGCCCCCATCAACTTGGAGTTTCCTGAAACGGCAACCACTACCGATCTACCCGTTCTCTAGTGATATCATGTCGGAGAGGCCGACTGCGCGGGGACGCTAAGCGCTGTCGTTGCGAGGTGGGTTGCGAGAGTGAGTTCTCGAACACGGATCGCAGAGATGCTCAGGCGTTTTCATGTTCCCAGATCATCAAATGGCGGTAACTCCGAAGTCAATCGTTCGCACCGTTCGCGATAGCCATAGGAGCTTCTGCAGGTGCCCCAGCTATTGGCCCTTCGCGCTACGCTATCAACCTATCTGCGAACACGGCCGCCGCAACCATAGTCGTCGAAGTGGCTTTCTCAGATTTGCGTACCTACGAAGAAAAACAATCTACTCGAAGCACGTCAACCGAGATTAGGTTCTGCGAATAGCTTCCAAGAAGCAGCCTTGAAATTCGCCTCGCCCCTGCTTACTACTACCGCCCCAGCCGCCCTACCGACATCTGACTTTGCCGCATACCGGCACTACCTTTGTAATACGGCGCCACTCATTGTGCACGCATGCAGACATGACTCTAGCACACTCCTTGAGACATCCCGCATCCAAATGCCAGGATATGCGCCTTGCGAAGGAAGGTAGGAACCCAAGGAAGCGAAGCTGACTGCATCGGGCCGTCTGACCTGTCTGTCGTCCCACGCAGTAGGCTCGTCAAGCTTCCAGGTCTTTCTCGGTAAACAACCCCTGTCAGCCCTATGCCAGCCCTACATCACTCGGATCACAGAGAGGCGTCGACTGCTCGTATACACCGCACAAAGGTAAAGTATACTTGATATCGTCTGTTTCACTGGCTGGTAGTACAACGCAACGTCTTGTCGCGCAGGCTAGAGCGTGCATTTGCGCTGCACCAAGTCATTTTACTCGGCTGCAATTACCGTTTACAGGGATCTACTACTGAAGTACAGCGGGCATCCCGTACCTGCATTGTTCTCTTGAAGATGTCGCACGCCCCAACCCTCTTTGCCACCGCCTATATTCCTGGTACTGTTGTTTCTATCTCAAAGAGGCAGCCAGTCACCATGGCTAGTCATTGCTGTTGGGGGTCCCGACAGGCTTTGTCTTCCAGTGTTGGCACTTCTCGGTTGTGCTACGCTGCTAAACCCGCAGATATATCCAACGTCACTAAGCAGTTCTCATGTGTAGAAAAGCTCCTTCCGCTTAGGGTTGATTAGATTTGAGACATGAGTCGTTCATCCTTCTAGCGACCCTGTGATTAGTAGTTTGTACATCATCCCTAGCCTCCTACAAGCGGCATGCATACCATGTACGCACAGTCAACAGAGCGAGTTTGCATCAGTCTACTTGATTATCGGTCCATGTCTTAAGGGTCAAGATTATAGTCTCCGTTCCTTGGATGTTTCGACATGCCTCGCACCCACATTACAATGCAATGCAATGCAATGCGCCGACCATCAAAGACGGAACCCCCGCAATCAACGCATATAACACCCGTGCGGTAGAGTCCACCTCCGCTACGCCAAGCCCGACGACGAAGTGTATACCGCATCGGATCTTCTCTCTTGCCTAGCCATGCACGAGCGGGAAATCTGTAGCCACAGGGGAGATTCCATGTCTCGGGCATCTACCCTACCATACGTAGCAAACAGAGTGCTTACCTTTCCTCAATCTCGATCTAAGCTTACACTGCATCAGCAAAGCCATCTGCAAAGAGCAAGCCCAGCACCACCACCGTTGAAATTAGACTAGTAATCATGATTGTCACTTGCGCCGCAACCAAGCCACCAGACGATCCTTCCGAGCTTCGTGAGATTCACGAAACCAGCCACAATCCTTCAGCGACCACCACCACTACCAAGACAACATCATCTCGAATCAACGAACAAGGCATCGGAATCCTTCAGTGATCATTAACAAGTTTTTTTTTTGGTCATGGGTATCTATCGCCTTGCTTCCACTGCGCCAAAAATGGATGCGCAAGTCGTGCGGCACCACATCCACAGCCCCAGTAACACGTACATCACATGCGTACTACACCACCTGCACAACGGCCCTCTTCCCCCCGCGCAATAACATATCCTAGCTCAGCCACTCACAGCAACCCGGCCCCAACACTACCCATAGTCTGCTTTGTAACCTCATCCCTAACCATCCCCACCTTCTTCGCCGAGTCCAAGATAGCCCCCTCAATCGCCTGCAGCGCCCCAACCAACTCCCTCCGCTGATCATGCGGCCTACTTCTGCTACCCGTCAACTGCTGTGCCTTCTCCACGGTTCCCGCCTCCATGGTCCTTAGATGCGCTTCAATCTCGCGGATTTGGCGCTGGTACAGATCCAGCGTGGTTCCAAGATCTTGTGTCCGGCGATTGAAGTAGCTGACGAGATCAACGGGTTTTGTGGGGTCGTCGTCGTCGAGGGAAGAGTTGGGCCCGGGTTTTGAGGTGGAGGTGCTGAGATTAGATGTGTTGCCGTAGCGGAATTGCGGGGGGAGGGCTTGGTTTTCAATGGCGCGGAAAGAGAGATAGGCGTCTTCGGCGTCCTTCTTGACGAGATTCTTTAGACTGGCAATGTTCGCGGAGTCGTTGTCGAGGCCCAGCTCGACAGTTGATAGAAAGCTTTCCACATAGGCAACATCAGGTGCAATGGAACCCACCTGATCGACATGCTGAGGGAGCGATTCTCGTGTCTTGTGGGCGTTGTTGATTTTGTTTTGGATGGTGTCGTCGAGCTGGATGATTTGCTGCTGGATGTCAGGGCTGAGGTCGTTGAAGCGCGTGGTTCCTTTGATTGAGTCGAACGTCGACATCTGGACAGCTTGGGATTGATTCAGGTTGGACGTTGAGTTGCCCAGCCCAAAAGACATGCTGGATTGCACGCCGCCGAATAAGCCGCCGCCGCCTTGCTGTGGTTGCTGCTGCTGCTGCTGCTGCTGTTGCTGCGGCTCTTGTGTCGAGCCGAAGAGGGGTGCAGCCTGGTTCTGCTGGGTCTGCGTATTTCCAAACAAAGGAGCGGTTGGTTGCTGTGCCGTTGACGATCCACTAGCATACAGTTAGCCTTTGTGCAACAGAAGCGTCCGCCCTTACTCACAACAACCCTGGCTTCTGTGCCTGCGTTTGCGAGCCAAGACCACCGAATAGTCCTCCCGATTGGGAAGGCTGTGGCTGCGTCTGGTTCTGTGTAGCTCCCCCTAACGCGCCCCCAAACAGACCCCCGGCCTGCTGGGGCTGCGACTGCGCCGTTGACGAACCAAAGAGTCCCCCGCTCGGGGCGGCGGAGGCAGCCGGCTTGCTCATATTGCCAAAGAGGCCTGCAGATTGTGGTTGGGCTGTGGTATTTTGCCCCCCGAAAAGCCCTCCGGCCTGGGGTGGCTGTGATGTAGCGCCGCCGAATAATCCCCCCCCGGTCTGAGACTGCGACGTCGATCCGAAGAGCCCCCCGGTGGACTGGGGCTGCGGTGCATTGGTAGATGAGCCGAGGCCCTGGTTGGCATTGTTCCCGCTGCAGGTACGTTAGCATCGTCATGGTCATGGTCATGGTTGCGACATCTGTGCGCGAGAGCGCTGGCCCCCGTCCGCTGTACGGAGGCGGATGGCGCGGTTCCTGAAGGATTGGGCCATGGCAGCTGGAGGCGATGTGACTATGCGTCGGCGTGTGCGTATGCGTAGTACGTGGATGACAAGATCAGTGTATATATATACGTACAAGAGACTGCTGCCGGTGTTGATGCTCAGCGAGTTGGAGCGTCCGAAGCCTGCCATCTTGTCGCGCTGCAGCTGCCCGCCGTTGGCTGAGGACAGTGCCTGTAGCCAATTATCGCCCGTGACTGCCCGTAGGTACAGGCCCCGTTCCAATTGGAGAGACGCGACTGAGGATACGGTGGCAGTTTGTTCGAGAGGGAGCGCACTTCGGAGGTGGATGCAGCTGCGGACGTCGCCGGCGGAAATGACAGCCTACGGAGCCGAGCTGTTCTCCAGCTACAACGATGTCGTGGCGCGGCGCGAGTGGGAGATTGGAATGATCAAAGAGAAGCTGGAGAAGGGCGAGGTGGTGGACCTGCCGTTGTGTCGGATCGAGCGTGTGTCGGCGTAAGTTCCTGTGCGACGAAGGCGCGGCCCATGTTTGGAGTGTGTTGGCGAACGGCACGCGCTAACACACACACGCCAAGACGTCCACCATCGCAGAGCCGCATCCGCATCCGCGCTAACGCTTGTTCAGGCATGGCTCGGTCCGCTTCGGACTCAAACGAGGGAAGCTGCTCTACGTCTTCAAGTACCCGACACACGACGTCGAGCGCGACAAGCACCGCAACGTCGTCACCCGCGCCCGCTTTATCAAGGAGCAGCTCGAGCACGCGGGCTATCGCCTTATCCCGTGGGACTTCAAGAAGGGCCAGCCGCCCAAGTTCTGGGAGCAAGGAACCATGGAAGAGGAAGACGACGATCTGTACGGGCCGTCCGAGACGGCGGCGCCCGCTGCCACAAAGACGGGCGAGGTCAAGAACGAGGACGGCGGATCCAGCGGGGACGAGCCTATGGACGAGGGTCTGGAGTCGGGCGAGGAGAGCGAGAGTGATAGTGATTCCGTAGGACGCGCCGCGCCGCAGTCATGCAATTGAGGCTAACAAAGCTCAGGATATCGAGATCATCATCGACAAGCCGGCCGTCGCCCCAAAGCCTGCACAGTGCGTCCTATTCGTACCTCGGTGTAGCTTCCTCGAGCTGACATTGCCCCAGATCCACCCCGCAAGAATCCAAAGCAATCAAGATCGAAGCGCCCCCGCAACCCACCGCCGCCCAAACCCAAGCCCCCAAATCGACACCGCTCCACCTCCCCACCGGCCAACCAGGCACCGCCTATCCCGCGATCCGCTCCTCCACCATCGATGTAAACGGCGACCCAGTATATCCACCCCAGGGAAAGCCCATCTCGCAAGTAGACATCGACGCCGACCTCGCTGAAACCACCAAGCCCTGGCGCTTACCCGGTGCAGACCAATCAGACTACTTCAACTACGGCTTTGATGAGTTCACTTGGGAAATGTACCGCCAGCGGCAGCAGACGGTGACGGGGAATCTGGCACAGCAAAAGGCGGAGACGGCGCAGTTGCAACAAATGTTCAGCGCTATGGGTCCCGGCGGAATGAACCCTGGAGCTGCGGCACCGACTGGTCCTGCTGCCGCCGGTGGTGGCGGTGGCGGTAGCGGTGGTGGCGGTGGCCCAGCGAACATGCCCATGCCTGGAGGGATGAGTGAAGATATGATGGCGCAAGCTTTCCAGCAAATGATGGCTCAGGGTATCGACCCGAGCACCATGGACTTCGGGGCATTTATGAGCATGGCCGGAGGAGGGGGTATGCCTGGATTCGGAGGGCCAGCCGGTCCCCAGGGAGGTTTCGGCGGCGGTGGAGGCGGCGGAAACCAGGGCGGAGGCGGAGGCGGTGGCAGTGGAAGAAGAGGCGGCCGAGGCCGGGGGAACTGGTAGTGGTGGAACACATCCACGAATGAGGCGGATGGGCTTGGTTATGCATTTGGCGTTTAGTGTACGATACCACGGTCACGGTCAGGCTTATGATACCTCAAAAGTAGACGAATGAAGGGTCTTGCTATTGCAGTCTATAGTCAGCTACCGTGAAGTCATCTGATTGCTTGGCGTGACCCCTGCCCAAATCCGACGTGTTCATTCTTCGCACTCTGATATAAATCCCGTCCAGGGCCATGCGCTATCGCAAACACGAGTCATTCGCCCTTCATGCTCCAAAAACGCCGTCCAATTCTCGCCCCACGTAGGGCACCAACCTACCCGCAGAGGAATTATGTTCCTTCTCGCCGACATCGCGCAGACGTCCGACGTAAATGATGCGCCAGAGATCTTCCTCTTTCAAGTCTCCATAGCATCTCCACCCTCGAGCACATATGCCGGTATCCTTCCCTCCATAAAGTCCTTCTCCAGTCTCGCCATCTCCGCCAGACTGCTTGCCGACTTGATGGCCGCCCGCATTTTCGCCTTCTCGCCCTCGGTCCAAATGCGTTCCCTCGTAGGAGTATCGGCGCCACCATTCGCGAAGGAAGGAACCACAAAGCCCTTGGACTTTGTGCCCTTGATAGAAGTGGCAAGCTCACTAGGTTCCTCAGCGGTGCCGAAGAGCTCTGTGGCTTTTGTGCGCTCGACGTCGCGGATTTTAGTATAGTCGAGGTAGCGGAGGGAGGGGATAAGGTAGATCAACCAATATCGGTAGTTCTGGCAAAGTGTTAACACGAAATTTGACAAAGACCTTGCATGCCTCTATGAGCTCTCGCATAGATGCCATAGCGCATTTCAGAGGCCCTTTCCAAATTAGGCACCGGCACGCTTGAAGAGACGACTCGTACGCACCTCTTTGGTCGACACTGGGTTGCCCATGAGAGTCAAATACACCATCTTCTTGAAACCTCCCAGCGGTTGTAAGTCCGTCAACTCAGACAGTCTATTCTTCGTGAGGACCAGCGTCGTCAGGTTCGGTATGCTCGTAGAGAGATTCGCCTGGAGATTCGAGATGCGGTTTTGCGCGAGGAAGAGGGTGCGTAGACGAGGTTGGAGGGGGAAGTTTCCGAGCTGCGCAATGTCGTTGTCGGTGAAGTCGATCGCATCGTTGTCCTAGGTGTTGCGTGAGCTTGCTGCGTTGGTCTTGGTGGGGGAGGAGGGGGGAACATACGCGTGCAGCACCCATGTTCTCAATCGCGGATATTTTGTGGCCTAGAGTTTACACGGATTGATATCAATTCAGCTCTTCAAGTGTAGCATCTGCTCTTTTCGTACGCACCTCGTAGATCGAGTTCGCGCTCCGTGACACAGTTGATGAAAGAGAGGGAGTTGTTGATGAGGTCCGTAGTGAGCCTCATGTTGGCGGCTTTTCGTGTTACTTGAGATTTTTTGGGGTGTAGAGGGTGGCCACGGTGATTGAGGGAGCTTTATGCGAGATAGGGTGCTCAAAGGTGTGTTTGCTGGAGCTTGAACAACCTCGACGAAATTCAAAGTCGAACGCCAAGGTTTGCTGAGTAACTAGCACGATGCGCGATGTCGACGGTGCTATGATATATCAGGACTGGCGCCTATTTGGGGCTTGGCAACTCCCCGGCTCTTAGCCGCTGCCCTCAACCTAGCTTAGAACAATAAACTTGTACGATACTTTTTGCGTGCCTCTTTGTTTGAGCCTCTCTCCGCGCCCGGATACAGCAGACTAAGCCCTGCAACATACCATGTTCATCGGACTCACCAACACGATGGACTTCCCATGGTATGTAGTATCTGATGTTGATCGACAGAGTTGCCGAAGTCTCGACTCTCCCTCGCTCGAGTCTCAACTGTGGCTATCAAGGGTCGATTACACACCATGGGCCAGTCTGCAAGCTCATGCAGAAAGGCATCGATCTCTCATGTCTCAAACTAGAAACATATCGTTCTATGTTGCGATACACTTTATATCCCAGCTTTCGAATACTCGATCCACCCTAGACGAACTCCTCTCCGAATCAGACCAATAAAGAAGATCAGTGTTATGATAGCGAACCAGATAATGTTAGCATCCCTCTCTAAGCCTAGCAAAACCCCCATATCGCAAAACATGAGGGTCTCATCTGCTTCAAGTAAAGACAACTCTACGCACACGTTCGCATACTTTATGTGTTCGCAAAGGTTGTGCACTCTAGCTAGTTGACCGAGTATTGACTCACATCCAGGTACGTTGTCAAGCTTTGTGCTAGTTTGAAAGAACTTGTCTATTATTCTTGCTATAAAGAAGGTACAGGTCACCAAACATGATTGAGTCACTCGAAACATGCGTAATGCACACAAGGTATCCATTCTCGTGGCTACAAATGCATTCCAAGCCTTCCAAAATAACATCCTCTTTCCCCAAGTTCCCGAACCAGACAGGATATTTTCGCATTGCGACACTTCATTCAGCAAGGCGAAAGACCGCGCCAACATAATGGAATTCAAGAAGCATAATCTAAAAGATCACACGAAGGGCAATTAGCCAGCACATTCCTCTGGTTCGAACTCAAGAGTATTCGAATATGGCTACGACCCCAATAATATTGTAAGAGAAGCCCCAAAAGACGAGGACTACTTCATGGCACTAGATATTATGTCAGAAACTATTGTAGACATGTCTTGGGAGGATACCTATGGTATAATCCAAAATTTCGAAGTAAAGGAGAATTTGCTCTCGTGGAGTTCGACGAGTACGAAAAGTATGCGCTCGACGGGAACGGCAAACTCGTCACAAGTACTGAGCCTGCTGGCTGTGGCGTTGTCCGTCTAAAGCACTCCGCGATAGCATGCGAGCTTGTCGACATCTTGCGCCAAATGTGCGACCACGGAGTTACATGGAAAGTCTTCAAAAAGGGCGAAAAAGTGTCTCAGGTGGGATTTATTCTTAAAGGAACAGTTTCAAAACCGGACTATGGTTGTCGCTTTAATGACATTCATGGCTGTAGTGAGAACGGCTCGTGGCCCTTTCTCCAAGAGTACAACTTCTTCACTGATATACTGCTTAATCTTCCAGGGGTTTGAATCCTACATGCTAGCTTCGGGCAAGCGAACTGAAGTCTCTGGCGCAAGCAAGTGCCTCTGGGCGGATTTGTGTCGGCGATGAATCGTGAAGGGTGTCTCCTTTCTTTGCACACGTGTTCAGCTTAGACACACATCTTCGTTTGATCACATTTGACATTAATTAACAAATTCAGCATATGTAATTAGATTTCAGACGGCGATCTACGATGTGTCGTGATTGCGAGACATACCGGCCCCTACTACAATGCAAATGATGCTTACACCCCGCGGAATGAATCTCGCCGACGTTAGCACCTTGACCTCGGATGTTTGCAAAATTTGGTCCTGGTGCACTGAGGCGGAAGTTGTAGCGACCTCACGACATAGTGAATCATTCCTGGGGATACAATAAATCTGTAGGTAACAAAGCCGTTGAACTCAGCGCCTTTGTCGTTTACAAAATCTAGCATTACTTTGTTTCGTGCGGTTCATTTTGCACAAAAGAAAAACTCCGAAAACGGGATTTCGCAAGTTCAAAACAAGATAGTAAAGCCGTAACATTTGACACGGACCCGCAAGGTTCATGGCCAAGTCACCAAAGGTAATCAACATAAGTAAAGTAAGGCTTGGACTCATCAACAATGGACTCGTCAACAATGGACTCATCACCAAGTGGGGCTTAGTTTAGGTGAGTGCCGTATTTGTGCTCAAGAAACTTAACGCGGAGAGTACTGCGCTAAACTTGAATGCCAATCATACCCCTGCATCCTCCAATATAACATGTGATGCTTTTGTGCCAATCAAGAAAGTCGGCAGGACGGGGAACCCACCCATTGGTCTCGGGAACACACTCGCATCTACGATCCTCAGTGCATCAACGCCATGGACTCGGAATCTAGAATCCACACACGAGTCTGTATCGTTCATCCCAATGGCGCAGCTCGACTGTGCATGATGTGAGAAGGTCTGATCCATAATTGCCTGGTTGATGTCGATGCTCGGATCGGGGTTGATGACCGTATACGGTCCGTACGGAGGCGCTGTTTCGTCATAACGAGCAAGCATGAACTCCATGGCCTCCCGCAGTGCTTGAAGATCATGTTTCCGACCCTCGGCAAAATAACGGAAGTTGATAAGGGGCATATCTTGCGGATCTGCGGATCGTAGGCGCACAGTGCCAGCAGTATTCTGGTATTGCATTTTAACGAGGGACCAGAAAGATGAATTAAGTGGGCGCCTAGGCGTTGAGTAGCCAGGATAAAAGCCGTCGAAGACCACGCCTGCGCCGCCAAATAAGAATACGTCAGTGTCGTTGTTTTCGCTTACACTTGAGCGGAATAGGAAAGCCGCCGGTGCAGCGCCCAAGCCATAGGGACCGGTGCCGTTCTGCACCCACGAACTGAAGCACGGGTCTCCAGGTGCTAGGCGTGTGCAGCCCTCGAAAAGGTTGCCATGGTCTGTCGCCGCTTCGACGTGGATGCCTGCTTCGTAGTTGTCCTTTAAGTTCTCTCCAACGGCCGGCAGCTCCTTGACGATAGTGATGTTGAAGCTTTCA
>Ga0247803_1001888_pt1 | contig 10797 bp, 7 predicted proteins | sample UWRJL014104B1_FD_180928 | JGI IMG/M metagenome (GOLD analysis project Ga0247803, IMG submission 180928) | Plant litter microbial communities from Arlington Agricultural Research Station in Wisconsin, United States - UWRJ-L014-104B-1 | ecosystem: Environmental > Terrestrial > Plant litter >...
CAAATGTATCAGAAATGTTAAATTTACCTGTACCTGTCGAAAGCTTTAATTCAAGTTCAGAATTTGTCTTAGGATCAAAACCCGGATGTATAAAATCCATGTTTTTTCTATACTTCTCCTTCTCATCCTCAGAAGCCAGTGCATACAGAATCGAACCATTGGCCGTGATCTCTTTTGGATTTGTATTCAAATGAATCTTAAAACCGGATTGCAGCGTTTTCGTTGTATATGCATTGATCAGCAGACGCGTAAAATCTTCCAGATCGCGTTCATCTCCGCCGCAAAGCAGTTTGATATACTGACTTCCTTTCCCTGTAAATGACAAATATCTCGGCAAAGGATAATCCTTAATCTCGATCAACTGCACCAAATGGAAAATAATAGCGCTGTAATGCAGATAAGGAATAATCAGCAGATCGGGATTTCCTATTGTAATGGAATCACTGAATTTGAAATCATCATATCGAAAAAGCAAACTTACCAGATCGTCCGCGCTCAGATTGGTATCATCCTTTACTTTATTGAAATATTTTATCTCGTTCGGACTGATGTAATTTTTCTTCTGATAACTAAGGTAATTTCGAATAAAACCGTTGTCTTTCAACTTATTACGATAGCCATTTCCCCAGATATCACTTCCCGCAAAACGGAAAGAAGTGGTCAGATATTTATCCGCCCGGTTACCGGACGATTCCATAAACATCATCACGTCCGTCGTTCCGCCACCAATATCCACGTTTATCACATTGGCTGTATCCTGAATATCCGTATCAGATTTAGTCAGGAAGAAATAAGGCGCAACGGACTCCGGAATTGGATCCAGCAATTTGGCCCCGGAATTTTTAAACACATCCTTAAAAGCGCCATCCAGCACTTTTCTTAATTCTGACTTAATGCCACGTTCCATACTTAGCGGAACAGACCATACCACTTTCAGGTCAGCAGGATTACCGTAATTCAGAATTATTTTCGCCCTTATTTGAAGCAAAAGCTGTTTTAAAAAAGCACTTACACGGCTCTTATTGGAATCGTTATTATCGTTTTCCAGCAACCATTTCAAATTGGTCGTGTAATTCACGTTACTCGCCTGAACTTCCTCCTGGTCAATATAATAACCGATATTGATATGACTGAAAAGCGACTTATTCTGGATATTATTGAATGAGACAATTTCACAGGTTGCCGTCTTGAACGGATAAGAAATATTTTGCCCTGGCCCCAGAACTGGCGGTAAAAATTCTCTTCGTAACGTCAAGTCCATCCAACCGGAATTTCCGTAGGAATCAAATTTATTTCCTCCCGATTCATTTCTTCCAGGCGCGTTTAGCAGTACCATTTGTTGGTCCGGCTCACCGATGTCAAATGGCCTTGGCAATGCCTCGCCATTTTGCATGTAAGCAATGTGTGTGTTCGATGTACCAAAATCTATGGCGAAAGTGTACGCTTTGGTAAGATTGTCTTTATTAAAAGTTTTTGTATCGAAATTCGGGATAATCAGTCCTCCGGAATCGATCCCGTTTGGATCGGTATAGGCCAACTGGATATAATCAAAAGCTTCTTTAATTTTATAAAACCTTGACGTTGAACCAGAATTCCCTGCGTTGATATCAGACCAGGTTGAGCGCTCATCCACAGTCGCATTAAGATTCGTAGTGTCGGAAGCAAAGTTTTTGAAAGAATAAAACTCCAATTTTTTCAGCGTCATTCTTTCATTTCTCTCTGCTAAAAGAATGGTATAATCATTCAGATCTTTTAATCTCGGATCAGAATCATTAATCTGGTAAAACGGAAAGATCCCAAGATCCGAGCGGTACTCGACAATGGATTTCCCCTTTTCATACTTCCTTGAAAAAACGATTTCAGAAACTCCCTTTCTGTTTTTTACAGGAATTTTAAGATTCGCTGTAACCTGCCCGTCGTTCACTTCAACCGACAGATTATTCTTTAAATCTGACAGGTTAAAGAAGTTGAAATATTCTTTTCTGATAGGTAACAGATACTTAAAATCTCCGCCAAAACCAGTATAAAATTTCCCTCTGTTGATGTTAAACGGCATTTCTACCAGTGCTTCTTCCAGAAAATCGTCAATGGTAAGGAATGGATAAGTAACCGTCGTCAGCGCATTTCCCTGCGGCAGTTTCCTCTCAAACAAAGGAACGCCCCGGTGATAAAAATCTTTAACTCTGGTTGATGAATTCCATGGAATATTTTTCTCCATATAGTCCCCCGGAATATTCATCCCGTCGACCAAAACCAATGGCGGCTCAACAAGCTGCTGCTCGTTTTTATCATTGTATTGATCCTTAAACTTTGATTCGGTAGCGCGGATAATAAAGTCGCTGACAGACTTAATTTTTTCTTTTTCCTTTTCCTCTTTTTGGTGGAAAAAGAAAAGTCCATTGACAGTCAGAAACTTACCGTCTACATTCGTTTTAATTTTGCTGTATTCATTATCCATCAGGCTTGTTCCAGCCTGCTGATAGTCAGTGAACTGATGTCTGAAATCAGGAAAATAGCGGTCTACCGTTTTATTAAGATACTTCCGGAACCCGTCTGCTTTGGCAAATGCGTGTTTGAATTGAAGCGAAAGTTTGTAAATATATTCAATGAATTCCTGATCCCTTTTGTAGAGCGGCCTGTAATCATTACTGAAAAATAATTTACCGTCAGCGCTCTGCGGAACTGTCTTGATATCATTGTTTTTGATATACCTTGCCCAGTTTGGCGTGGTAAAAAACAGAGAAAGCGGTGAAGTCCCGCCCAATAATTTATTCTCATAAAAAATCAGGAACAGACTGTCTGTTTCCGAAAATCTGCTGCTGTCTCTGTCATTGAAAATCTGTTCAAGCGATTTGGCAAGCAAGTTATGGGGATGATCTTTTCCTCTTTCTTTCAGTCTGCCAATGTTTTCCTGCACTTTCCATTCCTTAAACCAAATCTTCTTCCCCGGTCCGATCTCAGAATTCTTGGCATTGAACAAAAGCTGAAAAACATCCAGACAATCGGACACCAATTGATGATAAATGGTATTTCCATCGAGATTTCCACGGTCCGAAGCGACAATTTGAAAGGCAGTATCAAAAAGTTCAAGTCTTGCCATGGGCGACGGAATGGAAGTTCCCGCCTTGGAGGCACCTCTGCCAAAAGCTATATTATCAGGATCAAAACTTGCAGGATCAATTCCCGTGCTTTGGCTCCAGTCTTGTATTTCGTTTGGATTATAACCCGGATATTTTCTAAAAATGTATGAAGACATGGCTTTGAAATTTAGATCATGGATGGAAGTGCTTCCAGTTTTTTGTAGCATTCCATAGAAATACGGTTGAGCAGTTTAAAGAAACGCTTGTCCTGATCGGGGATACTTTTCTTCAATTCGTCTTCCAGTTTTCCAAGTTCAGTTTTCAGAAACGCTTCTGAAATTCCCGGCTTGGTTACGATCCCTAAAACTTTTTTAACTTCAATCGGTTTTTCCCTTACCAAAGCATTCAGATCCTGCGTCAGGTTGAAAGGCTGAAAAGTCCGTTCATTTCCGGACATTTCTACCAGCCAGTTTTTGTAATGGATGGAAAGGAAAGCCGTGAGATTTTGATAAAATGCATTGTTTGGAATTTTATCGCCCAAATCTAATTCCTTGAAAAAAGCCTCGTTGCGCATATCGGGAATTGTTTCCAGATAAACTTTCATCGCGTACGTCAGAAGCGTGAGCGGCTCCATCACCGTTTTTGCTGTATTCGGATAAAAATGCCTGATGTCAATAACCTGATCTTCTTTTTTTATTCCAAAATCAAAATACTGCGTCTGACCTTTTGAAGCAAAATTACCATCCGGTTTATTAACGAAATCAATGATCGCGGTGGCTCCAATTAATTCTATTAAATGCGCACTGTTTTTTTGTTCGATTCCGCCTTGTTTGTTTTCGTATTGTTTCAATGGTCGATCCCACAGCTGGTAGAAACAGTTGATCTTACCGTTCAAGTATTTGAGATAATAAGAAAGTGCAGCCTCGGTTTTGGAATTAAACATATCCGAGTTGATCGCACTTTTGCTATCGTCCGTCACATTGAAATAAGGCATCACCGTAAGCGCCCCGTATTTATTGCCACGCAGTTTTTCTTCCTGTTGCAGCAGTTTCACCAATTGCGGAAATCCGGAAGAACCCGTTCCGCCGAAAATAGAACTCACGATGAAGATCCGGTCATTTTCACCGATACTTTTCAATACAAATTTAAATTCCTTCGTATTGGAAAGATTATTAAAAACAACAGAACCGATGTTTGGATTCCCTTTAAAACCCTGGTTTAATTTCAGGTTCAGTTCCGTATTCGGATCATCGTGGCTTGAATTATCATAAAGCGCTTCCAGCAAATCCATATTGATATCGCCAACGAGCTCGCCCCTTGGATCAAGATATTCGATGAACGATTTTTCAAGATTTTCAAATTGCAGCTGAAAAGAATCATCCAGCCCTTCTGAATAATCATTTTCATTAGTAATCGAACTCAGCGTATTCAGGTTCGCATTGAAGAAACCATCTCGAATTTCTTCGGTATTGCTGTAACCGTGAGAGCGGATATATTTATAGGTTTTCAGCGCCGCCAACGCCCGGCTCGTATCGGCATTATCAGCATCCACATCGATGATGATGGGGATTATTTTATTGGTATCATTAAGTTTTGTACCAGCCGCAAGCAGCATTGTCAGCGATCGGACAATCCTGGCCCCTGTTCCACCAATTCCAAAAACAAACGTATTTCTTGTAGGCATAATCTGTGCTGTATCGACGGGTTAAAAGGGAGTGCGCTTGGCGAAAATCGAAAATCTTTTCAACAAGATTGAAAACAGGATGTAGTAAATAAACGCGTAGAGCGTGTTGACCATTGCAAAAGTATAGAAGAAAGAATTCTCCTCTTCTTCCGTAACTGTCTGCGCGTGATTATAGGCGAAGCCAAAAGCGATGATCAGCAAAATGATCATTGTGATGACCCAGTGAATGGTTTTGTCCCAGATTGGCTTACTCCTGCCCAAAACAATATAAAATACAAGCGTGAAAACAAAGGCAAAAACCAGCGTAAACAAACCAACAAATGGGTAAATATCAGAGGCAAAAATGGGATCCGGATTTTGTCCGCAAAGCAGCTCATAAAGAAATTCAAACATGGAAGCTATTTTTTTACAGGTATTGAAATGTGAATAAAGTTGTCATTCGAATTTTCGTAAGCCTCACGCACGCCGTCGATCAGATGTTCAAAAGCGAAGGTTTTTCCGGGAATCGAATCTATATTTCTGTCATCCATCGTCGACATGGCTTTGTATCCATTGTCATAAACCAGCGGAAGTTTGAGATCGATATTTCCCTTGTCTTTGTAGATATCCGAAACTTCTATCACAATGACGTGGGTATTATCTTCCAGATATTCCTTCTCTCTCGGCTTCAATTTAGACTTGTCAAGATCCTTTGTGAATAGAATATTTTTGATCTTAAATTCCAGATTTTCAGATGAAGTTTTCAGATGTTGAGTCAAATAATCCGGCGCACTGATCGAATTTGGCAGCGCAGACAAATCTATGGCAATAGCAAATGTGGAAGGTTTCTTTTTGCTTGCTTCCAGATCAGAAATGCTTTTATCCTCGGCTTTCCAGTTTCCGACTCTTTCGTAGGTATAGAAAGTTTCAAAATCATCAATGGTTTTGTCAAATAATCCAAAGTTAAGATCCAGCACAGGTTTGAAATTGTTTAGCTCAGCCAGATTTTTGTTGAATTTGCCGACAAGTTCTTTGTTACCGATAACCCATAAATAATAAGGTCTCTCCTGCCCGTCCAGCTTCAATTTTGCATTCTGATAGGTGTAATAATTACCATAAAACGCAGAATTGAACCCGTACAATGAAGCCGAAATGTTATCTCTTTTTAATTTCAAAAAAGTAGATTTCACCAACGCCTTCAGTTCTCCCGGAGCTTTTTGCTTATTAATTTCAGAATTCGTTTTGATGACATTATCCGGATAAGATAAAATGCAGTCAGAAACAAAAAGAGAAATATCATTCGAATCTGTTTTACTGGCAATCATTTCCAGGATTTTGTGCATCTCAGAGCTTTTCTCGCCTGCAACTTTTGTTGTAGAAATCTCGCGGATAAAATCTTTTGTGGAGCCTTTGTATGGCGTTAATGAATCTGCTACATAATAAATTTTCAGAGGTTCTTTTCCAAAAGATTCCTTTCCTTCGATATCAACCAGAAGATTTGGAATGTCTTTCACAAATTGCGTAGAGCCGCTGAAATAACCAGCCATACTGGCTGAGGTTTCCATAAAAAAGTTAATCTTGCCAACTTCCTTAACAGGTTCTTTTTCTTCCTTGTGCTCTTTTTTCGTGCAACTGACAACCACGATTAACAAAGCAAGCAAATAAAAATATTTCTTCATCGATTATAATATTATATTGAGGCTAATTGATCACCAATATAGAGATATTTGTTGGTTGCTGACGACATTTATTCCTCAGAATACCCTTCCAGGCAAATAAACAGACTTTCCACAACAAATTTTCAGAATTAGTACGAACGGAAGTGCGGATTATTTTAGCTGGTCGCGAAGACATTTCCAGGCTTTTACACAAGTGACCTTACTGACACGGTTTTATAGTGATGTGGCTGACCTCGCTGAGACAAAAATGGCTCGAACCTGATGTTTCGAACAATCGGAGTTTCTGAAAAACATATGGATGGACTGATATCTAGCCCCCTTTATACAATGTCACAGACGGATTAGCTTCATTGTGGCACTTCCGGTTCGCTAAGCTGAGGAGGGCTTGACCTTGCTGATTTGAAAAATACGATGTAACAGTAACTGTACTGTCAGTATCGTTCACAATTATAATCCGGGACTTGTCGCCAGTTTTTTGATCTCATTGGGTATCTTTCCAAACACTTTTCTGAATTCTTTGCTGAAATATTTACTATCCTCAAAACCTGTCATCATGGCAACTTCATTTACCTGATAAACGCCCGATTCCAGAAGTTTTAGAGCTTCGTTAAAACGAATAGATTTTACGAAATCATTTACCGTCATGCCGGTAAGGGATTTCATCTTTCTATATAACACTGAAACGCTCATACCCATTTGCATGGCCAGTTCATTTACACCAAAACCAGGATCTGACAGATTTTCAAGAACCTGGTCTCTGAGTTTTGCAATAAAAACATCATTTACATTTTTGGCAATGCTTTCGGCTGCATAATTATTCGTTAAAACGGACTGACGATATCTTTGTTTTTCCTGATCTCTCAGCCGGATCAGATTACCAACCTTTAACTCGAGAATTCTAGGATCAAAGGGCTTGATCAGGTAGTCATCTGCTCCCGTTGAAAGCCCCTCGATAATTTGGTAGTTTTGTGTTCTGGCTGTCAGCAGCACGACCGGAATATGCGACGTAACAATGTTGTTTTTCAGTTGTCTGCAAACTTCTAAACCATCCAACTCAGGCATCATCACGTCAGACAAGATGAGGTCCGGAACATATTCATGGGCCATTTCTATTCCTTTGAGACCATTTTCAGCTTCCAGCGTCATATACTCCCCTTCAAAGAGCTCCCTGATAAAAACTCTTAACTGGTCATTATCTTCGATAATCAGGATTGTTTTAGCCCGTTTTGTCTGAGAAACAGTGCTAGCTTCCGGAGTGACAATTGTCTCCGCCATCATTTTATCAAAAGTATCTCCGCCATTCGCAGCAATCTGATCCTGGGAAAAGTGACTGTTTTCACGCAGCAACCGGACGGTTAGTTTCGTTCCGCCCGGTGATGAATCCGTGGCCAGACGGCTCTCGGCGGTCAGGTAACCACGATGCTCTTCAACAATACTTTTGGACAACGCCAGCCCGATGCCGTAGCCGGGCTTTTCAGAATCTGCCTGATAATAATAGGTAAACAGTTTCCGCAAGTGATCATCAGATATACCTTTGCCATTGTCGACCACAGAAATGATCACTTCGTTCGAAATTTCTATAATTGATATTGTAACCTTGCCGCCCTCGGGTGTGAATTTGTAGGCGTTACTTAGCAGATTATAAAATACCTTCTGTATCTGAGCTATATCAAACCACAACATTACCGGCGTTTCCGGACTAACGAAGGTTGTTTCAATATCTTTCTCGCTGGCCATATGCTCAAATGATGCGATCACGGTTTTAATTACCCGAAATTTATTGTAAAGATGTAATGGGAGTATTTTCAGACTTCATTCCGTGACAAGAAATTTCATCGAATGTGCGGGTGGGAAACCTTAAAACATCCGGATACTCACCACGGAAGTCCAGAGGCGAAGGATACATGACAATCCTGAAACTTTTCAGATCTTTGATATATTTTTCAATCGTGTATTGCGAAACAACTTTCTTTTTGGCGTTAAGGTAGGATTCCATCGCAGATTTAACCGAACTCCTTTTGTCTGATCCAATATTTTGGACTGTAATTTCATCAACAAAACGACCTTCCGTTAGTGTATCGTCAATAACTGCAATAAATTCTTAGGCTTGTTCGTAACGCTCTTTTTCGGTTGGCTGGCTGAATCGTGATCTTTTAAGTACAAGTGCACCTTTTAGCTCTGACCTTACGTAATAATCAACCCACCACGTTTTTGATAAATCTCCTTTATAATCTGATAAAACTGCTTCCCTGAAAGGATAATTTCCCTTATCGGTACTTATAGTAATTCCCTGGCTTTCGATAATGTAGTGGCACAAAACTGGCACAGAGGTACTTTTCGGCCACTAAAAAACCCGTAACTATCTGGCTTAAAGATATTTACGGGTTGTGGAGACGGAGGGATTCGAACCCCTGAGACGTTTTGTAGAAATTCCGCTTTTTGAGGCCATAGAGGCGCTTTTTTAATGTTTAGTAATTGGCACGAGGCCATTTTTTGAATGTTTTTTGGTGCCAATTGGCACTTAATTGGCACCAATATCTTAGGATTTATAATCTAACGAAGATCTATAAATATCACGGTAGAGTTCAATAGTGGATTTTTTGCTACCATAGATCTCTAAGGATGCATAAAGAACTGTCTGATTATTAACGAAACTAACAAGCTCGCTTTTCATTGAACTATGATTTAACTGATTTAGTGAAGCTTCGTCAATAACATCTTTTCGACTTTTTATATGTAATACTTTGCATGAGTTAATTGGAAAATATAGCTCGAAATCTCCGGTAGCAAGAAAATTGAATATCTTACCTTTATGTACTGCAAATCCTGGATTATCACTTACGATAACAGAATCATCACTGGCTTCAAATATTGTCCAATCGCTCTGAGCAAGTCGCCATATAGCAGCTTTTCTTATCGAAGTATCATTTCCCTCGCGCCATTTTAAAGCTCTATTATGTAAAATCCCTCCCCCTTTTTTTTCAAATTCTCCTACCCACATCTCAAAGGCCAAATCAAGGTATAAATCAAAATCAGAACCAAAGTGTTTTCTTTGTTCTAACAATGAAGAGTCCGGTGAATTTTTTATAGCAAGTTTTTCTGCTTTAAAGACCTCATACATGTTGTCCTTTGAATACAGAGTATTTCGAATGAATGAATTTCTGTATTTCAGATGCACAATAATTTCAACGATCCTATGTTTTTGACCAATATGTATGTTAGAGCGACCATCCGTCAATACTTTCCAATATTCGGGAATATCATTTTCGTACGACTGATTTATTTTAGTTTCGACTTCATAAGCATTTTCTTCGTCTCCTAATGAATCCCAAGGCAGAACATCTACTTTGTAGAAGTCTCGAACATATGCAATTCCCATTTCAGACGTCTTTCTGACCTTCACATGGAGCCTATCATCCTTTACCTTACAAGCAAAAATATCATTTTCGGCATTTTTAAAGTTTCGTAAATAACCAGCAGGTACTATATGGTGATCTCTGGGAGGGTCTTTTTGAACTTTCACTTGGTATATAATCTTAGTAATAATAAATCGACCATTCAAGGGATGTTAGCGCGCAGGAGCATCTACAATACGCATAACTTTCCAAATTCTGCGAACGTCGTCTAATGGAACGTCAGTTGTACCACCAGTTTCAGTATTATCTGAGTGAAGGGTTAAAATTCCATTTGACGGACTATTTTTGACGCGCTTAACGACAAAAAAATTTGCGTAAATGATAACATAAACCCCGCTGTTGATGTATTGCCAATCTCCGTTTGGGATTTCTTTACAGCGTACTTTAGTCCCGCTAGTATAATTTGGCTCCATGCTATCGCCATCGATTTCAATTACTACCTGATTAGTGTAATTCTCCTCAATACCGGTTCTGATAATACGGTAAGTCTCAAATGTGCTCGGAGATATCTGCTGTAATTCAGCGAAGGTTGCTCTTGCTTTTATAGGTATATAGTTTAGTTCAATAAAATCGTACGAATCCCGGCTTTTAATAACAGCGTTACTAACATCGGCGGGTTTGATTTCCTTCAAAACATCTTCCAAAAGTGCCCTCTTAGAATCAGGAATTGGGCTACCCTTTTCATAAGCCAATATTGTGTTTACATGGACACCTAATTTTTTCGCCAAATCGCCTTGCGTCCAGTTATTTTTTTTTCTGAGTGCTTTTATGTCCAAATCGCTAGTAATCACATTATTAGGAGAATTCATATAATTAAATCACATTAATGTATATTAAGAAAGTTGTAAATCACAATATTGTGATTTACATTTACACAGTAATTAATATATAGGTAATAATTACCCCGTAAATGTATAAAGAAAAACCACAATGGCAGACACAGACTTAGTAAAAGGCAA
>Ga0247803_1001889_pt1 | contig 10794 bp, 7 predicted proteins | sample UWRJL014104B1_FD_180928 | JGI IMG/M metagenome (GOLD analysis project Ga0247803, IMG submission 180928) | Plant litter microbial communities from Arlington Agricultural Research Station in Wisconsin, United States - UWRJ-L014-104B-1 | ecosystem: Environmental > Terrestrial > Plant litter >...
AAGCGTTTTTCTGTCAGTACCCGCACCATTTACCGGGACATCAGAACACTCGAGAGTGCAGGAATTCCGGTGGTAACCCAGGAAGGGAAGGGATACGCCATGCTTGACGGATACCGGCTTCCGCCGGTCATGTTTACGCGTGAAGAAGCTATTGCCTTGCTCACAGCTGAAAAGCTGGCGTCCCGGCTCACAGACACAAACACGGCAGAACTCAGTGGAACGGCCATGAACAAACTGCGCGCCGCGATGCGTTACTCTGACCGCGACCATCTTGAAACCTTAGCCCCGCATATTCAGGTACTGGAACCTGTCAGTCAGGCTGGCCGGTCGAATGCTTACCAGCAGCTTGTTACAGCCGTTACAGCGCACCAGGTTGTGCATCTTTCCTATCGCGGTGCTGATACCAACGACTTTACTGATCGCGACATCGAGCCCATTGGTCTTTATCTTAGTCAGCACTGGCATGTGGTGGCTTATTGCAGGTTGAGGCAAGCATTCCGGGATTTTCGCCTCGACCGCATTCAGCGCTTAACACTGCGTGGAGAAACCTTTGCACCACGCCCCGAAACATTGCAACAATACTGGGTCAACGAGGCTAAACGGCGGTTTATGGAAAAAGTGGTTATCCGCTTTCAGGCAGCTGCCGCCTTACCTGCTTTGGCGCAGCACTTACACGATACCAAACACCAATATGGCTGGACACACGAGGAACTCCTGCCAGACGGGAGCCTGGAGATGATATTTTTTATAGGCTCGCTGCCCTACCTGGCAACGTGGCTTCTCCCGTTCGCAGGCACGATTACCATCTTCGAACCGGCTGAGTTAAGGAATCAACTGCGCGAACTGGCCCAGCGGGCGTATGATTCTTTTTGTAAACCGGAAGTTTGCCCGCCTTCTCAATTATAATTTCTACATCGTTTCCAACCATTTGTTAATTTTAAGACTCATTAAATGAACTGAACGGATCCCTGGCCCGACACTGTAAAATCAATCCGTGGCCCAATACCAAACAAATCTCCTGACAATAAATGATATTCATTCCCCGGCCCAGAACCGATCGCTGCTTAACAACTAAACATAACGATACTTACACTTTCATTCCGGACAGTAATGATTGATTTTTCCATTGGTTCAAAATTGGTCAGGAAAGTTATCAAATCTGAAATGAAGCGTCCCCTGCTGTTTGTTCTCCTTCTTATTGTTCTGGTTTGTCCAAGATGGTATTACGTAGAACATTTTGCTGTAGCGTTACCCTTTTGGGATCAGTGGGATGCTGAATGGGCCGGATTGTTAAAGCCCTGGATTGAAGGAAAATTAGCTTTTACAGATCTTTGGAAAAGGCACAATGAGCACCGGATATTTCCTACAAGGCTTATGACTTTGCTCAGTTTTGAGTTCACCGGTTTCTGGAGTAATCTGTCAGAAGCACGATCTAATATATTATTGGGTGTTTCAACACCACTTTTACTTATTTGGCTGCTCCACAAACGGCGTCAGTTGCATGGGCTCAGATGGCTGGTTGTCGCATTGATCGTTGCAGGTGCAACCTTGCCGTTCTCATGGGAAAATATGCTGATAGGCTTTCAAAGCCAGTTTTATTTTCTCAATCTGTTTGCATTATCTGCTTTTGCACTTGCCGTATGGCGCGCTGAAAACGCTTGGGCACTGATCGCCGTAGCCGGTCTCTGCGCACTAAGTGTCATGACCATGGCTTCGGGTCTGATCACGCCGATTGCACTCGCGATCGTTTATGGTGTCAATGGATATCTTTTGGGGACCTGGTCTGTAAAAAAACTGCCCGCCATTTTAGTCCTGTTATTGATTTCGCTGATCGGTTTTATAACAATTCCCTACGTGGAAGGCCACCAGGTTTTACGCGCACAAAATATCACGGAAATGTTCAAAACAACGATCCGTATCATGGGATGGCCACTGACTTCCCACAAACTGTACATCGGGTTGCTTTGGTTACCCGCCCTTATTACCATTCCTGTATTGTTATCCCAACGGCGTTTCAATCGCTGTGATCTTCTGATGTCCGGCTGCTTCATCTGGACAGGAGCACAAATTCTGGCCCTGGCATACGGGCGTGGGCATGAACTCCATGATGTTCCCTCGAGATATACTGAAATTCTACAATTGGGACTGGCCGGCAACGCATGGTTTGTGGTACGTTCCACCGAGGAGTTTTGCATTCGTCGAAATGCCGGAATTATAATCCGGCTGATTGCATTAACGTTTTTCGCATCTGTATTTCTTAGTCATTTGCGACGGTTTCCACGTGACCTTGCAGCAATGAAAAAAGATCTCGAAATGAGGTTAATACAAACAAAAAATGTTCATTCATATTTACAAACACGTGATAAAAGGATACTTCAAAAGCCTTCCATGCAGATTCCCTATCCCAATCCCGAGGGTCTTCAAAAGATCCTGGATGATCCCACTGTGCAAAATGTACTTCCTCCCGCACCTTGATCTTGTTCAACCGGTAACCTGGAGTAAAAGCCGACAAACTCCTCGGTTAAGCCCCATGCACCTTTTTATTCGTTCGAATAAAAGATCAGGCTTTTGGTATTTTTCTTCTGATGCTTGCTGGTTAACCATAAGTTTGCACGAAGTTTGACGGGTCATTTGGACCCGGCATATTTACTATCTTATTAAATCAAAAAATGAAACAAATTCTTGGGATTATTACTGTTTGTCTGATCACTTTTTCGGCACAGGCCCAATCCCTTTACAGCAAAGCTTTTGGCAACAAAAAAAATACACCTGTAATTTTTATCCACGGCGGTCCGAGTGGGAATTCGGTACAATTTGAAGAAACGACATCTCAAAAACTTGCAGACAAAGGCTTTTATGTAGTTGTGTACGACAGGCGCGGCGAAGGGCGGTCAGCCGACGAAAATGCACAAATGACCTACAACGAAGCTTTTGAAGATCTCAATGCCATTTACAAAAAGTATAATCTTAAAACTGCCAACCTTATCGGTTTCAGTTTCGGAGGTCTGGTGACCACCCTCTTTTCGGAAAAATTTCCTCAGAAAGTTACTTCCATTATACTCGTGAGTTCTTTGATTTCCCAGCAGGAAACCTATGACCACATATTAAGTTCGGTAAAGAAAATTTATGCCGAAAACAAAGATTCAGTAAAGCTGAAAAAAGTAATTGATGTTGAAAAGCTTGATAAAAATTCCGCAGAATACCGTGGTGAATGCTTTAATCTGGCATCAGAAAACGGATATTTCAAAGTGGCCAGGCCTGATAAAGAGGCGAAGGAAATTTATAAGAAATACGAGGCAAGCACCTTATTTCAAAGTAATATCAGAAATAAAAAATCTCCCGGGCTTTTCTACAAGAATGAGAGACGGAATAATATCGATATAAAGCCGGTTCTGAAAAATTTACAGAAAAAGAAGGTAAAAATTTATGCCCTGTACGGAAAGCAGGATGGCATTTTCTCATCCGCACAGCTCAATGCGGTAAAGGATATTACAGGAGAACGCCATTTCAAATTCCTGAATAATTGCTCTCATTACCTTTATGCTGATCAGCAGAAAGCATTTCTAACCCATATCGAAAACTGGCTGAAATGATATGATCGATTTTGCAGTCGCTCACTTACATTCTCATTTTGACTACAAAGACCCTCAATTTGACTACGGGCAGCCGCTTACTTCTGCTGACATTTGCTGTATCATTAATTCATATAATAACCATGATACAGCAAAATGAAACCTCAAATGCCGGCTACAATACTATATCAGACAAACCTGTTGCTTTCGTTACCGGTGCCAATCAAGGAATTGGTTTTCAGGTAGCTACGGAGCTCGCGGCACACCGTTTCCTCGTTCTTGTTGGGTCGCGCAACCTTGAAAATGGGGAGACAGCAGCAAAAAGCATCGGAACAAATGCCTGTGCCATCCAGCTGGATGTGACGGATCAGGCGTCCATCCATGCCGCAGCAGACCGAATCCGAAATGAATTCGGTCGTCTGGATTTGCTTGTGAACAATGCGGCCATCTCGAATGCAGGGGCCCCGGGCAGGTCGCTCGAAGAAATGATAGCATCGGGCCGTGCAAGCGTTTCTTCCATTGATGAGGTGCGGGCCGTATTCGAGACCAACGTATTCGGTGTCATCGCGGTTACGCAGGCTTTACTTCCCCTCCTGCGTGAAGCGCCAACCGCAAAAATTGTCAATGTATCAAGTGGCGTAGGTTCACTCACTCTGAACGCGGACCCGGCATTTCCTTACCGTTCAGGATTCGGCGTCGGTTACGCTGCATCTAAAACGGCATTGAACGCGATCACACTTTCCTTCGCCATCGAACTTGAATCGACAAATATCAGAGTCTACGCTGCGAGCCCTGGTTTTACTGCAACGGCTCTCAATAACTTCGCGGGTACTGAAACGATTGAGGAAGGTTCCCGGAACATTGTCCGTGTTGCGCTGGAAGAAAATGGCCCGACAGGATCATTCTCAGGTCCGGATGGTGCACTTCCCTGGTAATTCGGGTTGGGCACAGCAAGTTTATAAGGTAAAAGATCAGTCTGGAAACGGGGAGAAACCGATTGGCGCAAAAAATTTTTAACCGGTAATCAAAACCATTATCGGTTAAAAATTGTATCACTTTTTGAAATGGAAAAGGAAGACAATAACGCTTATAAATTTGACTCAATATCTGACCTGCACCGGATAATTGGCTTGCCTAAGCCGCTACACCCGTTGATCAGTTTGATAGATAATCAGCATTGTCTGATTGATTTTAATAAATTACCCCACCCACGTGTTCTGAATTTTTATAAAATTGGTTATCACCCAAAGTTTGCGGGAAAGCTGAAATATGGCCAGGGCTATTATGATTTTGATGAAGGCGGCTTATTGTTTGCTTCCCCAAACCAAATCATTGGCGGTCCTGGTGAGGACAACGGAAAACGTTCCGGGTATACCCTGCTGATCCATCCGGATTTCCTTTGGAATTATCCTTTGGCGAAAAAGATCAGGCAATACGGTTTCTTTTCTTATTCGGCCAATGAGGCACTGCACCTGTCAGACAAGGAAAAGGCAACAATTCTCTCCATTTTCAAACTGATTGAGGAGGAGTTTAACAGCCGTATAGACGATTTTAGCCAGGATGTAATGATTTCCCAAATTGAATTATTGTTAAACTGCTGCAATCGTTTTTACAAGCGGCAATTCATTACGCGCAAAGTGGTCAGCAACGATTTGTTACAAAAACTGGAAGAAATTTTAGATGAATATTTTAACCAGGAAAAAACTCTAAAAGAAGGAATCCCGACGGTGCATTATCTTTCGGAACACTTAAACATTACCCCCAGCTATCTCAGTGACATGCTGCGTTCGCTTACCGGGCTAAATACACAGCAACATATTCACAACAAATTGATAGAAAAGGCAAAGGAAAAACTATCTGCAACCAGCATGTCGGTCAGTGAAGTTGCCTACGAACTGGGCTTCGAACATCCGCAATCGTTCAGCAAATTGTTTAAGACAAAAACCAAACTCTCCCCCGTCGAGTTCAGGCAATCCTTCAACTGAAAGGCAAGAGAATATGACCGGAATAAGAATTCATCATTTCGGCCACTGTATCTGACATTGCTTACGATATTTTTATTTAACAAACCAGAGAGAATGCCACGGACATTCTCTCTGGTAAAGGTTACGTTATATTAAGCCTGATAGACAACAATGGCTTCTGTTTGCGGCGGCTGAGGTTTCTTCCCAAACCGTACAATCAGCTTTTCAATGATCAGATACATGGACGGAACAACAAACAAGGTAAGAATCATGGAGCTCGTCAGGCCACCGATGATCACCCACGCCATACCATTTTTTATTTCCGATCCCGAACCACTCGCAAGTGCAATGGGCAGCATCCCAAGAATCATTGCCAGCGTCGTCATCAGAATGGGACGAAGCCTCTCCTTCCCTGCTTCAACCAGCGCATCGTGTACCGGACGTCCCTGTGCTTTGAGCTCATTTGTAAAGTCGACAATCAGGATCGCATTTTTGGAAACCAGGCCAAGTAACATAATCACGCCGATGATCGAGAAAATATTCAGTGTTTCCATGGAAAGGGCAAGGGCAAGAAAAGCTCCGATCAAAGCGACCGGTATAGAAAACAGGACCACAAATGGGTAAATCATACTTTCATAAAGTGCCACCATGATCAGATAAACCAGTAATACAGCAGTAATCAATGCGATTCCCAGGCTTCCGAATGCCTCACCCTGATTTTTTGTGTCACCCAAATATTCCACAGTTACACCCGGAGGCATTTTAATTTTTGCCACTCTGGCTGCAATCTCATCGGATACTGAACCCACGGGCCGCCCAACCACATTGGCATTGATCGTGATTGCGTTAAGGCGATTGTTACGCTGCAAAACACTTTCTCCCAGGCCGTCTCCCACTTCGGCAAACTGGCTGAGTACAAAACTTTGTCCCTCGCTGTTCGAGAAAGAAAGATTTCTAACGTTGCCAATCTGTGAACGGTTATACGGATCGAGGCTGACTTTAATGTCGTACTCGTTTCCTGCCTGTTTGAACTTGCTCTGGTCGTCACCGCTAAACGCATTTTGAAGGGCACCACCCACCTGGCTTGCGTCAAGACCCAGAAGAGTCATCTTTTCACGGTTGAGTTTCACGTTAACTTCCTGCTTTTGATCTTTTACTGAAAGTTCCACAAACTTTGTTCCCGGAACATTTTCCATTGTGTCCTTAAACTGATTCGCAACGTTCCGAACATCTTTAAGGTTAAGTCCTTTGACTGCAATCTGAATCGGCGCCGCGCTGTTTCCGGAAATGCTTGTCTCCGCCGACGACACTTTGATACCCGGAATAACCGCGGCAATTTCCTTTTGCATTTTGATCCCGAACTGTCCGGGCGTGAAATCTCTGTCCTTTTTACCAACCAGGCTTACTGTCAGTTCAGCCAGGTTTCCATTATTGGAAGCACCTGACACACTTCCTGTCACAAATCCTATGCTGGAAAAAACATTGACCACCTCCGGTTTTTGCATGATCATTTTTTCCACCTGCTGTGTTATCATGTTCGTTTGATAGATACTGGCAGACGGATCCAGCTCAATCTTCATCAAAAGCTCGCCTTGATCCGTTGCAGGAATGAAGGTTGCGCCGATAAATCCCTTACCAACAAGCATAAATGAGCCTGCAATCAGAATGATCACAGCGGACAGAACCCAGCGTTTTTTCCGCAATGCTACGTCCAGATAATGGGCATAGCCATCCTTTAACTGGTCAATAAAGTTTTCAAACGCAAGATTAATCCTGCCCCACCAGGTTTTTGAGTTCAATTCTTCAACTTTGCCAAAACGGCTTGCCAAAAGAGGAGTAACCGTGAAGGACACAAAGAGGCTCATTAAAGTGGAAATGACCACGACCAGTGAAAACTCTTTCAGAATGGCTCCGATAATGCCACCCGATAATGCCAAAGGAAGGAAAACCACAACATCTACAAGAGTGATCGCAAGTGCAGTAAACCCAATTTCACTGCGTCCTTCAATGGCTGCGGTCACACGGTCTTTACCCATTTCCAAATGCCTGTAAATATTTTCTAATACCACGATCGAATCATCGACCAGGATACCAACCACCAGGGACAATGCCATTAACGACATCAGATTCAATGAAAATCCGAGAAAATACATGGCAATAAATGTTGGGATAATAGAACACGGCAGCGCAACCAAAACAAACATGGAGCTTCTGAAACTGTGCAAAAATGCAAGCATGACCAGCCCTACGATCAGGATAGCCAATACCAGATCTTCGATTACCGCATGGGCCGATGCAAGGGTAAATTTGCTCTGGTCGCTGGAGATGTCAAATTTGATTTCCTCTGTTTTGTACTGTGTCTCAAGTTCGGCAAATTTCTTTTTCACCAGTTCGCTCACGTCCACTGCATTGGCATCGGACTGTTTGATGAGCTGAATTCCGATGGACGGAATACCGTTTATGTGATTGATAGCCGTAGTTTTCGCGGTAGCGTCGACAACCTCAGCCACGTTTTCAAGATAAATGATCCCGCCCTGTCTGTTGGAAACAATAAGCTTTTTTATCTGGTCAACCGAAGCAATATTCGCATCATAACGAATGGAAAATTGCTGGTTCCTGGTTTCAATCTGACCTGCGGGAAATGACTTGTTTGCCTTCGCTACTGCCACCGTAACCTGATCAATACTCAAATTGTACCCTTTCAGTTTTGCCTGATCTACATTGACCTGGATTTCCCTTTCATCGCCACCAATGACGTTCACCTGGCCCACCCCCTGCACGTTCTGCAAGAGTGGCAGCACCTGCAGATCGATCAGATCGTACAGTTCCCTTGGCGCAAGCTTAGAAGTTACACCGGCTTTGATCACCGGGGTTTCTTCTAAATTCACTTTATTGACAATGGGTTTGTCTATATCCTTTGGCAGGTCGTTCTGGGCCTGGTCTGCTTTTCGCTGAATGTCCCGCTCGGCTTTATCGACATCCGCATCCGCCTTCAGATTTACCGTGATCTGGGATACACCTTCCTGCGAAGTCGAAGTGATATTATCAAGCCCTTCGATGGAAGCGAAAGCATCTTCAAGTTTTTTGGTTACTGAGCTTTCTACCTCAGGAGCAGATGCTCCGGGATAAATGGTACTCACACTGACCACGTTGACCTGTATTTTGGGCAGCAGGTTATAGTTCAAAAGGAAGTAACTCTGCACCCCGAAAAGAATCAGGACCGTAAAGATTACGACGATTAATAAAGGCCGTTTGACGACTACTTCTGTTATTGACATGTCGTTATGGATTAATTGGATAAACTAACTTCAGTTCCATTCTTCAGATTGATCTGGCCGGAAGTAACGACCCGGTCTCCCGTCTTCAGACCACCCGTTATCTCTATCAACCCGCCAGTTTCCCTGCCTGGCTGCACAGATGTAAGCACCACGCGGTTGTCTTTTCCGATCACATATACCGACGCATCTTTCACGCTTTCAGTGAGCGCCTCACGGGGAATTACCAAAATATTCTGTTTTGATTTTTGCGAGAAATCGGCGTAAACAAAGGTGCCCGAGCGAAGCGGAGACTTCTGTGTATTTTCGATCATGATCTCGGCCATATAGTTATGCGTTACATCCGCCTGCGGACTTATAAAACTTACCTTGCCGGGAAATACAACATCCGGATATATTTCCGTTGTTATTTTAACCGCCTGACCCTGCCTGACCTGATAAACTTCTGATTCCGTTAGATTCACCTGAACTTTGGTGCGTGAAAGGTTGATGATTGTTGCTATTTCTGAGCCAGCATTGGCAAATACGCCTTGCTCCATATTCTTGGCCGAAATAACGCCGCTTGTAGGCGCTTTTACAGCAGCGTCTCCCATTTGCTTTTTGATCTGCTCAACCTGCACCTGCGCATCGCTGTAACTCTGGCGAAGCTCATTGACTTTTTCTCTTGTAGTCGCTTTTCCTTCAAGAAGTTCCGTATAGGTCTGTACGTCAGCTTTCAGTTTGGCAAGATTGCTCTCGGCCTTTTGAAGATCGAGCTGCGCAGTCCTGTTATCCATCATGGCCAATACCTGTCCCTGACGGACCTGGTCGCCGAGCTCGAAACGAACCTGTTGCAGAATCCCGCTGCTGGTTGTGATGACCTTTGATTCCTTAAATGGTGCCAGACTGCCTGTCTTGACAATACTCAATTCCAGCAACTGCTCCTTGGCGGCTGCATATTTAACCGGAATTACAACGGCTACCTTTTTTTCAGGTGTATTATTCTTGTCGATCTGTCTTTTGTTGATCGTAAGTTTGTAAGCGACCAAGGCGACGACTGCAACAAGCACGATCACAACAATGTATTTACGTTTCATGATTATTTTTTTAAAGCGAGTTATGAAAAGTTTTCAAAGTGCCGTTCGCCTTTTCCAGGTCGATTTTGGCAATAAGAAAATTGTAAAGGGAATTCAGGTAGTTACTTTGGGCCTCTTTGAGGGAGTATTGGGAATTCAGCCAGTCGGTCAAATCCGTAACGCCTTTCTGATATTGCAGGTCAGTACTTTTGAATACAGATTCAGCCAGTCCAATATTTCGTTTATCGTTGTCCAGACTGCTTTGTGCCTTGACTAGTTTTGTACGTGCGTTATCATATTCAAGATGGAAATTTTCCTGATCCAATTTCAGGTTCTCGCGGGCATTAACCTGTTTGATCCTGGCCTGGTTGTATTGAGAATTCCTTTTAAAACCGTCGAAAATTGGTATAGCAACCTTAATACCCACCGCTGAATAATCACTTAATCCTGAAAATGACTGGCCCAGATTATCTCCAAAACCAATAAAGCCATACTTCGCGTATGCGGTCAATTTCGGGATCGCAGTAGCACGGATTCTTGCCTGATCAATGTCCAGAAGGGCAATATTGACCTCCGATAACCGATAATCAACCCGGTTAGTCGCATTGAAGTCGGCAAAGTCGCGAAATGTAATCCGGGACTGATCAGCTGCCGGCTCATCCAGAACGAAATCCTGGACTTGAAGCGAATCACTGAGCGAGTAGCCCATCGCATTTTTCAGTTGATTTTGTGCCAGCTCCAGATCACTTTCCGCTACCAGTATTTGTGAACTTGTATTGTTGTAGTTTACCTGTATCTTATTTACGTCCGATTCCATCGCAACGCCCTTTTCCAGTTGCAGCTTCGAAATATTAAGCTGTTCCTGATAGGTTGCCCGGTTGGATTGCAGCAGGGCAAGCTGCTGACGGTATACGAAGATCTGATAGTA
>Ga0247803_1001890_pt1 | contig 10791 bp, 13 predicted proteins | sample UWRJL014104B1_FD_180928 | JGI IMG/M metagenome (GOLD analysis project Ga0247803, IMG submission 180928) | Plant litter microbial communities from Arlington Agricultural Research Station in Wisconsin, United States - UWRJ-L014-104B-1 | ecosystem: Environmental > Terrestrial > Plant litter >...
ATCTTTTTAGCTGTCATTGAACGGCTATCTCCGGGTACTTGGTAGACCGTTTCGTTGGTGGCCAATGGTCTCGTACGATAGTGTGGGGTAACTGCCTAGAAGTATGCCTTACTCTCCGGAACCCCAAGAGGCATGATCGGCGCTCGGTCGACCAAGACAGAGTATGCGCAGCGTGTAACGCGACTCATTTTTTTACGCATCAGCTGCGTCTCACGCGAAGAATAGGCATCTCTCAAGCATCGTCATTGGGGCTGAACAACGCCTCTGTGCAACGGTGTCGGGACATTATTCATCTCGCTGACGTGGGTCAAAGCCTAAACTCGATACACTACCTTCTGACCGCCTTCACCGCCAAAATTTGGTATTTCAAAGCGGCGCAAGTAAGACTCCGTATCACTTCTTCCACCACCGCGCTAGTAGATACGCAAGTCCCACAACAGCAGCCGTCGCCAAATACTTCCGTCCAATATGCCACAGCCTCAGCACCACAATAAAGTAGTGTAGTCTCACGGTTGATTTAGCCTCGTTGACTCGCGGGAACGGCTCATCCTTGGGCGTCTCTTTGCCCAAAAACTCGCAAAGCGGCGCCCAGCCATCTCTTGGGTGGAAGTTCAGCAACCGTTCTGGAGGTACTATGGCGCGAATGTGCGCATAGTGATCCGTGTAGGTACGTCGCAGAGCCGTCGTGTTGGACAAGTCACCGTCTGTCCACTTGTCTACGCTCGACTGGAGAAGGAATCGGTAGGGTCGCCATAGAAGCTGATGAAATGAAAGGTGAGTGACACTGAATAGAGTCGGAGCCAGAAAACCTTACCGGATCGATGGCGGCCATAAATGGCAATATGCGCATCTTGACAATCGCGAATATGGAGTTCTCTACCGACTTCTGCCATGAGTCGACGTCTCGTGTCGTCAGTACAACCTTCGCATCCGGGAAGTGTTCTATCAGCTCGTCGACGAAGTGAAGGCAAGGGATGTCTTCGATGGCCTGGACGGAAAGGTTTTAGCGAAAGCCAAAGCTCGCAATATCCGCACATACAGTGTAGTTTTGCAGAACCTTGTCAAGTTCAGCACCAGTCCACAATTTTCCCTGGCCAAGCAACTTCGCTCTCGTGGCTTCCTCGAAGAGATGTATATGCTTTTCCTGCCATCTGGTGACACACTCTTCCATGTGATATACGTTGTATCCGAGCTTCTCGAGGGCCCTCTTTAGCGCTTCGTAGATGAGCTTCCAGTCGACGTCAAAGGCACCGGCACGTACACATTGTCCCTGCAGGAGTCAGCTACTGTTTCGTCCAACGAAGAGAAGAAGACCAACCAGTCCTACTGAATCCCAAAGCCAACACCTCTAACGGCTTCTGCCTGTTCGCCGGCGGAAGAGTATCGATGAGTCGCATTTGCGAAGACATCGTGAAGATTGCTTGGAGTGAAAATGACGCGTATCAGAGTTTGGAGCTTCAACAAGCAGAGAGAAGGTTTGGACTGCGAAAGAAGTGTCGAGCGCAGAGGCGTCGCACACTGGAGCGGGAGAGCTGAGCTGAGCTGCAGGGGTCCGAGCACGGAAGGTTGCGCAAGATACAGGGGTCTAAACAGCTACCCAATAGGGCCGCCCGTTGTGATTTATCAAATCTGACATAATACTACTAGTGTACCCTGCCGCATACCGAGCCTTAATGCTGGAATCTCGGCCTCTTTTCCACCATTAGGAGGGTCGCAAGAAAGCCGGCGGAGCTCAATCCTAGGATGACCTGCATCTGTTGGATGAAACTCGCAGCGAACGCCTCTCGAACGACCTCTCGCAACTCGGGTGGAATCAACGCCAGAGCCTGCGCAGAGGCCAGCAACCCTTTCATCTGCACGGGGTCAAGAATCCCGTCGAGTTGATCTGTGATGTGGTTGTTGAGGATGTTCGCGCAGATGGCGACTCCAATGCTTCCGCCGAGAACGCGAAATTGATTGCTGATGCCCATTCCAGACGCTGCAGCTGGTTAGCACTACTCTCCGTGTCGAAGACGAAAGCAAACTCACCAAGGTCTTGAGACGTGAATGTGAGGGGAGCCGCCATGACAACTGTCGCTAAATTGATACCGAATCCGAAACCCATGATGATCTGATACCCATATTGGGCGGCAGGGAACTTCTCGGACGAATGTGTGGTGATTGTAGAGAGGCCCGTCCCAACTATGATGAAGGCAAACCCGGAAAGCAGGACATACAAAGGCGGTGCACGAAGCTTCTGTAGAACGAACCCAGCCACACCGGAGCCTACAGGCGTAAAGAGGGTCATAGCAAGCAGACGGTAGCCTGCTGTTGAGGATGAGTCTCGAAAGACTACCTGATAATGTTGCGGCAGGATGATGATAGAGGTGATGAATCCAAGACCGCTAAAGAAGCAGACGAGCAAGAGTCCCAAGGCATAACGATCCGATAGGATCGTCCACGGAAGTACGGATTCCTGCATCGTCTTTCGGTACGTGAAGTATTTCGACCATCCAGTGACTCCAATCATGAGGACAATCGCAAGGATTAGTAGTACGAGAACGACTGCGCTACTCCAAGCGTATCGTATGCCGCCTTCTTGGATGCCTGTTACGAGTAGAATGGACGAAGCTAACAGTAGAAATACACCTAGAAAGTCGATTCTTCGCATCTTTTGTCCGAGAGCGAGCTTGGTTGGCGAGTCGTGATCATGCGAGTACGGGAAATGTGCGGGTAGCGTGAAGTGGAAGAGAAGCAAAGCAACGGCGCCAGCTGGCGCGCTGGATCAATTGAGTCAGTAATGGAGGGCTAAAGGGCCATCAATGACATACTTGAACAGAAAAATCCATTTCCAGGTGCCCTGTTCAGATATAACGCCTCCGAACACGGGACCCAGCAGGCTTGAGAGAGCCGCAACTCCCGCAATGATACCAGAGTATGCAGCATATTTGGACGGAGGTACCATTTCTGGGAGGATCACAAAGGTCATCGTATACATGCCACCTCCACCGATGCCTTGCAAAGCCCGGAATACGATGCTATTCTACATCAGCAAGGAACACCAGGCGGTATGATTCGAGGTCCTTGGACTCACAGCTGCAGCATCGTTCGTGCGACTCCACAAGCAATCGAGAAGATGATGAAAAAAACGATGCACAGACTCATGACATTTCGTCTTCCAAAAGTGTCGCTGACCTTTGCAAGAACCGTCAAAAATCCTGGGCTCCATGTCAGAATCAAGCGACTTCGGTGGAGAAGAACTTGGCTTGGGTGACATACCCGTATACGTGAGCAAGTACGAGGTGACGATCCAGCTGCTGATCTCGAAGCCCTTCAATTCATTCGTGATGGCTACGAGTGCAGTGCCAACGACAGTACTTTCGAGGGTGGAGAGGAATAGGCAGAGACATAGACTACCGAGTGTTAGCAGAGATGACAGAGCACTGCGCGTTGTTGACTTGCGAAAAGACCAGTATGTTCAACCTCATCCCCTCGATGTTTTGTCGCATATGCTGGGTTGAAAGTGGCGTCTCATTGTGAGGTGTCCCCGACACAATAACCACGGTTTCGTCATTCTCCGAAGAAGATTCCTTCTCTTTCAAGCCAGACGTGGGCCTGAACGGCATAGTCAGCTTTGGCGGTGCCATGGTTTTGGCTATCGGAAGAACAATTCGACGGCGGTGCACTTTGTCGAGACGATAAGTTCAGTCGACGACGTCGAAGGGAGCCCAATATGCTGTGTCGCACCACCCTGCTGGAAGTCCATGCACTTCGTTCTTCCGATCTGACGGCCCCAACGCTAGCTTGCATTCGAATAAATGACCAGTCGCCATGATACAGTCTTCCAGGATGAGGGGCGATTTTAGCCGGTGAAGTACAATAGATGGGATGGCAGCACAGATGCCGGCCCACGAATCAACCCTACTCGCTTGTTTTGGCAGGCGAGGCTGACTGCACAACCGGGCTATAGGCTCTTTTGTACGGCGTCGCGCCGATCAGAAACCTGTACTTGTAACTAGTACACTATACACGCCTGCAAGCGCAGATCTCCACGGGTGCCGCCGCCTTGATTCGTTGCAATACTGTCCGACTTCATTTCGATGGTCCCCGAGATCTACAGGACGTTGCCCTTACCCTTGCTTCGCGTCTGTACGCCCCGTCCAGCGCCACCCGGGTAGATCGTCGTTTAATTCGACTGTTCTTCACGTGACACGGCTGCAAGGCGTTAGTAACCCAACCCTGGCTTGGAGTTCGGCGCCTCCAGTGCCTTCCTAATCCGTTCGGTCCCCGAGTGTCGCATCAACGCAATCTACTCATCTCACCTCACTGGCACGCTGGCTTTCCTAGGGGAACCATGATTGGGACACCACTCCCAGCTGGACACTCAGGATTATGGCTGGAAGCCTGCAAATTCGTCTGTACTCCCACACTGCGTCGCAGTGCGCACCATCTTGAGTGCTGACCGCCGGGCTTAGCGAAAGGATTCGTTGATTCCCGATAGACGCGCCGGCAAAGGCTGAGATGACTGCAGATTACTGCACATGTCCTCTAGCTAGGGGGTCGCTGGGGTATGCCCCAGACAGCTGAGACGTTGATCAGTGTGCTTACGTCTCACCCAAGTCCGATAGGCAGTTCGCACCCTTCCGTCGACTATACCCGAAAGATATAGTCGGCATCAGCCTCCATCAACGAGGGAAGCGTCATGCGTCTTCCTTCGTCGACGTCCAACTCTGGTCTTCCATCCACCACCCCTCGTCGCAACCATGGGATACGTCGCGAACCAAAGAGACCTCCTCATAACGTCAACGGTGCTCACCGCAGCAACCATGCTGGCGGTGGGTGCCCGTTTCTGGGCGAGGCACAGGCTACGAGCGAAGAACGGGCCTGACGATTGGTGTGCTCTAGCAGCCGGCCTGATATTCTTTGCGAACAATATCACGTTGTGGTGGGGTACGTTTGTTAACGACACCTTGCTCTCGGGCATACCTCATCCTGACCGCTTCATAGGTATCGTCAACAACTACCAGGGTATAGACCCGTTGATCATGAGTCAGCGGCAGCTCACCATCTCACTGAAGGCAGGTTGAATCGCGAACGTGGGGCGAGACGGTGCTGACTCGCGTAGATGACCTTCGCCGGAATCTTCCTCATGTCCACGATCTTGACCCTCTGTCGCATGAGCGTAATCTTCCTCTACAATCGCCTCTTTGGCGTGTACCCGGTCTTCCGAAGAATATTGGTCGTATACGGAGTCGTCTCGTTGATGTGGCCGGTCGTTATATGGTTTGCGGCGACTTTCCGATGCAATCCTATCAAAGGATCTTGGGATCTTTCCACACCTCCCAACTGCGCATTCAGCCTCAATTCGCTCTTCGTGAGCATGGAGTCTCTAAACGCCGTCTTGGACATATTCCTGGTTATTCTTCCGATCAGCAAAATCAAGATCCTGCACTTGCCCTTGCAGGAAAAGATTGGTCTTGCATTTGTCTTTCTAATGGGTGGATTGTGAGTACCCGTCTCTTTGCTCAGAGACGACATAACTGACACCAACAGCGTCGGACTGACTAGCGTATTCCGTATCGCGTTTACCTATAATCCGACCAAGAAAGGTAAGACGGCAAAACTCGAGAATACTCATCCACTAACCCGTACCAGGCGCCGTGATCGACAGTCTCTTCTGGCTTTGGTTGCAGCTGGCCACAGCTATCATTTGCGCATGTCTCCCTACACTTCGGTCTTTGCTGCCAACCAAAGAATTCTTCAGCCCAGTATCGTCCACTATCAGGAACATGTTGGGATCGAAGAAGGCAATGTCCACGATGAGCTCTTCTCGCACGGAGGCATCTGCTCAGCAGTCGGGCCAAGATAAAGCGAACACATCCAACAAGTCTATCTTCACGGACTACGCCATCTCGACAAGAAGCGATGATCAGATAGCGCTCACGGGGGTTTCTGTGGATATTCGCTCAACGCCATGACGTTTCGTTTGGGGCTGTTTCATATACAGAGGTTTGCGCTTTCATATTATAGATTATACGCTTCGATGCACTTTTGGGTTTCCCGGCCAATCGTTACTGTGTGATTTCGTGCTCTACTCTGGCCTGCAATTCACTGTAGCCTGATGTGGGGAAGCCATAACGCGTCTGCTGAGCAATCCGTAGCATGACACATCTGGGGTATCATCAGACGGCTTTCCACCAGACTCATTTTGGCTCCGATGTCCTGGAGTGACACTTGACACTCGAGGAGCATTTGAGAACGCGGTGTTGAGATGGACAGTCATGATCGGGTCTTATGCTGTACGATCCACATCATTCAGCTTCCCGCTCGCATCGAACCAGATGAGGTTATGGGATGTTGAAAAATCCTGAGACATGCAAGAAGGAAAAAGTGCTATCCTGCAGCGGCCCGCTCCAAATCACGTGTGCCTCTCATCCACTCTGGAGCAGCCAATAACCCTATCGGAAGTGCTCCAATCATGCTGGGGTCACCAGTTTGAGTTGCGTCTACCAGTGGCACCAATTGAGAAGTCTGTTACTGCTTTTTTTTTTTGAGCAAAATTATATCACGGGATCAAACCGCGGTCGCAGCGCGTTACCCTTCACAGTAGTTGAGTGTCGCCTTCCTAAACCGGAGCCGAGCTGTGGGCTTCCTGCTTACTCCACACCGCGATCCACCGATCCATTACGGCGCGTCCTTTGTTCTTCTCGAATCCCATCATGCTAGGACGACAAATTCATGATGGCACTCTACGCGTGCTCGCTTTCGAATGACGACGAATTTGGTCCTCGAGTCAATCCTCATTGCCGCAACTTTGATTTCACACTATTCTTTGAGGACGCCATTTTCAGTGTTTTACCGGCAGCAATACTTCTTCTCATACTACCTTTGCGGCTCATCCATCTACTCAGATCTCCTGTCAAAGTCATCTCGCGCCGCTTAGCCATTTACAAAGTGGTGCGCATTTCGCACTCCCTTAGATGGCTTCGTAGTGAATAACGCACACATTTAGTTGGCGCTTTCGTCTCTCCTCATACTCCAAATCCTGTTCGTCATTCTACGACATAGGAAAGACCTTCTTCACACTCGTGCCTCCGTGCCGGCCGGGGCCATCAGCACCGTCGCAACTCTCGTAAGCATATGCGCTTCCGTCCTGGAGAACCATCGCACAGTCCGACCGTCATACATTCTCGTCTTGTATTTCTCGACATCGACTCTCTGCAGCCTACCCATCTGCCGTACGCTTTGGTCGATTCCCGCACCTACGTCATGCAAGGTCCTCAGCTTAGCGATCAGCATACTCCTGGCGGGAGCTTCTACCTTGGAGTCGATTGAGAAACGACACATCTTGGGGTCCATGCACCAACATCTTCCCAAAGAAAGTCTTCAAGGAATCTGGGGTCATGCCTTTTTCGCGCATACAATTACTTTATTTCGGATGGGCTATTCAACCGTGCTTCGCCTTGAGGACGTTCCAGAAGTAGACGACGAGCTGCGAGGACAGACGGCAGGTAACAAACTTGAAAAAGCATGGAATATCTCAGGAGGTCGTCATCGTCTCATCAAAGCCACGTTTCGGGCTTATCGCTGGTCTTTGCTGTCTGCAGTTCTACCTCGCCTTCTTCTGTCCGGCTTCTTGTTCACCCAGCCCTTTCTCATCACAGCAACCTTACGGTTCGTTCAGAATCCGAGGTCAGCGAGATCTCAAAGCTTTTCTCCGGCGCTCGTAGGTGCCTACGTGCTGTCTTATCTCGGCCTCGCGCTCTCGACAGCACTATACTGGCGACAAACGAATCGCTGCATCTCAATAATCCGAGCCGGCCTGATATCCAAGATCTATCATCACACGCTCAGCCTTGATGCAGAAGAACTCGAAGATGCTGCTGCAATCACGATGATGGGCACTGATGTTGAACGTATCGTGACATCACTTAAAAGTATGCATGAAGCGTGGGCCTCGGCGTTGCAAGTCGGAATCGCGATCTGGCTACTTCAACGGCAAGTGGGGCTTGCTTGCTTGATTCCGGTCTTGATCGCCACTGCCTCTGTGGCCGCTGTGACGCAGGTATCCGCACGTTCGGCGGAAGCCCAGAAGGCGTGGATCGAGAAGGTGCAAGCTCGTCTTTCAGTTACCTCCAGCATACTCAAAGATACCAAGGCAATGCACTTTCTCGGGCTAAACAGCATATTGTTCGGCGTTGTTTCGCGACTGCGGAAGTTGGAGATACGCACATCACAGCGGTTCCGGAAGCTTCTTATCTGGCAGATCGCACTATGTCAGTAGTTTAGAAGCACCAGCTAGAGAAGGAGCTAACAATCGAAAGCAAACGTGCCCGAAGACTTTGCACCTTTCGCAACATTCGCAGTATATGCCGCTATTGCCGTCTCAAAGAAGGACTCGTCGATCCTCGCAGAGAGAGCCTTCACGTCGTTGGCCTTAATTTCGCTTCTCACAAGTCCGTTGCTCGTCTTATGTCAAGCACTCCCGGCTCTCTACCAGACCGCAATATGTTTTGGTCGGATTGAATCATACTGTCACAACAAGTGTCAGCTCACAAATTCAGAAAGAACTGGCATCGAATTGCAACGACAGTCTCGTATAACATCCTCGGCTCACTGTTTGATATCCTTCAATCATGCCACGATCGCCAAGTCACTGAATGGACCTGCAGTCCTGCAAGGTCTCAATCTTGTCCTCAAGCCGGGTATCACTGTGATCACAGGTCATGTAGCGTCGGGGAAGTCGACTTTTCTGGAAGCATGTCTTGGAGAATGCTATATCCGGCATGGATCTGTGTTGCGGTCGTATTCGAATGCTGCTTATTGTCCACAAGTTCCGTGGATTGAAGGCCGTACAGTACGCGAGAACATCCTCGGCGCTTCCAAGTTTGATGCTGAGTGGTTTGACTACTCCATTTGGGCAAGTGGGCTTGAAGAAGATTTCGCGACTAGTCTTCGCGGCGGATCCCGTGTGGCGGGAAGCAACGGTAAAGCTTTGAGCGGGGGGCAAAAGCAGCGCGTTGTAAGTCATTCCTTTCGGTTCCTGTATCAGAGCGGATGAAGACGCATTGCTAACACCTGCATCATCCTCCAGGCGCTTGCGAGGGCAATCTACTCGAAACACGATGTTGTTCTTCTCGATGATATCTTCACTGGCGTGGATCAGAGGAACGTCACTTTGATCGCGGAGCGAATTTTTGGCAAGAATGGCTACTTTCGTTCCACTCAAAGATCTGTGGTGATTGCCACTAGCTCTTGTGAGTCTTGATGCCAGACTCACTTTCACAAGCGAAAGACTGACATATAGTTCCAGTGGACACGTTCAGATTCGCCGAAGATATCATTATCCTCGATACCGGAAGCGTCATCAAACAAGGGCCTTACGAGTACGTCAAGGCCCATTTGGAGAATCTTCCGGAAAGTCTCGAGGACGAGAGAGACCGGAAGTCGCTAGCACACGAAACATCACAGTACGTATCTCGACACAAGTCACACAACACAGAGCGACCAAACTCCACGGAGAGTGGAGAGGATCTCAATGCGGAGCTTGATCTTCTTCGACAGACCGGTTCATGGTCTGTTTATACATATTACTTTCGCACTGCGGGATACTCGTTGCTGACACTCTTTTCTGCTTTCACGATGATTGAGTGTTTCTGTAGCAGCTTCTCAGGTACCCGATTCCAAGTCTTGTGCTATACCATCTACTAAACATCTACAGCCATCTGGTTGCAATGGTGGGTGGAGGCGAACGAACAGCGACCGAACCAACGACTGGGGATGTATCTAGGAGTTTATGGTCTTCTGGTTATCCTTTCAATGGTAGCTATGATAACCGGATGCTGGTCCGATGCTGTCTTCGTTGAATTGAGCTATCACTAATTGGAAGTAGGATTTTGTTCGTCAACATATTGAACAGATCGTCTATAAATCTCCATTCGGCGCTTCTGAAAGCGGCCTTGTTTGCACCGATAACGCACTCTGAGTCGGTAAAGACGGGTACAACGATCAACAGGTAGGGAAACATTCCTCTAATTGCATTTGACTGACCAGCTACAAGATTCTCTCAAGACTTGGAATTGGTCGATATGCAGTTGCCAATATATGCGGTGCAGTTCGCGAGCGGTACTACTCTGCTATTCCTAAACACCCAGCTTCAATTCCGCTAACACGCCAAAGCTACGCTTGTGTGTTTCATACGACTCATAATTCTATGCGCCATCGGCAGATATCTTGCCGCATCGGTCCCCTTATTCCTCCTTATCGTATACTTGCTGCAATCCTTTTACCTCCGAACTTCTCGGCAAATTCGTCTATTAGACATTGAAGCCAAGGCGCCGCTGTACACGCACTTTATCGAATCGATACAAGGGATTGTCAGCATTCGAGCTTTCGGCTGGAAGCAACCGTTTTCTCAAAGGAGTGATGAGCTTCTCGATCAGTCGCAAAAGCCGTTGTATATGCTCTTCTGCATTCAGCAGTGGTTGACGCTAGTCCTGGACCTGATAGTCGGCGGCATGGCAGTCATACTGGTTACTATTGTGACCAATGTCAACGGCTTCAAGCCCGCGGAGGTCGGCGTAGCGCTAAACCTGCTACTGCTGTTCAACCAGAGTTTGGCGCATGCAATCAAGATGTGGACGATGATGGAAACCTCGATCGGCGCTGTATCGAGGATTGAACAGTTTGTGAAACATACGCCAGCAGAGGACGACCATGGCGCATTTGAGATCAGTTCTCCAAGTGACCAGTGGACTTTGAAAGGGATAATAGAGTTTGATCGCGTAGAGGCGGGATATGATGCGCAGGCTC
>Ga0247803_1001891_pt1 | contig 10790 bp, 10 predicted proteins | sample UWRJL014104B1_FD_180928 | JGI IMG/M metagenome (GOLD analysis project Ga0247803, IMG submission 180928) | Plant litter microbial communities from Arlington Agricultural Research Station in Wisconsin, United States - UWRJ-L014-104B-1 | ecosystem: Environmental > Terrestrial > Plant litter >...
CGCAAGCAGGAAAGACCGCTCCGCCTGCCGAGGATTCGGACATGGCGACTGAAATCGAGGCTCTTCCAGCTAAGCAGAAGCCTCTCGCGGAGAAGTTGAGGGACATTCTTGCTTCCCTGATCGAAGACGCGGCGTCTGATTCGCGTGGTTACCATATACCCGACGGGGAAAGTTCCAAGTCGCTCGCTACGCAATTCGCTCTGCAAATCGACCACGCTGCCTTGCAGCGCCATGGAGAACCTGTCAATGCCGAGTCCCCCTTTGTTGTGCAAATCCGTAGCATCATGTTCAACGTCAAGCGGAACAACATTCTGATTGATCGACTGCTTACCGGCGGCCTCACCCCTGAGGGACTTGCTTCCATGGCCCCTGAAGAAATGGCCAGCGAGGAGAAACAGCGCGAGTACGCCGCCATGCGGGAGGCCAACGAGAAGCAAATGGTGCTCACTGAAGAGCCGGGGCCTCGCCTTCGGAAGACCCACAAAGGCGAAGAACTCGTGGGCGAGGACTACATGCCCGATGATAACGACTTCAGAGCTCCACCGCCACGAGATCGGGACCTGGATGCTAAGCCACAACCGCAGTCTCCGTCTCGAGAGGGCCAGATGACTGTAGAGCTCCCCGAGGACATGGGGCACTCCGCACCTCTTGCTGTCGACACCTCTGGAACACCTGTCGATGGGATACGGCGTTCCTCGGCTGCTTTCGATATCAACTCTGTGTTTGACAAGGTTCGCTCACCGCAGCATGACCAGCAGTCGTTTCTCCATCGCCGCCAGAGCTCTATCAGAGCCCAAGAAAGACCGCAGCATGGCCCCGGCGTTGATGCCGATGTTGATCGCTTACTCAAAGACGAGGACAACGATGTGGACATGTCCGACTATCGATCCGATCCCTCTATTGTGTGGCAAGGAACACTCAACATGCAGCAAATGGACCGCTTTGATGCCGTTGCCCGCTTCGTCGCTGGTGGAGATTTTGGCCAAGTTGTTCCTTGGGACAGATTGCTGTCCCCGAGTCTACCCATCCAAGGGCGCATAGAAAGCACTAAAGGCGATGAGTACATTCGAGGTCTTGGATCGACTGGCAGTCATGACGTCTGTGTTTTGGCACTCAGTCCGGTCTCCCCGGAAAGCAAAGAGGTCATGGATCATCTCTACAGCTATTTTGCGCCGCGAAACCGATGGGGAGTCATCCCTGTGGAGGGCAACGAAGTGGTTAGAGATTTGTATCTCATTCCTGTACCGCCAGGAGGCAGCAATCTTCCACCTTTCCTCGACATGCTGGAACACTGCACTATAGAAACGCCGCGCAAAGAGCAAATGATGCTACTGGCGCTCGTTGCCAAATTGCCAGAGGTGAAGCCCCCAGTACCCCAAGCACAGAACTTTGAGCAATTTCCACCGCAAAATACTCCGGCACACGCGGCACAAGCATCGAATGGCGGACCCACGAACGGTCCTGCTCCGGGCCCTAGTCCATCTCCACTTACCAACCCCCACGGCCCGCAATACTCGCCCGTCGGCGCGTCGTTTTCACCAGCGCAGAACTTCGCAGCGAACAACCACCTTCAATATGCGCAACCCCCTCCCCATTCAAACGGACCTTATGGGCCACCGCAACCCCAATCACATTCACCGACGCCGCAAACAGGTCTACACCCAAGGAACCCGAAGATGGCAGAGATATTAGGTCCTTATATCAACATGCCTACCATCCAAGCCATTCTGCAGAGCGGTGCTGGAGACACTATGACTGATGAGCAGATGGGCAATCTGAGGTACATTATGGATACAGTGCCGGAAGCGAGGGACGATTTATCCAAATTGACGCAGCATTTCGCTGCCAAAATTGCGCCGCAGAATGGGCAGGCGTGAGATTACTAGATTCCGGTGGACATTTCTGTTGATGGATGGCTTTTTCTTTCTCTTTCTGCTGACCTTGTCTTCAAAGGGCAACTCGTGGCGCTTGGCGTGTCGCGTGGAGCGGTTTTGGGCATGGGTGTCTGCGTTGATACCCTACATGTGGCTCGACGCGACGAGAGGTTTGGCTTTGGCTTTAGACTAATTAGCTCTGGGTGGATGGCTTCACGTTCTGATGATGTCGTTGTCGTAGCTTGACATGTACATTCTTTCATTTCCGGGATGATGTGGTAGTCTTTCAAAACTAGCGAACGGTCATGGCTTCTCTTTATCGAATTTGTGCGCGGTGCGATTGCACTAACTCTGTTATGGTGATAGTGATGATATGCTCGACGCCGTAACGCCAGGTCTGCCCACAAAAGAGCCGCCGCCGTATCCCTAACCTATGCGCCGGGCTTCATGTACGAGTGACTCGCGAACGCCGTATACCCAGCTCCTAGTACTTCCCGTACAGAACGTGTGTAACAACTACCCGCTCCACGCCTCACATTCTCGTCCTCAGAACCCTCTTCATTCTGGTATTACACCTTTCCCCCATAAAAACCTCCCCTCCGCACAGTCCGTACTCTCCGACGCGAATGGCTTTCCGCAACAGCATTGATTCCAGTTCCGAGATCTCCACGCGCCAGTTATTAGAACACCAAATGCCACAGGAAGTACAGCACGAGCACAGCTCCTATTATCATGCCCGCGAGCTTGAAGATGGCGACTTTGTTTCCCGATTGGGCCATGCGGGTTAGGCGGGTTGCGCTGCCTTTTAGGGTTGTGCCAAAGGTGGAGAAGGTTTCGCTCTGTAGTAGTGGACGTTAGTATAGTTCACGTAGTATAAGGGACGGAGATGTGGTTAAGGTTAGTTTGGATGTGAGAGGAGTGTTGTTGGGTTATCGTGGAGGAGGAGGAGGAGGTTGGGGATGGTGCGATGTGGTGACGACGTACAGTGCTGTCGATAACACCCTGGTCCCGCGCGTTGTCGTAGATGTCTATTGTTACACCGCGTAGCGCTGTGACTTTGTTGGCGAGTTCGTCTAGGCGGGAGTTGTTCTGCCTATGACATTATCAGCTCTGGCTTTGTCTCCTCTTCCTTCCCGAAGCTTTGTATGCCTTTCTATGCCAGAGAAGCTGCGGGGAGTGGAAAAGGCGTACCGTTCGCGCTCGTAGGCATCGGACATATTGGCGGCGGTGGTGGTGCTCGGGGGTGTTGCGGAGATCGCTGTGAGGCGGGTGGAGGCGTTGCGTGGGGCGGTAAGGGTGGGTATGTGGCGGAGAGTTCGACGGTGAATTTGGGGGGTACGTTCGGGTGTGGCGGGTGTTGGGAAGCTGAGGAATGTTGTTGCGCGGGTTGCTGGCGGTTGATGATCGGTGGTGTCGGTGACGCTGGGGAGCGGAGGCTAAGGTGATTACATAAGACAGCGTTCCCTTCAACACCTTATCGATCACGAGCACACGTCAGATGCACCAGGAATGAATACATTCTGACCTCTATGTAAAGAATTACTGCTTGTTTGTCCGTCAGCGCGTGTCTGAATTTGACGATGTCGCTCACATTGGTGCGCCCAACCAGACACGCTTTGGATGCAGAGCCAGAAATCTTGGAGCATCAGCCTAGCTGATCAAGGTCTTGAAGCGTAGACTATCTCAGATTTGGATACTTCTTGCTGCTGTGATCGTACGTATGCGGATACATCATGGCAACTCCCACCTTTTTATACTTCGTTTTACCGACTGGCTCAAGTGATAAAGCCCAGGACACACGCGTGATTGTTCTTATCACACGGATGACCTCATATGCATCCTGAGTATGTCAAAAGATGTATACACAAGGAAAGCTTGTCTTGCCCAGTTGACCTGACTCATCGTCAGCCGATTCCGTGTCGGCTCGGCGGGACCATGATTTTTCGGTGGTTGAGTTTGAACTCTCCTCTTAAAGAATCTCCAAGTCTATATCTTGATCTGCAGGTACTAGTTGAGTATCTGTCAAGGATATTGAGCCATGAGGAACTCTCCTAAAGGTGGAAGTTGGCCCGGCCTCCTCGCTCTGGTCCCTGCAGCTGCCTGCACGACCACTTGACGTTCGTTGGCATGAAGAACAGGATCATCGGTGCTAGCTACCATTCTTGGAATACTTAAGCTCTCTTTATCGAATGGCCCAGGGCCGGCCCAACATCAGCAAGATTTACGTCTATGAACAAGCCGGACTAAAATTGAGAAAACGATGAACCACGCAAAGCCTCGATAAAGATACGTCTTTTATGCAAGCATTGGGAGTACAAATTACTATCAGGATCTGATGTCGTGTCGCCTGGACACGCTTAATAAGCACAAAGTAAGCACGTAACTAGCTGATCAGGCTTCCCCAGGCTCTCACAACGGCGATATCCAAAAGACGCAAACTTACTTCAAGTCCCAGTTTTTGATGTGCAACCACGATCTCGAGCAGCGTTTGGCAGCTCCTATGCACAGTTGCGACGAACACGATGGCGGTGCAGACGAGAACGGGCGAGGCTACCGCTACGGGGCAGCCTGTCCCGCAACGTCTCCAACCTACAACCACGCCTTCATCGCACCGGACTCGTGTCCATAATCGTCTACCATTCAGAGGCTCGCACAAGCGAAACGCCAACGCTGTACCGGATTACGATGAGAGGGGCGCAGAAGCGCCGCCTCAAGTATATTGTTGGTGTGCTGTGCCGTTCGGTCGCATCGGTTTTGCAGCCCAGCCCAGCGCCCAGCCGCTCTCTTCGTTGGCCCTTCAACACAAGAACCTACTTCCTATTTCCGTATCGCGGCTGTACCCCGAGCGCACGTCTATCGCGTAGCTGAGTCTAGGTCTGGATAGAATACACGCCACTCCACATGCTACACAAAGCGCACCGGATCTAGGATGGTTGCAGCCCCAGTTCTCGTATACCCTCGCTCAATCCTCCCCCTCAAACCCACAGTCAAACATGCCGGCCTATCTTTCCTTATCGGCCGATTGATGAACCCAGCCACACAACCGGCATCCGGGCCTCAAGATCTTCGGCGGCTTCATTAGCTTCTTTACGTGGTCACTCGAGCACACGATGCATTCTAGTCTGTACCGTACAGCAATTGTACGCGCTTCTCTACAGCACTGCCCCACCTCACCTGTAACGACAAGAGATGGCTGAACGACAGTGCCATTCCGCACAGCATGCACTTCATTTCACCCCGCCCATGACCTTCCTGCACTAGGCTTGCACATTCTTACATCGCAGTATTGTACATGGTGGCATCGTTAGGGGCCAAAACATTTCCGCATTTGGCGGCACGCGCTGCAGCGCTAAATTTACCCTTTCCGGGCTCTCAAGCGGGCAGTGCCGCGGCCTCAGGTTGCCGGACTTCGTAGAATTTGTTTCAGCATCGCAAACTAGGGGAGAGAGAACACTTGGACACATTCTCGTTAGACCACTCTGGGTTTTAAGGCATTACATGCTCAGCCTCGTCCCGGGCGCGGACTTGTACACCGCGGGGAATTGTTTTGCACAGACTTCTCTTCGCATCACCGACCAAGACCCCGCAATTCCTCTTCCAGCTTAAGCACAAGGCTGAGGATTCGCAACCCTGAGCCAACACCACGTTTCCCGTTCCGCATTTGGTACGGCACAGCAACTCTGAAGCACACATGCTGCAATGTCGTCCCGGATCATGCAGTGTGCACTGTGCACTTGGGGTCGGGTTTTACCGTGGGGGGCCCTGCGAAGCGCGGGTTGTTGGCGCAGCCTCGGGTGGTATAAGGTCGGCGTAGTTCTTCGTCGATTGCGAAGATTCAAGGCACGTACTGCTTGCTGTGTATTTCGGGCCGAAAGCGTGTTGCATCCCCACGATCTTTGATTTTGCGACCGGCATAGCAATGTTGTTCGCTCGCGCCTTTTGCGCTTCGGCGTTGGCCTCATGCCTTAGCCTTGTCGCGGCAAAGTCGGCGCCTCTAGACGTTGCAGTCAAGACACACAATGTGCCCGGTATGTCTACTACGGACACGTACCGAGAGCTTCGACGCGGACTTGCCGAGGCAAAACTCGCGAAGCGCGCAGGCGAGGCGGACTTGAAGGGCACTGTGTCTTTGGAAAAGTACTGGGAGGGGGCTACTCTGCTGAAGATGTATGTTGCTATCCATGCGTTTTGGTGCTCGACATTAACGTGTATTAGAAGCGCAACCCCATCGGAAGTCAGTGTCAACATCAAGCGCCAAAATGACGAGAACAAGCCAAAGGACAATCCCACCGAGAACAACGACCCCAACAAACCGGACGATCCCAAGGGCCAATTCGGCGTCTCCGGAGGTATCGAGATTATCTGCAAAAAATGCTACACCAAAGGCATCGCTACCTTTGAACTGGATATCGACGACAACTTCAACGCTAGCCAAGCTGTGGAAGCCACCAAGAACGAATTTACTGACGAGGTGATGAATTTCACAGAGTCCGTCCAAGACTACTTTATCAACTACACACAAGGTGTGTTCACGAAGTTGGGAGACGGCATCGACCTCGCCGACTTTGCATTCCCCACCTTCAACTACAGCTTCGATCTTGACGTGCCTGCTATCCCCGAGTCCACGCTTGAGTTCAGCTTCGATCAAATGGAACTGTATCTTGAATTGGAAACGGTGTTCACGGCCGGATCTGCGTACGAGTACACACTTTTCACCGCCCAAAGTCCCGCCGGTATCGGTCTTGGTCCAAACCTGATGCTAGGTGTGGTCTTCAGTGTCGATTTGATACTCTCTGTCGAAGGCACGCTCGACATGAGCTCTGGTATCCACATCAAGCTTGAAGATGGTATTAAAATCTCAATCCCACTCTTCAGTGAACAAATTTCGAACATTGTGCAGTAAGTCCTTCCAGCAGACGCTTTGTCCGACCCGAGACTAACATAATCTCTCCCAGTAATGGCGGTCAATTCGAGTTCCTTCCGGTGACTGTCGAATCCGCAGGAGTAGTGTTCACGGCTGCGCTACGCATCGGCATCTACACTGGTCTCACCATTGGCGCTCCCTCAGCCTTCAGTGTCATACCCGGTGTGAATAACATGGAAGGCGGCATTCAGCTTTCCGTGTTTGCCAACCTAGCCGAATTTACTACCAACGTTTCATACGTCCCCAACGATCCCGATTGCGAGATCAAGGCTGTTCAGGAGTTCCAGGTCGCTCTTGGTGCTGCGGCGGGCATGAGTGTCGCAATAGACATTGTGACATGGGGGCCAGTTGCTGAGACAAAGGTTCCGATATGGAATACGCAGCTTGCGGAAGTGTGCGCAAGCAAGGGCACACCACGTCCTACCCCAACACCCGGAATCGCGACAGTAACACCTACCTCGACAAGCGCATCCAAGTCGGATGAGTCAAGCGCGTCTGCGACACCATCATCGACGTCGGAAGCCAACAAGAAACGTCAGCAGATGGAAACTACGGAGCTCAAGACGACCATCACTCACACTGCGGTCGGCTGCGCATCTTCCGTCAGCGCGGGTTGCCCCGTCTCCCTGCAACAAACCGCTCAATCCGAAGAAGTGAAGACAACGACTGTAACGTACCCCTCCGGCTCCGAAGTACCCACATTCCCAGGATCAATGCAGTCGACCATTCCCGCGAACTCTGCCCGCGAATTTGGCTCAAATGTTCAATCGATTGACAAGACGTCCGGAAGCCCAACGTCGTACACCCCACCGCCTACTAAGGAGCCAGGCAAGCTTGATGAAGCCCTTAATGGCGAGGTTGGCGGTGTCAGCAAAAAGGTCATTGTTGGCGTCAGTGTGGGTGTCGGTGGTGCGCTTCTTATTGCTGCTATTGCTGGGTTCTTGCTGTGGAAGAAGAAGAAGAGGTATGGCTCTGTGCCGCATCAATTCAACGATCGCAGGGGTGCTCTCGTTAACGAGCCCTATCGCGGAGGCAGTCCGCAGTTTGAGCCGTACAGGCCTGCGGATAAGACTAAAGGTGGTGTGACGGTTTCAGAGATTCGGCGGTAGAAGATCCGAGAGTGTGATGTTCTGGCGTATGCTTTGTTCCCTAGGCGTTGTACCTTTTTGCTTAGATGATTCCCCACGGTCTTTTACGATAGTTTTGACTTGACGGTTGCTTTGGCATGGACTTGGGGTAAAGGCCCCGAAGTATTGGCATCATGACGATGCCCGATGTATCTCCTGGGCACATCAAATGTTGAAAAATGTTACTCAAACAAATTCTACCAATGTCATTGACCGAGGGGATTTATGTCGGGCACGATTATCTTTCAAGGCAGGAACGACCCCAAGGGGCGCTAATTTGGCTCGGCATTGCCTCGATAACATACGCAGACAGTGACGGAGCAGTGCTCGAGGAAGAATCATTCAGCGGTGAAGATGAAGTCGTCAGGGGTATATTTGAGCACTTTGCTTTTACGAATCCCTTGACATTTGCTCGTGCACACCCCGGACTCAACCTCAGCATTACCCTTCAGTCTCAGCACAAATCTTCGACCATCAACTTCCACATCTTGGGACCTCACTGCCTCGAAAATGTGGTTGTTCACTCTTTTCGCCTCATACCTCCTATTCGGGGCCGCCGTCGCAGAGGGGGAACACTTCAACCACGCTGCAGCCTACGCTGCCAACATCATATCTCCCCACGGCGTCGAACACAATACGCAACAGATCGGAAATTTTGTACTCGTGAACCAATGCTCCTATGACGTCTATATTTGGTAAGCCAAGGTCATTCACTATCCGCTCGAATAGAATTAATCGATACTCCAGGGAAGTTTACGGAGATCATGACTCTGGACCTATGAAGCTCAATCGTCGGAGTGCTCACCGTGTGCCGATCATCATACGATACGATATCCCGAGCCAACACACTACATGTGAGAACAACTGCGGCGTAGCCTACAAGGTCGCGACTGTGCCTGAGTTACACCCCTTTCCCAACGGCAACCAGGTCCAGTTCGAGTACTCCACTAAAGATGGTATCATGTACTATGATATTTCTTTTGTGGATTGTGCGAAGAACCTCGGACACCGCAGCGGCGATGCGATCGATTGCCCGGGCTGGAACTTTGGCACTCAGATTGATGGCCAGAAGAGCTTCAATTGCAGGACGATGACCTGCCCCGCGCGCAACATGTGCATGTAAGTATCCTGGAGATTGATGCAAACTCTAGCAAAACCTAAAAACGTGGCAGCGGTGACAAAGAAGGCGCTTACTACATCGATGATCCGCTACCTAAATGGGGTCTCGACGCCCCAATCGGAACTTGTCCGTCTTACAAAATGGAGGTCTACTTCCGTCTGTGTGCCAGTCAGCCGGATCTACCCTAATCATGGTAAGACGAAAGCCTTCTCGTGGCTGACTACGAGTTGCTCACACGACTAGATCCTGACCTGACCTTGCATCATGTCTGATTATTTACGACACCTCTTATACCTGGTCTGTATATTAGAGGGGACGCAGGAAAAAGATATGGACTGGCGATAAGGAATGCATTCAAGGATCGGGTTTATGATTTTCTCGGCAAGTACGGAGCCTTCCCATTTCGCGGTTTGAGGTCGACGTCTTCTGCGTACATGCAATTAGATACATATGGCTTTTGGGTCATGAGCGCATGCGCGCGTTTGAAAGCCGTGTGACTTCGATTCACATTTGCGTAATTCTTGACAAGAACACCCCAAACTCACCAAACCGCTAATAACTACCCCTGAAGACTCAATTTCAAGGTCCCATAACTAGCAGTATTCAGGTTGCCAATTTGGATCGAGCGTAGGGTCCTGTTCCGGCGGCTGCTCTGCTGGCTTGATGCCCACCAGGGCTAGCAGCCACTGTGTCCAAGTCACCTCCGACTCCTGCTCGCCCGAGTCTGGTTCTGTGTATCCCGGGGGCCACTCCGCTGCCCGTTCTTCTCTAGTTCTGACTCTGCAGTACTCAATATTGCCTTGCAGCGAGAGATATGGGCTGTAGCATATGCAGCTGCAAGTGAAGCCGCTGCACTAATCCGGCATCAGTTTTGGTGATTGCGTGCGCACGCGACAAGTGCCACTCACTTTCAACTTGGGGCGCAGCTCGTCGGCTTCCTCCTCTTTCAAATCTCCCCAATAGATCCCAGAAGATTCGTACTTCTGGAAACCGTGAGCTTCAAGAAGTTTCTCGTCCGTGTCTGCGTTTGGGTACACGGTATGGGACGCCTTTTCGCCCCTCCATCTACACGAGATTGGACAAGATGGTAGGTGCGCTTTGATTAAGCCCATAAAAGCTGATGTGGAAAGTAATCTGTGAATAATCGCGTTAAGGAATAGAGGGTGCCTTCATCACAAGAAAAGGGAGGCGATGAGAAAGTGGCGTAAAACCAATTCAGTTTCTCATGCCGAGTACGCAAGCCATCCCGAACGTCGATATATGCTTGAAGTCTTCCGGACCTATCGACAATACTAGAAACCATAGGTTGCGGAGAGGTTGCGCAGAGTGTTCCTCATGGTTGGTACCAGTTTGCCGACAGAGGATGAACACAGAATAATCACTTATCCTGGACTAGTCAAAGACTGTGACCGGCGCCGAAGGAGCAAGTAAGACGCACAGCAGATGATACATCTCGGAACAGGAAACAACAACGATCGGCAGTCTACAACGCACACCTACAAAAGTCAATACACCCCACCCCGCGGACTGACACACCCCTCCATAAAAAGTTTCCTCCCCCTAACCCCAACCACCCTTTCCCCCGCAACCCGCCAGTCGAAATCCCCCATCCTATTCCCCTCCCAAGCCGTGAAAGGAATCATACAAGTCCTGGATCCAACCGGCGACGCTGGCTGCGCAAAAACCACTCCACTATCATCACTATAAGATTGATCAGATTCAACGGAGGTTTGAATAGGCGCGGG
>Ga0247803_1001892_pt1 | contig 10785 bp, 11 predicted proteins | sample UWRJL014104B1_FD_180928 | JGI IMG/M metagenome (GOLD analysis project Ga0247803, IMG submission 180928) | Plant litter microbial communities from Arlington Agricultural Research Station in Wisconsin, United States - UWRJ-L014-104B-1 | ecosystem: Environmental > Terrestrial > Plant litter >...
GCCGGGGCAGCCGATTGGCAGGCATCCAACCTATCGAAGCATCCTGACCGGGTGCTGGCGCGGCCAAGGCCGGGCGTGCCGCCGGATGCTCAGCGGCCGGCCCGCGACCACGCCAGCAACTTCTCGACCGGCCAGGTCGTCACGATCCGCTCCGGCGGCACGGCGTTGGCCGCGGCGCGTTCGGCGCCATAGGCCAGGAAATCGAGGTGCCCGGGGGCATGCGCATCGCTGTCGATGCTGAACAGGCAGCCGGCCGCCAGCGCCAGCGTGATCAGGTCGGCCGGCGGGTCCTGCCTCTCCGGCCGGGAGTTGATCTCGACCGCCACGTCGTTCTCGGCGCAGGCCGCGAAAACGCGCTCGGCGTCAAAGCTCGACGGCGGCCGGGTGCCGCGCGACCCGGTCACCAGACGGCCGGTGCAATGGCCGAGAACGTTGGTGTGCGGGTCCCGGATGCCGGCGAGCATCCGCCGGGTCATGGTGATGGAGTCCTCGCGCAGTTTGGAATGCACGCTGGCGACGACCAGGTCGAGCCGGCCGAGCAGCTCGGGCGACTGGTCGAGCCGGCCGTTCTCGAGAATGTCGACCTCGATGCCGGTGAGCAGCCGTACCGGGTCGGGCCCGGCCGCCACGTCGGTGTTGAGCTCGGTGACGACACCGAGCTGCTCCTCCAGCCGGTCGGCGCTGAGACCGTGCGCGACCGTGAGATTGGGTGAATGGTCGGTCAGCGCCAGGTACTCCCGGCCGAGCAGCCGTGCCGCGGAGCGCATCAGCTCGATCGACGTGGTGCCGTCCGACCAGTCGCTGTGGCTGTGCAGGTCGCCGCGCAGCGCCCCGCGCAGCTCGGCGCCGCCGGCGGCGAGGGGTTCGGCCCCGCGCTGACGCAGGTTGTCGAGGTAGTCGGGCAGGCCGTACAGCGACTGCCCGATCACCTCGGCCGTGCGGCCGCCGATGCCCTTCATCGCCCGCAGCCGGCCATCATGCACCCGATCGGCCAACTCCGCGGGGTCCAGATCGCCGATGAGGGTGGCGGCCCGCCGGAACGCCTGCACCTTGAAGGTCGGGGCGAGGTCGCGCTCCAGCCAGAAGGCGATCTCGGAGAGGGCGTCGACGGAATCCATGCAGCCATGATCGGCCCGAACCGGCAGAAACGGGAGCCCGGGCGTCGAAGAAACCGGGTCAGGCCACGTCGAAGTGGGCCACCGTGAGTTCGCGTTCGAGGAGGAAGCCGTCGTCTTCCGGATAGAACACCGCCATGTCGATGTCGTCGCCGGCGAAGGCGACGATGTCGGCGTATTGGCGCCAGAACGACACCGTGCGCACCTCGCACCGGCCGTCCGGCAGGTCGCGGAACAGCGTGGCAGCGCCCAGATTGCCCCGGGTCGACCGGTAGTCGGCCAGCCCGGTGCGTTCCATGTAGCTCGCGTAGGCGGCGCGATCCTCCGGCCGGATCCAACCGGTCCAGCTGCGCATCACGCTGCCCGCGGGGATGTCGAACATGTCAGCCTCCTCTTGCCGGTGGCCCCTCGCTGCACGGTGCTTTCGGATGGGGCACTCCGGTTGTCGCCATCGTGGCCCCCCGGTGCCGCGCTGCCAACCCGCAGCCCACCCTGCGGATCTGCCCTGGCGGTGCGAGACTGGGCTGATGACGCTGCACCTCACCGGCGATACCGCCGCAGACGCCCTTCTCAGCGACGACCCGTTCGCGCTCCTGCTCGGCATGCTCCTCGACCAGCAGATCGCCATGGAGACCGCGTTCGCCGGTCCGGCGAAGATCCGGGACCGGATCGGCGGCCTCGACCCGTCCGTGATCGCCGGCTATGACCCCGAAGAGTTCGTCGCGATCTTCAAGCAGACCCCGGCGGTGCACCGTTTCCCGGGCTCGATGGCCGCGCGGGTGCAGACCCTGGCAGGTGTGGTCGCCCAGGACTGGAACGGTGACGCGGCCGCCATCTGGACCGCGCCCGGTGCCGACGGTGCGGCCCCCGACGGTGCCGAGGTCCTGCGCCGGCTGAAGGGCCTGCCGGGCTTCGGCGAGCAGAAGGCCAAGATCTTCCTCGCGCTGCTCGGCAAACGGCTCGGTGTCACCGCCGACGGTTGGCGTGAGGCATCCTCCCCGTACGGTGAGGACGGCTCGTTGCGGTCGGTGGCCGACATAGTCGACCCGGAGTCGCTGGCCAAGGTTCGGGAGAGCAAGCGGGCGGCCAAGGCCGCGGCCAAGGACGCCGCGGCCAAGTGACCGTCGGGGCGGCTCCGCGCGACGGCTGTGGGCGGTGCCGGTGTTCTTCGCGCTCGGCGGTGGGCGCGAGAGAATGGGTGCACGTGACCGAAGGAGCGTGCAGGTGGGCCCCCATTTCAGCGAGCAGGCGTTCGACTTTCTCGAGGAGCTCGAACACCGCAACAACCGCGAGTGGTTCGAGGAGAACCGGAGCGTCTACGAGACCGAGCTGAAGGCCCGGATGCTCGAGGTGATCGACGCCATCAACCTGCAGCTGGCCGGGTTCGCGCCGGAGTATCTGCGTCCGGCTCCGAAGGCGATGCTTCGGATCTACCGCGATGTGCGGTTCTCGAACGACAAGACCCCGTACAAGACCCACCTGGCGGCGAACTGGCCCCGGCAGGGCCTGGAGAAGACCGGCGGCGCCGGCTTCTTCCTGCAGGTGGGGGTGCACGGCGTGATGGTGGCCGCCGGCGCCTATTCGCCGGGCTCGCCGCAGTTGCACGCGATCCGCGAGTACCTGCTCGACCACCACGAGCAGATGCGCAGCCTGCTCGCCGATAAATCCCTGGTGGGGCTGGCGGAGCCGTTGGACGGCCGGCCGCTCATCCGTGCGCCCAAGGGGTTTCCCGCCGAGCATCCGGCCGCCGACCTGCTCCGGGTGCGCAGCTGGGCGCTGTTCGCCCGGCTGCCGGGGGATACCGCCCTCTCGGACGGTTTCGTGGATGCCGTCGTTGAGCGGTTCCGGGTGCTTGCGCCCCTGATCAACTTCCTCAACATCCCCTTGGCCGGCGTCACTCCCCTGGAACGGGAGGCGGCCGCCGGACGGCGTCGCGCCTGATCGGTCGCCGGCCCTAAAAGCCGGATGCCGGACACCGGCCGGATGCACGAGAATGGGGGAGAAGAGTGGTCGCGGCCGAACCGGTCCAACGGGCCCTCGAAGGAGCTTCACAGTGAACGATCCCCGAGCCAAGATGGACGGTAACCGACTCCTCTCGTTGGGCGCCCCGCAGGCGGACTGGACGAAGGCGCCCGGCCGGGTTCCCGGTTTCTGGGTGGCTCTGCTCGGTCTCATCGTCGCCGTCGTGTATCCGGTGCCGGCGTTGATCGTCGGCGCTGTCGGGCTCTTTTTCACCCTGCAGGCCTACCGGGTGATTCCCGCGGGAGCCCGCGGTCGCGGCCTCACCATCGCAGCGCTCGCGCTGGCCGGTGCGACGCTCGCCCTGGTGGCACTGCAGATCGTCCTCACGCTGGTGCGCTAGAGAGCTCGATCGTGCTCGCGGGCTAATCTGGGCGGCAACAGCCAGATTGCCGAGGTCCGAGATGTCAGACGAGATGTCAGGTCAGGGCGTTCAGCCCCCGCCGGCGCCCCCGGTGCGGCGGGCCGGGGTGGCCGGGCCGATCAGCGCGGTGCTGTTCACCGTCGCGGGCCTGGCCGCGTTCCTGCTGGAATCGTCGGCCCGCACCGCAGGCTACGACGACGGGGACAACCCGGCACAGAGTGTCGCGATGTTCGCGGTCAACCCCACCCCGTACTCCCTCTCGGGACTTGCCCTCACCGTTGCTGCGCTGGCCCTGTTGATGTTTGTGCTCGCGGTGTCCGAAACTCTGTTCCGCCGGGTCAGGCCCCTCCACGCCGCCTTCGTCACCGGGACCGGAGCGATTGCGGCGGCGCTCCTGTTCCTGGGCGGTGTGATCCGGTTGCAGGCTCCCGGCACCGTGACCCACATCGCCGGTCTCGACCGCGAATGGGGGCTGTCCGCCTATCTGGCGGTGCAGATGTCCGGCACCCAGGGCGCGCTGTCGGCCGCCATATTCGCCTTCGCCCTGTGGGCCGTCGGGGTGTGCGTGCTGGCCGGCCGGTCTCGTGCGGTGCCGGTGGTGGTGCTGGTGATCGGCGTGCTGCCCGCGCTGGTTCTGCTGGTGCCGCTGCTGGCCCTGCTGGGCCGAGTGACCGGCTCGCCCGCCCTCGATGCCGCGTACCCCGTCTACCTGGCCGCGATTTTCGGGGGCATCCCCCTGTTCGCCCTGACCCTCGCCGGAGTTCTGCTGCGGATGCGCAACAGCCCGGCGGGCTGATCGTCGCCCCTGCGGCGCGATCCACCCTGCCCCTATGCCGGGTGGCCGAGCAGGGGTTTTATGGGGATCATGACGGCAGGACCGAACGCCTCAGAACCTGCGCCGGTGCGGCCGCGCACCGACCAGGACTCCGCCGCCGTCACCGTGCAGCCGAATCTGAGCGACTACCGGCAGGTGTACACGGAGTTCAGCTGGGACCGGGCCCGGCAGGGCCTGTCCGGCTTGCCGGGCGGCCGGGGCGTCAACATCGCCCACGAAGCCGTGGACCGTCACGCGGCGGGAGCGCGCGCCGCCCGTGACGCGCTGCGGTTCGTGCGCACGGACGGGACGGTTCATACGCTCAGCTACGCCGAACTCGCCGAGCAGACCGGCCGGTTCGCGAGTGTGCTGCAGCGGCTGGGCATCGAGCGTGCCGACCGGGTCTTTTCGCTTTGCGGACGCATCCCGGAACTCTTCGTGGCCGCCTTCGGCACCCTGAAGAACGGCAGCGTGTTCTGCCCGATGTTCTCCGGATTCGACCCCGAACCGGTGCGGCAACGGCTGAAGCTCGGCTCGGGGCGGGCCCTGGTGACCACCCGCGAGCTGTACCGGGAGAAGGTCGCGCCGGTACGCGCCGAACTGCCCGAACTGGTGCAGGTGTTGCTCATCGATGCCAACGGTGACCCGGACCCCGGCACGGTGGACCTGGTCGAGCTGATGCGCGACGCCCCGCCGTACGGCGACCTCGTGGCTATGCAGCCTGAAGACATGGCTCTGCTGCACTTCACCAGCGGCACCACCGGTCCGGCCAAGGGGGTCGTGCACGTGCACGACGCGGTCGCCTCGCACTACGTCGCCGGACTCTACGCCCTCGACCTGCACCCGGACGACGTGTACTGGAGCACCGCAGACCCCGGCTGGGTGAGCGGGAATTCCCATGGCGTGATCGCGCCGTTCGTGCACGGCGTGACCGTGGTGATCGTGGAGGGTGAACCCGACGCCGAGCGCACCTACCGGGTGCTCGCCGACCAGCGGGTGACGGTCTGGTACACCACGCCGGCCGTGTTGCGGATGCTCAGAACGGCCGGACCTGCCCTGGCGGCCGCCCATGACCTGCGGTCGTTGCGTTTCGTGGCCAGCGGCGGTGACCGGCTCGACGCCGAGGCCGTGCGGTGGGGCGAGGAGCTGTTCGGCAGGCCGGTGCACGACACCTGGCGGCAGACCGAAACCGGGGGCATCATGCTCGCCAACTTTGCGGGCACTCCGATTCGGGCCGGGTCGATCGGCCGGCCGATGCCCGGGGTGCAGGCCGCTGTGCTGCAGACCGACGCCGAGGGGCGGTGTCTCCTCGGCGACGACGGTGAGGTGGTCGTCGTGACCGAACCGGATGCCCCGGGGGAGCTCGCCCTGCGCGCCGGCTGGCCGTCGATGTTCCGGGGCTATCTGCGCGACGAGGCGCGCTACCGGCGCTGCTTCGCCGGCGGCTGGTACCTCACCGGTGACCTGGTTCGGCGGGACGCCGATGGTTACTTCTGGTTCATCGGCCGCGGGGCCGACCCGGCCGAGGTCGAGCCCGCCGAGCACGACCAGACCGGCGACCCCTAAGCCGGCACCCGCCGCAGCGGGGCGGCATCCGGCGCCGGACTGTGCACGGCCGGACTGAGGACCGACGTACTGAGCACCGACGTGTGAGGCCCTGTTGTGACATCGGGCCGGGAGCGCGCGAACACGACCCGCCGCTGCACCTGGAAGCTGACCAGGTACAGGCTGACGTCGGTGAACAGCTTGGCGGCGAGCAGCGGCACGCCCACCCCGGTGAGCAAGGTCAACCCCAGATAGCTCGCCGAGAGCAGTGACACGGCCAGCCCCGCGTACGCGGCGGCTTCCCGGCGGTGGGGCTGTGCGCCGCTCGAGACCCGGGCGCTGCTGAAGACCAGGGTGCGGTTGAGCAGGAAGTTGATGCTGGCGCTGATCAGCCGGGCTCCGACGACGCCGAGCCCGAGCGAACCGGTGACGGCCACGAGCACCTGCAGGGCGACCAGGTCGACCAGGAACGAGCCGAACGACACGGCGCCGAAGATGAGCAGCGGGCGCATCACTCGCAACGAGTCGACCACCGGCCGAAAATGCGACGACCTGTTGCCGTCGAGGTACACGGTCTCGATGGCGATCTCGTCGATCGCCCGGCCGGCGGCGGAGGCCTCGAGCAGAGTGTTCAACTCGTATTCGAACCGGTCGCCCTCCACGCCGATCAGGCCTTCCAGCAGAGCGGCCGGGTACCCCCGCAGACCGGTCTGGGTGTCGTGGATGCTCTGCGCCGTGGTGAACCGGAACGCCTGCCTGGCCAGGGTGTTGCCCAGGCGGCTCCGCAGCGGAACCTGCCCGGTGAACCGGCGGCCACCCAGCACCAGTGGGGCGCCGGGCCGGCCGGCGTGCTGCTCCACCCTGGCGGCGACCCGCAGGATGTCGCGCACCCGATGCTGGCCGTCGCTGTCGGCAGACACCACATCGGCGCCGGGATACCGGGTGAGGATGTGGCGGAAGCCGACCTTGAGCGAGTAGCCCTTGCCCTGGTTGGCGGGGTGCCCGATCACCTCGGCGCCCAGCGCACGCACGGCGTCGAAGACCGGGTTGGAGGCCGCGCCGCTGCCGTCGTCGACGACGATGATGTGGGTGCCGGGGTCCGCCTGCCCCAGGTCGGTGACCAGGGTGACCAGGCGGGCATCCGGTTCGTAGGCCGGGATCAGGACGATCATGGCCTAGCCGCTGCCTTCGATGTAGAGGATGTCCGATGTGCCGCGCTCGGTGCCGGTGCCGAGCGGATTGTTCACCAGCGAGCCGTCGAAGTACATGGTCGACGAGCCGCCGCCGTCCAGGTTGTACGCGGTGGTGGCTCCCAGCCCCTGCATGATCTCGGCCAGGCCGGTGAGGGTGACTCCCGCGCTGTAGCCGGGGCTGCGGCCGTCGACGACCACGAAGACCAGATGGTTGTCGTCGATCACCCCGATCGCGGTGCGGGGCTGGTCGCCCTGGATGGAGTGGTTGCCCACATTGGTGTCGATCTCGACGTCTTCGATGCCGTCGACGACGGCCCCGTCCTCGACGATGGCCGGTCCGAAGGACACGGTGTTCCAGACCCCGGCCGCGAGCAGTTCGGCGGCAGTCGTGGTGGTCTCGTCGTACACCTGCACCGAGCCGTCCAGGTAGAAGGCGAGGCCCTGCCTGGCGCCCTCGTCGCGGTAGACGACGCCGTTGCGAATGACGATTCCGGTGTCCCGGAAGCCGTAGTAGTCGCCGTTGATGGCGAAGATCGCGTTGTTGTCCGCCGCGATGTCCGAGGTGGTTTCGGTGATGTTCTCGCCGAAGGTGTTCTTGGCGAACGCCGAGCGCAGCGCGGTGGCGTCGGTGAGAGTGACGTCCGCGACGTAGTAGGTGACGGTGTCGTCCCCGGTGCCGGTGACGACGGTGGAGATGGTGACGTCCGCGTCGTCGGACTCATACCCAGTGTCGGTGACGGTTGCGGCGGTGCTGTCGGACGTGGCGTCGTCGGTCGCGGTGACCGTGGAATTGGCGGCTTCGTAGGCGTCGACGTCGGTGATCTCGGCGTGCTCGATCACAAAACGGTCCAGGGCCCAGGTGGTGGTCCCGCCGAGCGCGAGGGTGAGCGCGAGGGCAGATCCGATGATCACCCGGCGTCGCCTGCGCCGGGGCGTGATGGTGGTTGTTGGTCGCATTCCCCCTGTTTAGGCGGCGGCGCTATGGCCGGGCACTGGCGTGCCTATGGGTCGGCTATGAAGCCTGCGGGAGCGGGCGGGCGCCGAGCGCCAGGAGGTAGGCGGCGACGCCGTCGAGGTCGGTGCCGGCCGATCGGTACCCGACATAACCGTCCCAGCGCACCAGGAAGTGGGCCGTGCCGGGTCGCCGGCGGGAGGTGGCGGCCGGGCGAGGAGCGGCCGACCAGCGGGACCGCGGGGCGGAGGGGGTCAGGTCCACGGTGAGCAGGTGCTCCCAGCGTGCCTGGAAATCCCGCAGCCGGCTCTCCGACCGGCCATCGGACCAGTCGGCGGCGGGCCCGCAGAGCAGCAGACGGAACACCGGCGGGCGCGACGCCGCGCCGACAGCGGCCCTGCCGACGACGGCCGCGCCGATGGCGGAGACCGGGGCCACCCCCATCCCGGGCTGGGGGAATCGTTCGCCCGGGCGCGGCCCTCTGCTCAGGCGCGGGAATCCCTCGGTCGACTCACCCGCCGGCGCACCCCGGTCGGTCGCCCGTGGGCTGCGCGGGTAGCGGATGCCCAGTTCGGAGATCAGCCGGAAGCCGGCCCGGCGCACCAGGCGGCTGCGCAGCACCAGTGCGGCAACCGGAGTGACGGGTCCGGCCCGCAGGCCCCGCAGCACCGGGTGCTGGCTGGTCGCCACCCGGAAGGCGCGGTCGGTGAAGGCCAACACCGAGCGCGCCACCGGCCGTCGCTCCCGCTCGTAACTGGCCAGCAGCGCCGGACTGGCGGCGCCGCGACAGACCAGGGCGAGTTTCCAGCCGAGGTTGACGGCATCCTGGATTCCAGTGTTCATACCCTGGGCGCCGGCCGGGCTGTGGATGTGGGCCGCATCGCCGGCCAGGAAGACCCGGCCGCGCGCGAAACGGTCGGCGAGTCTGCTGCTGATGCTGAACTCGGTCAGCCAGGCCGGGTCGTGCACCACGATGTCCGCTCGGGTGTACCGGGTGACGGCAGCCTGCGCCAGCGACAGGGTGACGGGGCCGGTGCGGCTGCCCGGCGGCAGCATCACGAGAAGCCGCCAGCCGGCCGGTGAGCCCAGCGGGAACAGGAACAGCGGACCGGCTCCGGCCAGGTACACGTGCACCCGGCCGGGCTCCAGGCCGTCGGCCTCCAGGTCGGCGAGGAGGAAGCGCTGGGTGAAGGTGCGACCGGCGAAACCGATGCCGGCCAGATGCCGGGTGGCGCTGTGGGCGCCGTCGCAGCCCACCACGTAGCGGGTGCGCACCGTCCTGGTTGGTATGCCGGGGGATTCCAGGGTGCAGGTGACCCCGTCATCGTCCTGGCTGAGGCCGGTCAGGGTGAGACCTCGGCGGATGCCGACGCCCGCGCTGGACAGGCGGTCGACGAGGATCCGTTCGGTGCCGGCCTGCGAGAGGAACAGCAGGAACGGGAAGCGGGTGTCGCCAATGGCCTCGTCGAACAGCGGCACGGCGTGGGTTCGTCCGGCGTGTCCGTGCAACAGCAGGGTGCCGGCCGGATTGCCGGCCGTGACGAGGTCGTCCGCGAGGGAGTTGCGGTCGAGCACCTCGAGGGTGCGGGCCTGGATGGCCAGCGCCCGGGACTCGTGCACGGCATCCGGTGCCTGGTCGACGATCATCGCGGCGACCCCGAGGCTGTGCAACTCCCGGGCGAGGGCGAGCCCGGTGGGCCCGGCACCCACGATCAGGACGTCGGCGTCGAAGGCGGTGCCGGAGCCGAGGCCGGCCTTCCCGTTTCCCGGCTTCCCGTTTCCGGGCTTCCCGTTCGCAGTGTTCCCGGCACCCGCCATCTCGTCACCGGGTGGCTGGGTCCGCGGCGCCGGAGCCGACGGGCCCTGCCTCGTCCTGCTGCGGCTGCGTGGCCGGGTCCGGGTTCGACGGGCCGAACGAGGTCTCCTTCACGAGGCGACCGGCGCGGTCCCAGGTGCGCCACATGCCCACCTGATGCCCCAGGTCGAACTCCCCTGACCGCATCAGTGACCCGTCCTGGCGGAACCACTCCCAGTGCCCGTGGAGCTTGCCGTCGAGTTCGAACCCGTTGGCCTTCACCGACCCATCCGAGAAACGGTCGTGGCGGGGGACCGGCACGCCGACGCGTGGGGACGGCGCCGGGGAAGCCGGGGGTGAGGACAGTGGCGAGGACATGCCCCCATGCTGCCCCCGAAAGCTCCAGCACTCAACGGCGGTAATCCGCCGCCGCCGACGGGCGTAGTGTTGTAACCCAAACGGGGGTATTGCCGGTGGGGACAGCGTGAAGTCGCCCGCCGGGCCTTGTGGGCGCAGTACCGGCTGACAATCCGTTCCCGGTCTGATGACGTGCCGGTGAACGCGCGGCCGCGCATCCGGGCACCCTGACGGACGCACTCGCCTGAGCGTCGACATCACGCGGGGGACTGACAATGACCGAATCTCACAGCACCGGCGACACCGCGGTGGCGGCACGAGCGCTTCGCAAGACCTACGGTCGAGGAGAATCGGCGGTCGCCGCGCTCGCGGATGTCTCGGTGGACTTTCCCCGCGGCCAGTTCGCCGCCGTGATGGGCCCGTCCGGGTCGGGCAAGTCCACCCTGATGCACTGCCTGGCCGGGCTCGACACCGTCAGCAGCGGCACCGTCTGGATCGACGGCACCCCGATCACCGGGTTGCGTGATCGCGGACTCACCAGGCTCCGCCGGGAGAAGATCGGGTTCGTCTTCCAGGCCTACAACCTCGTGCCCACCCTCACGGCCAGGCAGAACATCGTGCTTCCCCTGTC
>Ga0247803_1001893_pt1 | contig 10784 bp, 7 predicted proteins | sample UWRJL014104B1_FD_180928 | JGI IMG/M metagenome (GOLD analysis project Ga0247803, IMG submission 180928) | Plant litter microbial communities from Arlington Agricultural Research Station in Wisconsin, United States - UWRJ-L014-104B-1 | ecosystem: Environmental > Terrestrial > Plant litter >...
TTTAGTCGGCTTCCCGTGCAGGGTGACGGCGGCGACTCCGAGAACTGAAGAGATCAGCAAGCATATTATAGACAGAGCAGCTGATGCATGCTCGAGATCCCGTTAATCATATGTAAATGCTCGGATGACTTACGAATAAAGTAAATGGGCAAAAGTACCAAGATAAAATCTCCAACCATATATAAGCAAGTGACCCAATTGTGCTTCTTCAATGGCTTTGCATCTTCTGGCCAACTCGGAATGCGGCTGACTGTCGTTCCCCATGTCTTCGAATTCGTCGTATTCGGTGGGGGATTTACAGAAGGATGTGAATCAGAAGGGCACTCGACCACACCCTCTCGCGGACCGTTCCGTCGTAATTTTGATAAAAACGAAAACGCCATCGTCAACTGCGCCCGTTTTGAGGCTCGCGGACGGGAGGAATGGGGCGTGCAGTTCGCAGCGCGCGAACACGTCCTTTTGGCTCCAGCGAACCTATGCGGCGCAGTCTGTACATCTCCATGGCGAAATGCTGCTAATGCTGTATCCTGAAGAGCGCGCCTATCTGCGACTTGAGAGGATGTTGTGAGCGAATCGGTTGTGTGGTGAAACGTTAAGCGCTGGGGAGGGGCTAACTAAATTGGGGGCTAGTGGGTCGATCGGGCGCCAAACTATGTAGATTTATGCAGAGCTGCACACATCTTGTACAGACAGAACATGATAGGTTATTGCTTCACGCGTCGCTGAGTGAAAATAAGGTTATGAAAAGACCATTGTATAACTTTGTCTCCGTTACTCAACTCCTCCGCGACTCATCCGTCAGCGTCTCGTCATCCGAACCATCAGCATAGCCATTTGGAGGCAGGTGCATCTCAACAACAGGTAATTCATTATCCGATCCATCGTCAGAGTGGGGCGGAAGACGAAGGCGTATGACCGGTAACTCTTCGTTGCTACTACCATACACGAGAGTAGCGTCGCTGGAGCCACTCGACGACACGCTCTCCGCGGTATCGTCGCCGTTGAGATGCGCCGATGTTGAAGGAGGACGCATAGTGCCGTGTATGCTATTGGCAAGTAGTTCATGTAAGTCTGGCGGAAGCTCGACCGACAGCCTCCGAGGTGGTATGGACGTAGCTGAACTCTCAACGGCATCCGAAGAAAGGCCTGCACACATAGGCAGTGGGATTGGCTCTCTGATATGGCTCTCTCCACTTACTGATGCGACTCCGTCTGTGGGTAGGATTACGTTTGTAGGTGAGACTTCGTTCCTATGTGCGAATACATCCGTGGATGACACATCGCTAACAGAATCACTAGAAGATGTTCCGTCCGCACCATCCCTTCTCATCGGCTCGCTTCGACCATTCGTCTCTCTCACCAATTCGCTAATAGGATGACGCGCCGCAGTCCCATAAGAGTTGATTGTGTGCGGTAACATTGCGTTACGCAAGCTTCTTGCGTAGTACCTCGCCTGCTGGATCGGCATATCAGGATGGCTCTCGGTGAAGATTTGGTACAAATGCGTAGTGACGAGAGAAACGCCACTACCTGTGAGCATAAGCACCTCCTCTGGAAGCGGATTCATTGCCCTATGGGCGACGTGGAGATTTCGTATCCCATGGGTAGTCGGTGTGGGTGCCAGCCCAACAACGCTTCGTCGAGTCCAACCTGATTCGCGTTGTGGGCTTGAAATGCTGTCGTTTTCGTCACGCGGAGGGAGGTTGGAGACTACATTTTGGATATCAGATACCCTCTGTGTAGGAAGGGGTATTTGGCTTGCACGCCACGCCGGCGGTCGAGATCGCTGTCTGGATCGGACGCTCCTCGAGGGCACTAGACTATATTGCGGTGGCGGATCTTGTCTATGCAACGATGTCGATAGACGCTCAGCACACTCCTGGACATCCTCCTTCAACCTTGTCACCTGCCTCAGGAACTCGTTCATCTCCGCCGTTGTCGGTGCCAGTGACGCGTTCTCAGCGTCATTGAGTAGGTCATCCGAACGACTGCGTAGGAATCTCATGAGTCCCTTCGTAAACCTCCGGTCTTGCTGGATATTGGTCCGACTTTGTTCGAGGGAGTGTTTTAGGCTAATCACCCGTTCTTGGAGTGCTTTAGAGACAACACCGTCGAGCGATGAGAATGTGATGACAAAGCTGGATTGTACAAGATAGTGGTATGAGAAGCAATATTGCTTGGTTGAATCGAGGTCCCGGTGGTTGGTTCATGAACTTTCGCGAAACTCGGAGAAATGGGTATGTGTGTTTGAGGGAGTGTCTTCAGAGCCGGATAATGGGCAGATATACACATTTTGAGATCCTTCAATGCCATCAACGTTGTGAGCGGGCCGCATTGAAGCATCCACGATTATCTTCCATGGCCGTGACATTACGTTCGTGAGTGCCTGCCCCATTCCATGTCTACTCAATTCAATGCCAAAGACCGCTTGCTGACTTCGTGCCTAGATGACTTCGAGTTAACATATAACGTGAAATCGACACTTCGACTCTACAGTGATCCGGCGCATTCATGCCTTCCAGCTCGCCACAATACAAGATCATTTCAGTACTGCGCTGGTGTATACTAACATATACTGAAGAGCGTAGGCTCGCCGGCCTCACATATAACTCCCAGAATCGAGTATAGTGAGTTACTCAATCATGAGCTTCCACTTCTCGAATTTGCCACTTTACTCGAGCGTTTGCCGATCCCAAACACCTCCGCCATCATCCGCACCAACCTCTCCGCCAACCATATCCCTTATCGGCTCGCGATACTACCCGCACCGCATCTCCGCTGATGACCTCTTCTGCACCTACACACCCGACCTCTCCACCGACTTCTTCGCCATCATCCTCACCCATCAGAACCCACGTTCAATCCAACAGAACTCCCCAGTCTTGACCCCCTCACCGTCAACAGACTCTCCTGATTCACCTCTGCGATCCCAATCTCGTGATAGCTCTAGTTCAGGCTCCTCTGTGTCCGCTCGATCAACTACTTCTTTTGGTCTTGATTACCTGCATGAAGACCCGTATCAGGATTTCGATGTCGACGTTGAATCAGAAGGTATTCTGATTGACGATTGGAATGATATCGATGTCGATACTTTGGAGGCGGGGATTGTGGATGAGGACGGAAAGTGTGGGGCGTGGGTCTGGCGATGTTGTTTTTGTGCGAATATACTGTGCACGGGATATGCATTCCGGCCCTTAATGGTTGAAAGGCATGACTGAGTTGAGTGAGCAAAGGTGTTAGACAAGAGGGCAACATGAAATGGCGAGAAGTGATGTAGCAATAATGGATTTAAGATGATCTAACCTCGGCACATCCGACCAACTCCGAAGCCAAGTCTGCACTCCATACTCCCACAATGCCGCAACAAAGGAAAACATAGCAAAGAAAGTGTCTGAACAGCGATAGTAGCATGCTAGTGGTATACAACATTACATGCAATGTCGCGACCAATAATGTCGCGACGGGTATATTTTGTGACAAAAACGAAAGTGGTGGAATGATGAATGACAGTGCCAGCGTGCTGCGTAGAAACCAAATTAATGCGCCACGCTGGTGATGTCAAGGAATCAATAACGAGTCGACCGCAATAGATCATTTGGCTGGGCTCAAACCCGGAGACCGAAGAGACTCCGCCTTCTCACGATAGGCTGGCTCTTTTCATCATCGGTAGTCTTGGGTGCAATCTTCGGTGGTGGGCTCTTCTTGCTTGATCTTGTGGACGGTGTGCGAGAGAAGCGAATGCGAGATGGCTTTTCGTACCCTAGCTTCTCTGGCCTGGAAGAGATGTCGAGAGCATAGAAGATATCGATGATATTGTCTCGCAGAGGATCATGAGAGAAGGACAGTTTTTTCAGAGGAGGGTCTTCAAAAGACAGGGCGGCCATCGGGATTGCGCGCGGTGCGTCCTCGGGAGGAGTCATAGGTGCGCTAATAGCGATACCGATAGCTGGGTCCGTGTGATAGTCTGCCGGCGAGCCTTGGTGTAGATCTGGGAACGATACGCTCTGGCGTTGGAAGCCGAAGCGGAACTCGTTGATGGGTGAAGACGGTTGCGACATCTTCTCGATGTCGGGAATTGGAGCCTCGCCGAATGAAACAAGACCCCCGAGGAGGCCGCTGTCCTCTGCCTCACAATTCTTGCGAATCGATCCGGCATAGATGCTCGACTTGGAAGATACGGAGCTGTCTCCATCGCTCCATACTGGGCTATCTACTGAAAGCGTGCTTTCAGATGAGCTAGCCGGTACCCAGGGCATCATCGAAGCCACGGGGGTGACCACGTCTTCTATATAAAAGGTATTCAGAGTCGGCGTCCGTGGGGGCTCGTCGGCAAATAGATCCAGGACCAGTCGCTCAGATGGATGTATATCGGTGTCGTTGACCAGGAGGGACGACTGACGGGAAGGAACTTGCGAAGAGTAGACCGAGGATGAAGGGTAGACAGACGACTTGATGGACGGAAGATCGACGTGTGTGTCGTTCAGACCATTCCCGTAGCCCTGCACCAATATTTCGCAGTGCGGGTTGGACTTGAGCTGCACGCTGTTTCTGCGTGAACTCAAAGTGGACAGTGACAAACGTCGGACCGACCGGCAAGTCGAGTTACCACGTGGTGACAAGACTCTCAAAGGAGCTGGAACCTCGACAGATACCGAAGCGCCGTTGGTATCGACGTTCGTATGCGAGAAGTAATCCTGATTCTGGCAATCGGGCTGGATCGCGCTGGCAGAAAGGGTGTTTTGCCTGGGCGTTATATCGTTAGATTGCGAGATGAAATCATCAATGGCTTCGGGAACATTGATCGATGGTGTGAGGGGCGAGTTGAGCACCTTAGTACCGGCCTGCCAAGGTGACTGCTCAGTAACGAGGCAGCACAGCGGGTACTTTGGACTATCTGTGTCACGGACTTGCTTGGGTGCTCGCAGTGCGGAAGCCAAATATTGAAGAGTGCCGTAAATCAAGAGCCATCGAACCTTGCGGGCGTCGGCCATGGAGACTTTCTCCTCTCGTTGGTTTTGAGCGCAAAGCCGTTCGAAACGTACATATGCCTGGACAATGGCACAACTCGAGACCGAGGGGTCATCGATGTTTGTAGCTGATAGAAGTGATGCGCGTGCTGTCAGATAGCGGTCTATCTTTTCGTGCTTTGAACCTAGCGTCAGGGTCTTGAGCGCCTTCTGCGACTCTGTTCTCCTTCGGACGGGAACATCCAAGGGCAACAACGGTAGAGGGTGCGGCAGAGGAGCGAACTTATGCCTCTGGTCAAAAGACGTGACGTTTTGCAAGACACAGATGCCGCCACTCGCTGGCTTTTGTGAGGCAATGTTCGTCGTCGACTCTCGATCAACAAGGTAATCATGCAGATTGCGGAAGTCAAAGTACAGAGACTTGAAGAGCGCCTTTGAAAAGGCAGATCCCGCGGGTGGTGGCCAGTAACCGAACTTTTCCACATAAAAGCCGTGCAAGAAGGATCGGAATCTGTCGAGATGTGCACGGGCGCCATCGGGCAATCCGAGATGGGCGGGAGATAGGTCATCTTCGAGAAAGTTGCGCACAGCGCCGGTCACACGGCCAAGGTGAATGTCCATTTCCAGGTAAGCACGGGTAATTAGAGCTTTCGTAAGTCGTGAAAGTGGCTGGAATCCGTGTCAGTGTTTGAGGAGTATGGAGCCTGTGGGAGTACTTACTGCAAACTCCGGGCTTAGTGCTAGGCTCTCATTCATGCCAACGCAGTGAGCAAAGGCGTCGATCCACAAGTCTCGAAGCTTGTAATGTTCAGTGTAGTAGAGCATAGCAAGTGCATAGTCCGGGGAGTCCACGAGATCTCGATAGCCTTGGACCTCTGCATATTTGAAAAAGTCCTCGCTGTTGTCAATCTGGCCCGAACGAAATAGCTGCATCCGCTTTTGAAGATCCACAAATGCACTTCCCAGATGATCTCCTACAAGAGGCTTCCCGAAGGTGTATGCGAAGAAATTTCTTGTCGTGATGTGCCATCTGAAGGCGGCTTCTCTCGACGCGTCGTCCGGAGCCGGAATGTAGAGCTCAACTTTGGCGGAGCCAAAGGCTGAAACATTGGAGCCATTGGAGAGTTGTCTGAGATGACTAGAGGTGGTTCCGGGGGTCGTTTTCATCTGCGCAAAGCAGAGACTGAGCATGGAACCACAGTTGCTCTGCTGGAGAACCTTGAATGGGACGCAAAATGCGGCACCTCGACGAGATTGACCGCGAGCGTAGAGATGCACGAGGCAGTCGCCATCTTCGAACCAGAGCTCTGGATCCTTTCGAGAGTCAGCATTGTTTGTTTTGACGCGCAGATAGTCACTTACTCTTCGCAAGCCGTCCCACTCACTAGCCTCACGCGTCAGGCCGTCCCATCTTAGGACCTTTATTGGGCGCATTACGGTTGGCGTTGCTGCTAAACAGCTGGCCGACCGCCGAGTTGGATGCGGATCGTTTAATGAACTACCAGAGGAATTTCGTCGAGGCAAGCTCTTCGATGGGTCGTGAAGGAGAGAGTCGAGGTTATACTCCTCGCCTATTCGACTATGGGGTCTCGCGGAAGTAGGCTGGATGCGCCACTGGGGCGTCGGAACGCGACCCGAAGTCTGGCCAGTTCCAGATGCTGAGCCAACAGCAGTGACGGATTTCCGTTTGCGGCCAGATGGGTTGGCGTGGGAGTCACTGCTGACTGGCGGGATGCGAGACGGCGCATGAACACGAGGTCGAGACCCATCTGCCACGAGAGGCGTGGACCGCTTTGGGGCTATCGACATCCTTAAGTGATAAAGCAACGTTCTTGATTTGAAGCTGAGGGACAAACTAAGAGTGGGAGGGAGGGAGCTTTTTCGTAACGTAAAGTGGTCTTGCTGATGGAATCCCTTCAGAAGCCACAGAACTCAATTAGCCCGAAGGCAACACGACGCAGCAGTGTATATGTAGGCATGTCCATGTCGCGACCTCAGCTTTGTGCTGTCCGGCCCGGCCGCGTTAGCTTCGCGTGGCTGCAGATGGGGCGCCAGCCGGAGCGACAAGAGCACTAAGTGGTACTTGCAGATTGCCGATCCTCGCCAAGCGTGGAGGTATGCACACGTCTGTACGCAAGTGGGCAAGCTCCATTTCAGCTCGCCGTCAAGCAGCCTTGGTGGCTTGCTGTTGGACGCAAATGTGGGCTTTGTTCCTCTACCTCCGAGGAAACTGCATCCTCGCCGACGCCATGGCTGTTCCAGCCATGTAGTACCAAGGAGGGCGATCTGCTGTGCCCTTGGTGACTCTTCTCGGACAGCTTTGGAAGCTGTGAGGTTCCAGCGGGAGTGATTTCAAGTGATATTCTAAATGGACATGTTATCAGCGAAGATTTCACGAAACTTTCCGTGATGTTGAAACATCTTTCATTGAAACTATGACGGAGTCCAAGGGTCCCTGTCGAACATCCTTCTTGTCGAATGCGCTAGACGAGGTCATGATTGCGACAGCCGGGATCGCAATTGAGATCGTAGCGCGGACCTTGGTGCATCCGAGCACGGTCTGGATGATCGCCTTCCAAGCAGGGGTGCTCGACGCTGGACCGCGTCGGCGGAATCCTTCTCCCACCCACACAGTAAGAATTCGATGCACACGATTTGTCGTCTCCACCAGCGCCAAGTCTGCCTACACGTTCATGCTGTTGGCGCTGGTACATGCGAGTCGTCGTGTATGATTGTACGTCGCTGCGAGTGGGTGGTCTGGCCGGCCGAGTGGCGAATCAGAAGCGGGGAAGCTGTCGGACCGGAGGTCCATGGGGATGTCCGACAGCCTCAACACCACAGCGGCTCTCCCACGGCTAGATGCCAGTCCTCGTCGCATGGTTCCGCTGGTTAGCCAGCCTACGACGTATCATTTCCCATTTCTTACTCCTTGCTCTTGATATGAAAGGTTTCACCTATCAAATTTTCCGAGCAGCGGCGATCAGCAATCTCCCTTCGCGACACAAGCATCCACGACTTCCGTCCTGTGCCGCACACCAGGGAGGCTGTCCATCGACATGATACACTAGCATCCCAATATATCGCAACCTAGAGATAATCTCCGCCTTGCTTCTGATATACGTTTCTGTCGGAGGCGCGCATACTCGATGCTAAGGCGTGACGGTCAACAAGTAAACGAAGCTCCGTCTTAGAGAGCGACTGACAAAGCATACTGGTATGGAGACACCACTTCCTGGAAGCACGATGAGAGTTACAATCAACGAAAGATATCGGGGTACCGGTGAGTGCAGCCTCCGTTCACGACTAAACGTGCATGTTTGGCTACATACACTATACTAGTGTAATTAGTGGATGATCGAACTCCAGTCTCCACTCCTGACCCTGTACGAGTTCTCTAGTCAAACGAGTGTCTGCACCCCCCTGTTACCTATAACTGTACCGAAGTACACAACGTCCTATACCCAATCGAAGGTCTCCCGTCCCATGCCCATCAGCCGCTTGCGTATGGGACCCAGGATCTGTGTTAGCTCAATGCACTAGCAGTATGCTCTTGACTGAAGACAAAGGTTTTGATGCTAAAAGCTTGAGTCCGGAAAATTTCCTACGAGGTTGCACACACGGACACGCTCACCGGGCGCTGCGAGTGGGCGAAAACTCCATGTGCAGATCTTTCTCGGACTTTGGTTGACGGGAACCAGGACGTACCAAATGGGATATTCTCCTGTTGCACCGCTTCCGTAGCCGCAGGATCTAGCAGTACTCACCAATCGAACTATCGTCTTTGGCTTTATCACTCGTCTGTACGCCTTCACGTGCAAGAGCCTTTCGAATTGCATGGTCGGTAGCTCGTTTCACCTGTGACAGAGCGATGCACAGAGAGCGATGACGTCTACTAGTAGGCTCTCTACCCATGGATCGGGTTTAAAGAGTCACCCGTTAGCTGCTGGTCCGCCCTTGGGAACATCGTCGACTTCGGCGAACTGAGCTGCGACTGTGCGGCTGAGGTACCATGAAAAGAAAGGACTAAAAAGAAGAACGTCACAGAAATCAAGGCCGTCAGCATCTGACATCTGAAAGTACAGCTTCCATTTGTTTACCACTAGAAACCTGTTACACACTCTTTCACGGGAAAACACTGTGGTTGCACGCAAACCTGCACCTCGCACCTCTCTTACCAAGAAGGACCACCACACCGATTTGTCACAAGTAACCAGCAGGATTAGGGGAAATCATCTCAAAAAATACCAAACGTCAAACAATGATTGTAGCGGGTAGTTATCCCATCGGAGCGATCAAACAGGCAACAACGTCCCTGTACCTTCCCGTGGCTCACCGGTAGCCAATGGGAGGCACCGACCACCTATCACAACATCTTCACTCCCATCCAAACGGATCTGCCAAGCCCTTCCGCGCGGCCCGCTTTGACAACCTGCGGGTATCTGCATCGTTGGCTACTGTAACTTCTCTTGTCACCAGCCGTCGGCAACGCGCAGCTTCGCCAGTGCTTTATGCCCGTCTGAAAGAATGACGGACGAACAAGGCAAACCTCATCGGTCGCGAAATACCTTTTAAAAGCACGACTTCCGCAGGTCACACCTAGCTCGTCCCACCAGAGGCCACGAGGCATTCACCGATTCACCGTAGCACAGTGTCAATGAAGCAGGATTCCAGCTTCGCTGCCTAAGCGACGTGTGCAGTGTTGACCTCGCCACGCACTATACTCTTACCCCCGTCGCCCGACAACCTCCACCCTCGTCGACACCAATTCACTCAGCCATGTCGTCCGTACCGGGTAAGCAGCCGACTCCGTGTTCAAGAGCGACAGAGCCGTCTGAACAGTATTGTGTAGGTGAGGATATGCCTGATCACCTAAAAGTTGATGATGCCACGGAGCCAGCTCCCGAGCCAGCCGAAGTTGAAGATGATCTTGAACACCACAAAGTCAACGGTGCCACGTTGTCGGTTGCCGAGGCGGTTGAAGGTGAGACCGCGACCACCAGAGTCAACATCGATGTGCCTCCGCAAGATATGCCGAAGGTAAGCACCATACAATCAAGCTTCCGGAAGCATGCTAACATACTATGCAAGGATGATCTCCATGATGCTACCTTCGACAATGTCGTCGCAAAAATGACAAATGTTGAGCAAGAAATGGACAGCCTGCGGGCGTATCTGGAGACCAACGATGTGGACAGTAAAGCCCTCCTAGAATGGCCTTCATACACTCGCTATGCGGAGCTCCATTCCGCTGTTAGGACCCTGATTCAAGCTGTTGAAAATCTCGACCGCCACAGCAACGAGACAGCTTTTCCATCAGACTGGACGCATCATCACCTTGCGGACGCGCGTGAGATCTCCCTATCGACCAGCAAAGCTACCATCTTCGCTATGAAGGTCATGAGCAAGAAGACGGGCGAATATGCAAAAGCACTGGAGGACCCTTCGCCGCCTCCGACCGTGGAGGACATCACCAACAAGGTTGTCGCTTGCGAAATCGGCAAGTTGCTCGAGCATTCGACCGAGGCGACCGAGAGTGTCTGGGCGGCCGTGGACCTCCTTCAGCGGCTGCATAACGCTACCATTCAAGATCCGCTGGTGGCACATGACGAGATCGAGCGGGAGGTCGATGGGAAGCACAAGATGAAGTGGAGTCCGAGGGACTGGCTGACTTTATGCTGCGTCCTCTGCTGCCTGTTCCTCACAACCGTACAGGAGCTTAGGCATCCAGTCCTCTTCACTTCGCACCACGGCGCCAGCCACTGCACCCTCGCGACAAAGGTCTACACCGACCTTTCGCACGCATACTCCCTCTTCCAC
>Ga0247803_1001894_pt1 | contig 10781 bp, 7 predicted proteins | sample UWRJL014104B1_FD_180928 | JGI IMG/M metagenome (GOLD analysis project Ga0247803, IMG submission 180928) | Plant litter microbial communities from Arlington Agricultural Research Station in Wisconsin, United States - UWRJ-L014-104B-1 | ecosystem: Environmental > Terrestrial > Plant litter >...
GTAAAGCTCTCCGCGCTGCGGATTACTTTAACGCCGTTGCCGTCGTAGCCGCCTTCGGTACTTTTCCACACAAAAGGGTAGGCGAGGGCTTCGGTTTCTACCGCAAGTTTTAAGTCCGCAAGGTTTTCAAAACGCCTGTACGGCGCGGTAGGTATGTTATTGGCAGCATAAAAATCTTTCTGTGTGCCTTTATTCTGTATTAATTTCAGGGTAGTGGGCGATGGGTATACCTTTACACCCTCGGCTTCCAGTTTTTCGAGCGCGGGTATGTTAACCAGCTCTATCTCAAAAGTAAGTACATCTACCTGTTTGCCAAAGTTGTATACGATATCAAAATCCATCAGGCTGCCCTGTATAAAAACGTTGCTGCCCACTTTGCAGGGCGCTTCATCACTTGGGTCGAGCACATAGGTTTGTATGTCAAATTTGCGTGTTTCGGTAAGCAGCATCTTGCCTAGCTGGCCGCCGCCTAAAATACCGAGTTTGAAATCGGAAGAAAAGTAGTCCATTTTAGCCGTGTTGTTTGGGCATCAAAGATACTTTTTTTTTTTAAGGTACTAAGGTTATTAGCTGCTGAGGCGCTTAGGTTTTTGAGCCTATTGTTTTTTTGCCCTTTTTAGGCTGTGTAAATGTCTTTGCTTTAGCCTTTAAAAATCTTGTAGTATTTTTCACTTAAATTTAGCATTTGTATATTGGTTTATATTCGTATTTTAGGGCATGATTAAATTTAAGAAATAATCGCAATTTAAATATGGCCGGTATGAGATTAACTGTAGAGAGAAAACCCGTAAAAGTACTACCTGATACAAAGCGTGTAATAGCACGTTTCTTTTTTAATGGCGAGGAGCGCGCTATAGAGCTCGTAAAGAAAATACTGGCGCTGGATAAAGACCAAACCTTTGCACTGATATCTCCGTTACTACAGGATTTTAGCAAGCGCCACCGCAATATTACCCGCAAATTACTGCGCAACAGCGACCGCGTAAAAAAATATATTATTGCCAGTGGCTTTGATTATGAAACGCTCGACGAAAACTGCAGGCTGCTCATAGGGTCTTACTTTACACACGAGTATTCTATCGAGTCGGCCGCGTTTTTTAACCCCAGCATAGTGCCCGACCCAGACCAGAGCAATCTTGAGGAAGGCCAGCTGCGCGTTATCATTAGCTTTAGGGCAGTAGGCGAGGGGCACGTAAGTTCGGTGGTATTTCGCCGCGCGCTGATAGACAGGGCCTGTAATATTACCGTAATACCGGCCGGCAATTATATAGACGAGGCCGAAAAGATACACAACCTGGTATATCACAAAAGGCTGTTCCTTAAAAAGGCGGCAGAAGCTGATATTGATGAGCGCTTTACCGAAATGGTAGCTAAAGAACTGGGCGACCGCTTTGACTACGACCAGCTTAAAAAGATAGTATACGAGGCCCGCGAAACCATAGAAGACCCCGAAACCCACCGCCAGCTGAACCTGATACTGGCCCTTAGCGACAGCTACCGCCGCATTACCTTTAGCAAGGATACCGATATTAGCGACAGGGTCATTTTCCCGATATCTGACTTTGAAAGCAAGGGTATAGAGGATGCCCGCTTTGTAAAATTTACCGATGAAAACGGCAAGCAAAGCTACTACGCAACCTATACGGCTTATGATGGCGTACACATAATGCCCAAGCTGCTGCGTACTAATGACTTTTATGAATTTAAAACCAGCCCGCTAAACGGGGCAGGGGCAAAAAACAAGAACCTGGCGCTCTTCCCACGTAAGATAAACGGTAAGTTTGCAATGCTTAGCCGTATAGACGGTTGGAACAACTACCTGATGTACAGCGATAACATTAACGAGTGGGAGGACCCTATAAAAATACAGTCGCCGGAATTCCCATGGGAATTTGTGCAGATAGGCAACTGCGGCAGCCCCATAGAAACCGAGGCCGGCTGGCTCATTATTACACACTCTGTAGGCAGTATGCGCCGATACAGCATAGGGGCATCGCTGCTTGATATTAATGACCCCTCTATCGAAATAGGACGCCTAAGGGATCCTCTAATCGTGCCCAACCCTGACGAGCGCGAGGGCTATGTGCCTAATGTGGTATACAGCTGCGGCTCTATCATCCATGGTGAAGATCTGATTATCCCTTACGGCCTTTCTGACCATAGCTCGGGCTTTGCCACGGTAAAGCTGAAAACGCTTTTGGAAAGATTGACTACGGGAGGGTAGTTTTTTAGTGTTTGTCGCAGTAGGCAGCAGTTCCACTAATGCTGCTTAGCACGATATAAAATATACAAACCTCAGCAGATTGTTTTCTACTGAGGTTTTGTTTTATCCGAGTGAAGCTACTGTCTACTCGGGCTGTAATTGAGACTGACAGGCGTTTATTTCTTTGCTATAATCTTTATATCAAATTCAATTGAATCTGAAATAGCCCTATCCGCTATAAGATCAAAGAACTTGCCCGATTGATACCGTATGTCCCATAGTGTGCGATCAATAGCCAGCTTTCCGTTCATGTTAAGAATACCGCCCTTAACGTCTATTTTGGCCGGAAAAGTAACCGGGTGTGTAATACCCTTAATGGTTAGGTTTCCTGTAACATTAGTGTACCCGTTATTTGCCGGTATAATTTTAGTAAGTACAATTTTAGCAGTGGGGAATCGTTCAACATCAAAAAAATCCTAATTTTTTAAGTGGTCAATAAGCCCGTCATCACTGTCGTGGTTTTCATTGGTAATTGTATTCATGTCCACTTCAACTGTGCCGCCCACAAGCTGCCCGTTTTCAGTCATCAATACTCCTTTTGATATAGAGATGTACCCTATATGGGTGTTAGAGCCTGCCACGTTAGCGCCTTTCCACATCACAATACTCCCACTGGTATCTATACTGTATTTTTCATTCGCGCCCTTATCGGGGGGGAAGAGCGCCAGGGTACTGTTTTTATTTTCGTCTTTTGATGGTTTGCCGCAACAAATGCAGGAAGCAATAATTAAAATTAGGTACGTGATTGATGTCTTGTTGTTCATACTACAGAAATTAAATTGATTAATACTATTTTAAATTGATTTAAATTAGCTATATAGATTATTTTTTGCCGGCTACAGCTTTGAAGCCGGTAACCTTCTTTCCGTCATAACGGTACACCCCGTCTAAACCACCAAACCAGATATTTCCTTTATTGTCTTCTAAAATGCCGAATATCATTGGTTTGTTGGTTATTTCGGTTACCGTTGGCTTTTTGTCATACAATGTTTTTACATCATAGCGACTCAGTACCCACACCTGGCTATTCTCCGTTTCTGAGCTTGTCCAGATGTTGCCCTTTTTGTCTTCGTAGATATAACCAACAAACTTCCTTGTTAAATTGGTAAATGCAGTACCGTCAAAGCGCCAAAGGCCATCGGCGCCGCCAAGCCACATATTCCCTTTTCTATCTTTGATTATACAACGAACGTTTGTAAAAGGTTTGCCGTCTTTATTTGTTAGGGTAGTAAATGCCTTTCCGTCATAAACGGTGGCATAACCCCTTGTACCCATCCAAAACTTTCCTGTTTTGTATTCAGCGATGGCGTTAACATCATTATGCGTATAATGCACTTGCGGAAGCACATGCCGGTATGATGAAACATGGACAGAGTCTCCCTCATTACGCACAACTTTAGGCCCGTTATAAACAGAATCAGTAGCTGTATGAACGGGATTAGCCCCGGTATAGACCGAATCAGAAGGAGTAGCAGCAGGCGCTTCGCTGATTTTTAAATTTTTAAAGGATTTTCTATCATAACGGCTTATTCCGTCTAAGGTGCCAAACCAGATAGTGCCGGTTGCATCTTCATAAATATTGGTAACACTATCGTTAGTGAGCCCATCCTTTGTTGTGAAATTTTTAAAGGATTTGCCATCATAATAATAAACACCCGAGCCAATAGATGCGAACCAAAAATTGCCCCTGCTGTCTTCTAAAACAGAAAAAAAGCGTGCTGAACTCACGTTAGCGGTAACATTCGTAAAGGATGTTCCATCATATTTAAAAACACCCTCCCATGAAGTAATCCAGATAGCACCCTTCCTATCTTGTTTTATGGTACGGGCGATGCCATTGGGTCCGTGAGGGGTTTTTACGCCTTTGGTTGCAACGGCATCCGGGGTACCCTCTTTTTGTTGGGCCTGCGCGCCAAAATTGATTACCCCTGCCAGAATGATAGTCAGGCTGTACAAAACATTTTTGTTGTTTTTCATATTTTATTTACTTGATTTAGCGAATCTACTTTGATATTTTTCGGCGAGAGATATCGGGATTGTAAATAAAAATGTAAACTTTGTAAATAAACCGTAAATAATATGTTTACCATCCAAAAACTCTTCTCTACAAAACGTAAGTACTTGATATGTTTACTGTTACTTACTTTAATGTGTTTAACCTGCGCAGCATTCAGCGGTACGGGTAATAGCGATTTTGACGTTTCAAGAAGGGAAATTTTGCTCCGTAGGATAGGGCATGAACTGCTCCTGCAGTCGGGCGACAGTACATCGAGGGTGCTGCCGGTGGTAAAAATTGCCGAAAATGAATACCAGATACGGTTTGAAAATGATTTTACTTTTATGCCCGATTCCCTGGTAAATACTACCCGGCGTTTATTAGGCAAAAGCCCGTTTGAAAATGATTATATAGTTAACGTTTTAAACTGTGCCGACTCAAGTGTAGCGTATGGCTATGCTATATCTAAAAATGAAAAAGACGATATTGTATCGTGCGTGGGCAGGGAGCAGCCCAGGGCCTGTTATATTATTAGCATTACATTTAAACCGGCAGGCATAAGTACGGCAAAGGCCGGATATCTTTTGGGCAGCCTGCAGTTTTTGGCATTTGCGGGGTTTATAATTTTTAGGTACCGCAAACCTAAAAAAGCCGCGCCTGCCGCTGAGCATACCGGTAGGTTTACCCTGGGCTCGGTAGTGTTTGACGCTAAGAACCGCAAACTAAACATAAACGAAACCATAACCGACCTAACCGCAACCGAAACGCGAGTACTGCTTATTTTTGCGCAGGCTCCTAACCAGGCAGTAGAAAGAAGCCGCCTGCAAAAAGAGATATGGGAAGATGAAGGCGTTATTGTGGGCCGCAGCCTGGATATGTTCATATCAAAACTCAGAAAAAAACTGGAGCTCGACACGAATATTAAAATTGCCGTAATACGCGGCAAAGGATATAAGCTTGAAATCAGCGCTTAAGCGGCATGAGTGAAGCTACTGCCTACTGCCACTGTAAACCGCGACTGATTCCTTATCTTTGCGCCCAAATTACGTTGAAATGGAAAATGAAGCGGCCGACAGGGAGTTAACCGGCTTTTATGCCAAGAACCCTGTGTTGAAGAACAAAGAGTTCCGTGCCTACCTGGCCCTGCGCTTTGGGCTGTTCTTTGCCCTGAGCATGCAGGTTACCACAATTTTTTACTGGGTATACCAAATTACTAATGATAAACTTTCGCTGGGCTTTGTAGGCCTTGCCGAGGTAATACCCGCCGTGGGCTGTTCGCTCATTGCCGGGCATTATGTAGACCTTGCCGAAAAACGAAGGATAGTGCTTACCTGTGTTATCTCTTACATTGCGCTGGGGGTGGCACTGTTTACGCTTACCACGCCTTTTTCGTTTGAAAAGCTGGGCATGCATACCACGCTGTACCTTATTTACTTTTTTGTGTTTGTGGGCGGGGTTATCCGCTCGTTTATGGGCCCATCGGTATTCTCATTGTTCGGGCTTATTGTAGCGCGAAAAAACTATGCAAACGGTACCAGCTGGGGCAGTATGGCCCTGCAGTTGGGCGCGGTGCTGGGCCCGCTTGCCGCTGGGGTAATGATAGCGCTTGACGGTGTGGTTACTGGTATGTTTGCCGTGGTTATCATCATGATACTGCTGCTGTTTGCCATTTTATACATTAAAACCAAACCCGTAATAAAAAAAGAAACCCGGGAGCCCATACTGCAAAGCCTCTCCCAGGGCATACGCTTTGTGCTTAAAACACCTGCCTTGCTGGGGGCACAGCTTCTCGATATGTTTTCGGTACTCTTTGGGGGCGCCATAGCGCTGCTGCCGGTGTACCAAAAAGAAATACTGCATGTAGATGAGGTAGGTTTTGGCCTATTGCGGTCGGCACCGGGTGTGGGTGCGCTCATTACGCTGGGGCTGTTGGCATTTATGCCTTTAAAAACACACCCAGGTAAAAAGCTGTTTGCAGCCGTTACTGGTTTTGCCATTTGCATCATTACGTTTGGTTTGTCAACCAACTTTATGCTGTCATTCGCGGCGCTGCTGTTCAGCGGTATGTTTGATGCCGTGAGCGTGGTGGTGCGCGGTACTATACTACAGCTGGTAACGCCAGACCACATGCGCGGCAGGGTAGCATCAGTCAATACCATATTTGTGAGCAGCAGTAACGAGCTGGGTGATTTTGAAAGCGGTGTTATGGCGCATTACCTTGGCACGGTGCGGGCGGTGGTAGCCGGTGGGTGCCTTACGCTGGGCGTTATAGCGGTTACGTTTTTTGCCGCGCCGCAATTGCGCAAATTTGGATTTGACGACGACTATGGTACCGGTGATGTTAAGTAAGAGTAACACATTTATGCACATACAACAGCCTGGCAACTTCTGCTCTTTTTAAAAAAATATACCGCGATAAATCAAATTATTTTTTAATCTGAGAAAGTAGTAATATATAAAATTAAAAAGGCCACCCTTTTACAGGTGGCCTTTTAAAAAGAAGAAAGTTGCTTGTCTGCATTTTATCATTCTTTCAGCCTATCTTCAGATTTTACTTCACTGCTTCAGTTGTTTGAGTCCCGTTCCCCTCCGTTCCTCACTTTGTCAGCGACCTAAATCTTATTTTCAGCGAACTTTAAAATGGTATTTAAATCTGATACTAAAATAGTCATTATTGTAATTGTTATTACTACCATAACCACTTTTGCGGATATTTTATTTAAACTGTTATAACACAAAAAAATTTCCTTTAAAATAAGCTTTAAACGCCTTTGTTTGTGTTAAAATTCAAAGATATGATGCTGTTCCTACAACGTTATAGTAAGCTTATTTTTTACCGTTATGTCATTAAAACGTTATTTTTGGCGTATAATGGCTTTTTGCATGCAAATTTTCATTTTTTGATGGCGCGTCACAGCGTGTTTATCTAGGGATATTTGTGATAATTTTAGAACAAATAATTCACCCCCACGTTACCATAATAATTTACCGGAAGCCCCGGGTAATAATAGCGTGGTGCTGCCCCGTTTATACCCGTGGCATTAACCAGCACCATACCGGCATAGCGCGTATCGGTAATGTTATTTACACCTGCGGCAATAGTAAGGCTCAGGCCAAAATTAGTATCATATTTCCAGCCGGCTTTTGCGTTGAGCAAATTGTAGCTGGAGTTATATACGGTATTGGCATCGTTGATAGGCATGGTGCCGGTGTAATAATAGTCGGCGCTGCAATATAGGTGCATCGGCATACTTAGCGTAAGCCCACCGTTAACTTTTGTAGCAGGCACGCCTGTAAGTTCGTTACCGCTGTAATCAACCTCGTTATTGATAAATTCTTTAAATTCATATTGGCCAATAGATGCCGCCATGTATGGGATGAGCATCCAGCTGTTATTAATATCTACAGCATACCGCGCCGAAGCCTCTATACCCGTGTGCAGCGTTTTGCCTGCGTTAACGCCTACATACTGGTCGTCGCCCACGCGCTGCGCCACCAGCAGGTCGGTAATTTGCATGCGGTACAGGGCCACATCGGCATACAGCTTTTTGTTGAAGGCATAGGCTTTGGCACCCAGCTCTATGTTATAGCCGTTTTCGGGCCGTATGTTTGGGTTTATGGTGCTATCGGCTGTAAGTGTTTCTTCGATCGCAGGTAGTGAAAACCCTTTGCTTAGCGATGCGTATACCGTTGCGGTTTCAGTTGGCTTAAATAATAGCGAAGCCTGCGGCGCCCAGATGCCCTCGTAACTGTATTTTTCAGACGAAGCGGCATCTGCCGGAAAGGTGTTATCCAACTCAAAACTGGTCTTATTATAATTTACCCCGCCCTGGAATTCAAATTTTTCGGTAAGCTCCAATCGCAATTGCGCGAAAGCATTTATAAAGTTACGTTGCTGCTCATTGGCCGTAAGGCGATCACCCTGTAGCGTACTGCCGCTATTGTCCTGGTAGTTGTTTTCAAATGTGCCGCCCTCATACCCATCTTTAAAATATTCGGCTCCGGCAATAAAGTGGGTTTTGATGCTGCCTATTTTAGCAGTGCCATTAAACTGGGTACGCCCGCCGTAGCCTGTGCTGTTCTGGCTCAGGATATCAAACGGGCGCGGCTCATAATTCTTTTTAGTATTCACAAAAACCGAGGTGCTGTTTTTTAGCCACGGCGCAACCTGCCAGTCATACGCCAGGCCGCCCATATAGGTGTGGTACTGTTCGTAGCCCTTGCAGGCCGCCCAGGTAGGCGCGGCTGCCGTAGGGTTGTTTTCAAAAGTTTCGCTATTAACCGAGCTGGGTATATAGGCCTTCATGTAGGTATAGTTGCCAAAGTAGGTCAGCCTGCTGGTTTCCTTACGGAAGAGGTCGCCGGCCAGGGTAACGCCCTCGCGGTAGTAGCTGCTGTTAGTACGCCAGCCGTCGCTTTGCAGCTTGTGGTAGTTAATATTGAGGCTGCCGCCTATAGTGTTATAGCCGTAGTTAACGGTATTCTTTAGTAGGCCGAACGACCCTGCTGTAGCGCTGACTTTAGCCCTGATTCCCGGGTCAGTCGCATACTGCGGGTCTATTAATATCGCACCGCCCAGGCCTGCCCCGTAGAGGCTGCTCAGCGGGCCTTTTATAACCTCCATTTTACCGATGACTTCCATGTCAATATCCTCAATGGTGGTTTCGCTGTCGCCTGTGGTTAGGGGGATGCTGCCGTAAAACGCACGTATCTTATTGGTGCCATACGTAGTCCTTGCGCCAATACCGCGTATAGAAATACGGTTGGTGTTAATAGCCCCGCTTTGCATCTGCACGCCGGGTAGTGTATTGAGTATGGTAGCTATGTTAGTGTTGTCGTTGCGCTGTATCTGGCCGGAAGTGAGTATGCTTATTGCAGCCGGGGCATTGAGCAGGCTGTCGTTTATGTGCAGGCTGCTTAGGGTAATTTCGCTTAAGCGTGTTGCCGTAATAACCGGTTCAATCGTAATGCTGTCGGTTGCTTTTTGTGGCGGCTGCTGGGCAAAAGCAATGGCTGTATAAAATGCGAATAATAGGGGGAGTATTTTTTTAAGCATGCTTTTGGTTTGGAAAGCGAAACATTATTTTGATTATATTTTTTTACCACAAGGTGCACAAGGTTTTTTCACAAGGTGCACTTAGCAAGTGTTCATTAAAGTAAGGTACACAAAGCCTTTGTGGTAAAATCCGGCCAGCTACAAAAATTTGTTCAGCTTAAGCCAGTCGAGGCCGTGCTCAAACCAGGCATCAGTCGTGGTTCTGTTGTTCATGCCAAAACCATGCCCGCCTGCCTGGTACATATACAGCGCGCCCTTAACTTTATTGCTAATAAGCGCATCGTAAAACTGCATGCTGTTTTGTGCCGGAACCACATCGTCGTCCTGCGCGTGTACTAAGAAAACCGGGGGTGTCCTGGACGTTACCTGGAACTCGTTACTATACATTTTTACTTTTTCTGTCGGGGCATCTTTGCCTATAAGGAAGCCTTTAGACCCCCGGTGCGTATATTGCCCCATACTGATAACCGGGTAAATAAGCATCGAAAAATCAGGCCGCACGCTCTCGCCTTTCTTCAACTCTATGACAGGGGTATCAAAATGCGTGGTAGCGGTTGACGCTAAATGCCCTCCGGCAGAAAAGCCCATAATGCCCACCTTAGCCGGGTTTATATTCCATTTGGCGGCATTTTCGCGCACCATTTGCAGGGCGCGCTGGGCATCCTGCAGTGGGCCTATAGAACGGTCTTTCATTATTTCGTTGCTGGGCAGGCGGTATTTTAGTACAAAGGCGGTAATACCGTTTTCGGCAAACTTTTTTGCCACATCTACACCCTCATGCCCAAAGGCCAGCATGGCATAGCCGCCGCCGGGGCATATTACTATGGCCGTGCCGTTTGCCTTGCCCTCTTCAGGGAAAAACGGCAGCAGCGTGGGCTGGCTCACGTTGCGTATGCCCGAGCGGGCATCAACGGTTTCTTTATAAGTGGCCGGTGTGGGTTTGCTGTTAGGAACGGTGCCGGTGTACAGCAGCAGGGCTCCGGTTTGCTGGGGATAAGCGGTATGTATGCCTAATAGAAGCAGGAGGCGAAACGCCGGTTTTTTTAGTGCAGTAAAGTGTAGCATGTGTAATGATAATTTGTGTAGTTACAAATTTAGCATTTTCAGGATGAGAATGGAGGTAAAGGGGAAAATTATCTATACCTGAAAGATGTAGCAGAACGTAACAAAAATCGCCGCAGATGTTATCTCCCGGCAATTTATTTAATTCTCAACGTAAAGATTTCTCAATTGCTTCTCCAGTTTGGCTATCGCCTCGTGTCCGCTGCGCTGCATTCGAAATGGAAAACCGGTGGCGTTCAGTATGACAACCGGGTTTGCGCTAATCAGCAAGTTGCGCAGCATCCGTTAAGATCCGCGTCCCATAAAGATTGCCGCGGTCGTTCCTCCCTCCTTTAGATTTGTTTTTTGGAAATTTATTAGATTTATGATTGAGAAAGGAAGCTAAAGTACACTATTCGTCCCTC
>Ga0247803_1001895_pt1 | contig 10767 bp, 8 predicted proteins | sample UWRJL014104B1_FD_180928 | JGI IMG/M metagenome (GOLD analysis project Ga0247803, IMG submission 180928) | Plant litter microbial communities from Arlington Agricultural Research Station in Wisconsin, United States - UWRJ-L014-104B-1 | ecosystem: Environmental > Terrestrial > Plant litter >...
AAGCTGTTTTTGCTGCTCCTGTTATTCCAGGCAATGGGTTATGCCCAGGTAGACTTTACCCAGAGTAACCTGCCCATTGTAATTATTACCACAGATAACAATGCCGAAATTCCGGATGACCCTAAAATTCCGGCGAGTATGAAGATTATTTACCATACCGATGGCAGCACTAACTTTGTGAGTGACCAGGATACCCCTTCACTGCTTAATTACAGCGGCCGCATAAAAATAGAACTACGCGGCTCAAGTTCGCAGGAGTTGCCTAAAAAGCAATACAGTTGGACCACTTATGAAAATAATGATACCACCAAGAAAAAGGTAAGCATTATGGGCATGCCAAAGCAAAACGACTGGATTTTAAACGGCCTGGCGTTCGACCCTTCGCTTATACGCGATTACCTTTCTTACAATCTTTCGCGCCAAATGGGCTTTTATACCACCCGTACCCAGTGGTGCGAAGTAATAATAAACGGCGATTACCGCGGGCTATACATCCTTCAGGAAAAACTTAAGCAGGATGAAAACCGCATTAATATTGAAGAAATAGACGAAGATGCCTCAGGCGGCATGCCCCTTACCGGCGGCTATATTACCAAGGCTGACAAAACCACGGGCGGCGACCCAGTGGCCTGGACTATGGACTCGTATGCCGGGTTTACGGATTTTATACACGAATTGCCCAAGCCGGAAGATGTTACCGCTGCCCAGGACGATTATATCCACCAGCAGTTTATCAGCCTTGCCGATGCGTCAAACGCGCATGATAACGACTTTGCAACAGGCTATCCATCTATTATTGATATACCCACTTTTGTAGATTTTATGGTAATGTCTGAAATATCGGGCAACGCAGATACCTACCAGATAAGCACATTCTTTCATAAGGACCTTGGCGGAAAACTGCGTGCAGGCCCAATATGGGATTACAACCTTACCTATGGCAACGACCTTTTTATATATGGTTTTGACCGCAGCCACTATAACGTTTGGCAGTTTAACAACGATGATAACGAAGGCCCTAAATTTTGGAAAGACCTGTATAATACACCACTGTTTAAATGCTATTTTTCACGCAGGTGGAATGAGGTTACGCAAACAGGGCAGCCGCTTAATGTGCAAAGCATTACTACTTTTATAGATGCCACAACCGCCCTTATAGCCGATGCTGCCGTGCGCGAAGAGGAACGGTGGGGCACAGTGCCTGATTTTGCCGGCGAAGTGCAAACCATGAAAAACTGGATAGCGCAGCGCATAGCATGGATTAATAACCACGTAGGCAGTTACTCGGCGTGTGAAAATCCGGTATTGCCCACCTTAATGATAACCAAAATTAATTATAACCCGGGAGAATCTCCCGAGTTCCCGGAATCTGACGACCAGGAGTTTTTTGCAATAAAAAATACCGGTACAACCACAGAAGACCTTACAGGCGTTTACCTGCGTGAACTGGGAGTATCATATCAATTTCCGGCAGGCAGTTCTATTGCCGCGGGCGAAACGTATTTTATAGCCGGTAACCCTGAAGTATTTGAGCAAAAGTATGGTAGTGCGCCATTTGGCGAATTTCAGCGCACGCTGCCCAACAGCACGCTGAATTTGGTGCTTGCAGATGGTATGGGGAATATTATAGATACTGTAGCATATGATGACGATGCCCCTTGGCCCAGTGCCGATGGTAACGGTAATTACCTTACCCTTATAGACGAAAGCCTTGACAACAGCCTGCCCCAAAGCTGGGCAGCACTGCCCGATGCCACGCTGGGAATTAAAGATGTAAAGAATGATGCAAAAGTATCGTTATATCCAAATCCGGTAACGAATATACTTAACATACAGGCTAACGAAATTATTGATACTTTTGAGGTATATAACATCTATGGCAAACAGTTACAACAAGCAAATGCCGGTGGGCTAACTGTACAGGCCAATCTTAGCGGTTATGCTTCAGGTGTTTATTTTGTAAAAATTAAAACCACCTCTGGTACCGCAACTAAAAAAGTTGTGAAGCAGTAATCTCGGCAGAGTAGTGTGGCGAAAGCACATTAAAAAACGTTAATAATACCGCACAAAGTGTAACCACCGGATTTGGCACCAAGCCCCTTTGAACACGACGGAGGGGTTAAATTATTATTGCAGCAAAATTAAAAAACATCCAATGAAAAAAATTATTTCCCTGCTAAGCATTGCTCTTATAGCCATTTCATGTTCTGACACTGATCCTGAAACACCTGCAAGCAATTCGGGTCCGGTATCTGCCACACAAACGCAGTATGACAATTTTGGCAACATAGAAAGCATAAATGTTTTTGAATACCAAAACGGCAAGCCCGACACATTTTCTTTTTATACGGCTGAAAATGAACTTGAATTCTACCAGAAGTTTTTTTACTCTGATGGCAAAGTGAATAAAATAATAGGCTACACTGCAACAGATGCGGTATCTGGCCAGGCAGAATACTTTTATGATAGCCAGCAGCGCTTATACAAAATAACTACAGGCGGCGAAAGCTATAGCGAACAAACACTATTTACTTATAATGGTGATGGCTCTATAACGGGCGTAGCTACGAGTTCTGACGGATACACTGAAGAAAAAACCTGGCTGGTAAACGCTAACGGTTATATCTACAAAGAAATTGATGATAACAGCAGCTACGAACTGGCTTTTGACGGTGCTACCGGAAATCCACTTACTGGTACGTATAGCTCCGGTGGTGTAAAATCTTTTGTATATGATACTGAACACGACTTTTACTTAACGGGGATACAACCAGAATTTGGTACGTACAAGCCTAACCAGGTATTACAATCTTTTTATCTTGAGGATAGTGAAACAAGCCTGGCAAATAAGTTTGTAACTAAAGAGCTTAATAACGGCGTTGTAAGCCGCGTATACGATATGGAATTTGATTCTTCGGGCAGGCTTTCTTCGAGTAAAACTATTGCTGGCGGAAACTTAATAAGCGAAATGGTGTATCAATATTAATGATTGCCAAATTGTGATATATACAAATCCTGCACAGCTGACGGGATTTTTGTTTTTCAGGAATTATGGCTTCTTCTTACTACAATTAAAACAAAAAGCCTCCGCAATTGCGGAGGCTTTTGATATTTATAAAGCACAGCTGCTATAAACCGGCAACTAACAAATCATTATAACTTAGAATTTAAAACGTTTTCTGTCGGTTTCAGTAAGGTAAATTTTACGAACCCTAAGGCTCTTAGGCGTTACCTCTACATACTCATCTTTCTGGATGTACTCAAGGGCTTCTTCGAGAGAGAAAATGATTGGCGGGATGATTCTCGCTTTTTCATCATTTCCTGAAGAACGTACGTTAGATTGTTTTTTCATCTTCGTTACGTTTACCGTCATATCATCGCTACGGCTGTTTTCGCCGATAACCTGGCCTTCGTAAATTTCGTCGTTAGCGTTAACAAAGAATTTACCACGGTCCTGAAGTTTATCAATTGAGTATGGTATTGCCTTACCGTTTTCCATAGAGATAAGCGAACCATTGTTACGGCCCGGTATTTCACCTTTGTAAGGCTCATACCCTATGTAACGGTGTGCCATAATGGCCTCACCCGCGGTAGCGGTAAGCAGCTGGTTTCTTAAACCAATAATACCACGCGACGGAATATTGAATTTAACAATCATACGCTCGCCTTTAGCCTCCATAGAAAGTAGCTCTCCTTTACGGATGGTAACAAACTCTACGGCACGGCCAGAAAGGTGCTCAGGCAAATCGATTGTTAGTTCTTCAATTGGTTCAGATTTTTTACCGTCAATTTCTTTGATGATAACCTGTGGCTGGCCTATCTGAAGCTCGTAGCCTTCCCTCCTCATCGTTTCGATAAGAACAGATAAGTGAAGTACACCACGGCCAAAAACCATGAATTTATCAGCACTATCAGTTTCACCCAGCTTCATGGCAAGGTTTTTCTCTAACTCTTTGGTTAAACGGTCGCGAATGTGGCGTGATGTTACAAACTTGCCTTCTTTACCAAAGAATGGTGAGTCGTTAATTGTAAACAACATGCTCATTGTAGGCTCGTCTATAGCAATAGTCTGTAGCGCTTCAGGGTTATCAAAATCGGCAATAGTATCGCCAATTTCAAAACCTTCTACACCAATGATGGCACAAATATCTCCGGCTATAACTTCCTGTACTTTTTTACGGCCAAGGCCTTCAAAAGTGTGCAGTTCTTTAATTCTTGATTTAAATACAGTACCATCTCTTTTTACAAGTGATATAGGCATATTTTCTTTTAAAACGCCACGCTCTAAACGGCCTATAGCGATACGGCCTGTAAAGGCAGAAAAGTCAAGAGACGTGATTAGCATTTGCGGGGTACCTTCAGATACTTTAGGAGCCGGTACATTGTTTATAACCATATCAAGCAATGGCTCTATATTGTCAGTCTGGTTCCTGAAATCATCAGACATCCAGTTATTTTTAGCAGAACCGTAAACAGTAGGAAAATCAAGCTGCCACTCTTCAGCGCCAAGCTCAAACATCAGGTCAAACACTTTTTCGTGCACTTCCTCCGGGGTACAGTTTTCTTTATCTACTTTATTGATAACCACACAAGGCTTAAGGCCCAGGTCTAACGCTTTTTGAAGTACAAAACGCGTTTGCGGCATCGGCCCTTCAAAAGCATCTACCAGCAGGCAAACACCATCGGCCATGTTAAGTACACGCTCTACCTCGCCACCAAAGTCGGCGTGGCCCGGGGTATCAATAATATTGATTTTTGTACCTTTATATACAACCGAAACGTTTTTTGAGGTAATGGTAATACCACGCTCACGCTCAAGGTCGTTGTTGTCAAGTATCAGGTCGCCGGTATTCTCGTTATCACGGAATAATTGGCAATGGTACATAATTTTGTCTACCAGGGTAGTCTTTCCGTGGTCTACGTGGGCAATAATTGCAATGTTTCTAATAGCAGCCATCTGTCTTTTTTTGAAGCTGCAAAGGTACATTTTATTTTGACAAAAAAAACTTTAGTTATGAGCATGTTAGCCACAAACACAAAAAAATGACACCAACTAAATGTTATTATAACATTAAACCTGTTAAAACAGGGGTAAAATGCATTTAACGACTATTTATAACCGGCACTTTAACGCTGCTAAAAAACACAGCACGAATATTTTAATTCAAATTTATACTATTAGTAGTACAAAATTGCGTACTTTTGTTTAATCTTTAAGTAAAAAGAATGAACAATATAAAAAACACCTTTACAATAAAGGACCTTGAGAACCTAACGGGCATTAAGGCACACACCATACGTATATGGGAAAAAAGGTATAATATATTAACGCCCCTGCGCACCGATACTAACATAAGGGTATACGATGCGCACAGCCTGCAAAAGCTGCTAAACATAAATACCTTAAATAGTTTTGGGTACAAAATAAGCACCATTTCTAAAGTTGCTGAAGAAAAGCTGCCTGCAATGGTTAAAGAGATATTGAGCAGCAAAACCATAGACAGCCACGTGCTGAGCAACTTTAAGCTGGCCATGATGAATTTTGATGTGCAGCTGTTTCTAAGCACATATGAGGGTGTGGCTAAAACCAAGACGTTTAGCTATATTTTTCATAACTGCTTTATGCAGCTGCTTGAAGAAATAGGCAACCTGTGGCAAACGGGCACCATAACACCCGCGCACGAACATTTTATAAGCAACCTGATAAAGCAAAAGATAGCGGTAAATACCGAGGCGCAGCAACTGGCCGAAGTAGTGCGCACAGACCGTGTGTTTGTACTGTACCTGCCCGAGGGCGAAATACATGAAATAGGCCTTATGCTGCTTAATTATGAACTCCTGCGGGCAGGCTTCCGCACGGTATACCTGGGCGAAAGCGTACCACTGGCAGACATCCGCGACATTAAAAAAACGTTTGATAATATAACTTTTGTTACCTACCTTACCGTAGAACCCACAGTAGCCGAAATCCCCTATTTTATTAGCAGGATGAAGGAAAGCGTGGTTAACGACAGTACTACACAACTACTGGTATTTGGCCGCCATGCCGAGGTAATAAATCCGCTTATTTTGGGTGCGCCCATAAAAACCTTTTCATCTATAAAGAGTTTTACAGACACGTTATAAAGTGAGATTTTAACAACTGTTATAGGGTATTTTAAAGTTATAAGAGATAATTTAGGAGGCAATGAAAAAAGATATAAAAATTATAGGTTCAGGGTTTTCATCATTGGCGGCGGCGTGCTACCTGGCACAACAGGGGCATGAAGTAACCGTTTATGAAAAAAACGCCACACCGGGCGGCAGGGCAAGGCGCCTTGTGAAAGACGGCTTTACCTTTGATATGGGCCCTACCTGGTACTGGATGCCCGATGTTTTTGAACGCTTTTTTGCAGATTTTGGCAAAAAACCAGCTGATTATTATTCGCTAAAAAAATTATCTCCCGCTTACAGGGTTTACTTTGGGCAGGACGATTACCTTGATATAGCCGACAACCCTGAGGATATTGTTGCAACATTTGAAACCGTAGAAAAAGGCAGCGGTGTAGCTTTAAAGTCGTTTATGAATGAAGCGCGCGATAATTATGACATTGCCATAAAAAACCTGGTGTACCGCCCTGGCGAATCGCCTTTAGAACTGGTTACCCCGCAAACGATTACGCGCCTGGGGCAGTTTATGGGCAACATAAGCCGGGATATCCAAAAAAAGTTTAAAAACAGTAAGCTGGTACAAATACTGGAGTTCCCTGTATTATTCCTTGGCGCAAAGCCCAGCGACACCCCTTCATTTTACAGTTTTATGAACCATGCCGACTTTGGCCTGGGTACCTGGCACCCTAAAAACGGAATGTACAGTGTGGTAGAAGGCATAGCACAGCTTGCGCAGGATTTAGGCGTAACGATAATTACCAAAGCACCCATTGCTAAAATAAACGTTGCAAATGGCGCAGTGTCATCAATGGAAATAAACAATAAAACCGTTACCGCCGACCTGATTGTATGCGGTGCGGATTACCACCACGGCGAAAGCCTTTTAGAACCCCAATACCGCCAGTATTCTGAAAAGTACTGGGAAGCCAAAACGTTCGCCCCCTCCTCCCTCCTGTTTTATGTAGGCTTTGATAAAAAACTGGAGAACCTGGAGCACCATACGCTGTTTTTTGACACCGACTTTGATGTGCATGCCAAAGATATTTATGATAACCCGCGCTGGCCCGATGAGCCGCTGTTCTATGCCAGCTTCCCGTCTAAAACCGATGAAAGTGCCGCACCTGCCGGCCAAGAAGCAGCTACTTTTTTAATACCCTTAGCGCCGGGAATAGAAGATACCCCTGAACTGCGGGAAAAGTATTTTGGTATTATCATCAACCGCCTCGAAAAGTTAACGGGGCAGGAAGTGCAATCGCACATACTGTTTAAAGAATCGTACTGCTTAAATGATTTTATAGCCGACTATAACTCGTATAAGGGTAATGCGTATGGCCTGGCCAATACATTATGGCAAACGGCTTTCCTGCGCCCTAAACTGCGCAGCGCCAAAATTAAAGGTCTTTACTTTACAGGCCAGCTTACCGTACCGGGGCCGGGTGTACCCCCTGCCCTGATATCGGGCAAGCTGGTAGCCGACCTCATACAAAAACAACTTGCTAAATCCTCAAAAACACCCATAACCGTTACCGTATGAAATCGATTTTTGACACCGTATCCTTTGCGTGCAGCCGCAGTATAACGCGTGCCTACAGCACCTCGTTTGCAACGGCGGTAAAAATGCTCGCGCCATCAATAAGGCAGGATATTTATAATATATACGGCTTTGTGCGCTGTGCCGACGAAATTGTAGACACCTTTCACGATTATGATAAGGAGTTGCTTTTTAAAATGTTTGAAGGCGAACTGGCCAGTGCGTTGCACCACGGCATAAGCCTTAACCCTGTACTTAACGCCTTTCAGCACACAGTTAAGAAGTACAACATCCCGCAGGCGCTGATTGATGCTTTTATGAAAAGCATGAAGCAGGATTTATATAAAAAAGATTACACATCGTTTGCCGAGTATAATGAATATATTTATGGCAGCGCCGATGTGGTGGGGCTTATGTGCCTTAAAGTGTTTGTAAATAACAACGACGACACTTACGAAGAACTAAAAGGCGGTGCGATGAGGCTGGGATCGGCATTTCAAAAAATAAACTTCCTGCGCGACCTTAAGGCCGATATGGAAGGCCTTGACCGCATCTACTTCCCTACCCTTAACCTCAACGAGATGACTGATGAAACAAAGCATGCAATTATTGAGGAGATTGAGGCCGACCTGCATGAGGGCTACAAAGGCATTGTGAAGCTGCCTGCCGAAGCTAAATTTGGTGTATATACTGCTTATGTGTACTATAAAGCGCTGCTTACCAAGCTTAAGAATACGCCACCACTGGAGATTAAAAGCAGGCGCATACGCGTACCCGATTACCAAAAAGTTACCTTGCTTGCAAAATGTTACCTTGATTACCGTTTTAATTTTATATAAATTTGCCTTATGCCCATCTGGATACACATATTAGTTTTTTTCGGCGCATTTTTCATGATGGAATTTATGGCGTGGTTTACACACAAGTATGTAATGCATGGCTTTTTATGGAGCCTGCACCGCGACCACCACATGAAAGACCACGACTCCTGGTTTGAGCGAAACGATACCTTTTTTATCTTTTATGCCGTTATAAGCATTGGGTTTTTCCTACTGTGGCGGTATGATATTTTAGAAATTGGCCTGGCTATAGGCTTGGGGATTTTCGCCTATGGCTTTACCTATTTTATTGTGCACGATATTTTTATCCACCAGCGGTTTAAGATATTCCGTAATGCAAACAGCCGTTATGGCAAAGCGGTGCGGCGTGCCCATAAAATGCACCACAAGCACATTAACAAAGAGCATGGAGAGTGCTTTGGGATGTTGCTGTTCCCTTATAAATACTGGAAGAAATAAGTTAACATATAATAGCTGTTTTTTTATTTTTATAAAAAGGAATTGCAATTATATTGTAGAAAGGAAATAAAATTCAATTTGTAGTTTTTAAAGGAAGGCCTGAATACCCTCTCTTATAGTCATATAGATTAAGCCGAAAGTCGTAAAGCTGCGGGTAATCCTGCAACTTTACAACTTTTGACTTTATAACTTGAAGACTAAACTCAATTTTTATTTTCAAGCAGCGGAACAAAACGGAATTCGCCCAGCTCATGCTTTTCAAACTGGGTTTCGTTTTTACGTATCAGCAGGTTCATTATCTGCGGCTTGCCTTCCTCGCCTACCGGTATTACCAGCCTCCCGCCCACCTTTAGCTGTGCCATGAGCGGTTTGGGAATTGTGGGTGCACCGGCGGTTACAATAATTCTGTCAAACGGAGCATAATTAGGCAATCCCTTATAACCATCGCCAAACGAAAGGTGCTTTGGGCGTATGCCCAACTTGGGTAACAGTACCGAAGTACTTTTAAATAATTCACTTTGACGCTCCACGCTGTATACCTTAGCGCCCATAGTAAACAGTATGGCAGTCTGGTAACCGGAGCCTGTACCTATTTCGAGCACTTTATGGTCTTTTTTAACTTCGAGCAGCTGGCTCTGGTACGCTACGGTATATGGCTGCGATATGGTTTGTCCGGCCCCTATGGGGAACGCCTTGTCCTGGTAGGCATAATCTTCAAAACCGGAGTTAAGGAACAGGTGGCGCGGCACTTTTTTTACGGCATCTAATACAGATTTATCTGTAATGCCCTTTTGTTCTAAAACGGTTACGAGTTGATTACGAAGTCCCTGATGTTTGGCGGTGTCTTTCAAAATTCGGCAGTAAGTTTTTGGTAAAAATAGCAAACAAACAGGGTATTTTCCAAACCAAAGTTAATGTAGTTGCGATTATAAATTAATAAATGCGTTTAATGATTTGGTTATCCTATTTTTGGAAATTCAGCGTAAATAACACTATTTTTGTTTAAAATCTAAATCAATATGCTAAAAGTTGGCGTTTTGGGCGCGGGGCACCTTGGTAAAATCCACCTGCGTTTACTAAACCAGTCTGATAAATATGAACTTATGGGCTTTTACGACCCAAACAGCGACAATGCAGACAAAGTTTCAAAGGAATTTGGCTACCATAAATTTGACAGCATTACTGAATTGGTTGAGGCCGTAGACGTAGTAGATATTGTAACCCCTACCCTAAGCCATTACGAATGTGCCAAAGAAGCTATTACCGCAGGTAAGCACATTTTTATTGAAAAACCCATATCTAATACTATAGAAGAAGCCGAGGAAATCATAGCCCTGGCTAACCAATACAATATTAAAGGGCAGGTGGGCCACGTAGAGCGCTTTAACCCCGCTTTTATAGCCACCAAGGGCATGATTGAAAACCCTATGTTTATAGAAACGCACCGCCTGGCCGAGTTTAACCCGCGCGGTACCGATGTGCCCGTGGTGCTCGACCTGATGATACACGACATAGACGTGATACTGAGCGTGGTAAAATCGCCGGTTAAGAATGTGTATGCCAGCGGCGTATCGGTTATTAGCGACACTCCGGATATTGCCAATGCCCGAATAGAATTTGAAAACGGCTGTGTGGCTAACCTTACCGCGAGCCGCATTTCGTTAAAAAACATGCGCAAAAGCCGTTTCTTCCAGAAGGATGCCTACATATCGGTCGATTTTCTTGAAAAGGCCTGCGAAGTAGTTAAAATGAAGGACGCGCCGGAAGTTCCCGGAGATTTTGACGTGA
>Ga0247803_1001896_pt1 | contig 10766 bp, 9 predicted proteins | sample UWRJL014104B1_FD_180928 | JGI IMG/M metagenome (GOLD analysis project Ga0247803, IMG submission 180928) | Plant litter microbial communities from Arlington Agricultural Research Station in Wisconsin, United States - UWRJ-L014-104B-1 | ecosystem: Environmental > Terrestrial > Plant litter >...
TTAAGCAGATACCGCTTTGGGTGCTTGATGCCACGACCATGCCGGGCGTACTGATAGAACTGGGGTTTGTATCTAATAAAAATGAAGGTGCCTACCTTGATAGCGAAGCCGGGCAAAACGAACTGGCACGCACTATTGCTAACGCCATTATAAGCTACAAAGACCTGATGACCGGCAATAAGGTAAAAGAGGCTGATTTTGAGAAACCCATATCTACAGATAAGGAAACCGTACCGGTAGTGAAGCAAAAAGAAGATACACCTGAGGCCGCAGCGGCCGCCGATGGCGTTGTTTTTAAGGTGCAGATATCGGCAAGCAGCCGCGACCTGGCTACAACGCCGTCTAACTTTAAAGGGCTTAAAAAAATTTCTAAAGTAAAAGAAGGTAAACTTATACGCTATTTTTATGGCGAAACTGGTGAATATCAGCAAACCGGCAGCCTGGTATCTGCTGCCAAGGCTAAAGGTTTCAGTGCTGCTTTTGTAGTTCCGTTTAAAAACGGAAAAATTATAAGTATGCAGGAAGCTTTAAAGTAATATTCACATTTACATAAATTATTTATCCTACATTTGTTAAAAAATAACCTGTTTTGAAAGTAACAAGAGAAGTAAAAACCGCAATTTTAGTATTAGGCGCTATATTAATATTTATATGGGGCTATAGCTATTTAAAAGGGAGGGACCTTTTTAATTCGTATAAAACATACTACGTAGTATATGAGGATGTAGAGGGGCTTTCGCCTTCTGCCCCCGTTACGCTAAACGGGCTGGTAATAGGAAAGGTAAACAGCATACAGTTTCGCGATACTATTAAAGGCTCGCTTACCATAGAACTCCAGGTAAAAACTGATTTCCCTATATCTACTACAAGTTCGGCCACGTTATACGAGCCGGGTTTGGGGCTTTCCGGAAAACAGGTTGCCATTACGCCCGACCTTAGGAACAGCAAACCTGCCGAAGACGGCGCGTACCTTACCCCGATACTTAAGCCGGGTATGCTGGCCGTTGTTGGCGATAAGCTCTCTCCGTTGCAAAACAAAGTTGAGAGTACTGTAAGCACGGCAGACAGCCTGCTAACGCACCTTAATAATGTGCTTGATGCCAAAACACAACAAAACCTGCGTGTGGCCATTGCCGAAATGAGCAATACCATGGCCGAGTTTAATAAAGCGGCGCAGGCTTTAAATAAAACAATATCGGGCAACCAGGGGCATATTAACGCTACCATGGCTAACCTTGATAAAACAAGCGCTAACTTTGCAAAAATATCAGACTCTATAAACCAGGCTAATTTAGGCCAGGCGGTTAAAAAGCTTGAAAATTCGCTTGCAAAGGTTGATGATGTGATGAACGATGTTCAGGCGGGTAAAGGTACACTGGGCAAGTTGCTTAAAGATGATAAAATGTATGATAACCTTGCCGGCGCATCAGAGGAGCTTAAAGAACTTTTAGCCGACCTTAAGAAAAACCCTAAGCGTTATGTGCATTTCTCGGTATTTGGCGGAAAGCAAAAACCGTATAAGGAAGAAGACAAGGATAAGGATGCCACTGATACAGAGGTTAAAAAGGAATAGTTCATTTATTGCACCAATTGCCTATACTATGGCCTATATAGATAATGTATTATTTATACTGCTGCTCTCAGCAGGTTTTGGATATTTTGCAGTAAATGTAAAAAGGCTGGTGCGCAATATAAAGTTGGGCCATAGCAAAGACCGCTCAGACAACCCTGCCGCACGCTGGAAAAATATGGCGCTAATTGCCCTTGGCCAAAGTAAAATGGTACGCAGGCCGGTAGCTGGTATATTGCATATTATTGTATATGCAGGCTTCGTAATCATCAATATCGAATTGTTAGAAATAATAATCGACGGTATTTTTGGCACGCACCGCATCTTTCACGTTTTGGGAGGCTTTTACAGCTTTCTTATCGGTTTTTTTGAAATCCTTGCGCTTGGCGTAATCGTTTCGGTAGTAATCTTCTGGATACGCCGTAATATCATAAAACTTTGGCGTTTTGCCCACGGCGACCTTAAAGGCTGGCCAAAAAGCGATGCCAACATTATCCTATATTTTGAAGTCGTGCTGATGCTGTTGTTCCTTACCATGAACGGTGCAGACCATTACCTCCAGGGGCTGGGTTCAGAGCATTACATTACCGCCGGGGCGTTCCCGGTTTCCGGTTTTATATCACCATTATTTAATGGCTTAAGCGAAGGTACTGCCATAATTGTAGAGCGTACCGCCTGGTGGTTGCACATTACGGGTATCCTTATTTTTATGAATTACCTGTATTTCAGCAAGCACCTTCACATACTCTTAGCATTCCCCAATACCTATTTTGCCAAGCTGGAGCCTAAGGGGAAATTCAAAAACCTTGACTCGGTTACAGCTGAAGTGAAGCTGATGATGGATCCGAACGCCGACCCCTATGCTGCCGCGCCGCCACCTGCCGAAGGTGAACTGCCTTCAAAATTTGGTGCCAGCGATGTACACGACCTTGATTGGGTGCAACTCCTTAATGCTTACACCTGTACCGAATGTGGACGCTGTACATCGGCATGCCCGGCAAATATTACCGGCAAAAAGCTTTCCCCACGAAAAATAATGATGGATACGCGCGACAGGCTGGAAGAAGTGGGCCGTAATATAGATGCCAATAAAGGCACGTTTGTACCTGATGGCAAGCAGTTGCTAAACGACTACATCACCCCCGAAGAGCTTTGGGCATGCACCACCTGCAACGGCTGCGTAGAGGCCTGCCCGGTAAATATCGACCCGCTGTCTATAATTATGGACATGAGGCAATACCTGGTGATGGAGCAAAGCGCCGCACCTGTAGCGCTTAACGGCATGATGGCTAATATTGAAAACAATGGTGCACCATGGCAGTACAGCCAGATGGACCGCCTGAACTGGAAAGAAGAATTGTAACACTATATTTTATTTAACAGGCCTTTAAAATGAAAAGCGAAGACATTGATAAGAACCTTCAGCCGCTTACCGAAAATGGTGAGCATGTAAGCCCCATACTTCCCGAGGGGATAAAAAATTACCTGATTGATATTGACGGTACCATTTGTGATGATATCCCGAATGAAGAACCCGAAAGGATGGTTACTGCCGCTGTTTATCCCGACGCGCTGGAAACGCTTAACCGCTGGTATGATGAGGGCCATATAATATTCTTTTTTACCTCGCGTACTGAGGCGCACCGCGAAGTTACCGAGGCCTGGCTTAAAGAACACGGCTTTAAATACCATGGCATGCTTATGGGCAAGCCGCGTGGGGGCAACTACCATTGGATAGACAACCACCTGGTAAAAGCCACCCGCTACAGGGGCAAGTTTACCGAACTGATTGAAAAAGCCGTTAACATACAGGTATTTGACGACGGCAAGCACGACGAAGACTAACACGATATGAACGATTTAAGTATAAAAGTACCTACAATGGCCGAGATGATGGCCGCCGGGGAGCAGCCTGAAGTGCTGTTCTGGGTGGGCTGTTCGGGCAGTTTTGACGACAGGGCAAAACGCATAACAAAGGCATTTGTTAAGCTATTAAACAATGCCGGGGTGTCGTTTGCTGTATTGGGAACCGAAGAAAGCTGTACCGGCGACCCCGCAAAACGAGCCGGCAACGAGTTCTTGTTCCAAATGCAGGCCATGGCAAATATTGAGGTGCTTAATGCTTATGACATAAAAAAAATAGTAACGGCATGCCCGCACTGTTTTAATACCATCAAGAATGAATACCCCGGCCTGGGCGGCAGCTACGAAGTAGTACACCATACCCAGTTCCTCAAGTCGCTTTTAGACGATGGCAGGCTGAGCATAGAAGGCGGGCAGTTTAAGGGCAAAAAAATTACCTTTCACGACCCGTGTTACCTGGGCCGGGCCAATAATATATATGAAGCCCCGCGCGACCTGATAGCAAAGCTGGATGCCGAATTGGTAGAAATGAAACGCAGCCGTAGCAACGGCCTGTGCTGTGGCGCCGGTGGCGCGCAGATGTTTAAGGAGCCCGAAAATGGGAATAAAGATGTAAATGTAGTGAGGACAGAAGATGCCCTGGAATCACAACCTGAAATTATAGCAGCGGGATGCCCGTTTTGCAACACCATGCTTACAGATGGCGTTAAGGCCAAAAACCGTGAGCATGATGTTAAAGTTATGGATGTGGCAGAATTAATTGCCAATGCAAAGGATTTATAAAATAAAGAACTATGTACGTTTTATTTGAAACGCTGCCCGATGAATCCCGTATATGGGTATATCAGAGCAACAGGAAATTTTCTGACGAAGAAGTAGCCGAAATAGAGGAATCCCTCAAAAATTTTATTGAGCAATGGACGGCACACGGCGCGGGCCTTGAGGCATCGTACCTGGTGCAATACAACCGTTTTATAATTATAGCGGTAAACCAGGAAGCACAGGGCGCAACGGGCTGCAGCATAGATGCTTCTGTACATTTTATACAGGAGCTTGAAAAGAAATATAACGTGGATTTGCTGGACAGGATGAACGTGTCCTTCAAGCAGGGCGAATACATTACCTACAAGCCGCTTACCGATTTCAAAAAGCTGGCTAAGGATAAATCCGTTTCGGCCAATACCGTGGTGTTTAACAACCTGGTAAATACTGTAGGCGAGTGGAAGGATTACTGGGAGGTTCCCGCGTCTGAAAGCTGGCACAGCCGTTTTTTTTAGACAAAATTTATTTGGCAATATAATTGTAGCATCATCATTACCGCGGTAGTGATGATTTTATTATTTTTAATACGCATACACTTTAATGAAGCTTTACGCCTTACTATTTTTACTCACAATGCCAGCCGCCTTCGCGCAGCGTAGTGCCGAATTTAACGATTATCACTCGCCGGCCGAAAAAAAATGGGCCGACAGCGTGTACAATTCCTTTTCGTTTGAAGAGCGGGTGGGTCAGCTGTTTATGGTGGCCGCTTACTCTAATAAGGATTCGGCACATGTAAAAGGCATAGACAAACTCATTACTGATTATAAAGTAGGCGGGCTGATATTTTTTCAGGGCGGGCCCTACCGCCAGGCAAAGCTTACTAACCGTTACCAGAAAGAGAGCAAGCTACCACTGTTTATTGGCATTGATGCCGAGTGGGGGCTGAGCATGAGGCTTGATTCAACCTACCGCTACCCATGGAATATGACCGTGGGCGCTATGCAGGATATATCGCTCATACAAAAAATGGGCTATCAAATGGCAATGCAGGCCAGGCGCATGGGCATCCATTTTAATTTTGCTCCCGCTGTTGATATTAATACAAACCCGAACAATCCCATTATAGGTAACCGTTCGTTTGGTGAAGACCGCGATAATGTAACTAACCGCGCCTCTGCATTGGTAGACGGCATACAACAGGGCGGTATTTATGCTACGGGCAAGCACTTTCCCGGCCATGGCGATACCGCTACCGACTCCCACCTTGGGCTTCCGGTGGTGCCTTTTGAGCGTAAAAGAATTAATGATATAGAATTGTACCCATACAAGCGCCTGTTTAACGAAGGCATGGCCAGTATTATGGTGGCGCATTTAAATGTGCCTGCGCTCGACCCTACACCCGGTTTGCCTACGTCGTTATCGTATAACACCATTACAAGGCTGGTGCAAAACGAGATGAATTTTAAAGGCCTGATTTTTACCGATGCCCTTAACATGAAGGGCGCCAGCGGCTATATGCCTAATGGCGATGTAGACCTTGAGGCGTTCCTTGCCGGTAACGACGTGCTGCTTTTTACCGAAAACGTACCGCTCGCCGTTGAAAAATTCAGGCAGGCATATACTGACAGCATATTGAGCGAAGAAAGGCTGCAGTATTCTGTAAAAAAAATATTGGCGTATAAATACAGGATTGGCTTAAGCAAATTTATACCTATCGATTATAAAAATTTGGCTGCTGACTTAAATGCCGCTGAGTTTGACGACCTTAACTATAAGCTGTATGAAGGCGCCGTTACGGTGGTTAAAGATGAAGGAAGCTTGTTTCCAATAGCTGTGCTTGAAAATGAGCAGATTGCCTATGTGAAAATGGGCGATGATGACGGCAGTACGTACCTAAAAACACTTCAAAAGTATACTGATGTAACCGAGGTAAAACAGGACACGTTGCAAACCCTTCTTACGGACCTCGACAGGTATACCACAGTTATCATTGGCTACCATAAAGCAGACGGCGCCTGGAAAAAGCACGACTTTACTAAGAAAGAACTCGAGTGGCTGGATGCTATAGCCAAAAATAAAAAAGTGATACTTACGGTATTTGCAAAGCCGTATGTGTTAAACAATATACAGGATTTTGCAGCTATCGAAGGCGTAATTGTTGGGTACCAAAATAATACTTTTGCCCAAACGGTAGCCGCCGAAATTGTTTTTGGCGCAATAGGCAGTAAAGGTAAACTCCCGGTATCGGCAGGGCAGTTTAAGGTTAACCAGGGTATCAATACTAAAGCTATTGACAGGCTGGGGTTTACAACGCCGGGCAATGTGGACATGAACCCCAACATCCTCTCTAAAATTGATGCGATAGCGCAACGGGCCATTAACGAAAGCATGACACCCGGCTTACAGGTACTTGTAGCGCGTAATGGCAAGGTAGTGTACCAAAAATCATTCGGCCACCATACCTACGAGAAAAATATGCCGGTAAAAAATACCGATATTTATGATGTAGCTTCGCTTACAAAAATACTTGCCACCTTGCCTAACGTAATGCAGCAGTATGATAAAGGCCACCTGAAGCTTGAAGATAAGCTTGGCCACCTGCTGCCGGAATTTAAAAATACCGATAAAGAAAACATTACGGTTAAAGACATGCTGCTGCACCAAAGCCGCTTTAAGGCATGGGAGCCTTTTTACCAGGAAACGTTAGACGCTAACAAACGGCCGGATGCTGCTTTTTACCGCAAAATTTACAGCCCTGATTTTCCGCACCAGGTTGCTGAAAACCTTTACTTAAGGGAAGACTATCCATCAATAATGATTGATAAGATAGCGCATAGCCAGCTTCTTGAAAAAAAGGAATATAAATACAGCGATTTTAACTTTATCCTTTTAAAAGAATATCTCGAAACAAAAACCGGTAAATCGCTTGATAAACTTGCTGATGCCGATTTTTATAAACCGCTGGGCGCTTCGCTAACTACATTTAACCCTTTGCGTAAATTTGACATGAATGTTATACCGCCCACAGAAGCCGATAACTACTTCCGCTACCAGGTTTTAGACGGTTATGTGCATGATATGGCGGCAGCTATGATGGATGGCGTGGCCGGGCACGCTGGGCTTTTTAGCAACAGTATGGATGTAGCAAAGATAATGCAGCTGTACCTGCAAAAAGGCCAGTATGGCGGCAAACGCTATTTTAGTGCCAAAACATTCGACACCTTTAATACCTGTTACGGCTGTAAAGATGGCAACCGCAGGGGTTTGGGCTTTGATAAACCACAAATTGTAAATCCCGGCCCTACGTGCGACTGTGTGTCTAAAAGCAGCTTTGGGCATACCGGCTTTACCGGCACTATGGCGTGGGCCGACCCCGAAACGGGCATAGTATATGTTTTCTTAAGCAACCGTACCTATCCTGAAGCGGGGGAGAACAGGCTGAGCAAAAACAACATAAGGGAAGATATACAAAGGGTAATACAGGAGGCGATAATTAAATAGAAATCGACAGCTATTTTTGCTGTGTTTACCGCAGTTTTTTAATGGTAAACAGCTCATTATGGTCTTCTACTTTAGGATACATTCGCACGGAATAGTCGCTGCTAAACGCTGCCTTGTATGCAAGATTCCTGTCTTTATGCTTTTGTATTAGGGTCATTGTGTTAAATAAAATAAATCCGTTTACATTAAGTAGCGCGTTAATCCTGTTTATCCAGAATTCTTCAAACAAAAAGCCGGGCATTTCCGTATCTTTAAAGATGTCGATGATAATCAGGTCGTATTTTTCTTTGGCCTTGAGCACAAATTCAAAAGCGTCTTCAATAACGATGTTGCACTTAGGAATTTCAGATAGCCCAAAATAATTATTGGCAAGCTCAATCACTTTTGGGTCAATCTCTACACCGGTAATTTTGCCTTTGTATTTAATGTCTTCCGATAGCGTTTTTATAACGCTGCCGCCTGCCACGCCCAGCACCAGTACATGCTCAAATTTGCGTATGCGTTCAAAGCCGATGTAGTTCAACCCCTTGCGCAGTATGCGTTGCAGGCTGCCGTAGGAGTAGTTAGTGTTTTTGCTGTCGAGTACCAGTTTGCCGTTGTTTAGCGTTACTTCCAGCTTTTGGCTTATGTGGGAATCTTTCCTGACAAGGTTTACAGGGACAAAGAAACTCAGTATCTTTTTAAACATTTGCGATGTTTGATTTTGCTTGTGTTGACTGTAACTTTAAACAAATTTACTTAACCCTATACACGGGATACTCCATATGCGATTTTTCGTAATACTCGCTGTGGGTATAAATCCAGTCGAGCTGGGCTTCGGCGTTCCAGGCAAAGGCTTTGTCGTTTAATTTTTTTGTATCAAATTCAGCCCGTAGCGCGGGGTTGCTTTTAAGGAGCTGGGCGGCAGTGTCTTCAAACACATAAGCCGAAAAATATTCCTTTTGCTGTAAGATGGCGTCGAAAAAGTTCCAGGCAAAAAAAGAGTCGGTTCCCTGCGGTTCCAGCATTTCGATAATATATTTTACGCCGGGCTGCTGGGTATCGATAAGATAATCGCCCTTGTGAAAAGTAACCTTTCTTTTAGCCGGTGTTAACTGCACATTGCTGTGCGGGTAGTGCCCTTCATAAGGATATTTGCTTGTTTCATAGTTATCAACGCGGTAACTTTCCACTTCCATTTCAGTCTCCTGTTTCAGTTCCTGCAATTGTATATTGTTCAGTTTAAGCAGGTCGATAACATTCCACCAGCTTTGCGGAATCACGTAGGCTTTAGGGATGGTTACCTTAAGCGTGGGGCTATATTCCCGATAATATTTTACAACTTTGCTAAAAGGTTTAGCGCGGTCATAATACAGCCGCGGCTGCCCGGTTACCGTGCTGGGCTTATAGGCGCCCTCATAGCCGTTAAATGGCAGCAGCGAGACTGCCGAACTGTCTATTTTCCATTGCAACGTGTAGCGGTTGCCCGGCATATAATTGTCCAGGCTAGCCTGGCGGCGCTCTTTTATTGTTTGCGTGTTTTTATCTGTATATGCAATTGTTTCCAGCATGTATTCGTAGGTAACATGCACACGGTCGGCATACTTTTTAAGCATGTGGGTTTCGGGCATAGAGCCGGGCACGGCAAACAGGCTGGCATAGCCGGTAGAGTAGCGGGGGTGGTCCATAAACTGTTCAAAGCCGTTATCGGGCACGGCATCGTGCACATTTACATAAGGTGTGGCGTCAATGCCTTTAGCTTTAAGCGTACCGAGTATAGCCGGCATCATTTCGTGCTTGAAATAGTGCCCTAAGGTACCGCCCAGCTTCTGGTGGTGGGTTTCTATATAAGTAAGTGTATATTGGTAATCGGCACCGTTACTCACGTGATTATCAATAAACACATCGGGCTTTACCGTATGGAATATTTCCGCGAAGCTGCGGGCATTTTTAGTATCGCATTTTACAAAATCGCGGTTCAGGTCATAATTGCGCGCGTTTCCGCGAAAGCCGTACACCTCCGGCCCATTTTGGTTGGCACGGCTGTGGCTGTTGCGGTTCAGTGCGCCGCCTATATTGTACATGGGTATGTTTACCACCACCGTATTCTTGGGAATGGCTATTTTGCCGATAGCGAGGTCGCGGTACAGCATCATGGTGGCATCTATACCGTCGGGTTCGCCGGGGTGTATGCCGTTATTTAGTAACAGTAGGGCTTTTGTTTTGCGAATCTCAGTAAAATTAAACTCTTTATCGGGGTTAAAAATCACCATGTGCAGTGGCAGCCCGCTATCGGTAGGGCCCATTTGTACCATCTTTATGGTTTCAAAGTCCTTATCCAGCTTTTGGAAGTAGTCTATCGTTTCCTGGTAGGTGGCGGTTTGGTTGCCGTTGCCATTTTCGTAAGGCGTGGTATACATGGTTTTATTTTGGGCAGATAATGCCGCCGAAACCAGCAGCAACAGTAAATATTTCTTCATTAAGTAGTTAGTTATTTCACACGTACCGAGTCCGGTACCAGTTTGGTATAGTCGCCGCCGTTGCGCAATACATCGCGCACTATGCTCGAACTTATGTAAGACGTTTGCGAGGCTGTAAGTAAAAATACCGTCTCTATTTTGCTGAGCAGCCTGTTAGTATGGGCTATGGCCTTTTCAAACTCAAAGTCGGCCGGGTTGCGCAATCCGCGGAGTATGAATTTTGCACCCACTTTTTTGCAGAGGTCTATGGTAAGGCCTTCGTAGGTAATTACCTCAATATTGGGCATACCGGCAAAGGCTTCTTCAATAAAACGCTTCCGATCCTCCAGCGGGAACATGTATTTTTTTTCGGCATTTACGCCTATGGCAATAATTATTTTGTCAAACAGGGTACTGCCGCGCTTTATAATATCGTAATGCCCAAGTGTAATAGGGTCGAATGATCCGGGAAATACAGCTATTTTCATGGGTTTATAGTTGTAGAGACGTTGCAGTGCAACGTTTAATTATACATATCAATTTAAATGGAAGACGTTGCACTGCAACGTCTCTACCTGTTCCACAGCACCTTCCTGCTTAACGCGAGTTTAACTTCATTATCAAGTAAATCG
>Ga0247803_1001897_pt1 | contig 10762 bp, 8 predicted proteins | sample UWRJL014104B1_FD_180928 | JGI IMG/M metagenome (GOLD analysis project Ga0247803, IMG submission 180928) | Plant litter microbial communities from Arlington Agricultural Research Station in Wisconsin, United States - UWRJ-L014-104B-1 | ecosystem: Environmental > Terrestrial > Plant litter >...
ATTTGCCACGTTAGCTATCTGTCCCGTTTCCCTCTCACAGGCGAAAGCGGATTTTATGGAAGACTTCGATGTACCTCTCTGTCAATAGTCAACCCTAGATCCGCGTTGCTCGTGGTGGAAGTCTTACTGTAGTGATGCAGCAAGCAAGCAAGTAAACTCGCCACCGAAGCGTGACGCTCCTGCACGTAATTTTCGTCTGAACGGAACTTGCTGTCCATAAGCTTCTCACCCAGCGGCGCGTCTTCCATGTGTTTATGAATGGCTTTCATATGGCCGACACAGTCTTGCATCCACATCCACAATATGGCCTAGGTGTCCAAGGTCTCACAACGTCGGAAGAGGAGAAAGTCGTTTTTGAAGGCCACTCGCGCACTGAATGCCGTGTAGCGCTCATTCTTCCACGGCAGATTGCGCTTGCCGTGCCTAGGAATAGCTGTTGATACTGAAGCCGGTTTCATCGACAAGGGATGTTCTAAGGTGGGACAGAGAATATGCTAGGCATTTACACTTGCAGAGGTTGCGGGACCGAAGAGTGACGTTGAGCCTGAGAGAGGAGATGAATGCGGCATCAGAAATCAGACTTACACGTTTCTGCTTACTCACGGTGCGCGGATCATCGTTTGACTGTTCCTTTTTGGTGGTACACATGACCATGCTGGTCGGCATTTGCAAAAAGTGACCCTTCCGATGGATGTGATACGTTCGGTTTAAACATGCGACGAGGCGGCTTATCTTGTGTCTCCTATGTAGCCAACGAGATTTGTCGGCGTAGAAGTAGAAGAGTACCAGCCCCACGTCCACGGGCGTACACACCTTGGGGAACCAGTCGCATCTCTGTGGATGTCGTCAGTGATCGTGATGCAATGCTGGACATAAACCGCAAGGTATTGGAGGCCGAAAGCTGTTCTCCAACAGTCCAGGCTTCCTCCCCCCACAGCATCGATTCACACGTCCACTCATCTCTTTTCAAACCACGTTTGTCAGCTCTACATTGCTCGAATCATAACTTCTTACGGTATGCCTTCGAAGCGTTCTTGGTCCAGAGCCAACGCCAGAATCGAAGCTGTGCCAGAACCTGCCAGAGGCCGCGTCCAAAGGGATGACCCGCGATACAACCCGCAGACCCGAGTCCAGAAACCGATCAGTTCCCCACCTTTCTACGCGCTGCAGCAAGTCCAGCAACAGGGTGGCGAAAATACCTTGTACTACACGCATTCACCCTTCTTGACAAGTTCAAATCCGCAGCCTCTCCAGCATGGCTCGCAAGCACCCATGAGCCATGAAACGTTTCCAGCGCCATATCAGGGCTATGGCCCGATTCAGGGTCGATCGACTGGCCATGGCTCTCACATGCCGTCCCAGAATTCCATCGATGCGAATGTCCAGCCGCAATATGCGGATCAATCTCTGCACTATCAGCCGTACACGGTGGACGTGTCGAAACCATGGCCGGATCAATCCGCAAGTCAGAACAACTGGCCACCCCAGCAGCGTACGCCGAACAAGTGGCAAGCACCTCACCAATACGACCGTCCACAAGCCGCTCGTCCTTACAACGACCAGAACTACTACGCCGTTCAGCGTAGTTTGACCGAAGATGGACATTGGTACGCGTCAGTACCAGGGGGATTCCCACAGAGCTATACGCGTCCGGGACTTCCGGGTTGGGAATGGGAGTGGGAGTCTGGATGGAACGCGTGAGTTGATCTGTGAACGAATATTGTACTCTGCATTGATTGACCTCGTGGTTCAGCAGCACCTCTACGCAGCATAGGTCGGATATGGGGTATTGCGAGGAGCCCGTGTCGCACGCGGAAAGTTGGAATGCGAGTTGAAGGACTTCGCCATCGGCGATGTCGGACGGTTGAGGTTCGCCGCTCAAGGGGGAGTACGTTATGGTTGTAATGAGGGTATAGTTTGATAGCATTTTGATGTGAGTCAGCGTGTAGTATAGACAATTTGTAGTCGATAGGCTATCGGCATAGAGGCTGTAATGATCGGAATAGAGACGGAATGACATGTAATTAATACCAGGCGGACTATCCCCACCCGGCTTAGCGCCGTTTAGCTTTAACCCAATTCCCCCAATGCTGCAAACACAGCTACATAACCCACCCTCAATCGCCCCTCATGCCTCCCCCACGATTACTATCATTCCCTCGCCTTGCAAGTACGCGGTGCCTTCCACCTAATCCCCACCTCTCCTTACACCACCCCAGTACCTCGCCTTTTGAAGTCCCAATCGAGTAGACAGAGCCGCTCCACCCCCACCATCCCATCGCGTATCAACTTCCACACCTCCACACCGCGACCCGCCATGTCGGAATTCGCTGCATACACGGCCAATGGCACCAAGCCTACCTTTACCAATGGCACCGAATCGAACGGCAACGCTTGGGGCGGCCAGACCAACCCCGCCGCCTTCGACTTCCGCTCCGATGTCACGACTACGCCGACGGCATCGATGCTGAATGCCATCGCGCAGTGCACACTCCTCGACGACGTCTTCATGGAAGATCCCACCACGGTCGACCTCGAACGCTTTATAGCCGAGCTTACGGGCAAGGAAGACGCCGTGTTGGTTATGTCCGGCACCATGGGGAACCAGGTCGCGCTGAGAACACACTTGACTGCCCCGCCGCAGGCTGTCCTGTGCGATAGAAGAGGACACATTACACAATATGAGGCAGGCGGCGTGGCGAGCTTGAGCCAAGCTATGACGCAGCCCATCGACGCGAAGAACAAGAAGTACATCACGCTCGAAGAAGTGAAGGAATACGCCGTCATTTCAGATGATGTGCACGCCTGCCCGACCCGCGTCATCTCGCTTGAGAACACGTTAAACGGCACGATAATGCCCCTCTCAGAGGTTCGAAGGATAGCAGCGTGGGCACGTGAGAATGGAATCCTCATGCACATGGACGGCGCACGCTTGTGGGAAGCCGTCGCAGCAGGCGCAGGCACACTGAAGGAGTTTTGCGCCGAGATGGATAGTACGAGTCTGTGCTTTAGCAAAGGGCTAGGCGCGCCCATCGGCAGCATCCTCGTCGGCAACAAGCCTTTCATCAAGCGATGTCGCTGGATCCGGAAATCCATCGGTGGCGGCCTGCGTCAAGCAGGTGTCATCGCAGCACCCGCGCGCGTTGCTGTCGAAGAGACCTTCCTCGGCGGTAAGCTGACACAATCGCATGAGAACGCGAAGAGGATTGCGAGTATTTGGACGGATCTGGGAGGTAAGATGGCGTATCCCGTGGACACGAATATGGTCTGGATGGATCTTGAGGCTTCGGGAGTGGAGCTAAACCAGTTCATTGAGTTGGGTGAGCAGTATGGCGTAAGGGTTAGGGGTGGGAGGTTGGTCGTGCATTACCAGATTGGCGAAGAGGCTATCGAGGGCTTGACGCAGCTGTTCAAAGACGTATTGAAAGGTGAGGTGGGCGAGGGGAAGAAGAGAAATGCTGACTTTGATGCTGAGGATATGAAGCTCAAGGGGAAGGGTGTGGAGTAAAGTAGACATATACCATAAAGACGGGACGGCTGCCACTCCCGCTCGTTTATACAACATGGCCGCGTAACTAGACATGATCCCTATATATGCACCCACTCAGTCCGGTCCAGCGCTCACTTCCACTGACTATCAACACTGGCACTAGCCTGACAGCTAGGCACCGTGTAGCTCCTGTTCGGATCGCTCTCCCACGTTGCACTACCCGAGCTGGCCACCTTGACGAACTTATACTGCACCGCCTCACCGGGCGACAGCTTCAGCGTGATTGTCCAAACCGGATTGCTAGACGTGTACTGCGAAGCCGACAGTGCCGGCGCGTTGGCAGTGTTCCACGACCCGAGTTGTGAAGTCGACCCCGCGATCTTAATCGTCTCGCCGACAGTGGTGACAATCTTATGCGTGAAGGTCACCGATACGGCAGTGGGACAAGCCGACCCGACTGCTGTCGTAGCGCTAGTACGAGTAGCAGTCTCCAGCGTCGTCGAGGTACCCGACGCCGATCCCGCAACGAGCACAACAGGCTCTCCATTCTGTACGCCCACGCAGATATTGCCACTACCATCCGAAGTATAGCTCCCGCTACCAAACACGTTCGTCCATTTCCCGTTCGCCTTCTGCGCATTGAAGCAGTGCTGCTGGTTATTTCCACTACCCGCATTCGTTGTGAGAACGATGAGATTGCCGTTTGCGCGACTAAACGCGTATGCGTTGGACGCAACGTAGAGATGTACTTGGTCGTTTCCGGCCAGGCCACCGGCGGCTTTCCTTGCGCCGAGGAGACGTGTCAGGGATTTGTACATGTCCGAGTTTGTATTGAAGCTGCTGCGCCAAAGGTCCTCGCGGTTTGCGGGGTCGGCTCCACCTGCGTAGGCTTGCTCGGTACCGTAATATACGATTGGAATACCGCGGGAGAGAACGACGTATGTAAGTGCGTTTTTGAGCAGGGTAATGTCGTTCTTGACGTTCAACCAGCGGGCGTTGTCGTGGTTGTCTAGGAATGTGCCCAAGGCTGCTGGGTCGGGGAACTTTGAGGAGACGGTGTTGTGCATGTCGACGAGGGCCTGCGCACTGCCTTTTTGCTGGAAGAAGTTGTTCATCGGGTAGTAGATTGCATAGTTCAACAGTCCAGGCATGGTCGAAGCGTAGCCTGCAAGGTAATCCGGGCCGCCGTCGAACACCTCGCCAATAGCGTACACACCCGCGGCGTTCACGAACCCCGGCCAGAAGTCCTTCTCAACATGCTTGACTGTATCGATGCGGATACCGTCGAAGCCATACTCAGAGACAAGCCACTTAATCCATGCCTGGAATAGCGAGCGAACGGTACTGGATTGCGTGTTGAGATCTGGAAGGCCACTGATGCGACAAGTCTCCACGGAGTTCTGGTCCGCATAGTTGATGTCGCAGTTGCTGTGATAGGAGGATGCTTGGTTCAGGGGTTCTGGGCGATTGTTACTGATGGCAGCTTGGCCCATGTGGTTCGCTACTACGTCGACCATCATGTAGATGCCCTGGGAAGAGATTAGCAGCTGAGCATGAAAAGACATTGCTGGATGAATAAATACCTTTGAATGAGCGGCGCTGACGAGACTCTTGAGATCATCTGCAGTGCCGTAGTTTGAGTTCACAGCGTAGAGGTCCTGCGCCCAGTACCCGTGGTACCCCCCGGCACTGTCTATGTTATTGTTAGTGCCATTTACTTGACCATTGCTTCCCGCCTACATCTCGCTAGGTAGGAAATCACTTACTAGCAATGACCGGTGTGATCCAAATTGCATCAAAGCCCATGCCCTTGATATAATCAAGCTTCCCTTCAAGTCCTTTGAACGTCCCACCACAGTAGTTCCCCAAGTTACCGCATGAGGAACCACCAGCATCGCTGTTACTCCGCGCAACACGGTCCGTGAGAGCGAAGTAGATGCTGCGGGACTTCCAAGAATTCGTATCCGCGGCTGCGACGAACGTAGTCACCTGAAGGGCAAACGCAAATAAAGGGTAGAAGAACTTCATCTTGGGTGTCAAAGGACGATGCTGATCGTGACTGCAGAGTGCTCAGACACTTCCGTGAAGCTTTGGAAGAGCGTTCTATTCTTCTTATGTAGGCATCTCAAACCCCAGGTTGATGAAGACGTAGACCCACTACTCGCAGTGACAATGCCATACTACTTCTCATTGCCCATACTTACCTTTGATTGCAGGGGGTAAGGCGATCTGTCGGTCCGAGCTGTGACCAGTCTCGCCCATGCTTGAACTCCGCGACCCTGAAATATGGTCATGCTTGTTTCGTCGGACCGACTTAAACACCTGCTAGCGATACGATGTGAGTTGGAAAAGAGATGAACGGTGTAGTAGAGTCAGGGAAGCGCTCGGAATGTCCCAAAGAAGCAGCTGTATATATGTTCGCAGGGATGCTGACGCGGTAGTGAAGCCCTAAGCGAGTGCTAATGCCGAGTGTGCGCTCACATGGCGCTCTGCACCCCAGGTTTGGAGGTGTGGGGTGCGGAGCTGACGAATGTTCTACGGCCGGATAATCTAGTGACCAACGACGTATTAGTTAGACCGCTTTCTAGCCGTTTTAGCGCCGGAAGGTTTGCTATAGCATCCACGCTAATATGATCATGAGGCAACAAAAGACGAGGGCAGGTGCGTAATGCGCCATATCGGATGTTACCATGTGAAAATGTTGCGAGCTTCGACGGACGAATAGTGGCAATTTCAAGACAGGATCTGCTCGCAAAGAAGGCTTGTTTGGATTGCGCAACTTGACCACAGCCCCAATCCTTCTGGCGCCGGATTGCGTTGGCGTGTTTCATGATGCTATAGCTCCCATGAAGTGCTACCCTTCAGGCAGGATCCGAGTTGACCTCCGCTCATAGGAGACTGTTGAATGAGCAGTATGCTGGGCTCAATTATGAATGTCCTCTGAGATCGAGGGAAAAAGAAGAGTGATTCTGTCGTGTGGTAGACACTGTTTCCGAAACGATTGCAGACAAGAAAGACGGCAAGGGCTAATCGTATACAAGGCCAATTCGCCATGCCCCACAAGACTATTGCTCAAAATTGCGCTTGCGCGGGCGCAGCCCATCTACAAGGTGGTCCACTAGCTTTTCTGTCATTTTCAGGCCCGGGTCATGGTCGGGATTGACCTCCGCAACACTGAGCGCGACGGCCTTTTCGCTGCCGAGAAATACCTTCACGGCAGCCATAGTCTCTTCGAAACCTAGGCCAGTCCAACTCGGGACGTTGCATAGCGGAAATTCCCCAGGATCAATGACATCGACGTCGAGATGGACAACGATGTAGTCAACCTGCGCTTCCATCCAACGTAGCGCGGCTTGCGCTTTGTCGACTGGCGCTCGCTGCACAGCTTGCGAGGTGACCACTCGGAAGTTGTTGTCGAACAGGTAGCTCATATGCTCTCGCTTGTTGGCTTCGGAATTCGTGTTGAACCCGAATAATACGATGTTGCTGTTGTCGACCACCCCAGACTCGTCGGACCGACAAAAGGTCTTCATGCTGTCAAGAGTTCCATTACGCAAGGTCATGTGCGTGAGCGTCATCCCGGCAATATTGCCTGATCCACTGGGGTCAGTAGCTGTATACAGATCGCAGTCGGCGTCGACGTATATGATGCCAACCCGCTTCGGAGTTCCTTCCAGATGGCGCCAGTAAGCCGACAATATTGCAGGGCAGTATAGACATTCACCGCCCAATATCAGATTGAACGGAATTTGTGTTTGATTGACCAGTGTGGTCGAGATTGTGTCGAAGACCTGCTTGCAGGCGGCGACTGTGCGTGCTTCGTTCCGAGCCCCGTTGGGCTCTCGAGTTGATGTAGTCCAGCCTGCAGAAGATGCTGATAAAGCATCAAGCTCCGTTATTTGATGACCAGCCGTCTGAAGTTTGTACTGGAGACCTGCGGATTGGAAGGCGGCGGGAGCTTTCGATTTGCCGGCGTAGATGGAGCCGATGTCAGAGGGAACATTCACGACGTTAATCTTTCGAGATGTCATGGCAGGCAGTGATGGCTTTGCACAAGGTAGCTGTGTGAGCTTTGCTCATATTATCTTGTACGAGCCCAGTGTTGTTTAATATCAATGAGGGAATTTAGTACGAGGCGGCATCATGACGTCAGCTTACCCAATGTCAAGCATATAATCATGTGGTTACCAACCATCGCACGGTAGTGTGCATTTCGTGTCACGAAGTCGCATGAAGAACGTCCAGTAAGACTGACAGTCCCGTAACCCGCGACAAGTCATCAACGTTGAAGCCGAGGAACGTTGTGTGTTATTCGAACATCTCTGTAAGCATGTATTTTTCTAGTTCTGTATGAGAGCTTAGTACTTGCCGTTGTATTGCTTCCAACATGTCACCAACTCCCACCCCCCTCATCAAGCCTAAAAAGCCCATTTTTCTTCTTGTCCAACGCCCACCTATCACACCATGCCTTCATCTTCTCCCTACTCTTTGCATTTCCCACATTGACCGTTGGCACGATCTTGTCAATCCGCAGCGCACAGCAAAACATTGTCAACTCCCTGAAACTACTATGCTCACTATACGGCACACCAAAGCACTTCGCCCGATACGTACTGCCTCGTTGCTCGGTCAGATCCCGCATCGCAAACTGGCTCTTCCAGCTCAGCGAATGCAGCACGTTTTGCACAGTGGGCGAGTCGGTAAAGCGGCCTTTCGGAGGACGGTAGTTCCAGCCTGAAGGGCGGAAGCCGACGGCGCGTGAAAAGTGGTCGCCGTATTCGCGGAGGTAGTCGTCGAGGGTGTCGGCGCGGATCTCGAAAAGCGGCGTCATGTGGACCTGGGCCTCGCGCGGGTCTTTCGTAAGTAGGGCATCTAATTCGGGGTCTTCGAGGGCGCGGCAGATGCGCTGCTTGCTGGTCGGGGCGTAAATTTTGCTGTTGAGCGCTTTGGCGATGCCCATGCAGATACGTTCTTTGCCGATGCTGTAGGTGCCGACCACGACGAGGAGGCGACCTCGGCCCTTGTTTGGACTGGGTTTGTTGACACCCATTGTGATGACTTTGTCATCGTTGCCCACATCGTCTTCAGTCTTCACCTCGACGGCCTCGGCTGCCTTTTGGACAAACTTGACCATGCCTTCGCCAGCTCGCTCTCTCTTCATCTGCTCCCACCCATCTTTCCCGTCGACCTTCTCTTTATTGAGGCTCACACACATGTCGGCGCACGCTTGAATGACTTGCTGCTGCGGCGGGAAGGCGTACTTTGGGTTGAGATAGGTGGTATCGAGGTAGCAGACATCGAGTTTCTGCTGTCTGCTCTTCCCAGACACGGCATCTTGCACCTCCGGCTTGAGCAACGGATGCGCCAGATGCGCTTCGCATGCTCGGAAGTCGCCGCAGTGCAACACTCGTTGTAGCTTGGGGTTCTTTCCGTTCCCGCTCTCCTTCTCAAAGAGAAACAGCGAGCTACCCGGGCAGTGGTTTGCCGAGATCATGGTGACGTACACGCCTTCGGTGCCTGGCACTTCGGCCTTTTGTTCGAAGTCCAGATCCACTACCCACTTTGGATCGACTCGTAGTTGTTGGCGTACCAAGTTTCCAGTGATCTTGCTGCAATATATCGGACCATGGCTCCAAGACGACGTCAGTCCGATGTAGTGGTCACTGTGGAAGTGACTGAGGAAGTATGCATTCTGCCCTTTGACAGCGCCGTATCGGAATGCATCGACGCAGATGTATAACCCAGGCATGATCTTGTAAAACGGACAGGTACGCTCGTATGCCGGCTTTCCTCGAGCGGCAGTCTCGGCTGCGGCTGCCGTTGCCCAAGCAGCATCTTCGGCATGATTCGACATGAGTTTCGAGAATGCCGACTTAGGAGCGGTGCTACCTTCGCCGACATTGAAAGGGTTCTCTTGGGCAGGTCTCGCAGGCCTTGGTGGTCGTTTGAACATTTTGTGATGGGTTGGGCCCGGTGTGCTCTCTCGCTTTGGCTCTGGAGCCTCTGGGAATGGCAGCGGATTGCCGTCCAGGCATGCATTGACATGGGCCGACACCTCTTGTTCCGCCATCCCAGGTAGACCATTACTACATACTGGACAAGATGGAGTCTCGCTCGTTCCTTCGTCCACTACCATTTCCAGACGAGCCGAGTCTTCTGGGAAGAGGGATGGTGCGTCGAAATCGTCGGGGTCACCTGTGAAGCCAGTTTCTGCCATCTCCAACCGTTGCTGCTCCTTCATCCACCGTCTTTCGTCATATTCTTCACCCTCCAGAAGATCGTCATCCTCCAGATCATCGAACTCGCCATCAAAATCTTCTCCTTCGAATTGTGATGTCTCTTCAGTTCTGAGCAACGGCGGCGGGTGTTCGACTAAATGCGGACTATCTGCGAGAGTGAAATCCTCTGATGGTTTGCAATCTGCGTCCTCTTCGGCTGGCCTCGTTGGCAACATCGCGCTTCTTCGCGGTATTGGGATCGGGTCGTCGGCCTCTGAATCGGAATCGTCCACGAATGGGCCCGCCTTCTTTACAGGTCTAATGCTTTGGGTTCCGGCATGCGCGGGCGGAGCTTCCAGTAACCCGTCCTCGCTCGTGTCCGTAGCCGCTGGCGGTGGCGGACTGTATGCGAGTATAGGCAGCTCCTCGCTGATTTTGCGCTTCTTGATACTGCCACCGTTCTCGTTGTACCGTTCCTCAGCGTTGTCCACGTCTATAACGCTATCCTTGATTTCGTCGCTCCAGCCAAGATCCTGATCGTCATCTTCGTCGAAAGCAAGGGTAGGGATGGCGCCCTTTTCGGGTAAGAAGACCCTGTTGTTGATCTCCTCCGCCTTCTTGAAGAAAGCCATAATGTTGCCGTTCGGCGTGGCTTTTGGCCGGCTTTTGAAGCCATTGTTCGCCGACTTCTTGTTCCATTCGGACGGTACGAGGGTCGTCTGCGCCTTCGAAGGCTTCGCGGGAGTGGTCTTTGGCTTTGGCGCGGCCTTTTTGGACGCGGTTTTGGTGGCCATGTTCGTTGACGGGGACGAGGAGTGGGGTGGCGAAGGCAGACGGCCGGTCGACGGTGTCAATTGGGCGACGAGAGGGCGCGCGCGGTTTTCTCGAGGGTTTCGGAACATCGAAAAAGGGAAAAAGATGCTCACATAGCAGATTGAGCTTGTGATCTACGTAGAGTGATAGTGTGGGGAGAAAGAGGGCTGAGAGTTGAGCGAAGCCACGGGCGCGCTAAGATAACGCGTTTGCACGTGACCATAGGATCGGGAAAATAAAA
>Ga0247803_1001899_pt1 | contig 10754 bp, 8 predicted proteins | sample UWRJL014104B1_FD_180928 | JGI IMG/M metagenome (GOLD analysis project Ga0247803, IMG submission 180928) | Plant litter microbial communities from Arlington Agricultural Research Station in Wisconsin, United States - UWRJ-L014-104B-1 | ecosystem: Environmental > Terrestrial > Plant litter >...
TATGATGTTTGTTTTTTTTAACTAATAAAATCCAAAACAAGGAAACACCCTTCACGAAATTTTCTAACATATAGATACTTATGAAGGGTTCTCATGAAAGAAATCTTATAAATTATTTTCCTGCTGCCCAGAATATAGCATTTTTAAACAAGGTTTTATACGCTTCATTCTCAAAAAGATCCGGGGAATGCCCCATGAAAATGTAAACATTCCTGCCTGCGATTTTGGGGTTAGACCATATCACAGGATGATCGCCCATCTTAATTTTTGAATCCGGTTTATAAGTAGATTCATCGACGCTGGCCAGCACTTTAACATTTGCCCGAGGACTTTTATCATAAGTATACCATTCCTCCATATCTACGAAGAATGAAGCCGGAAGTCCCTTCATTACCGGATGAGCGTTATCTTCGACATGTACTCTGCCCGAAGCAAAAGTTGGGATATAATCCTTATAACGGACACCTCCCATAAATTCAGAAAACCAGTTCCACATAGGATAACCATCAAATTCTCCCAGTAAAGTTGCGTGATGAAAGCCGATCCACCCTCCTCTTCCTTCATTAATGTACTTCTCAAAAGCTGCTCCGGCAGTTGGTGTCCACGCATAAGGCGGGAAGTCCAGCTGGATAAAAAGTTGATACTGACTCAAGAAAGCGTCATTAATTTTATCCGTATTTTCAATGTAATCCACACTGAAATTATTGTCGTTTGCCAGCTTGTCAATCCATATCTTCGCTGCCTTTGAATACTCGATATGGTGGCCACCGTTTTCAGCGATGGCCAATACTTTGAAAACCGGTTTGATCCGGGAATAAGCAAGATTACTAATCAGCAGACATAATCCAATAATGATTAAGACCGGTCTCATTTCAGCGATTTATTGATCTCGTCCAGCAGATAACCTTTTGGATCAGAATTATACTCCCAGAACATTACTCCACCCAACTTATTATCCAAGACATACTTACACTTCTCAGCAACAGATTTCTCGTCATCATAACCGATAAAGACCTTTGTTTTTTCATTGTAGATAAAAGGAGCTTTCGCTGCGTCGTCGCGATATTCTTTATAACCCTTTTTATTAACCAGACTGTCTTTAATGTAGCTATATCCATCGATATAAGCTTTTGAAACTGAAACTTCCCCGATTATGACTTCTGAGTCCTTTCCCAACGTAAATGCGCGGCCATAAAACGGAATTCCTAACACGATTTTCGAAGCAGGAACACCCGCGCCCATATAAGCTTTGACACCATTATCTGCTGATTTTCTGGTCTTAAATTTATCTGTGGCGTATAATCCGGCATGATGAACAACTGTATCACCTGAAAAAAGATCGTAAGTCATCAGATTCACGAAGTCCAGATATTGCTGCGCTTTACCCATTTCTGAATGTGGAATAAACTCTTCCCAACCAGCTACCGCCGTGGTTAACAGCTTTTTCTGCCCTTCTTCTTTTTCGAGAATATCCAGCTCTTTTCTGATCGCTTCAAACATCAGTGTGAAATTTTCTTTATCCTCGGGACGGAAAACATTTCCTTCCTCACCTGGCATCGCTGGATATTCCCAGTCGATATCCACACCATCAAGTTTGTATTTTTTGATAATATCCACAGAACTTTTTGCGAATATGGCTCTTGAACTATCAGTCAAAACTGCGTCAGAAAAGTTTTCACTCCACGCCCATCCACCAATAGAAATCAGGATTTTCAGGTCAGGATTGATTTTTTTTAACAAATTCAGTTTTCTAAAATTGGTAGAATCTGTTTTCTCATTTGTAAGAAACGCCTTTCCATCCTGCACATTCACGAACGCATAATTGATATGCGTCAGCTGATTGGCCTTGATTTCATCGGTATTGACAAGCCCATGAAAACCTCCGACGTAGCCAATAATCACAGGTTTCGATTTCGTGGTTTCTTCTGCTGCTTTTTCTTTTTGACCACATGAAATAATGGCAGCACTCAATGCGATTCCGGCAAAAAGAAATGTGAATGTCTTTCGCAATGCTAAGTTTTTAAACAATGAAGTCATTTGATAAGGGTTAGGTTTGAAAATCAGTTATTCGATAAAAGTCAAATTTCTAACAAAATTTCCTTGAAATCTAATTACAGACAAGAAAGCAACAGCGAACGATTTTAAGACTTCCTTCGAAAAATAAATCCTGACTAACAATAATGAATATAACGCTGTATTGGTCAATTTTCCGAAGTGATTAAAAATATAAATGTGGTTTTCGGCGCACAGCTTTTGATTTTTTTAATGATATTATTTTTATGAGAAAAATTCTCAATACCCGGTAATCATTTTTTCTGCCTATTTTTCACCTGTTCATTCTTTTACAGGACTGTCCGGGATTACTTTTCGTTCTTTAAGGTCATATTTCTGGCCTTGTTTCAAAAAGAAAAATGGGCCCTGAAAATTGGTTTCCGGACCATTGCCATCTGAAAACTTTCGCTCTCTTGGAGCAACGATCGTGTTGTAATCGTAAACAGCAACATAAGAACGGCCAACAACTTCGAATACATCTTTCTGAACGATTATTGCTGTCGCTTCATCCAGACCGATCCCGATTATTTCCGGCGAACGGCGAATAAATTCAACTAGATCAAACTGGCGATTTCGTCGTAATAAATGCTGGTCGATTGCTGAATTTTTTAAAAAGCCAAGGCCCTGAGTGTGATCACCAACCAGGATATGAGCGCCTTTTGTATCACCTCTCCAAAGAAATGATCCCTGAATACTGGCTCCCGCAGACGTTCCGGAAATCACTCCTCCTCTTTCCAAAACTTCCTGGAATGCCTTATGGGTTAACGTATTCAGATAAGAATCGGCGATCCTCCACTGTCTGCCTCCGACAAAATAAATACCGGTAGCAGCTTTAATGGGTGCTATAAATTTTTCACTGTTGGCTTCCGTCAGACTGCTGGTATGTAGCATCGTCACGTTTTTGATACCCGTTTCCCTTTTTACCAACTCAACACCATCGGATTTATACACTGCGGAATCTCCGGCTGCGGCAGTAATAACCACGATTTTCGCATTCTCTTTTCCGCCTGCCAGCTCTACAAATTTATTCCAGATTTCAGGTGTAGCTCCTCCGCCTCCAATAATAATCAGGGACCCTTTTTCAGGACCATGTCGCGTCGGAGTTTCGCTGATCGTAATAGGGGTTTGAGCAAAAGATTGTATTCCGGCTAGCAGAACGCAGATAAAAAACCCGGTCGTATATTTTTTCATAAGAGAGAATAAAAAAGAAATAATGAAAATAGCGTATCCTGATAACAAAATACGCCATAGAAAGCACTATACCTACCTTGTCAGAATTGTTCTCTGCTATTCTGTATATTTTTTATTTGATTCTTACATCTTGCGGCAACGGACCTGTATACCTACTGTCTGTTTCCAACTGAAATTCCAAAAGTTACACGGGAATCATTTCTTTTTCTCCCTGCTTCCACCAGACTCTCATAAGAATTTTCATAACTTGATCTGAGTGCTACCCATTTGTTTACAGGAAATTCCAGGGAGATTACCGTATTCCAACGCAGGTTGGAAATATCCGTTATGGCAGGCTGAACAAAAGTGATGTGATTGATTCTGAACCTGTCTTTTGCAAAAGAGTGTTTTCCTTTCACACGGAAAGAATTACGCTGAATACTTTTTGTAGGAAGTTCACGGAAGTTGGTTGATTCATGAACAAGCGCGTTTGTCAGCAAAATTTTATTTTTTTCAGTACTCAACAACCTGTAACCAATACCTGCACCGCCCATAACCCGTAGCGTGATACCACGAAGGTTGCTGGTTTCCAGTGTCCCCAGGCCAAAAACATACGTTTTTCTTTTCTTGAAAACATCGACGAATAAGTCCATGTAGGAGTCTCGCTCTGCCAGAATTCCATTTTGGCGTCCATAAGTAAATCTCGGATTTGTGGCTATGGAAAGAACAGGACCCGTGGCAATAATTTCTGCACGAAGCACCATTAAACTACGGTTTACATTCCCTCTCGTAAAATTACCATCTCCGATAAAGCGATAAGTTATCGTATCCAGCTTGAAAACAACTGGCGGAGCGGCAACCGTATCTTTGGGACTAGCAGCCACAGCATTTGAATCTGCAACAGCGACGCTGTCTGTACCTACCTGTTGGCTATATGAAAGGTGGCAAATAATAAGAAGAAAAAATGCGGATAAATAGGAAAAACGGGTACGATTAAACTTTCTCATAACGGAATTTTACTGTGATGCCAACGGCCGGGCTGCCAAAAAACCAGATCTTATAGGCAGGAATCTGTGGTCGTTTCGATTGCTCATTTATTACATTAACACGTTTCGGGTGCTTATATTTTCTTCAAATAAAGTTAATTTCAACCATTGGAGACAACATTCCAGTTGTATTTAACCAAAGGAATTAAAAAAGAATGCTGAAAAAACCAGGTATAATCGAGCGGATCAAGGAGTTAAAATATCATAGGAACGACTATATATTCGAGAATTTTAACATTACTGCATTGGATCATGCTTTCCTGCTGAAATACAGCTCTTCTCTGACAGAAACAGGTAGGCGAGGTTTTTTTGACATATTACCAAAGGTTATCGAAGTTAATTTTGCTACTTTTTCTATTCCTTCGGTGACAATGGACCTGATTGTTTCGATCAAACAATCCGAAAACTCTGTTACACTTTCCTGTCCGTGCAGCGCGGAGAAAAAAACGCCGTGTGAGCATCAGATCCAAGTGTTATATAATGTGATGGATCGTAAGGACCTTCGTATCTTCTTTGATGACAACCTTCGTCTCGCCCAAATTAAATTTATTGCAATCGATTATGGTCTGGAAAAAGAAAGTAATCTTGATGATTATTTCCGGTTGGAGCATGCAAATAAATCGGTTGAAATAAAACCAAAACTGAAACAGCTTTTTGCGGTTAATGAAGCAACTAAGACGTATTTAAAGGATAATCTGGTTCCAAAACCAAATCCGCTCCTACCAAAGAAGCCAGTTTCAAAAGAGATTTTGAAAATGATTATCGTTTTCGGGCAGCATAAATATTATGATCATTTTTATGTCGGACTATTTGAAGCACAAACAACAAGAGACGGAAAGTTAAAGAATCCGCTGACGTCTATTAATCCACTTGATTTTATATGGAAGCTGGACAACGCGGAGGAATTGAAATTTTACACCGGCGTTTCGAAATTTCAAAATCAATACCGTTCCGGCAAATCTGACTCTGATATTGACGGATTGAAATCGCTTGTAAAAAATCCACTTAAACTGCCGGTATATTACCACGACATCAAAGTTTCGGAAAGTATTTCCGCAGCCTCATTAATTCCGGTCCAAATGCGAACTTTACCTGTTGATCTGCATTTACTGGTTGATGTCAAAGATAAATTTCATGAAGTTTCCGGACAGCTGATTGTAGATGGCAATCCCTTTGCGCTTGAAATTCTTAAAATAAGATATAGTTATTTTGTGATGATCAATGACACGATGCATCTGGTGGAAAATCCTGATATTTTGCGTGTGATTGAGTTTTTCAAACAGAATAATAATAAAATCCTTGTCCATGACAGCAAGTTTGAGGAGTTTCAAAACTCCATTCTCTCAAAGGTAGAGGACAAAATTCGGGTCACATATGCTTACCTAAAACCAGCAACCCAAAAACAACGTCAGGAAAATGGCTTCGAAAGAGAAAATGAGCAGTTGATCTATCTTTCTGATCTGGATAATTACATTCTGATAACGCCTGTCATGCGATATGGGAATGTTGAAATTCCTGTTCTTTCAAAAAAGCAGATTTATTCAACTGACAGTAAAGGGCGACCGTTCACAGTAGAACGTGATGAAGATCTGGAAGTTCAGTTTACGGCAACTTTGCTGCGGCAACATCCTGATTTTTACGATCAGCTTGGTGCAGACCATTTTTATTTAAGCAAAACAAGATTTTTAGATGAAGGCTGGTTTCTCGATGCATTTGAAGAATGGCAAAATCAAAACATAACCATTCTTGGATTCAATGAATTAAAAGACAACAGATTAAATCAGAATAAGGCAACAGTTTCATTGAGCATAAACAGCGGAACGGATTGGTTTAATACCCGGATTCAGGTTAAATTCGGCAAGGAGGCGGTATCATTGAAACATCTGCATAAATCAATTCGTAATAAAAATAAATTTGTCCAGCTTGGCGACGGTTCGCTGGGTATTTTGCCTGGTGAGTGGATTGAAAAATTTGCTAAATATTTTGAAACGGGCGAAATTGTAGGTGAAGAAATTCGTACGCCCAAGATTAATTTTTCCGATATTCTCGAATTATATGAGGATGAAGTTTTAAGCCAGCCTGTGAAAAATGAGTTGATGTTGTATGTTTCTAAGTTCACAGATTTTGAATCGATCAAGCCAGTCGAAGTACCAAAAGATTTGCATGCTTCCCTGCGCGAATATCAGAAAGAGGGGTTAAACTGGCTAAATTTCCTGGATGAATTCGGTTTTGGAGGCTGCCTTGCAGATGATATGGGTTTGGGAAAAACCATCCAGATTATTGCATTTATTTTATCTCAGAGAAACAAAGGTTATCAGAATACGAACTTAATTATTGTCCCTACTTCGCTGATTTTCAACTGGCAGGCTGAGGTTCAAAAGTTTGCTCCCTCCATAAAAATCCACACCGTTTATGGATCAAACCGGGTAAAAGATCATAAGGAATTTGACCAGTTCGAAATCGTTTTAACTTCTTATGGAACGTTGCTTTCAGACGTGAAATTTCTGAAAGAATACCGTTTTAATTATATATTTCTTGATGAGTCGCAGGCAATAAAAAATCCTGAATCGCAGCGTTATAAAGCAGCGAGATTACTTCATTCCAGAAATAAAATTGTCCTTACCGGAACGCCGATTGAGAATAATACTTTTGATCTGTATGGGCAGCTTTCTTTTGCGTGCCCTGGTTTGCTAGGTAGTAAAATTCAATTTAAAAATCATTACGCGATTCCGATTGATCGATTTGAGGACAGTAAACGCGCCCGGGAATTGCAAAAAAAAGTCAATCCTTTCATTTTAAGAAGAACAAAACAACAGGTTGCAACAGAATTACCGGAGAAAACCGAGATGGTTATTTATTGCGAAATGCGCGCGGAGCAGCGCAAGGTATACGATTCATACGCGAACGAATTCAGAAATTTCCTCCTGACAAAACAGGAAGGAGATTTATCGCGTGATAGCATGAACATTCTGGCCGGACTGACTAAACTAAGACAAATCTGCAACTCCCCGTCTTTGATCAATGATGAAGAATATTATGGCGATTCGTCGGCCAAGATCGAAGTTTTGATCGAACAGATTGAATCCAAAGCGCCGCAACACAAAATCCTGGTTTTTTCTCAATTTGTAAAAATGCTGGACCTGGTAAAAAGGGAGCTGGTTGCAAGGAATATATCTTTTGAGTATCTCACCGGACAAACAAAAAATCGTTCTGAAAAAGTAAACTCCTTCCAGAATAATGCCGATGTGCGCGTGTTTCTAATCAGTTTAAAAGCCGGAGGTGTGGGCCTTAATTTAACAGAAGCGGACTACGTTTACCTTATTGACCCCTGGTGGAATCCTGCTGTCGAAAACCAGGCCATTGACAGGAGTTACCGGATTGGTCAGAAGAAAAATGTGGTCGCCGTTCGTTTGATATGTCCGGATACGGTTGAAGAAAAAATCATGAAAATGCAGGAATCAAAAAGGGATCTGGCGAATGATATCGTAAAGACTGATGCTTCTATTTTGAAATCGCTGAGCAAAGGAGATTTGCTTGGATTATTGTAGCGTTGTTACAAGTCAGAATGGTGTCCTGTCCCAATTTTCAGGATTGTTATAAAGTCTTAAAATTATTGGAGTATCTACTTCAATTTCGCCGCACATACTTTTTTCTCTAATGCTTTCATCTGTTTCGGGGTTCTTAATGAGCGAACAAAAAACGATCTGAACCAAATGTGATTCAGATCATCTTTATTCAATGATATTTAGTCATATTCAACAAAAGACTCATCTTCGTAACACCACAACCATTTTTCGCCGGGTTCAGCAGAACTTATAACCGGATGGCCAGTAGCATGGTTATGTTTTGTCATGTGCTTAGAAGGTGAATCGTCACAGCAGAGCGTCACGCCGCAAGTCTGACATGTACGTAAGTGCACCCATCGTCCGCCCGCTTTTACACATTCTTCACATTCTCGCTTTTTGGCGGTTTTTATTTCAGTGATCGCACTGATATGACTACAAATCTGATCTGCCATTATATTTCGCTTAAATATTGATGAACCAAACTAATTGACATAGAACCTTCCCCAACCGCGGAAGTCACACGATTCATTGCTCCTGCGCGAACGTCGCCAGCTGCAAAAATTCCCGGAGAACTTGTTTCCAAAGTATAAGGATCGCGGTCCGCTTTCCAGACTTTCCTGAACTCACCGTATGAATTCATATCACGCCCGGTTTCAATAAATCCTTTTTTATTTTTGATAATTTCCAGCCCGATCCAATCAGTATAGGGTTTCGCGCCAATAAAAATAAATAACGCGTCCGCAGAAACTGACGTTTGTTCCCTGGTGTTTAAATCAATAAGTTTCAAGCCTTGCAAATGGTCATTTCCACAAGCTTCCACAATTTCAGTGCAACCCAAAACTTTAACATTTTCTGTCGTCGACAACTGATCGATCAAATATGACGACATGGAAGAACTCAGATCATTTTTACGCACCAGAATATAAACATGTCTGGCAAATTTGGACAGATACATTGCCGCTTGTCCCGCCGAATTTCCTCCTCCCAGAATATAGACTTCCTTATTTCCGCATGAAGTTGCTTCGGTGTTCGCAGCACCATAATAAATTCCCTTCCCGGTAAACTCCTCAATACCCTGCGTTTCTAATTTACGGTAATCAACGCCTGTTGTGATGACGACTGCTTTGCCGTTGATCTCCGTGCCGTCTTCCAATACAATGGTCTTATACTTATCCTTAACCTTAATCTCTTTTACAGACTGAGGAGAAAGAATTTCAGTCCCAAATCTAGTCGCCTGGGTAACCGCCCGCCGCGCCAGATCTGCCCCGCTCAGTCCTGATGGGAAACCAAGATAATTCTCGATTCTCGAACTTGTACCTGCCTGTCCACCGGGCGCCCGCCTTTCAATTAACAAGGTACTCAAACCTTCCGACGCACCATATACGGAGGCTGCCAGGCCTGCTGGTCCTGCACCGATGATGATCACATCATAAATTTGTTGTTTAACAGAAGCATTCAGCCCGATTCTTGATGCAATTTCCAATACTGACGGATTTTTCATCAGCGAGCCATCCTCAAAAATAACGACCGGAAAATCCGCTGTTTCAAAGTTATTAGTAGAACAAATCTGTTTTCCCTGATCGCTGGACTCGATATCCATCCAGGAATAAGGGATCAGGTTCCCGTAAAGGAAATCTTTAATCTGATGAGATTTTGGCGAAAACTGGTAGCCAAGCACTTTCAAACCCTTAAAGTCAGGACGATAATCAGCCTGCCAGTCATTCAACAAATCGTCGATCGCCGGATACAATTTTTCTTCCGGAGGATCCCACGGTTTCATGAGGTAATAATCCAGCTGCACGTCGTTAATCGCTTTTATTGCCGCATCGGTATCTGAATAAGCAGTAAGTAAAACACGTTTTGCATCAGGAAATATCTTTTTTGCCTTTTGTAAAAAATCAACGCCCTGCATTTCAGGCATACGCTGATCTGATATAAAAATGGCGACTTCTTCCCCCTTGTTTTGCAGATCAATCAAGCTTTCCAGCGCCTCCTTCACAGACGCAGTGCTCAGTACCCGGTAAGTATCCCGATACTTGGCCTTTAGGTCGCGGGTGATGGCCCTTAAAACCTGCGCATCATCATCAATTGAAAAAATAATCGGCAACCCCATATCTTGTCTTTTTATTTTAATTCGAAGCTAATTCATCCATTGATTGGGAAACAGACCACGAATTCAGTTCTTCCTGGTACGGAATCCACTGTGATTGTTCCTTTGTGTTGTTTTACAATTCTGGTAACTACATCAAGCCCCAAACCGGTTCCCTGACCAATTTTTTTTGTGGTAAAAAACGGATCAAATATCCTTTTTTTATTGTCATCAGGAATTCCGGGGCCGTTGTCAATTACCGAAACGCATACGAATTCTCTGTCCCGTCTCGTTTTTATAATTAGTTCAGGATTTTCTATTCCTTCCAAAGCATCGGTTGCATTATCGATAAGATTCGTCCATACCTGGTTTAGCTCGCCGATCATTGCTTTTACGGGTGGCAAACTTTCGTCATAATCCTCAATAACGTTCACATTTGCCTTTTTGATTTTATGGTTAAGCATGATCATGGTATTCTTGATCCCCGTGCGGATATCGGCGAATACCTTATCGCCGCCGCCATCCATATGCGTAAACGTTTTAACAGAATTGACAAGCTCCGAAATTCTTTTAGACGCCAGACCAATTTCTGAAACCATCCTTTCCGTGGTAAAGCTATTATTAATCCAGATCAGCAACGGTGATAATTTCCCTTCCGGAATGTAGGTTTTTATTTCCTCCAGATCATCAATCGACAGCCCGAATTCAACAAAATTCTCCGCCATATCATAAACATTTTTTATCCCGTCCTGTGCGTCCAGCCAGTCTGAGATTTCATCCTCTTTGTCTGCACGTTCCATCATGCTCAGCACCGGCCTCTCCTTATTATCC
>Ga0247803_1001901_pt1 | contig 10747 bp, 10 predicted proteins | sample UWRJL014104B1_FD_180928 | JGI IMG/M metagenome (GOLD analysis project Ga0247803, IMG submission 180928) | Plant litter microbial communities from Arlington Agricultural Research Station in Wisconsin, United States - UWRJ-L014-104B-1 | ecosystem: Environmental > Terrestrial > Plant litter >...
CAGGTATCCTCGGAGTGCCATCGGACAGATCTCGCTGGCGTAGGCTGGTGCCATTGTTGCGAACACGCCCCAAGGTATGCCGCACAGAAACTGGCCAACGAGCAAGACCGGTAGGTTGGGGGAGAAGAAAGAGACGAAGATGAAGGCGCATATAGAGACGAGCGAGATGAGCAGTACCGGACGGTAGCCCGATTTGTGGCTCATCCAGCCATTTCCGAAAGCGCCGACTATAGTGCCGACGCTAGCAGCGTTGCTGAGACCGTTCTGCCACGATGCAGTGATTTGGTACGTGTCGGTACTTGGTTGATACTCGCCGTATTTGCGGGAGAACGCTGGCTGTGCAAAGAAGGAAGATATCAGAACAATGTCGTAGCCCTCCATGATGATGCAAGTCGACAATAGCACCGACCATAGAACAGCGTTGGGGTGTTGGCAGATAGCTTGGAGCAGTGTCAGTCGGTGCTCCTCATCAGCCGCTTGTCTAGCCTGGCCGAACTTGTCATCGTTGTGATGTTCCTTGTGATGGTGGTCTTCCATGGGAGTCTTCTCATCAATATCTAGCGCCATTTATGCCGTCGTTCGAGGGTGGGAAGAAAGAGGATTTGAGGTGAGAGTTGAGTTGGCTAGGAAGAATGAACAAAAAATGAGAGAAGTTTGGTCATAATATGAACGAACCAAGATGTCGGAAACATGGGATGGTCGATCGTTACCATCTTAAGGCATGAATCTCCACCGGACGGGGATGCTGACCGAAAATCCCACGAAGACGTTTGCGGGGTACATTTGCTGGGGTACTGCTAGTCGGGCGGCGATGCTCCGGTGGAGAAAAGCTTAATGAGAACCCTAAAGGGAAGCTGTGCGAACTAGTATTAATCATGGTCGTTCCGAGTGGACGACTCTTCTTCCGGTGGAGAAACTTTGGAAACAATAACGCGGTAGAGTACTACCGCGCCGAGAAGCCATCCTGTGTCGGAATTTTTATGGCAGATTAGCGGTTCCGATCCCCGTAGTCGTATGTAGGAGACCACGTAGCGACGTGACGAAGGATTCTTCGATACCCCATGTGTAGCAGGGGATCGCTAGCGACGGATCTCCTCCGCCCTCACCGGGAGAAACATTGTGGGAGTCCCGCGTAAGCAACGAAATTCCTTCTCGGAGAATCTTCGCCGGTGCGCCCTTGCTATGGATGTTGCCGACTTTCGCGATGTAGGCAGACATCTTGTGCCCGAGTCGCACGAAGGTTTGAACCAGTTCATCATCTAGAGGTCGGTCTAAATGAAGGAAAGATGGTTCTGGCTCGTCTTCGTTCTCGTGGGTGGATGCTTCGACGACCTCTGAGATCTCCATCGACACACAGAACGCCCAAAGCACCAAAGTCGCCATGTAGATTGCGTGCGGCTCCAGTACACTGTCACAACTATATCGCCGCACATGCCAGTATAGCGCGCCGCAGTGAACAATAGAAAGTCTGGCCTTGAACCGATCTCGAAGAACCCAGTGAAGGACCTGCTGGCGTGCCGTAGCATACCTCCTACTGTTATGTGGGTTGCTAGAGTGCTGGAGTGCCTGCGCTGATTCTGTGGCAAACGTTTGGATATGTGTAGTAGGGGTCAAAATAATGAGTCGGGCTAGATGAAGGTGCAGAATCGTATGATGCTCTGATCCCGAGAGTTGGGCTACTTTGCTATTGGCGGGCCAGTGTAGGACGTCGAGACAGTCACAGGCACTGTTACGCCACCTGGATGATGTTAGTGTGGTAGGAGATGCAACTTTCGGAGCGGAAGATGGTGAAGGGTGCTCTTGAGTCATTGCCGTCGGGGTCCACGAATTGAGCCGGACCTGCTCCCTCGCCATGATATTCATGGTATTGCGGTGTATAGCGTTGATCAAAAGCCCGATACTGAATTCGCCGAGGTGAGGTGGCAGCCGCTTCTTCATGTAAACGATTTCCATGGCATCTGAAAGTGTTGTGTCGGAAAACTGTTTCTTGCCGTGCTCGACCACATCCGGGCTTTCCCATACATCATCGTGAGATGGAAGAGTGGCCTTGATATCATCAAGCTGTATTAGAGGTTTTGCGTCGAATTCGTACAGGAATATTGAGTCTAGGAACTGCGCCAATTAGTGACAGCGTTACGGCGAAGAGAGGAAAGTGGTACCCAAATCATCATTCCAGTGCGAGTCTCGCTCTCGCGCTTGACCCATCTATCAATATATCCTTGACTGAGACGATGTGAGGGGCTTGCTCCATCATCGTGTTCGCGACTCTGAGATATCAATCCCAACGAATGACAGGCTTCCACAAGAAAATGTCGATCGACAAACGCACGTTCGACCAGGGCCTTCTTGCCAGAATGCATCATGCACATGACGTGGAGAATGCCGGTTTGTGTCATCTGGAGGCTAGGGTGAACATGTCCTTGAACGCGTTCGTCTGGAATGAATGGTGCGTCTTCGTTTTCATCACCGCAATCAAAAGCATAACCGTATCTGCGGCGACGGAGGATGCTGTCCAACAGGCGGAACAACTCTTCGCCCGAATCACTACCATGCAGACGCCGTGTATACCTGGAGCCCACCACGGAGACAGCTAAGAGCAAGAGCGGTTCCGTAAGTGCATCGTCAACGAAGGAGTACTTGCGCAGAAAGGGAAAGATGGGATGGAAATTGTTGAAGTAGTGGCGCACGTAAACTTCCATCTGCAAACGAGAGGGGAGCCGTGGAATGTCGGTGTGATGATATCGTTGACGTTCAGCTTCTATGATGTGGACCAGGCCACCATATGCCGCCGTTGAACATATCAATTGCGGGGCTGATAGCTCGGGAGACTCCGCGGAAGCGGCCTCACCAGACTGTGCTTCATGCAGCGTCGCGATGATCCCAATTGAGTCACGGTTGTGTGATCTTCCTCCAAATGGAGCTCTTGCGCCCGATCCGTCGACGTAATATCTACCCTCGGAGGAGTTGGAAGAAACCGCAGATCCCACGACACTGCGGGATCGTATGTCTTCAGAGTCTGGGCCTGTCTGCAATTGTCGTGGCAGATCCTGGCTAGTGCTGGCTATGCGGATTTCGCTCTCTTCTTCACGACTCGCGCTGCCATCGACTTGCATTCCATGCTGTATGCTATTGTTCACTGCATAACCGGACAATAGTGCGTCCCAATCGATGGTCAAATCATACTCCGGCGACATCCAATTGACGATGGACACGCCTAATCCTGACTGTTCGAGTTGGTTGTTATCGTACAAGTTGACGATGCCACCAACTGGTCCCATCCACGACATCGTGGCGTTGGGGTCGCATGAGGAGCTTCCTAGAGGAGGTGCAAGAGATGTGAGTGCCGGAATATCGCTGCTGTTGCTAGTGATCTGTGGCAGGTGGGTATCAAGGCCAGCTGCAAGTTGATCGGCACCAGTGTGTTGCATTTGCTGGTCCTGATCCTCGAAATGGCTTTGAAGACGCGTTCTCCCTTGGGAAGTAATCGTGGGATATTGGCAGGGTAGCATACGCTCCGTGCACCTTCTGCAGGGCTGGCCACGAGAACATCGGATGCGGTCGGCGGCGCATTGTCTGCACGCCCGTGATGGAGCGGCCGCGACTATGCTGTCGCCGCTCTCTTCGTGTAAAGCTGTGTGACGATTGAGGACGTCCCTGTTGGTTGGCAGATAGGTCAGCAATTTGTCTATATTGCGACGAGGGTAGAAGACCTACAGGCGCGAGAAGCGCTTCTCGCAGAGAGAGCATTGGTAGGGCTTTTCACGTGTATGTATTCGCACGTGTCGGGTGAGGTGTTCTTGTCTGCCGAAGCTCTGGTTGCAGATGGGGCAACAGACTGCGGAGGGTTGCGTCCGCGAAGGACCCATTTCTATCTCGTCTTCCTACAAAGCAATCCAGATTGTCGCACACGGTGTGCAGAGACATGTCGGTCGTTCAGCATTGCAGCGCACGTGAACGGGGAAGCTAGGGTCCGTCCACGAACGAACAGGATGATAACAGCCGAGGAACCCAGTTCTACCGCTGCTTAGTACGCCCGGCGTCATCGCCGCGCGAGAGAGCCACCGATGCTACAACACAGTGTCAGAGATTTTGGGGAAGTCATACATTAATAGGCGCATTGTACATGGCATTATAGACTATGGAATGTGTGGAAGGAAAGCACATGTGTGGGCAGGGCCTCGATCGGCATTTACCAATCATCGCTTCCGGGCTTCTCATTATATAAGCTTCGCTAGTGAATCAAACATGCCTCCAACGTGCCGCGACATCACACGCGTTCAAACACGGGCATTCGCTCCAACGGACAGTCGACCGTAACTGTCATACCTCCGTCCCACGTTTCCTCGCTCCAATAAGACCTCCATCTGCCTCCGCTCGGGATCTGAGGCAAATATACGTCCATCGTAGTTTTACCCTCCGTAAGTACCGGACAGCATAGGTACTTGTCGCCGTACATGTATTCCTCTTCGACGTCCCAGCATGCAGCATCGGCTGGGAACACATAGAAGAGTGTTCTCATCACCGGCGACCCCTTCTCGTGGGCTTCCTTCATGAGCTTACGTGTGTATGCACGAAGCTCCTCGCGGATACCCATGTACTTTTTGCAAATCTCGTACACCTCTGGCCCGTACGACCACACCTCGTTGTCCGCGCCGCTACGGCATGATGCGCCTCCTGAGTCGCCCACTTTGGGCTGCCGGGGCTCACGGTCGCCGTGCAGCCTCATCACCGGGCAAAAGGCTCCCCACTGGAACCATCGCACAAACAGCTCGCGGAACTTCGAGTCATTGGGATCTCCTCCATGGAATCCACCAATATCGGTCGTCCACCAGGGGAGTCCACACATTCCCATGTTCAGCCCCGCCGCGAGCTGATCCCGGAGGCTAGACCATGAAGACGCAATGTCGCCACTCCACACGAGCGCGCCATACTTTTGACTACCTGCCCAGGCACAACGAACAAGATTGACGATGTTCTGCTGCCCTTCTTTGGCCATACCTTCGTAGAACGTTCGCGAATACTCCACGGGAAATATGTTTCCGATTGCAACGTTCGCCCCGAGGTGGTATCGGTAGTTCTCAAAGTCGTATACCCGATACTCAGGCTCGGCCTCGTCGAGCCAGAAGGTCTTAATACCCTTGGAGTAGTAGTTCTCCTTGGCCTTGTTCCACACATACTGTCGCGACCCCGGATTGGTAGGGTCGAAATGAACGGTTGTTCCTTGGAATGTCATGGCAACACGAACGCCCCGTTCAGTGCGGATGAGGTAGCCCTTCTCGAGCATTTCCTCGTAATTTTCTGATCGCTTGTCCACCGTTGGCCAGATTGACACCATGAGCTCAATCTTCATCTCTTGTAATTCCTTCACCATCGCATCTAAGCAGCCAAGGATCAGCACTGAACATGCCACCAAAGTCATGGGGATAACCGGTCAACAAGTCTCGGACTTACCTGGGTCTGGCCAGTATGTTTCGTCAAATCTCCAATCACCTTGCGTCGGCCAGTGGAAAAAGTCAATCACAATGAGGTCGATTGGGAGCTGCCGGCGCTTGTACTCCCTCGCAACCTTCAGAAGTTCGTCCTGGGTTTGGTACCGCAGCTTGCATTGCCAAAACCCCAAACCGTATTCTGGCATCATGGGCACCTTGCCAGTGGCTTCGGCGTATGTCTCGACGATTTGTGCTGGTGTATCGCCTGCAACTACCCAGTAGTCGAGAGCTTTGGTCGAGAGTGCTTCGAAGCTCATGATGTTTTTGCCGAATACCGCATTACCAATCGATGGATTATTCCACAAGAACCCGTAGCCGCGCGAGGATACGGCAAATGGCACGCTGGCTTGAGAGTTACGATGTGCCAGCTCCAGCTGGCTGCCCTTGATGTCGAGGTACGGCTGTTGGTACTGTCCCATCCCGTATATCTTCTCTTTGCGATCGAGACTCTCAAACCGAGCGGTGAGATGATAGTCTCCACCAATGATGGGTTTGAACTCGCGGGCTTCAACTTCGAGTGCACTGCATTTCGGATCGGTGATATCGCGACGGTGGCGTGCGTACTCCTCGAGCAAGAGCTTTCCATCGGCATTCCAGATTGTCAGCTTGCCGCGCTTAGTGACAACAACTTTGATTCCGCCGTTGACCAGTGTAGCTGACTCTTCGCCGATTTCCACGTTCGAGGCTGTTTTTGGAGGCTCCAACAACGCCCAATCTTCGCATGGCATGGAACTCGTCTTGGTGGCACGCACGCGAACCGCGTTATGGCCCCATGGCTCGATCCAGAGCTGTTCTGCGTCATACGCGAAGATCAGACGGTCATCCTCGCTGGATAACATAGCTTCGGTTATATTCGGGGGTAAGAGTACGGCTATTCCTTCGCTCTGCTGATTGACTTCAGGTAAGAAGACGAGGTTCGAGGCTGGTCCGATATGAATTTCGACGACAGAAGAGATGTCGCCCTAAATGGAAAGACATTTATCATCTATCTTTTCGGCTATGACGGAGCATCAAAATCTACGTTTTGGAATCTCAGTGCCCACCTTGATCTTCGTTACCCCACCGGGGGAAAGACGCATGTGTCAGGGTCGGGCGGGGTTATTCGCACTCTCCACCGGAGCCCCCACCGGGAAGTTCTCCACTTTGCAAGCGAAACCATTTCCCCGCAATAAACACCCATGTCGATCATTCGACATGGGTTACTTTTGCAACTTCAAGATCAACCGTTTACGAAAGCTGTCATTGACGGGTAATTCTACGATGTCGTCTAATGCTAAGAATATGTGCATACATAAGAGAAAATGGTCGCCGTCCTGGCTACTTATCGACTTTGGGCTCGACGTGCATTTCTGAAACTATGAAGTCAACCATCTTCGCTAGTCTTTTGCTCTCAAGCTTTACACCACTCGAGGCTGCCAGCATTCGAAGCTCACCAAAAGGTGTTGCTACTGTCGATCTATCAAAGACTACTGGATCAGCGAAGATTCTTGCGTCTGGGTGGATCTACGGCTTCCCCGACAATGGCACTGATGTCGACACCTCCATCCCCGCCAACTTTATAACCGATATCAAATTTGGAGCCAGTCGATCCGGAGGCGCCCAAACTCCTTCGCGTGGCTGGATCGATGGCTACAAGGGCTACCTGCCGCGCTTCAAGTCAACCCTCTCCAACTATCGCACTACGCGGAAGTACAACGGCGACTTCATCCTTCTCGTGCATGATCTCTGGGGCGCAGATGGCAGCAGTATTCCGCACTTTCCCGGCGATAACGGCGACTGGACGAAGACGGATGCTTTTCTGAAGCAGCTCACGGATGATATACGCACCAATAATATGCTGGAAGGTCTCGTTCTCGATATCTGGAATGAGCCGGATGAGAGTAACTTCTGGGCACGTACATGGGACCAGTATCTTGCGTACTATGTTCATGCCCACAACTACTTCAGGCAAGCTTCACTCCCACCTACGGAGTCTACTGTCCTTAGTGAGCTGACTGTTCTCGCCTAAACAGAAAGGCTCTCCCCGAGACGCTCATTAGCGGCCCCTCTATGGCCGGCTCCCCCAGCCTTTCCAATACCAAATGGAAAGCCTGGCTCAGCACCATCGCCACCAACAAGACCATCCCAGACCGCTACGCTTGGCACCAAATCGGCGACTGGTCCCGCGAACCCGATGCCACCCTCCCAGACTTCAATACCCTCAAAGCCGTGAACAAGCTTCCCGATCTTCCTATCGACATAAATGAGTATGCGTACACCAACGAGCAGAATCCCGCTTGCTCCGTCTTCTACATCGCCCAGCTCGAACGCCACAATATGCGCGGTCTACGCGCGAATTGGGGGTCCAAAACGGCATTGCATGACTCCCTTGCCAATCTTGTTAACCAGACGAAGGACGGGAAAGGGTATTATGCTAATGGCGAGTGGCAGCTTTACAAGTACTATGCCGCTATGGGGGGTGAGCGTATAGCTACTACTGCGTCTTCTGATCATCGCTTCGATGTGTACGCCACCAAGTCTGGAAACGTGGTAAAGATCATTGCAGGTACACGCAGCGTCAAGGCGGCCTATGATATCAGTGTCTCCGGACTTTCTAGCTTAGGGTTTTTCGGCGCAGGTTCCGTGGATGTGAGGGTGTATCAGTTTGATTGGGCGGGACCTGGGGGTAAAGTTGGTGCACCAGTGGATTTGGGCGTGCGTGCTTCTGCATACAAAGATGGCAAGGTTAGTAGACCCTTGTGTCTCTGTGGAATTAGTGTGATGATTATACTGACGCTGGAATGAACAGGTTACGATCACGGTTGATCCGCCTACTAATGCGACAGCTTTTGCTTATGAAATTTCCGGAAAGATTTAATACCTGAGAGGTGAAAGGAGTCATTGGGTTTCACGTTATTCTCGTATCGTGCCGAAACAACGCTGGTATAGTTATGGCGCATGCCGGCAGGTAGATTCACGAACATTCAAGCCAACGTCTTTTCCTTCGACATGTCCAACATGCCCCCTCGAAGTTTTCCTGTGAAGTCCTTCTTGAAACAGCTTACTATTTATAGCCTAGCTTCCATGCTTGTCTTTTGACACCGCTGAGAAGGAGTAATAGAAGCGACTCTTCCCACTTCTACATCCTTTCGAGAATAGTGTCAATATATTTCGGTGCAACCTTTTCAGTCGCAGAAAGAAAATAGGAACAAGGCTGTGAGTATTATACCAAGGAGAGAACCAGCTCTTACATCTCTCTCATATCTGGTTCTGCGTCGAAGGAGGTCAAAAGGAACCTGTGGTCGTGGCGCATCCTGCGCCCTCATCGATGCGTTCCAGGATTGGCTGGCCGCCGGCATCAAATCCCCAATACAACGTAGATTGGGTGAGGTAGTCTGGTTATAGTCTATGAGACGATGAGCGGGTGGATGATGGGACCGTAAGAAGAAATTGCACCGACCATCCTTGATAGCTACACGATCGTCCAAGAGATGAATGAGATGGCCGTTGTACTGGAAACGAGTAAACTTCAGCCATTGCGGTTCGAAAGAAAAGACACATCTAATGCTTGGGTCAGATGGGCAGCGTGGTATATGCAGGAAGTAGCCGTTAATTTCTTAGGCTATAACACATTCCAGATCCGTTGCAGCTCACCTTCGTACGGTCGGATTCCCGGATGAGGGCTGAGGCCTGGTTAAGATTATGTAGATGGGATCGGCATTGAGCTGGCTGGTAAGCAATGAAATTTGGTGATGGGAGCGAAAGATATGGTCCACCATCGCCATCTAGTTTATATAAACGTATTGTGTCGAGAACATGCTTTTCGTACCTAAAGTCGTAGAGTCGTCTCTGGCAGCTCCAAAATGTAGAGTGCTTGGTATTAGTGTTCATGATTGCTACAGTCCAACGTTGAGACTCGATGCGAAGTACAGCCTCGTACATGCGTCACTCCGCCGCCTTAACAGCGAATATCTTGAACGAGCCTGAGAAGTCAGCAATCCAGTCGAGCTCGATGAACTGAAAATGAGACACTTACCTGCCCACCCATTCAAATCCACATCCTTGAAGTTGCTTTTCAAATCCTGCACTACACCACCATCCTCCCCTCCCCCACCACGTCCGCTGCTCTGCTCCACCTTTGCCGTACCACAACACCCCTTCTCCGCTTCAATCTTCTCGTCCATTCCGCAACAGCTAACTGCGGTCATTTCTCCCCCATCCGCATTGACGTAAACATTCAGATCACTTCCCGCATCCATCACAATCACTTCCTCGAATCCCGCCTCCCCCATCCACCGCTCATACTCCTCCTTCCTACTAGCACCCGCCACACAGCCCACATACAGTGCTATATTGCTCTTCATTTCAGCGCTGATCTCCTTCTTGAGGAGGATATCCGAGACGGCGAGACGGCCGCCCGGCTTGAGCAGTCGGTAGATCTCTTGGAAGACGAGGGCTTTCTCGGCGTCGGGGACGAGATTGATAACGCAGTTGGATATGATTACATTAGCGGAAGCGGAAGGGAGCGCGATGGTGGTTATACGGGAGGAAACGAAGGTAACGTTCGTGATGTTGCTCTTCTGGGCGTTGTGGCGGGCTTTAGTGAGCATGTTCTGTTCTACTGGATCAGCACATACAGCCTCGCTCAGTTGTCCCGCGGAGTGCATACCTCATTCATATCCACCCCAACGACCGTTCCCCTTTCCCCAACACTCCTTGCCGCAAGGAAACAGTCGAATCCCGCTCCACACCCCAAATCCACAACTGTCTCTCCCTCCTTCAGGTTCGCCAGCGCAAGCGGATTTCCACAACTAAGTCCGAGATTGGACTCTGTGGGGATGGAAGCGAGATCCTCGGCAGAGTAGCCAAATGCCTGGGCGACGGTGTTGCTGTAGGTGGGGTTCGTGGGGGCGAGGGCGGAAGCGCTATAGCGAGAGGTGACGGCGCTGTATATGGTGGCGGTGTCCATCTTGTTGATGTGGATGTGGATGTGGTGAGATGGGTGGTTGATTTTGGGTTAGGGTTATTGACGATGTGCGAGGAAAGCTGGGAGATGATGCCTTCCGAGTGAAGATGGGGCTGTTTATCTATGAATGAAGTGGTAGTTATCTGGTATGTCATCGGCTAAGCAGCTGATATGTCATTGTTGCGAAGATCTTGACTTCATTTAAAGGATTTCCCATCATTCGATCATAATACGAGGTCGCCCGTAGCTGGCAAGTAAGACATGCTCAAGGTTTTGCCCTCTCGTGCGCGAGCGGCTGCCCCACTTCATTATC
>Ga0247803_1001902_pt1 | contig 10746 bp, 4 predicted proteins | sample UWRJL014104B1_FD_180928 | JGI IMG/M metagenome (GOLD analysis project Ga0247803, IMG submission 180928) | Plant litter microbial communities from Arlington Agricultural Research Station in Wisconsin, United States - UWRJ-L014-104B-1 | ecosystem: Environmental > Terrestrial > Plant litter >...
CCTGCGGGCCTTCTTCATGGCCGATACGCGAATGGATGTGCCCCACTCTTGACAATGCCAGCTGAACGGTTTCCTCCTGATTTTGCAACAGGCTTTCGTGCACATTACACCAATGCGATATGTCCAGTGTGAGTTTTAGGGCAGGATTTTTTTCAATAAAATTGCGGGTGATATGCGCTGCAAAAAGCATACGCCCACGATGCGTTTCGTGATAAATGGGAATGCCGCTTTTTACTGACGCCTCAGTCGTCACATCTATAAAGGCTTTGTTTTGTTCATATGTAAAAAAATCCCGTCCGCTGTGACAGTTTATATAAAGCGGTTTTTGTCCAAATTCTGTCGTAGCGGCTTTAATTTGATTTTTAAACCCTTCGAAATGAACGGAATAATCATTGCTCTGCGACCCGCAAAGAAAACCAATTTGCAGGTCATATTTTTTTAATCCAGCAAGTACTTCGGCTTGTTTTTCCTTACTGCCTGGCCACCACATTTCTGTCCCGTCATAACCTTCTTTTTTAATAGCAGCAAAAAAAGCATCGGTAGATCCAACAAAGCCCCAGTTTGTTCCAAAGATTTTTAAAGACAAGTTGTCTTTAAATTGAAAAGGCGCAACGTGTTCTTTTGCTACGACTTCCAATCCTGACAATATTCCTGCACTGGCTATGGCATTACCCATAAAATTCCGACGATTCATTTAAATAAGTTTTTAGTAAAAAGTTTAGCGTTCACAGTGAGCCAATTGCACGTGATCAGCATTGTATGCCGTCAAAAATTGTTAAAAATGAGGCACCTAAATCATTGTATTTTCTCTGCTGTAACGGTTTGAATAGTATCGCCGGCTTTCAAAAATTTTGCTACTTCCTCTTCATTTAAACCGTTTACGATCATTAATCCTGGATGTTGTTTCCTGATTTGGCTCACTCCACTATCTGTAACAGCCGATTTCCAGACATAGACTGATTTTAGGCCTTTCACGACTGCGACATCTTTCAAGCCTTTATCGGTAATTTTTGTATCAACCAAATTAATATATTCAAGATACGGCAGGCTTTTAACATTGGTAATTCCTGCATCTGTTATGCCCGTATGCTCTAAATGAAGCTTATTTAAATTTTTAAGCTTGGCAATTGTTTTTAAAGACGCATCTGTAATCTTTGTCCCGCCTAATTTTAACCAGGCGATCTGTTCTGCCAGAGGTTCAAGAATGGTTATTTGTTCATCGCCAAAATCAGCCGCGTTTACCGCACTGACCTCAATCAGATTTTGTGCTTCTGATAATTTACTTACAAGCAGACCCGCCTTTTTGAGTGCGTCAATGTCTTTTTCATCCGCTGGCTCAACTTTCAGGCTCAGCACCGGAGATTCAACACTTTTAATCTCTTTGGCCCCCCCGGGACCCAGCGAAGCCAACGCCGGTTTGACCTGTTCCGAAACCTTTAACTCTGATACTTTTTTATCCGCTGGTGCACCCTGCTCAATCCACCAGGATAACAAAGCGATTTGCTCGATGGACAGTTGAGGTTTACCTTTCGGCGGCATGTGGTCATCATCGCTTTCCGGTAGCAGGCAGCGTTTGATCAGGTCACTTTCAGCACTTTTCCCGGGTATTAAACCCGGTCCGCCTTTACCGCCTTTTAATATCAACGCCAATTGATCCAATCTCAGATCGCCTTTTTGTTTGCTCTCATTATGGCATTGAACACATCGTAATTCCAGAATCGGTTGAACGATATCTTTGTATAAAACAGCTTGCTGCACATTAGCAATAGGTTTTATTTCTGTGACAGTTTCTTTAATTGGCTCCATTCCGGCGATGCTTCGGAAAGGTTCAGGCGTATATTGTGTAAGATATCCTTCCCCATGCGTGAGCGAGCCGCCATCATGTCCGGCAGTCATGGTCAGGATTGTCGCAAGTCCCAGAGCGGGCAAATAAAATGCGGGTCCAAAAGGTATTTTTTCTCCAAAACGGTCAGATTTCACCAGCCAGGCAACCCATGCAAAAGCAGCTACTCCAATACCCTGCCATTTGTGATCGCTTAATAATTCTTCTTCATAGCCGCCAGCTAATGACAATAAATATCCGGCAACGCAAGCCAAAGTTGCACCTATTGCAGACCAAAAAAGGATGAAAGCAATGGTAGATTCGCTGACACTTATTTTACCGGTACGCCGACCAGTTTCCAGAAGTGCAGCGATCAACAAAAAACCAATGGGCAAATGCACCAAAACCGGATGAAACCGTCCGATAAAAAGAGCCCAGTTGGAAAACCAGCCGGAAGCCTGAAGAAGCGGGTAAAACATATTTTATTTTTAAACTAAAACACTAAGCAATCACCTGCTTCACTACTTTCCCCTCTGTATCTGTTAACCTGAAATTTCTTCCCTGGAATGGATATGTAAATTTTTCATGGTCAAAACCCATTAGATGCAGGATTGTGGCTTGTAAATCATGCACATGTACGCGGTCTTTCACTCCATAGTATCCTAGTTCATCCGTTTCTCCATGCGAAAATCCTTTCTTCATGCCACCTCCGGCCATCCACATTGTGAAAGCGTCCAGATGATGGTCTCTACCCATAAAGGGCATCACCAGGCCATTTCTGTTTTCCTGCATCGGTGTCCTTCCAAATTCAGCTCCCCAGATCACAAGCGTTTCTTCAAGTAATCCACGCATTTTCAGATCCTGGATCAGCGCAGCAATTGGCTGGTCGGATTCACGGCATTTTTGTTTTAAACCGCCTTCCACATTATGGTCTTTTGACGTTCCGTGACCATCCCAGCCCCAGTCGAAAAGTTGTACAAAACGCACATCGTTTTCAACCAGCTTACGTGCCAAAAGACAGTTCATCGCAAAAGTACCTTCGCCTGGTTTTACACCATACATATCCAGAATAAACTGAGGTTCTTTGGATACATCCATCACTTCCGGAACCGACATCTGCATGCGGAAAGCCATTTCATACTGGCTAATCCGGGTCAAGATTTCAGGGTCCTGTACTTCTTCATAAGTCTGCTTATTGATTTCGTTGATTGCATTGATCGTTTGCTTCCGCATATCGCGGTTCATTCCGTGCGGATCGCTCACATAAAGTACCGGATCACCGCCCGTTCTGCACTGAACTCCCTGATAAACAGAAGGTAAAAAACCACTCCCATAAACGCTTTTACCAGCATCAGGTTGTCCGCCGGAAGCCAGTACAATGAAACCCGGCAAATTCTGGTTTTCAGACCCAAGTCCGTATGTTGCCCAGGCACCTAAACTTGGCCGTCCCAAACGGGCGCTTCCCGTATGCATCAGCAATTGGGCAGGCGCATGGTTAAACTGGTCGGTATGCATGGCTTTCATGAAAGTAATTTCGTCCGCAACCGTCTGTAAGTAAGGCACATAATCCGACATCCATGCGCCGGATTGTCCGTATTGTTTGAATTTGCTTTGCGGACCCAACATTTTTGGAACGCCTTGTATAAAAGCAAACTTTTTACCTTCCAGAAATTCGGCCGGACAATCCTGTCCGTGGTATTTTGCAAGCTGGGGCTTATAATCAAACAGTTCCAATTGGGAAGGAGCTCCGGCCATATGAATGTAAATTACCCGCTTCGCTTTCGGAGCAAAATGAGGAATGCGTGCTTTCAGTGATTCATCGCCTGGAATGCCCGCTTTGGTAGAAGGGCCACAAGAATCCAACAACGATCCAAGTCCCAGCGCACCCAATCCAAACCCGCAGGATTGCAGGAAATGACGCCGGGTCTGGCGTTGTAATTCTGCATGCTGTAATTCCTTTAGTAGTTTTTCCATATATATGTTCCCGGGTGTTACCCTGGGCTAAGTTATATAACCCTTTCAGGCTAATTCTTTACCAAACCCATCATGAATTTTACCAGCCGCCCGGTAACCCTTAACCTTTCCACCCTTCACCCTTTCCCCTACTCCTTCGTCACCACATTATCCAGATTCAGCATTACATTCGCCGAAATCGTCAACGCAGCCAGTTCCGGCGATCTTTCTTTTCCGTAAATCAGCATGCTGTCTACATCGACTGGTTTCTTTTTATAGGCAGTTAATGCCTCATTATACACTTTGACCAAAACATTTAAATTCTTTTTCCCAATGGGCTGGAAAGTCAGCATCCGGTAACCTTCTGTCAATTGCTGTTCCGGTGTTTTGCCTCGTTTCTGCATATTGGTGGCCAGTTTTTCTGCTGCTTCCAGATAAACAGGATCATTTAAGGTAACCAAAGCCTGGAGAGGTGTGTTGGTCAAAATTCTTCTTGACTGGCAAAACTCCCTGCTTGGTGCATCGAAAGTAACCATGGACGGATAAGGTGCTGTGCGTTTCCAATACGTATAAACACCTCTTCGGTACCGGTCTTCCCCCTCACTCAAAACCCATTTTTCTCCACTATATGGAGACTGCCAGATTTTGTCGGGCTGTGGCGGCATCACACCCGGACCGTACATTTTATGGGAAATCAATCCACTGCACGCCAATGCCTGATCTCGAACCTGCTCCGCACTTAATCTCACACGAGGGCCGCGCGAAATCCAGATATTGTAGGGATCTTTTTCAAGCTTTTCCTGATCTGTTTTAGAGCTCTGCCGGTAGGTGGCCGACATTACAATTTTTTTCAACAGCTTTTTCACACTCCAATGGTCTTTTTCCATGAAGTCAACAGCCAGCCAATCCAGCAATTCACGATGTGTGGGTTCGCTGCCCTGAGAACCAAAGTCTTCAACCGTTTCCACAATACCTTTTCCAAAAAGCTGTTCCCAAAAGCGATTTACAATTACGCGACCAGTTAGCGCATTTTCACGGTTGACAATCCATTTCGCCAATCCCAGCCTGTCGCGGGAATATTCTTTGGGCATTGGTGCTAAAAGTTTGGGTACATCCGGCTTCACTTCTGCACCTTTCACCATCCAGTTACCCCGCACAAAAACATTCGTTTTTCGTGCAAAATCACCCTTTCCTTCCCAAATCACCGGCATACTTTCCGTCGATTTCGTCAATGCGGTGGCATATTCTGCAACGATTTCAGGATAATCCGGCTGGTCTGCGCCCGGAAGCTCTTTCTGAAAAGACATCCACGTAATTCTTACCCAATCTTCGGGCATTTTCGGACTTTCCAGCGAAAGATAAATGTCATGTTTTCCTGTCACTTTGGAAATCGGTGAAACAAGAACGCTATCTCTTGTCGGGATTTTTATTTGTGAAATGACCGGACCGTCCAGTTTGTCAAGATGCAATGTCAAAACTGCATTTTCCGCTTTGGTAGAAACATTCATCACAACACTTCCTGCATTCGTCAGATCAACCTGCGGGATACGGCCATTTCCTTTATTTTTAATTCCATAGTACGAGATCAATAAAACCGTTGACTGGTCCCCCTTGATGAAATTATGAGCGTTAATCTTCGGCTCCATTACTTTCATAAACTGGGTCACTTGCTCAAGCTGTTTAGGGTTATACTTTTTTATCCAGTCTTTAACCCGCTCAACCCGCGCTGAATCTTCTCCTTTGTAAAATCTTAATTTTGGCCATTCATCCCATACATCCTCATCTCTCGAATTATTAAAAAATGCCATGTATTTGTAATAATCCTCATGCGGAATCGGGTCATAAGGATGGCTGTGGCATTGAATGCAGGCAAACGTAGTGCCCTGCCAAACTTCCCATGTCGTATTCACGCGGTCAATCTGAGCAGCGGTACGAAACTCTTCGTCGTCTGTCCCGCCTTCATTATTGGTCATCGTATTGCGGTGATACCCAGTCGCAATCATGTTTTCTTCGGTTGGAAAATGATCTTTCCCTTTCGGCAGCAAATCACCCGCCAATTGCTCAATGGTGAACTGGTCGAACGGTTTATCCTGATTAAAAGATTTCACCACATAATCCCTGTAACGCCACATCGATCTTCCTCCGTCACTTTCATAACCCTTGGTATCGGCATAACGCGCCAGATCCATCCACATGGAAGTCCATTTTTCACCGTAAGAAGGTGATTTCAACAAACGATCTACCACTTTTTCGTATGCATTTTCAGACTTATCATTTTTAAAATCCTGAACTTCTTTTTCCGTTGGTGGCAAACCCGTCAAATCCAGGCTTACGCGTCGGATCAGCGTTGCCTTGTCAGCTTCGGGAGAAACGGAAAGCCCTTTTTCATTTAATTTTTGAAGAATAAAATGGTCTATTTCATTTTTGGGCCAGTTGCTTTCTTCGCGGTTCAACAAGCCAAAAAGATTCCAGATACTGCTACTTGAGGGCACTTCCGGTCTTTCAATGCGTTTATACGACCAATGCGTTTCCCATTCCGCGCCCTCATTAATCCAGGTTCTCAGCGTTTCAACATCGTCGTCACTCAGGGGAGTACCATTCTTCGGCATTTTTTCTTCCGGATCGTGGCTCAGGATACGCCGCATCATTTCACTGGCGTCCGCATCGCCGCGTACCACCGGAATTTTACCGGATTTACCAGGTTCCAGCATTTCATGCTCGAATAGAAAACTAACATCTCCGGCCTTTTTCACACCTCCATGACAGCCCATGCAGTTTTTATTCAGGATTGGTTTTACCTCGGTATTGTAATCCACCTTATGGCCAAACCTTCCGGTTGACCAGGTAAAAGCGGATACAAAAACGATCAGCACTCCAAAACCTATATAAATTCTATTTCTCATCATTCAATAATTTCGCCTCACTGTTAACGATTTAAATATACTTTTGATATTTTTCAACCGTTTGTTCAATAAAAAGGACTGTTTTTTAATCCCCTACTTACCTGATTCCAATAATTAAGTAATATACTCAGGATCAATATCAATAGCCAGCATTTTGTTTAACAGCCGAATTAGCATCCAGTTCTGCCTGAGGTATTGGTAAAAGGTATTTTCTGGCTGCCTGAAAAACACGGTCTTCCACTTTAATACGGTTTGCTGACCAGGTCACTACGCCGGTCTCGCCATTCACCGTTCCCAGCCTTGAACCGTAAACAGGCCCATTCAATGCAGTAGCACCAATATCCCACCTTTTTATATCCCAATATCTCAACCCTTCAAAGGCAAGCTCTACTCTTCTTTCCCTGCGGATAAGTTCTCTGAGTTTCGCCTGGGTATTATAAACGGCCCTGTCCACCGCAGGCATTTTAGCACGAAGCCTTACCTGATCTATTGCGTCGTAAACATCGGCAGTCATCAGTCCAGACTCGATTGCCGCTTCCGCATATGTAAGCAACACTTCCGCAAGGCGAATAACCATCACATTTGCATCGCCGTTATTCAAAGATGCTTCCGGCACAATTGTGGTGTATTTCAGCACATTATAACCACTTTTGGGAGCGGATGCACTTTGATAAAAATCCGGGCTTGACAAATCCAGTGTATTAAAATACCTGCCGTTATATCGTGCACCCGAATACAGAATTGTTTGTGCCAGACGAGGATCTCTGTTTTCAAAAGGTTTGTCTGCATTATACAACGTACTTTCAGTCAGCGTTTTACCGTCTTTCATTTCATACGCATCGACAATACTCTGAACCGCAGAAATGGAAGACCATCCCCCTTCTTTTGAAGGAAGTATATTCTGCCACAACGTGTTTGCATAAGTATCTTTGATGTAAACAATTTCCAGAACCGACTCATTATTAGCACTTTCATTGGCTACCTGAAACAATCCGAAATAGTCTGGATATAAAGTGTAAACGCCGGTTTTTGCCATATCCATGACTTTTTTAGAATCAGACATTGCATCGGCAAATTTCCCTTCATACAATTCAAGCCTGGCTTTCAAAGCCAACGCCGCTCCACTTGTGATGTGACCGCCGGATTGACGCATATTTTGAACCGGAAGAATCTTCGAAACTGCTTCCAATTCACTCAAAACAAAAGAAAGTACCTCTGCTTTTGGTGTTCTACCGATTTTAGCTTCTTCCGGCAGCGCAATCACTTCGGTAACCAGGGGAACATCACCATAAAATTGTATTTTTCTAAAAAAATCATACGCCCTTAGAAAGCGTGCCTCGGCCAGATATCTTTCCTTTTTCTGGGCATTCATTTCAATCTGCGGAACCTTCTCCAGGAACTGGTTATATTTCCTGATTGAAGTATAATTAAAATATTCTTTGCCAAAATTCGAAGCATTTGCCTGTCCGTTCCCAATCACCTGGACGTTGTCCCAGGCGTACTGAGAATATCCGTTATCGGTCATTAGATCCCACCAAAGCAAATTCGTCTGGTCTTCCCATTTGTTATAAATACCGGCCAAAGCCATATCAGCATCTTTTTCCGACTTCCAGAAAGTCATATCCGACAGTTTATCGGTTGGTGTAACATCCAGAAATTTTTGCCCGCAAGACGTAAGCAACGAAACCGAAACCGTCCAGCAAATTACTTTGTATATCATTTTCATTGTCCTGAAGTTTAGAAATTGAGATTAAGTCCAGCGGTATAAATCTTTACATTCGGATATCCAAACTGTGCATTTTCAGCACTTTCCGGATCAAATCCGCTGTCCAGTTTGGTCATTGTCAAGAGGTTTTGTCCGCTTAAATAAATTCGCAATGAACTGATTTTAACCTTTTTCAATACTTGCGAAGGAATACTATATCCGATTTGCAGGTTTTTTAGCCTCAGATAATTGGCGTTGACAACACTGAAACTTGATATTGCGTAGTTGTGCCATTGACTTACGTGCGTTTTAGGGAATTTTCCATTGGGCGTTTCGGGCGTCCAACGATCCAAATGCTTGGTTTGAGCCTTATAACCATTCACAAATGGAAATTCCACCTGATCCTGCAGATACTGTTTTACATTGGCCGCTCCTTGTCCCAATACCGCGATATCGAAATTCTTGTAACGTGCATTCAGATTTATGCCGTAGGTTGTTTTTGGAATATCACTTCCCAAATCAATCCGGTCATTTCCGTCTATTTTTCCGTCGCTATTCTGGTCTTTAAAAATCATATCCCCTTTCTGAACAGGCGCTCCCACTACCTTGGGCAAAGTTGAAACCTGTTCATCAGTCTGGTAAAGGCCGATTGCTTCGTAACCAAAGAAAGAATTCCAGGAATATCCTTCCGCCTGTATTCGCTTGGTTTTTGAAGGGTTAGCATATTTTTCAACATTGTTTTTATTGATCCCGACATTGAAAGAAGCGCTGTACGAAAAATCACCAACGCGGTTCGCGTGGCCAACCACCAGTTCAAGACCTTTATTTCTCATCGCACCTGCGTTCACCGTTGGCGCGGGCAAACCATAAATGGATGATACGGGAACCGCCACCAAAATATTATCGGTATAACGGTTGTAATAATCTGCGGTTAAACTCAGCTTGTTTTTAAACAGAGCCAGGTCAACGCCGATATCGAATGTCGTACTTTTCTCCCATTGCAGATTGGTATTTGCTGCAACCTGTTGTGCTGCGCCTGCGGCAATAGACCCGTTAAATGGATAATTAACACCAAGCGCCACCGTTGGAATATACAGATAATCACTGATGTCATTATTACCAACCGATCCGTAAGAACCTCTCAGTTTGAAATCTGAGATTACCTCAATATTTTTCAGGAAGGCTTCTTCTGACACCCGCCATCCTGCTGAAAAAGAAGGAAATACACCCCATCTTTTATCCGCAGCAAACTTGGACGATCCATCGTAACGTACACTGGCTTCCAACAAATATTTTCCCTGATAATCGTAATTGATCCTTCCAAAATAAGAGCCCAGTTTTGCTTCATAACTCAGTCCGGAAGCCGTCATACCTTCGGTTGAACCGGCATTGATATCGGTCAGGTCATTGCTGGGCAGGTTTCTGCGAAATACGCCGTCTTCCTTGTAATTGTAAGTTTCGCGGGACGACCCAAGCAGTACGTTAAAATTGTGATTGTAAAAACTTTTTTCATATGTCAAAAATGCCTGCAAGGTGATCCGGTTGTTACGAAAGTTTTCGTCCTTAACTGAATTTGGTCCCTGGTAACTGCCATCTCCATAAGTGAGATCTTTAAGATGTGTTTTCTTATCCGTAAAGTTAAAATCAACCCCGGCCGAGCCTCTGATTTTCAAACCTTTTGCAAGAATAAGCTCCGCAAATGCATTGCCCAGCGCACTGGACACCTCATCAGCAATTGATCCTCCGTTCTGCACCCAGGCATTCGGATTTCCATCAAGATACCTCATCCAGGTGCCGTTTGCATATTTATCAGCAACCGTTGGCGGAATCCGGTTTGCATATACAATGCTGAAATTTAGCCCCGGACCGGAAGAAATCGCCGAAGGTTCGCTGATACCTTGCCTGATAAAGGAAGAAGTAAGGCCAACGGAAAGTCGCTCCGAAATTTTACTGTCCAGATTCAGACGAACATTATACCGCTCATTGTCAGTCGCTTTTATCAGTCCTTTTTGATTGAGATAACCAAAAGAAAGCAGATATTTCGAAGCATCAGAACCACCGGAAACGCTCAGATTATGAGATTGCTGAATACCAGAACCTTTGTAGAGAAGTTTCAGCCAGTCGGTGTCAGGATAATTAATCGGGTCGGATCCGTCTTTGAACTTCTGCAGTTCTGCCTCCGTAAATCTTGGCTGCTGCCCTTCGTTTACCAAACCTTCATTCAATAATTTTCCATACTCGTAAGAACCGAGGTAATCGGGAAGATTGGTCGGTTTTTGAATACCGACATATGAATTGTAGCTGATTACAGGTTTCCCTGATTTTCCCCTTTTTGTTGTTACCAGAATCACCCCGTTAGCCGC
>Ga0247803_1001903_pt1 | contig 10745 bp, 10 predicted proteins | sample UWRJL014104B1_FD_180928 | JGI IMG/M metagenome (GOLD analysis project Ga0247803, IMG submission 180928) | Plant litter microbial communities from Arlington Agricultural Research Station in Wisconsin, United States - UWRJ-L014-104B-1 | ecosystem: Environmental > Terrestrial > Plant litter >...
GATTGGTCGCGATGCGATAGGCTTGCTCGGCCACAGGGTCAAGACATTGTCTAGACCCTTTTCTCCTCTCTTTAACCCTGGTTGGACTCGTGTCGTTGTGCAGAGTGAAGAGTGGATTGGAGGATCGGCAACCAGACCATGACGGTGAAAGGACCGTTTGGCGAACACGCTGGTCGCTCGTAATCCGAACACAAACCACGTCCGGCTCGTGCCTGACCAGAATGCAAGGTATGCAGGAGCTGTCTCGTGTGGAGTCCATGTTGTGCACTGTTTCGATTATGATTGGCAATGGGCAATAAATTGTTCTATTACCGGAGGTGTTGGGGGCGCGGAAAGGTTGCTGGTCGCAGTTCATCTTAACTGTAAGACCGGCGACATGTTGCGCCGCTGCCACGTAGAAGGAGAGGAACACCCCCACCCATCTCGCGCACTAGACTCAGGGGCTCGAAATGTGATGAAGTCCGCTTCTGAGACACTCGGCACATCGGTCCCAAAAGCATTGGGGATTGCGACGGCCACGCATGTCCCCTGCGTCGATGAACTGTCGTCAATCGCCGGCTCCAAGCCCGACACTGAGTCCAGCCCTCCGAGCTCGCTTCACCTTGGTTGCGCTGCCAGACGGTCGACGACCTGGAGAGGGCGCGATAACGAGTCGAGCCTTGGTTGCAAGAAGGCGCCGGTTCTGGACAATTGTACAGAACGAGGGACAAGACAGTGCATGGGTCACCCAAAGCCACAGCGACGGGTAATCCGCAGCGAATGCTTGTTGGCAGGGTACCAATATTACGGATTGGGAATCCATCGATGGCGCTCTTTCATGTGCGTGTCGCCGAAGTATCGCGCCAAATCCGTGGACCTTGTTAGCGACAGGCCTGTGTGGAATGCACTCTACCATTGAACGATAGCGTTGTGCACCCGTCGGTTGTCCGTCGGTGGACGGGGTCGGGGCGGCTGCGCAGAACGTGGACTCGGCGACAATACAGTTCGCTTCGCCGACATGGGATGGCGACTATCGTGGGAAGCAGGAAAGCAGCAGGCGCTTGTGCTTCAACCCGCTCCACGTTGAATCGGCGTCGCCGCTGCTAACGACGGTGGTGTGGAGGTTGGTCGCTGGCGGCTTCGGCCTCGCCTGTGCAGCGTGACCCCGCGCGCCCGCAGACAACCCCATGGCCCAAATTGGCGTGGCAGCGCACCCAGCCAGGTGGACTGGCGGTCCCAGCGGTCCCAGCAGCGTTCCTTCCCGCGCGCTACCATATGCACTAAGACACGATAGGATGTGGATAATCACGGCGAGGGCCCGCGGGTCGAACGAAGGGTCGGCGCGCGAATTAGTGTGTCGACACGGCCGGCTCGCACATTCACCAAGATGCTTTGGGCTTGCAGAGCAGACTGTGATCTTCTGTGCGTGGCCTCATCCGTGCATGCAGAGCCTCATGTCCTGTGTCATTACCGCACACCTTCCGCGCCATTGGTCCGACAGTCACCGCCGGATGCTCGACCCCAGCTTCGTGTTGTTTGCTTTCGGCCATGGCTGCAGGACTTGCAGGCGGGTGTGCGGGCAGAGATTGTCAGGCACCTGCTTGTGTTCGAGACCTGCGTATGAGGCGGCAGCCTTGTCACGTCAACCCTCCCTGGGCTGCCGGGAGATGGGACGGGCGGTAGGCAAGGCATGGGTTGGTGGCCAAGCCCGAGCGCCCAGGCCGACCGAAAGTTTGCTTGACGATTCGTTGAGGATGCGACTTGTCGTGAAGGCCGGAAGGCCGTAGCATGCCACGGCTACTTCCGTCATGTGAGTCTGGGACGGCGATGGATGGCTTTGGTTATTCCGCTTGACCCTGTTTGGGAGAAGCAACCACAACCCCTCTGCACGGCTTGTTCATGCCACTGACTTCAAGGAGCCGCACGCCATGTGATGCTTTCCCAGAGGCGCTCCATTGGTCAGCGAAGAGCCCGCATACATGAACTTAGTCCTCTCCGTACCACCTAGTCTTATTGCGACGCACATAGCCCGCTTGATCTCGCCTACCCTGGCACCGCCACGAAGGGGAAGCAATCTGGACAGCAAACGCCGTCTCCGCGGCTCGACTTCTGCCGCGTCGTAGCTCGGAGGTGTCGAATCCGCAGAACGTGATGGATGCGTGGGTGAGTCTTGGTCGGGCAGGCATGGGTGCAGATGGACGAGCCGGGGCAGAGCTGGTCATCGGCGAGCACTGGCCGGAGATGGAAACCATTGGACGGGTGGGATTTCGACTTTGCACGAAGCCCGCTGCGAAGGCGAGTGAAGTGAGAGAGGCAGAGTATATTGTAGAAGTGATGAGGTTGAAGTAGAGTTATGTGGTGGATCTGATGGTGCCTTCGTACCGGAAGCGGGGCTGCTTCCTCTTCGAGCGACACTCCGGGGCTTGGAGGCTCAGCTGTAGGCGGCATGGCAACATCTTATCTGCTTCGTGACTGAACGTTCAGCAGTCGTCGCCATCCACCCGAGTACTTTTGTGTGCACCAGCAATTCTTCTCCGTGGCTCAGTCTTGGATTCACCACGTGTCCAGTTGATATATCATCACCAGAGACATCGCTGCTGCCTGACGGCCCTGTCGCCTCTTCCACATAGACCAGTAGATGTCGCTTTGAGAGCCACGGGCAAACTTTGAAGGTCCACATGTTCAAGTAGGCTGTCGAACACCAAATCCGAAGAGCTTTCCATGCACGGCGTGCCGCGTTGCTCTTCCGCTGCTTGCTCCATTCTGGTGTAGATAGAAACACTCGGAGCTGGCACCTTACTTGTTGGTTGGAGTGCGCCAAATACCCCTCTTCAGCTCCACCATCACAAGAGACGCTGCTGGCACTATCACAGCTCTATTCGCTCACGACCACGAGCCGGCCCCAGGACCGGACCCCGCTCGCGGCGGATAGCGTCAAGCGCTTTCGAATACTTCCGCCCGTAGCGTGAAATGCGTACCAAGCAGTCGGCCAGGGCAAACGTCGAGGTCTTCGATGTTCTCGAACATGGAGACCCGACTGGAGATGGCAGTCAAGCTGCAAGATCTGGATCAGATCAAAAATTCTCTGTTGAATCACCGCCTGAAATGGAAGTGGCCAAAGGTTTGCGCAAAACGAACAGAAAAGAAGATGGTCTAGGCGAACAGATTGGGGAGGAAAAGACGGTGAACAAACGTTCCGTGCCTTCGGTCCGGCTCAGCGATCAGGCTGCTGGCAAGAACGCAAGCTTCTTTGACCAGCTAGACCGTTCGAACATCAAGTTGACCGAGCGAGAAACCAGTAACATGGACTTTCTATCCTCGCTACTAGACGGATCTGAACCACCATCTGTGGAAACACCGTCGTCAGCACCAATGACCTCTGCTTCTCTTACCGTGGACCGCGATAGCAAACGTAGAAGGACATCCCCAGGTCATCACGCCGCTATGAACACCACCAAGAGAAGGGGATAAAGTGGTGGTCTTGTATGGTGGAAGTGTGTTGTACGTACTTCGAGATGTTGGAGAGGGGAGGTGTAGCTTTGTTGGCGAGTGTTATGTGGAGGGATGGATGTTTGGGGAGGCGGAGGCGGTGCGGGGAGTTGGAGGTCGGACGGAGAGGGTGTTCCACATCGTATGAGACTCGAGCTTTGAGTTTGGATGTGCGCTTGTATGATCTTCGACAAGCTGCTTTGGCCGTGATTGTGGACCTGTGAAGATCTTTGTACTGGATGAGACGTTGCGGTTAGTATACGATAGAGACAAATACAGAACCTGAGAAAAAGAAGAACGTGAAAGGAAGTTACAACAGGGCTCAAGCGCTTTCGAATACTTCCGCCCGTAGCGCGAAATGCGTACCAAGCAGTCGACCAGGGCAAACGTCGAGTTCTTCGATGTTATCGAACATGGACACCCGATTGAAGATGGCAGTCAGGCCACAAGATCCGAATCAGTCAAATGGATGCTGATTGACTAGCTACCATGAGCCTTGACGCATCAGCGACCTCCATGTCCGTCAGCTGAAGTCTTTGACAACTCGCGCGAGCTTTTGTGACTTCTGACAGCTAGAACTTTGAGAATTGCCTGCAGTCATTCGGAGCGATCGAACGCCCACTTTCGCAGAAACAACAACCTCACACGACCTATTCCCCGCCCTCGAAGCCGATCTTCCTCATGACGACGTCGCCAGCTTTGTCCCTCCCCTCTCCGAAACCATCGCGCATCGCCTTCTGGATTATGCGGCTTCCTCTATTACGACGCGCATCTCGAACACACCCGCCTGCTGAAGCGCAAGGACGCGAACTCCGCGCCTAATAGCCACCGCACGCTGCGACACCAGCCCTAAGCGTCGACGAGTTGATAATGATGATGTTGTGTCTGGGCAAAGCGCATTCCCAGCTAGCGATTGAAATCCAGTTGCTACTAGTGTTGAGAAACGTGGTCGAGTATGGGCTGGAGGCCTAAGAAAGGGGGACCGGAAACGAAGGTTGGATACTGGGCCGGCTTTCAGGACTGGTGCTCGGAAGGTTGGCTGGTGAAAAGGTAAGTGTGAATGCAAGTGCTGTGACTCTTATGGATGAGACCATATGGGTGAGAAGTTTCGCCGCATTTCATGTTGCTATTCGATACAGGAAGTCCCAGAGCCGCCAGAAGAGCTGTATAGTGGCCGAGCTCGCTGGGCTGTACTCTGGAGCGTGGGTTGGAGAGAAGTGAGTCTGGATTCGATGAGCGAGAGATATAACAAACGCGTCGCCAGTGGTTCTTATGGATGGAGCGATTTGACGTTTCACTCCATGGATTCGATATCCATGGAGTGTGGGGGATTCGAGGCGCCTTACCTAAATAGGCAATAGAGTAGCCCAAAAGGGTAAAGCTCACGTAGGTGGTCAACGTTTGGGAGGTGTATAGTGTTACCGAGCTGTCACACAAATCTTAGCAATATCAACCATTTGACCTCACCGAAGGATGATTGTTCTTCTGTAGTACTGTACACTTATCAACTCTCTCAGTATACTTAATACCTATCAAATTTATAGCCTATAAGCTTAGGAGTCAACGTACAGCCCTCATAGAGGTTAGTGAAGGTTCCCGCCTATCAACGCTATCATCACCGCCGCTAGCAAGGCGAAGACAAGGGCACAAGTGTTTATAACAATTATCTCGCTTAAGAGCATTTATGTAATCTCAGAACCCATGTCACCAACGTTAGCCGGATATCTAATGAGTCACATGAGCTAGATTTAACACCGAAGACCACGTGCAACATTTGACAGAATAATTGACATTGTCAGACACTGTCACAGACTGGTACAAATGGGCAGCGTAGTGACTGAATTTGTAGTCATAGATTGACCCACTATAGCGAGGTTGCTGACAGCCATTTGACTTTCTTATAGATAGATGGTAAGGGGTGTCCGCACGATCGAGATTTGTTAGGAACCTGTTGCTACTTTGCCCTAACGCTCCAATACCTTTCGCGCTTTCTCAAATTCCGCACACGCTCGACTTGTTGATGAACGTGCGAACCCGTTAGAATCCCAGTCTGACACCTGTTAGCCTATCAGTTTTTCAAGAAACGCACAAGTAACATACGTTAAGTCGTGTGCGTAGGACACTTGCCATAATTAGCCCCGGACGACGCTGGCAAAATAACAGGTTGGTGACCAGGTTTGTTAGGGTTGTTGCACTTTTCTACCTGAGCTAATGATTGGTTTGCAATACAACCACAGCCGTAATAGCGCATCATATGCCAGTACTCGACACACATTATGTTTTCGAAAGGTTAGTTGGAGGACTGAACGTTGTGCTGGTTCGTTGTTAGATTGGTATTCTTTGTGAGAAGTGGCAAAGAGTTTCTCTCAAACAGGAGAGATAGATGCTTGACTGGAGGAGTGATTTGAGCAGCAGAAGGGGAAGCCTTTATACATACCTCTTTACGCCTGCGCTCCACTGGTGACACGTCGAGCATGCGAAACAACATTGATCTGCAAGCTGCGCTGATGCTCAATCTGTGCCGATGCTCACCCTGCGCCGAAGTCACCCTGCGCCGATAGTCACCCTGCGCCGATAGTCACCCTGCGCCGATAGTCACCCTGCGCCGATAGTCACCCTGCGCGGATACTCACCCTGCACCGATACTCACCCTGCACCGATACTCAACCTGCGCCGATGCTCACCCTGCACCGCTGCTGCTCCACTCTGCGCGCTGCAAACGAGACACGCAACAAACTCGTTGGCAGCGCTCGACTTGCCTTTGAACGCGTGTGGCAACGAACGCACACCCCTGCATGCATGATCGCATCGTATCCCCGCTTCATGTCATCTCGATCCCTACAGTGCGGAATCAGAGCAACGGGCATTCATGGTTGGATGCTAGGAATGGCGTTCGCTTCGAACTCTGTCACGTGTCTTCGCGCAGCAGCTTGCAGCGCTCGACAGACGCAGATAACTGTCCTTGACCTCCCCGTAGTTGACCATCACTGCCTCACCATCTCCCCCTGGTTTCACCACCTTCGTCACGCTTCACTACCTACCAACATGACCTCTACAATCCACTTAAATAACCATCACCATGTATGTTGTTGACACTCTGTGGGAATCAGAAGTTTACTTGACTAAGATTTACGAAGTCCTGCATATTCAATTCAAGAGGCTGTAGAATTCCCCGTGCAGGAGCATCCAGGACCTTTTGTACAGACGGAGAACATGTTGGCCACGCACACGGTACCTGTCTGCATATTCTGAACTCATGAAAATCCTCTATTCTCAGTGTACCAGCGGCGTAGGATACAAGAAGCAATACTATAAAGAAGCAACAACAGAAACCATCAGGTGCCATACCAGAGACAAGATCGCCAAACATCTCTCGAATACACAGACTGGCTATCTGATGATCGCAATCCTCAACCTGCATGGGAATACCTGGGATTTTAGTTATTACCTGTGGCAAAACGGGAGCTTGCGTATGGATTGGGAGGATGTGTACGATTTCTTTCTAAACCAAACGAAGACATCTGTGAGTTAATATTCTTCACGATGCTTTTGAGCAATTACGCTTAGCTTTTCCGATCGTAGAGAACCCTGATTGGCCTCCTCCGTAGCCCCTCCTTCGTACATTGGTCCAAAATGGCGAGTCTCTAATGGGCTGGATCGATGTCTTTCGTGTCTCGCGATCATGGCCAACTAGGGTCTCAGATCGGCCTCCCTCCTCTGGTTCACATTCGCGTTGTAAGCCACCTGCGTTGGAGCAGCCGAGTTCCTCTTGCACCGCTGTAGTTTCGATATCCTTACCGTCGGACGTCTTCACTCTTGGGACTGTTTCCCCATTGCTCGCCATCGCCTGAATCAACAGTTGTCAGGAGTTAAAGTGGCTACGGGAGCTAATTGAATCCTCCTACTATTGCCGGCTGCGGGTTCTATTTGACTCTTCCGAGGAAAACAGATTTCTGTAGACGAGTCTTTACTACCACTAGGAAGAATTTGTGCATAATGCTCGCTAATTTATGTCAATTCCCTAGGTGATCTACCTTTTCCTACTATATGAGCGATTCCCGTAAACAGTTGGTTGGGTCTGAGTTGGGCAGTTTGATCGGGAATGTAGCCAACGTGCATAGGTCAATACGCCCGGTATGTGCGTCCAGAAGTCACTGAGAGAATGAATGAGGCGTTACGGTTGGTGTACGATAGAGACACATACAGAACATGAGAACAAGAACGTGAAGAGAAGTCCCAACAGGGCTCAACAGTGTTGTAGAAGGGTGCACTGTAGCTACAATCCTCGCGGCACACGCGCCCATAGTGACTACATACATATCCCGGAAAGGAACCTTCCATCCAAAACCGCAATACGAGCGAAGAAAAAGCGTGACTTTCACCCCTCACATTCATACCCAGCATAAACCCCGTCTACGAGCCATGAAAGGTCCGTAGCGCTCGAAGAAAACCGTGTGACCCGAATTATGAAGCCTTCCCCCTCATAATGACTGCGCCTAATTCCTCGGATTCTCCTGATATTTTCGCAGCTGCAAAACGTTAGCATGTATTCCCACCAACACGAACGAGCAAAGCCCAGGAAAACTTACATCCAAACTAATAGCCTTACTTGTCATCTTGGCCTGATCTCTCATGATGCCAACCAACGTCTCACTCTCCTGGAACAAGCCCGCCTTATGCGTAATAACGATAAACTGTGTTCCAGGTCCTGCATGCCTCGTCACATAATCCGCCACGCGCCCCACATTCACATTGTCCAGCGCGGCATCGACCTCGTCGAGCACAAAGAATGGCGAAGGCTGATAGCTGTGAATTGCGAAGATGAGGGCGAGTGCGGCAATGGTGCGCTCACCGCCAGACAAATGCTCCATGTCCCGGAAGCGCTTGAGCGGGGGCATGGCGTGGTACTTTATGCCTGCGAGGTAGGGCTCCGAACTGTCTTCCAGATCGAGATAGGCGGTGCCGCCGAGCGGGAATTGGGTTGACTTGGTGAGTTCTTGATAGACGGGGAGGATGTTTTCGTGGATGTGGTCGTAGGCTTTCATGAAAAGCTCCATACGCCGCTCCTTGACTTCCTCAAAAGCATCCTTTGCCTCCGTCGCCCGTCTACGCGCTGCGGCGAAGTCGGTTTCGATCTGTTTGAGTCTGTCTTTGGCGACAATGAGACGGTCGCCCGCCTTCATGTTGGGGTTTGCTTTGCTGATTTCGGCGTCAAGGGCGGCGATGGCATCGGTGAGCTTCGACTCTGCGTCCTTGAGGGAAGTAGCTGCTTGTGCTTGGACCTTGTCGTCTTCGTTGTCTTCTTGCTCAAGGATTTCATCAAGCTCGACGCGGAGCTCCTCATCCAATTCCTCAAAGTCGGGCTCGATGCCGTAGTCTTCCACAGTGGGGTCTTCGATCTGCGTGGGTTCCGCTTCGTCGACGTCCATTGCGTCAGGGTCTTCCCGAGCGGTATTGGTCATAGGGAGCGATGTCAGTGTCGCAGATTCTTCCGTGAGAGGAATCTGTATTTCATCCAGACGGCATTTCTTGAGTAGGTTGTATCGCTCCGCAGACCGACTCTTGATCAACTGCTCTTGCTCTTCGACGTCCTTCATAACCCCCTTGACCTTCTCGTTTTTGGCGTCTAGTTTGCGTCGAGCTTCTTTGACGACGGCAGTACGCTCGCTCTTGTCCCTTTCATGCTCAGACAATTCCTCCTGTAGGGCCTCAAGCTCGGCCTGAAGAACATCGATAGAGTTCTGCAGCTCATCCCGCTCTGCCTCATGGGCCTTTAATGAAGTTTGGTTGCGCCGAATCTTGTTCTCTGCGTTGGTCAACCGCTCATTGAAGGAATTGAGGCGCTGCTGGACGTTGGACCTCATGTTCTCAAGAATGCTGCGCTGCTTGGTAAACTCGAGACGCTTTTCCGAAGCTTCCTGTTGGGCTGTGCCCTGCTGTGCGTCGAAGTCACGAATGGTTGCGTAGCCGAGACGCTGGCAGAAGGCTGCGAAGACCTGATCAACCACTTGGTTCACCTTGTCCTGGATGGTTTCCAAATCTTCTTCCTTGGTGCGCAGACGCTGGGCGCTATGCTCGTACTTGGGCTTCTCCACTTTCAAGATGCCTTCGGCGTAAGCAAGTTCCTTCCTTTTGTCATTGATGTTGCGGTCGAGCGTCTTGGATTCTTCCTGTAGGCGCTTCATCTGTTCGTCCAGATCGTTGATCTCAACTTCTAGCGCGTCTTCTTCCCTGTGCCTCTGGTCGGGTTTCGGAAGGGCTTCGAGCTGCATCCTGTAGTTGTCGACTTTCTGCTGCAGGGTCTCAATCTCTTGGTCGCCCCATCGCTGGCCCCCTTTATTCGGGCCGTCAAGCCTACCACCCGTCATAACGTTGTTTGTTGAGATGACACTCCCATCGAGTGTGACGGCCTTGACATTGATAGGAGGTTTGCGCTCGAAGCGAAGATATCGAGCAAGCTTGAGATCATCACAGATGACACCGTCGCCGCATGCGGATGAGATGGCTCGTTCCAGGTGTGGTTGGTAGTCGATGCAGTCTATGCCGAGACGCATACCCTCGTGAACGCCCTTCAGACTCTGATTCACAGCCTTGACGGTGACAGAGTCTAGCGGTATGAACGTCATCTGGCAGATCCTCTGCTCCTTTAGGTATTGCACGCAGTCTCTCGCGGTCTTGTCGGTGTCGACGATGACGGCGTCCATCGAATGACCAAGCAGCGTAGCAACAGCCTGGTCGTACTTTCGCTGTTTGGGTTTGATGAGATCCCGGTAACGCCCATGGATGGAGGTCCCGAAGATCTTCTTCATCTGCCCGACGATCTTACGAGCCTGCTCTTCCTTTCTGCTCTCGCGCCGACCACTTTCAGCAGTCTGTAGCTTGATCAGATTCTCGCTGAGAAGTTGATTGAGCTCCAAGTATTGCGAGTTGATACGCTGACGATCAGACTTCAGTTTGTTCAATTCTTGGGTTTTGACATTCCTCGTTTGCTTCATCTCTTTCAGGCGAGCTTTCCGATCCTGCTGTCGCTCCTGCAGCTGTGCGATGTCCTCTTGCAGTGTGTTGATCGAAGCCTGCATCTTCTCGACTTTCTGCCGCAGACTACGAGCATGCTCTGTCTCTGTGCCGACTTCGCGCTTGAGGTTATCGATCTCGATGCCGTCGGCGTGGGTCCTCTTCGCGACATCGCTGCGTAGACGGTTGTATTCCTGCTCGTCTTGGGTGGAGAGTGCTTGGCCTTGTTGCTGGGCGGCGGCTGCGCGCTCAGCCTCCCATTT
>Ga0247803_1001906_pt1 | contig 10737 bp, 7 predicted proteins | sample UWRJL014104B1_FD_180928 | JGI IMG/M metagenome (GOLD analysis project Ga0247803, IMG submission 180928) | Plant litter microbial communities from Arlington Agricultural Research Station in Wisconsin, United States - UWRJ-L014-104B-1 | ecosystem: Environmental > Terrestrial > Plant litter >...
ACGTACACGGGCACCGTTAGCTCCGCCACGTTTGTCAGAACCCCGGAAGGTTGACGCCGAAGCCCAGGCTGTGGAAACCAGTTCAGATATGCTCAAACCGGATGCCAAAATATTTGCTTTCAAAGCAGCGATATCATTTTCATCGATCAATGCATGATCAACCGCAGGAACCGGATCTTGCCAGATCAATTCTTCTGTCGGTACATCCGGACCCAGGTATCTTTCACGCGGACCCATGTCGCGGTGCGTCAGTTTGAACCATGCTCGGGCAAAAGCGTCGGCGAATTCGTCAGGGTTTTCTAAAAAGCGTCTTGATATTTTTTCATAAGCCGGATCAAGTCTGAGTGCAAGATCGCTTGTAAGCATGGTTGGTGCGTGTTTTTTGCCGCTGTCATAAGCATCCGGGATAATTGCGTCTGCATTTTTGGCAACCCACTGGTGCGCACCGGCCGGGCTTTTGGTCAGTTCCCATTCGAAAGCAAAAAGGTTCTCAAAGAAGTTGTTACTCCACTGCGTCGGCGTTTTTGTCCATATTACTTCAAGTCCGCTCGTGATGGTATCCGCTCCTTTTCCTGAGCCATAGCTGTTGCTCCATCCCAGGCCTTGCAGTTCTACGTCGGCAGCTTCGGGTTCTTTGCCAACATGATCAGAAGGAGCAGCGCCATGGGTTTTGCCAAAGCTGTGTCCACCCGCGATCAATGCAACCGTTTCTTCGTCGTTCATTGCCATACGGCCGAAAGTTTCACGAATATCTCTGGCCGATGCGATCGGGTCAGGATTTCCGTCGGGACCTTCCGGGTTTACGTAAATAAGTCCCATATGTGCCGCACCGAGTGGTTTTTCCAGATCGCGCGTGTGGATGTTGCGTCCCGGATCTTCATCCGATGATACAACGCCATGTCCGGCTACACCCGCCGAACCTTGTCCGTAACGATGGTCGTTGCCCAGCCAGGTTTTTTCCGATCCCCAGTTAACGTCCTCATCCGGCTCCCATACATCGGCACGGCCACCGGCAAAACCGAAAGTTTTAAAGCCCATGGATTCCAGCGCAATATTTCCGGTAAGGATCAGCAGATCCGCCCAGGAAATTTTCTGACCATATTTTTGTTTGATGGGCCAAAGCAGTCTGCGCGCTTTGTCAAGGCTTACGTTATCCGGCCAGCTGTTCAGCGGAGCAAAACGCTGCTGTCCACCGCCTGCGCCCCCACGGCCGTCACCCACGCGGTACGTACCTGCACTATGCCAGGCCATACGGATGAACAAAGGGCCGTAATGTCCAAAATCGGCGGGCCACCAGTCCTGTGAGTCAGTCATCAGTGCATGCAGGTCTTGTTTCAAAGCCTCCAGATCCAGACTTTTAAATGCTTCGGAATAGTTGAAATCTTCTCCAAGAGGGTTTGACAGGGAAGAATGCTGGCGCAGGATACTTAACTTCAACTGGTTAGGCCACCAATCGCGGTTCCTTGTTCCGGCACCGCCCACATTTTGCTTTGCAGCGCCATTTTGGTCCATTGTGCCGTTATGAAACGGGCATTTACTGATGTCGTTTGATTCGTTTTCCATTTTTATAAGTTCATGTATAAACTAAATTTCATTGCACGATATGCTGTACACGCCGATAAAGTTATAATATCAAAAGAAATAATCACAATCGATTAATTCTATATTTCAATAGGCAGAATCTATGGGGAGGAAATTGACTTAATTCTTTTAAACAACAAAAGCGCATCCGGATGCGCTTTTGTTGTTTAAATATACAATTCTCCTGAAAATCAACTCAGCTTCCAGCTCGGTCTTTCAAAATGACAGGTATATCCTCCGGGATTCTTTTGCAGATAATCCTGGTGTTCTTTTTCTGCATTCCAAAAATCACCCGCAGGTACGACCTCGGTCACCACCTTTCCCGGCCATACACCGGACGCGTCCATTTCCGCGATCAGGTCGTTAGCAGTGTCGCGCTGGGTTTCGTCTGTATAAAAAATCGCAGATCGGTAAGACAATCCAATATCATTTCCCTGTCTGTTTCTTGTCGTAGGATCATGGATCTGGAAGAAATATTCAAGCAGTCCGCGATAAGTCAATTGTGACGGGTCAAATGTGATTTCTATGCCTTCTGCGTGCGTTCCATGGTTGCGGTAAGTTGCATTGGGAACCTCACCGCCAGTATATCCCACTACGGTAGAAATTACGCCTGGTTGATGTCTGATCAGTTCTTCTACACCCCAGAAGCATCCACCTGCCAAAATGGCCTTTTCAGTACTCATATCGATCGTTTTTTAATGTATAAAGCAATGGGACAAATTTTATGCCCACAGATCAGGAACACATTTAATCGCTAAATAATTAATTTCTTGTCACAGTTTAAATCGATCCGTAAGCATAAACTTCAATTGAGGCTTTGCTTTTTGAACAGCACAGGCGTAGTACCGACTTCCTTTTTAAAGAGTCTTGAAAAATAGGATAAATTATCAAATCCCAATGCATAGGCAATTTCTGAAACCGTTTTATTTTCCGATTTAAGCTGATTCTTAGCTTCCGAAATCAGGTAAATATGGATATGTTCCAATGCCGTTTTCCCGCTTTCCTGTTTTAAGACGTCGGTTAAATAACCTGCCGAAATGTTTAATTTTTCAGCCATATAGTGAACCGACGGAAGTCCTTTGCTAACCAGGAATCCATTCGATACATAATGGTCCATTTCTGCAACGAATTTGCTGACCGTCTTTCCTGAAATTTCGGAACGGTTGATAAACTGTCTTTTATAAAAGCGCTGAGAATATTTGAGCATCGTATCCAGATTGGCTAAAATGATCTCCCGGCTATACTCATCCTGATTGTTTTGATATTCGTTTTCTATTTTTCGATATAAATCCCAGATCGTTGCTTCTTCCTTCGGTGAAACGTGCAGCGCTTCATTGGTTTCATAATCGAAATAGTGGTATTTTTTTATATCGTTATGCAGGGTATGACCGTTCAAAAAATCTTCATGGATAAAGATCATAAATCCGTCTTCATCAAATTGCAGATTTTTCATCTCAATGATCTGCCGTGGTTTAACAAACATCATCGAACCGCAATCATGGTCATATTTGGTGCGGCCATACATGATAACACCTGATTTTAATTTTTTGAAACCGATCATATAAAAATCGCTCGTAAATTCCCGGTCGCCCATCGAGCACGTTTTGTTACACTGGTAGATACTGAATAACGGATTTTCATTTGGAGGAAATCCGTTTTCCCGGTGCAGTTCGCTCAGGTTTTTAAAATGTTTCATTTTGGTTATATTGATGTGATACAATATATAACAACAACACAATCTGCATCCAATTAATTTGCAGATTGCGTTGCGGGCATTAAATTTCAGCAATCAATCAGTGACCATGCGCCTCCGCAGAAACTTCTTTCCAGGCTTCGAACTCGGCCAGGCGTTCAGTGTAAACCTGTTTCACACCAGGATAAGCGATCTTGCCCAATAAAAAGTGAAGAGGAGGATTTTCTGCGTCAATCAATTGCAGAACCGCATTGGTAGTTGATTCCGGTTTTCCCCAGGTATCCGGAGTGGCGCCATCTGAAAAGGCTTTCTTGATCGGCGCATATACTTCGTTGGGTACTGTCTGAAAGGCAGATGCGCCTGACCAGTCCGTTGAAAAACCATTCGGTTCGATCAAACTTACTTTGATTCCAAAACTTGCAACTTCACTCGCCAAAGTTTCACTTAAACCGTTCACGGCGTATTTAGACGCGTTGTAAATTCCTAAAACCGGAAGCGTAACAAGTCCCAGAAAACTTGAAACCTGGATGATGTGCCCGCTTTCCTGTGCCCTCATGACGGGAAGAACAGCCTGAGTAACCCAAAGAAGTCCGAAAAAATTGGTTTCCATTTGCGCCCTTGCCTGTTGCTCCGTGGTTTCTTCAATAGCGCCAAATAAACCAAAACCTGCATTGTTGATCAGTACATCGATACGGCCAAAGTATTCCTTGGTTTTGTTCACCGCTTCAAAACAGGCTTCCCTGTCATTCACATCAAGCTGGATTGGAAGAACGGCATTCCCGTATGTTTCAACCAAATCATTCAGATCTTCTACATTTCTGGCCGTTGCAGCAACCTTATCGCCACGTTCCAGTAATGCTTTTGCCCAGAGTTTACCAAAGCCACGTGAGGCACCGGTTATTAAAATTATTTTTGACATGATCTTGTGTTTTTTAATACGTTACAAAGGTATTGTTGACCATTGTCGCGCATTTAATACAAAATCCGGGATCCTTGACACATTTCAGGGATCGGGAGAAAATCCAGAGATTTTCCTATGGCAACCACACCGTTCAGTAAGAAGAAATCCGAAAACTGTAATTTATGCTCCTTCTTGCTTAACTTACCCTATGTAACTACCTCATCCCGACCTGACATGGAAAGCAGCATTACAAAATATACCTTTTATGTCGTAGGAATTCTTTTATCCTGCTCTTTCCGATTCTCAGCTCCGCAACAAAATTCGATTCAAAACCAATCTTTTGGCCAAACGGTTAGTGTTTTGCCGAGGATTTCTACTGACACAATTCCACGGGATACCATTCCAAAAGACACCATTCCGCGGGATACGGCCAGGTTTATTCCACATGACAGTTTATTGTATGAGGTTCAAGAAGCGCGACCTGCCCCGCCGCCCCCGATGCCACTGCCCACTACGACACCTGCACAAATTCCTGTTGCGTTTTCGACGGTGAAGGTTTGGTTCGCAACGGATCGCAATAAAACAACCGGTAAGTCTCCTTTTGGGAATGGCAGATCTGACCTCAGTTATGGCCAGTGCGAAGTTACCGTACCGAAGATCCACAAGATGGGGGAAATTGAAAGCCGTTCGTTATTTGAGTGGTTTTTCGAGGACGATCCGTCCAAGCACATGATTTTGAAAAAGACAAACCTTATAACGGAAAGCTCATATTTTACAAAGTTGTCTGCTTCCGTCAACACTTCGGCGGATAAAAGCGCTTTCATCTTTATCCACGGATACAATACCAGTTTTGAAGATGCGGCGAAGAGGACTGCTCAAATGTCATATGATCTGAAATTCAGCGGTGCTCCTGTTTTTTTTAGCTGGCCTTCTCAGGGTGAGGTTTCCAAGTATACCTACGATGAAGCCAATATTGAATGGACTCAAACGCATGTTGAAAAATTTCTGACTGACTTTTTGAAAAAGACTACGGCTCAGAATTTATACATCATTGCCCACAGCATGGGCAACAGGGCAATGACCAGGGCAATTGCTTCTGTGACAAGCAAATTTCCTCAGTACAAAAGCAGGATAAAAGCCATCATACTGGCGGCTCCTGATGTTGATTCGGATGTTTTTAAACGTGATATCGCTCCGGCACTTACCAGCGCATGCAAAAATATAACGCTTTACACGTCCAATTCCGACAAGGCACTGATGGCGTCGAAAGAAGTGCACGGGCACTCCAGACTGGGAGATAACTTAAACGGCGTGGTTACTGTGCCCGGAATTGAATCAGTCGACGCTTCTGATATCGAATCTGATTTTTTGGCACATTCCTATTTCAGTTCGACCAAAACGCTCATTTCTGACATGTTTTCAATCATAAAAGAAGGCAAGCCGGCATCCAAACGGTTTGGTCTGGAAAAAATTAACGCCAACCCAATGCCGTACTGGCGATTTAGCAAATAGAAATTTGGCCATTGGTATTTTATCCTTCGACTCCGCTAAGAATGACATTCGCCGTCAGCCACCACTTACTACAACCGTCATTTAACCTGCAAATTGACGCTAGTAAGGAAGCATAGATAAATCTCTTTTTCTGTTTTTACCCCACTTGTAACGATGGGTCCAGTAAGCAGTTTTCATGGAAAGCAAGCCCAAACCGGCTCCAAAAAGAACATCGCCCAGATAATGTTTATGATTGGCAATACGTAAAAGTCCCGTAGTGCCTGCCATCGTATAGGCAGCATAAGGCATCCAGGGGAGGCGATCTTTGTATTCTTCACTTAAAAAAGTTGCCGTAGCAAAAGCCTGGGCAGTGTGTCCTGACGGAAACGACCTGTAATCAGTCCCGTCTGGCCGTAATTCGCTGGAAACGGCTTTGAGAAAATTGGTGGAGGCATAAAACAAAATCTCCCCTTTTATAAGAATTGCCGTCTTGTTCAGAAAGTCATTTTTTGATTTTACGCCAAACACGTCCAGACCATAAGCAATAGGCAAAGGCGCATATTCCAGATAATCATCCAGCCGGGTATGGAAACTGCCAAAATGTTTGTTTCGCTGTTCGGCAATTTTAAATTTGATCTGTTCTTTGAAAAAAAGGGTGGTCACTACACCGGAACCCATCAAAATACCGGGCACGTAAAGTCTGTCAACTTTAAATTTCAGCGGCCGGTTGACAACAACAGAATCCGTGCTCTGGCTGAAAGAAGGAAATGAAGCAAGAAAAAACAGTGAAAAGAGGAGTCTGTTCAAGAACAGAACTTTCAGAAAAGGAAGCGATGTCAACAACATCAAAGACGATTTGTTACCAGCGGTGTACAATTTCATATGGCCAAAAAAATAAAGCTACAATCTAATTCTGGAAACTTTCTGGATTGCAGCCCACGGTACCTGCATACGAAACCCAGACTGCACCTGTAGGCGTTACAGGTGCAGTTCCTTTCTGTTGAGCTGATTATTTTAATTCTCCTTTTTCAGCCTCCTTTTTCATGTCCTGATCCGCATAAATTGCAAGTTCTACACGACGGTTTTTTTCGCGGTTGGCTTGGCTGTCGTTCGGATATTTTGGCTGAGATTCTCCGTACCATTTCGTTTTAAGCCGGGACGATGGCAGATTCTGCGATTTCAGAAATGAAGATACAGCCTCGGCGCGTCGTTCTGATAATTTCATGTTCAATCGATCCGAACCCGTATCATCGGTATGTCCTTCCAGAAGGATTTGTGTATCATCATATTTGCTTAAAATACCGACTACTTTCTTCAACTCCTGTTTTGCGTTTTCGCTCAGTTCTGCGGAATTGATTTTGAAAAGCAAACCCGAATTAAAGGTCAGGTTAATGCCTTCACCAACTCGCTCCACCGTAGCATCCGGAATGGCCTGCTTTAATTCTTCGGCCTGCTTGTCCATATGTCTACCGATCAGGTAACCGGCAGAACCGCCCACCGCAGCACCGATCAGGGCGCCGATGGCAGTATTTTTTCCGGCCAGACTACCAATGGCCGCACCCGCAGCTGCTCCGCCGGCAACACCAATGCCCGTTCCTTTTTGTGTGTTATTCAAACTTTTACAGCCAATTAAAAAGGCCAATACAATAATTACAATGCTATTTTTTTTCACAAGTCCGTTTTTTAAATTCAATTATTCACAAATCATGCTCGACAACAAATCAAGCTGTAAATTTCTTAATCCCAGATCGAGCGCCTTTTTCATATCGGCGCAGAGTATATTTTTTTCTTGCCTGGTCATTCTGTTTGACAGCTCCTTAATGTCGGTCGTTACATACTTTTGCTGCATTTGTTTTAAACGGGCCTCTGTTCTGATCTGGTAAATTTCGAGATCATTTTTCCCCATATCCAATACTTTGTCATAGGCAACAAAGGCGTCGTCATACGTATTTACCTTTACCTTCATGTCGCCTTTCTGAATGTAAAATGCAGGGTTTCCCGGATCAAGCTCAATGGCTTTCGTCAGGTTTGTGTCGGCCTCTGCGAGCATGTTCAGCTGAAAATCCAGCTGGGCAAGTTGTGCGAACATGGCGGCACGCGCCTTTACGTTTTTATTCTTTTTTGTAAGCTCCGTAATTTTGACGATATCAGATTTTGCATCTTCCGTTCGCCCCAGACTGCGGTAGGCATGGCTTCGCGCATAGTAGGCGGTTACATTGGTTTGCTTACTTACCTTGATGGCGGCATTTGCAGCATTTACTGCGTTATCATATTGTTTAAGACCATTTGAGGCGATCGCAATTCCAATATTTCCTTCTTCTTTGGCATCTTTTGCCGAGCAATCTTTCAGGACTTTTTTAAACGTTACCAGTGCTTCCTGATACTGTTGCTGGTCATTTTGCTTCTTACCTGTCTGGACTAGTTTGAAACATTTATTGGACATTGTGATCAATTGCTGCGCCTGCAATGTTGCCGGAGACAGCAGAACAAAAAGTATAAAAACCTTGATTTTTTTAGTCATAAAAAGAAAATGTAAAAGATAAGTCAGCCTGCGTTATCAAAATCGAATGCGTGATTTTACCGGCAGTTCTCGTATATACTATAAATAGGATGCCAGAGACAAATCACAATCTCTGGAATAGGGTGCCGATCCGTCAACTTTACTGTTAAACCTGCTGATTTGTTTACCACTTTAACCAGGGGATAACTTTTTTATTCGGGAATGAAGAAACATGCTACAATTTAATTCTCCAAAGTAGTAGTTTAGGGATTATTACAATTGTGAACATCCTTATATGCCAGGAAAACTTTACCATGCTCTTTTTCTATCCTTAGCTATATTACTGGTTGGTAAATCTGCATTTTCTACACAAAGGATTGAAAGTGATAGTATTACAATAGCGGTTGGGCCGGAATATGACAAGGTAGGCAGGCTTCATAGAATATTCCTAGGCAGTCATAACAGGGCCGTATGGGCTGCTCCGGTGAAACTGCGTGTTTTGCATTTGTCGGCCGAAAAAGGTGGTTTGAAAATTGTGCAGCTCGGCGGAGGCAATCAAACGCGTTCTTTGCGGCTGGAAGATCCGTCCGGGCGGCAATGGGTTTTGCGGACCCTGCAAAAATACCCCGACCGAAAATTGGCGGAAAATCTTAAAAAAACCATTGCCAGTGACATTCTGAAAGATCAGGTTTCGGCGACGCATCCGTTCAGTGCGCTGGTGGTGGCACCCCTGGCAGAAGCGCTGGAAATTCCACACGCAAACCCGGAAATTGTTTACCTGGCAGAAGATACTGTTCTGGGAAATTACAATGCTGATTTTGCAAAACAGGTTTTTTTGTTTGAAGAACGCGCGCCGCTGGATGCCGACAAAACATACAATACGCAGTCTGTTCAGGAAAAAATCCGGGATGATAACGATAACAGTGTCGACGAAAAACTGGTGTTGCGCGCCCGTTTGCTCGACATGCTTTTGGGCGATTGGGACCGGCATGAAGATCAATGGAGATGGGAGCGAATCAAGGGAAAAAAGGGTGATACCTACATTCCCGTTCCCCGCGACCGTGACCAGGTTTTTTACAAAACGAGCGGCATTTTCCCCTGGTTTGTATCACACGGGTGGCTGCGCTCGAAGTTTCAGCCATACGAAAATGAAATACGCGATATTAAAACCTGGAATCTGCAAAACCAGTCGTTCGACAGGTATTTCCTGAACCAATTGAGTGAAGAGGAGTGGAAAGAGCAAATTGCTCTGGTGCAAAAAACGCTTACAGATGAACTGATCACCAGCGCAGTGAAAATGATGCCGGATACGGTTTTCAAAATTTCGGGACATGAAATTGTTGAAAAATTCATCAAACGCCGGAATTCGCTGACGGACCAAGCGCTTGAATATTACCGTTTTTTAGCAAAAGATGTAGAAATACCCGCCACCGACAAACACGATAATTTTGATATACAAAATAATCCGGACGGCAGTTTAAAGGTCGCCATCAACAAAATAAAGAAAGATGGGACAATTGACCATGCTACTTATACGCGCACTTTTTATCCTGAAGTAACGAAGGAAGTGCGTCTGTATGGCTTCGATAACAGCGACCGGTTTACAGTAACTGGGTCAAAACCTTCGCCTATAAAAGTCCGGATTATAGCGGGAGGCGGGAATGATAGTGTGACAGTTGCCGAAAATCTGCATAACAAACACGGAATTTATGTCTACGACCGTCAGGACGAAAAAAACAGCTTCCCTTCGCCGTCGCAGGCTTTGTTGCGATTGTCAAAAGATTCATTGGTAAATAGTTACGATAAACAAAGTTTTCAATATGACCGTTTTGCGCTAATCACATCAGCCACGTACGGCGTCGACAAAGGGGTATCGCTCCTGGCTGGATTTTCCTATGAAAAACATGGTTTTCGGAAAGCACCTTATGCATACCGGCACGAACTGTTGGCAGATTATTCGATCGCACGCGAATCTTTTTTGATTACCTATCTGGGTGATTTTAAAAAGGTGGTTGGTCATAACAATCTGATGATCAATGTCAGATCAAGAGGGCCGAATAATGTTAGCAATTTCTTTGACATTGGGAATGAAAGTGTTTTTGTAAATGACGAGGACAAAGAAATCGATTATTACCGCAATCGTTACGACTACCTGACCGGGGATGTATCGTTTTACCGAGACGTTCAAAACTGGCGTTTCAGCGCCGGGGTTGCCGGGCAATATTACAATAGCAAGCAGGAAAACAACCGGGAGAAATTCCTGAACGAATACAACCAGCAGTTTCCGCTGGAAAAGGTTTTTACCAACAAAGGTTATGTGGGTGCGCTGGTCAATGCCACACTGGATACACGCAACAAGGGAATTGTCCGCATTGGCGGAATCACCTGGAATACGAACCTGGCCGCATATACGGCAATTGCTGGCAGCCACAAAAAATACACGCAGCTGTCATCCGAGTTTGGCTTCACCCTCAATCCGGGCCGGGATTCCGTATGGATCATCACCAACCGAACGGGCGGAGGGGCCGTTTTTGGCGATCCTGAATATTTTCAGAAGGAAAGACTGGGCGG